>ERZ795055.358-NODE-358-length-45532-cov-7.735449_pt1 | contig 45532 bp, 69 predicted proteins | sample MGYA00375139_ERZ795055 | MGnify/ENA primary metagenome ERZ795055 (study PRJEB30184, sample SAMN05720283) | anaerobic digester metagenome | isolation source: active sludge of municipal wastewater-treating anaerobic digesters | place: USA | collected 2015-01-23 ... | reverse complement strand
AAACCGCCGCCGCCTCCGGTCACCTGACGGTGCAGCTTGGCGACCGCCGCATCCAATACCAGAACCTCACGGACCTGCTCAAAGCCGTCGCCGTCGCCAAAGCGGACGTAGCCGCCGCCACCGCCACCAACCGCCAATCCAGACGCTATGCCGAATATGGGCGCGGCTATTAACCCCCCCCTGATCGACCGCCACGGCCGCCCCCTCACGGCCGCCCGCCGCTATGAAGGCGCCGCCGTCTCCCGGCGCACCGCCGACTGGACCACCAGCAGCACCGGCCCCAATCAAGAAATCCACGCCGATCTGGTCACGCTGCGCAACCGCCATCGCGACCTCATCCGCAACAATTCCTGGGCCGAGCGTGGCGTCACCGCCATCGTCAACAACGCCATCGGCCCCGGCATCCGCTGCACCTGGAGCAGCGCCCGCCGCCAAAAACGCTGGGTCGCCTGGTACGAATCCACCGCCTGCGACGCCGCCGGCCGCGCCGATGGCTACGGCCTCCAGGCGCAACTGCTGCGCGCCATCGCCGAATCCGGCGAGGTCCTGGTCCGTCGCCGCCCCGCCCGCGACCCCGCCCTGCCGGTCCCCCTGCAACTGCAAGTACTGGAGGCCGATTACCTCGACCACACCCGCAACGAAGCCAGCCCCGACGGCAGCTACAGCCGCCTCGGCGTCCAATTCGACAGCGACGACCGGCGCATCGGCTATTGGCTCTTCCGCGAGCACCCCGGCGACCGCGTGCGCTACGCCGACACCACCAGCATCCTGGTCCCCGCCGCCGAGATCCTGCACCTCTTCCTGCCCGAGCGCCCCAACCAGGTCCGGGGCGTACCCTGGGGCCGCAGCGGCTACCTGGCCCTGCGCCACGTCGCCGACTATCAGGATGCCCAGCGCGAACGCATGAGGCTGGCCGCCTGCTTCATGGCCTTCCGCCGCGTGGAAAACGCGGCCGACATCCCGGAGGAGTTGCAGCCCGAGGAATACAACCTCCTCGACAAGCTGGAGCCCGGCACCATCGAATATCTTGTGCCCGGTACCGAGATGCAATTCGCCACCCCGCCCCAGCCCACCGACGACAAACAATTCGTCATCGACCAGTTGCGCGCCATCGCCGCCGGCTACGGCGTGCCCTACGAAGTGCTGACCGGCGATCTCTCCCAGGTCAATTTCAGTTCCGCCCGCATGGGCTGGAACGAATTCGCCCGCAACATCGCCGCCTGGCGCTGGACCATGCTCGGGCCCCAGTTGCTCCAGCCCCTCGCCCGCTGGTATCTGGAAGCCGAGGCCCTGGTCACCCCCCGCCTGCAAGCGCCGGAAATCCCGCTGTGGACCGCGCCCGCCCGCATCATGGTCGATGAGGTGCGCGAGGTCCCGGCCTTGATCGAGAAGATCCGCGCCGGCCTCATCTCCATGCCGGAGGCCATCCGCCAGCAGGGCATGGACCCCGCCACCACCCTGGCGGAAATCGCCGCCTGGAATGCCGATCTCGACCAGGCCCGCGTGGTCCTCGCCACCGACCCCCGCCAGAACGTCACCGCCGCCGCCCCCGCCGTCATCGCCCAAGCCACGCCCACCGCGGCGGGGGATGAGCCGGATGAGGACGACGCGCCGATGGTGGATGCGCCGGACGCGGAGTCCGCCGGGATGAGAAGCGCATGACATGCGATCTCTTCACCTCTTCGCGGGAGCCGGTGGCGGAATCCTCGCCGATCTCATCCTCGGCCATACCCCCATCGCTGCCGTCGAAATCAATCCCTACTGTTGCAACGAGCTCAGACAGCGCCGCGATGATGGCTGGTTTCCAGGGCTCGCCGTCCACGAAACCGATATCCGTGAATTTGACGCATCCGAGTACACCGGAAGAGTGGATATCGTCGCAGGCGGCTTCCCTTGCCAGGATATCTCCGCCGCTGGCCGAGGGGCGGGCATCACGGGCGAGCGGTCCGGACTCTGGAGCGAGTTTGCCCGGATTATTGGCGTCGTTCGACCCCGCCACGTCTTCGTGGAAAACAGCCCAATGCTCACTCTTCGCGGACTCGATGTCGTCCTCGCTGACCTTGCCGCGCTCGGGTTCGATGCGGAATGGGACGTTATATCAGCGGCCCAGGTTGGCGCTCCCCATCGCCGAGAGCGAATCTGGATATTGGCGCACTCCGATGGCTTGCGATTGGAAGAACATGAGTTGCTCCAATCAGATCTATCTGCAAGATCAGGTGAAGTGGCCTACGCCGCGAGCACGGGATGGCCAGCCGGAGGGCCTGCAATCGGGCATGGACCGCATGGGCAAATATGCGACGTGCAGCCTGCCGACAGCGGTTGCCTTGTGGCCAACGCCAACCGTCTGCGGCAATTACAACCGCAAGGGGGCGAGCGCCAACAGCGGGGATGGGCTGGCGACGGCGGTTGCCAAATACGCGACTCCGCAAGCCATGGACTATCGCACCGGCCAAATCAGTCGCTGGAAAGACCCGGCCAGAACGCAAAACCTGAACGATCAAGTTGGTGGGCAACTGAACCCGACGTGGGTCGAGTGGCTCATGGGGTGGCCCATCGGGTGGACAGACTTAAAGCCCTCGGCAACGGCCAAGTCCCCCTGCAAGCCGCCTGCGCTTGGCGCCTGCTGGAACAGCGATATGAACAAACCCCTCCGCGTTAAAACCTTGGCCCCTAGCGCCCAGTAAATCCACCTCTTCGAGGCCGCCGCATGACCCACTCCCTCCCCCTGCAAACCCGCCTGGCGCGCATCGACACCCCGTCCGCTGCCGCCGCTGATGGCCTGGTCGCCCTCACCTGGTCCACCGGCGCCGAAGTGCGCCGCTACGACTTCTGGGAGGATACCCCCTTCCTGGAATCCCTGGACCTGGCCGGCGCCGACCTCACCCGCCTCAACGCCGGCGCCCCGGTCCTCGACTCCCATCAAGCCTACGGCCTGGCCCACGTCATCGGCGTGGTCGAACGCGCCTGGGTCGAAGGCGATCAAGGCCGCGCGGAAATCCGCCTCAGCCAGCGCCCCGAAGTCGCCGGCATCCGCGCCGACATCGCCGCCGGCATCCTGCGTAACGTCAGCATTGGCTACGCCATCCACGAAATCAGCCGCAGCAAAGGCGCCACCCGCGCCGACCCCGACCAGGTGCGCGTCACCAAGTTCGAGCCCCTGGAAATCAGCATCGTCCCCGTGCCCGCCGACGCGGGCGCCCAAGTCCGCCGCGACGGTTCCGCCGCCGCCTTTCCCCTCGTCATCCGGTCTCCGGAGGAGCAACCCATGCCTGATACCACTCAGGACGCCGGGCCGGAAGACCAGCCCGTCCCCGTCATCACCGTCACGGAAACGGCCGCCGCGCCCGCTCCCGGTCCCGATCTGGCCGCCGTCCGCGCCCAGGCCATCAGCGATGAACGCGCCCGCGTCACCGCCATCACCGACCTGTGCGCGCGCGTCCGCCAGGCGCCCTTAGCCGCCGACTACATCGCCGCCGGCTACGACGTGGAGCAGGCCCGCGCCGCCCTCCTGGACGTGTGGGCCGGCGCCAGCGGTCCCGCCATCCGCGCCGGCACCCGCGAGGAACCCGCCTCGCCCGCCGCCGCCTGGAAGGCCACCATTGCCAAAATCAACCAATCTCACGCCAGGGTATAAACCATGACCATCCTCACTGAAGGCCAGCACGCTGGCGAATTCCTCGTTTCCGAGGCCGAGAACAGCCGCTCCCGCGAAGTCATCACCATCGGCCGCAGCCAAACGCTGGTCGCCGGCCAGGTGGTGGCCCTAATCCCCGCCGACACCGGCGCCGTCACCGTCGGCGTGCCCGCCTTCACCGGCACCGGCAACGGCACCTGCACCCTGGGTGATCCCGCCTATGGCGCGGGCGTCCAGGAGGGCACCTACATCGTGCGCCTGCTGGAAGGCGTCGCCGCCGGCGGCAACTTCCAGGTCATCCGCCCGGACGGCACCATCGACGGCCTGGCCGTGGTCGGCACCGCCTACGAGGGCCAGGTGGTCTTCACCCTCGCCGACGGCTCCACCGACTTCAGCGCCGCCGCCCAGTTCACCATCGCCGTGGCCATCGCCAACGCCACCAACAGCGGCAAGTACGTCGCCTTTAACCACGACGGCACCGAGGGCAGCCAGATCCCCGGCGGCATCCTCTGGGATGCGGTCACCACCGGCGCCAGCGCCGACGGTTCCGCCGTCGCCATCGTCCGCGACGCGGAGGTCAACGGCGGCGATCTGGTGTGGCCCGCCGACATCGAGGCCGGGGAAATCACCACAGCCACCACCCACCTCGCCGCCCTCGGCATCATCGTCCGCTAACCGCGGCAGGAGTTATTCCCATGGCTAGCATGGACATCTTTTCTCAAAATGCCTTCAGCATGGTGTCGCTGACCGAAGCGATCCAGGATATCGAAATCCCGCCGCAGACCATCGGCGCCATGAACCTGTTCGCCCCCCGCCCGGTGCGCACTACCACGGTCGCCATTGAGCGGGTGGCCCAGGAACTCAGCCTGATCCACACCTCGGCCCGCGGCGCGCCCCTGGACCAGCAGGACGCCATCAAGCGCACGATTCGCGACTTCCGCACCACGCGGCTCGCCAAAGGCGATACCGTCTATGCGGACGAGATCCAGGGCATTCGCGCCTTCGGCTCCGAGACGGAAATGCAGCAGATCATGCAGGTGGTCGCCGAACGCCAGGCCCGCTTGCTCAATGACCTGGAGCTGACCCACGAGAACCTGCGCCTCGGCGCCTTGCAGGGCATCGTCAAAGACGCCGACGGCGCGACGCTCTACAACTGGTACACCGAGATGGGGGTCAGCCAGGCCGGGGAATTGGACTTCGACCTGGACAACGCCGCCCCCGCCGCCGGCGCCCTGGGCCTCAACTGCGACAAGGTGGTGACGCAGATGCGCCAGGCCGCCAAGGGCGGCTGGGTGGCTGGCACCCGCTGCATCGGCCTGTGCGGCACCGCCTTCTGGCGCGACCTGATCGCCCATGCCGAAGTGGCCAAGCTGCGCGAGCTGCAGACCCTCTACGGCGATCAGACCGGCCTCGCCGCCCTGCTGGGCCTGTCCGGCAACAGCCTGCTGGAATACGGCGGCGTGACCTTCATGCGCTACTGGGGCACCGACAACGACTCGACCGTCGCGGTGGACAGCAACTCGTGCAAGTTCTTCCCGATGAACAGCCCCGGCACCTTCGTCGTGGCCCACTCCCCGGCGGAGAGCTTCGAGTTCGTCAACACCCTGGGTCGGAGCCGTTATGCCCTGCTGATCCGTGACGACAAGCGCAACATGTGGGTGATGCCCGAGGTGTACAGCTATCCCCTCTATCTGTGCACCCGCCCGGCCATGCTCCAGCGCGCCAAGCGCACGTAAGCCGCCCGCTAATCGCCGCCAGGGACGGCGGCTCGACTGAGGGACCCTCATGGCCAACGCCACCGCCAATGTCACCCTCACCAGCAGCTACGCCCTGCTGGTGACCGCCGGTGATGACTTCCTCCTGACCTTGCCGCGCAATGACGGCCAGGTCGAAATCGTGACCATGGCCGCCGAGTCCGCGCCCAACGCCGCCCTCATCGGCCATTGCCTGACCCCCGCCCACCGCGAGGGCCTCAACCGCGCCCTCATCGGCCCCGGCTATGTTTACGGCCGCGCCCCCGCCGGCGATGCCCGCATCACTTTGAGTCACTGGACGCCCGCCTAAATGGCCCAGCTTGCCGCCCTCACCCGCCTGACCGGACTGACCGGGCTCACGGCCCCGGGTGATCCCGCCCTCGCCGCCATGCTCGCCGGGGGCATCGTCCTGCTGGACAGCGACGGCAATTACCTGCTGGACGATGGCGGTCATGCGCTCTACGCCGCTGACGAATTGTTTGCCCTGGCCGATGGCCGTGCGTTCGGCACGGCTGATGGCGCCCTCTACGGAGTACCTGCCTGATGGCGATCCCGGTTTATACCTCGACCCTGGCCAACGGTGCCGCGGTTGACGCCGCCCTCGGCCAAGCAGCCCCCGCCCTGCAAGCGGGGGACGTGGGCACCGCCGCGGCCGCCGACTTTGGCGACTTTGCGACCGCCGCCCAGGGCGGCCTGGCGGACACCGCCATCCAGCCGGGCGATATTGGCACCGCCGCCGCTGCTGACTTTGGAGATTTCGCCACGGCGGCGCAAGGCGGCATGGCCGATACCGCCGTCCAGCCCCATACCGCCGCCCAACTCGGCGTGGCCTCCGACTACCTGGATATTGCCGCGGATGGCACCCCTACCCTGGTTGGTGGGGCGACGGTCTTTGATGACCTGCTCCCAACGACCTATATCCAGCTTACGGGCGGCGCCGCGCCGAATATCACCCTGGTCGGTGATTCCAGTGTGTTGCGTGCCCAGGAGTTCGCGGACTCCTCCGCCGCCGAGGAGATGAACGCCATCTGGCAGATTGTCCACGCCGCGAAAGTGGGCGCCGCCTTTTCGCCGCACCTGCATCTCTATGTGCCCGATGACGGGACCGGCGGCGATATCGTCTTCAGCATGGTCTATCGCTTCACGCCGATCAACGGCACGGGCGGCGCGGACAGTGCGCCGGTGTACGGCACCCTCACCCGCGCGGCCAATGCCGGGATCAATGGCAACGCCATTGTCGAATTCGACCCCATCACCCCCGCCAATGCCACCATCTCGTCGATGTTTCACGCCCGCTTCCAGCGGGTACAGGCGGGCGCCGATACCTTCGGCGGCACCTGCTGGTTGCTGAGTGCGGACTTGCACATCGAGATCGACGCCCTGGGCTCGAAAGAGGAGTACGTCAAATGATCGGCATTGAATTGAGCTATCCCGCCGCCGGGATTGACGAACGGCTGGCCCTGGCGGAGACGGCGCTTCAGCCGGGGGCCGACCTCGCCGCCTTCACCTCCGGCGCCGCCACCAGTGGCCAGGTGCCGACCGCCGATGGACTGGGCGGCATTGACTGGGCGGAACCCACGGGCGGCGACATCTCCGCGCTGTCCGTGCCGCTCACCGGGACCGGGGTCATGCTTCTACCCGGCGAGGCCACCCTCGACTTTCGGCTGACGGCTTATGACAGCTACAGCACCTACATCCTCACCGTGGACCATGGCACGGTCACCCGTACCGGCGACCTGATCCACTACGCCGCGCCCGCCTATGCCTGCACCGCCACCCTAACCATCTCGTGGGGCGAAATCGTGCGCACCCTGGTTTTTACCGTGACGGGCAACGAGTTGTTCGCCCAACCAGAAGCGCCACCATCGAGCTTTGGCGAGCCCCACCTCGGCGGTTACTACGCGGGGGCGGTGTGGGACGAACTCTGCACCGCCACCGGCAGCGCAGACATCAGTACCGGGGCGAAAACCCTCACCATCACCGGAGCCGCCCTGCCGTTGTATTTTGGCCAGCAAGTACGCCTCGCGCCGGGGCCTACCAATGCCGGCCAGGTATTCATGGAGGGGACAGTTGTCAGCCGCAGCGACACCCAACTGACCCTGGAAATCACCAGCGTCGAGGGGGCGGGCACCTTCTCCAGCTGGGTCATCGCCACGCGGTGGAAGGTGATCGTTGCCCCCAAGGCGGGCGGCGAAAACGACAGCGTCATGTACAAAAACGCCAATACAGCCGCCCCCGCCGCCTGCTGGACCTTGACCAGCGGCAAGCGCGCCACCGACGCCATGATTGCCGCCGATACCTCCACGGTTTATCCCATGGCGCATTGGGCCGCCAGCTTACGCACTGCTGGCGGTACAGGGCTCTCAGGCTATGACGACTGGTATATCCCGGCGCGGGACGAACTGGAGCTAATCTGGCGCAACCTGAAGCCCGTCACCAACGCCAATTACATTAACCAGGACCGCTACAACGCCGCCGCCTACACGAGCAACGCCAACAAGGACGACCTGACACAGCGGCACGGGGTGAACCGCAATAGCGACCCAGCGGGCGCCGCCTATACCGCCAGCATCCCCGGGCAAACGGCAGCCGCCGCGTTCCAGTCCACCGGAGCGGAAAGGTTGGAGTTCGGTAGCGTCTGGTACTGGTCGAGCTCCGAGTCCTCGGCCACCTACGCGTGGATCCAGTACTACAACTCGTCCTACCCCGGGTACCAGAACCTCAACAATAAGTCGAACACCAGTCGGGCGAGGGCGGTGCGGCGATCAATTCTTTAATTCTTTAATCCTTTTCGACGCTTAGTCTATGGCACAATATCAGCATCTTCCGATCTACAAGGCGACGTATGACCTCTTGGTCGCGGTAACCCAAGTCACTCGGCATTTCCCGCGAGACTTCAAAACCTACGCGACTCGCATCCGCGAAGAGGTAATGGAAGTTGTCCTACTGATCTATCGCGCCAACAGCAGCCGCGATGAACGCGCGGCCCTCTTGACAGTCATTGTCGAGCGGATGCAAGGCATAGAGTTAAGCCTGCGGCTGGCAAAGGACATGCACTTACTAAGCGTCAAACAGTTCTCTTCGGTTGTCATATTGACGGATAGCGTATTACGCCAGGCCCAAGGCTGGCGAAAAACGGCGGTGTCGGCAGAATGAGTGGTGCCAAGGTGCCACCCAGAGACCGACTGATCGGGGCGGCACCCGTGGCCAGTGGCCACGAGAGGGCTAATAGGGAATCGGCCAGTTACGGCGCCCCTGGGTCACATGACCCCTGGACGCCGCGATGTGTGAGTGTGTCGCCAGTCTCCGAGTCCTCGGCCACCAACGCGTGGAACCAGAACTACAACTCGTCCAACCCCGGGAACCAGAACAACAACAATAAGACGAACAACAATCGGGCGAGGGCGGTGCGGCGAGCAGAAGCGCCGCCGTGTGATGTGACCATCGAGGAGCTTTTCCACGCCTATTACGATTGCCGCAAACGCAAACGCAATACCCATAACGCCCTGGCCTTCGAGAAGCGCTTGGAGCGGAATATCATGGGGCTGTTTGACGAGATGCAATCAGGCAGCTATTACCCTGGCAGGTCCTTATGTTTCGTCGTCACGCACCCCAAGCCAAGGGAAATCTGGGCAGCGGACTTCAGGGATCGCATCGTTCACCACCTCATTTACAACCGCATCGCGCCGCGTTTTTACCGGGCCTTTAGCGTGGAGTCTTGCGCCTGCATTCCAGGTCGCGGGACCCTTTACGCGGTGGACCGCCTGACGAAGCACTTGCGGTCGGCTACCCAGGACTGGGCACTGCCAAGGTGGGTTCTACAAATGGACCTTGCCAATTTCTTCGTCAGCATCGACAAGCAGATCCTCGACGGGCTTCTGGTCAAACGCATACCTGAAGAGTACACGCGGCACCTGACCCGGCTACTGCTGCATCATGATCCAACGCAAAATGTCCATGTGCGCAGTTCAGACGCCTTGATGCGGACGATCCCGCAACACAAGAGCCTGTTCAACGCCAAGGGCAAGGGCCTGCCCATCGGCAACCTCACCAGCCAGTTTTTCGCCAATGTTTACCTCGATCCACTGGATCAATACGTCAAGCGCACGCTTCGGCAAAGTCACTATGTGCGCTATGTCGATGACCTGGTGATTGTCGGCAGCGCCGACCAAAGCGGCAGCGACATGCACGATCTGAGCATCAAGCTGGACATGTTCGCGAAAAACGTCCTCGGGGTGCGGTTCCATCCCCGCAAGACACATCTGCAACAGGCGGACCAGGGCATCGAGTTTGTCGGCTATATCGTCCGGCCTCATGCTCGCCACTTGCGCCGCCGCACCTTGGCCACCGCAAAGCAGCGCCTACGCCATCCCGCAGCAGACACCGATCGGGCTCAGTCGTTGAACAGCTACCTTGGGCTGTTGCGCCACGCGAACGGCTGGCGTAAGCGGCAAGATTTGGCGCACTACGCCAGCATCACCGGACTTCGCGTGAATTCAGCCCTGACCAAGGTCATTACCAAGAGACCCGCCCCATGAAATACCTCTACTACACCTATGTGGACGCCAAGACCCGCGCCTCGTGCATCGAGGCACCGCCCAGCAACGGCCCGGATAACCCCGCCGTGCCCGGCCTCCTGTTCGGCTTCGCCCTGGAGTCGCGCTACCCGACACCGCATCCCATCATGTACGGCGCCTGCCCGGATGACGCTGAAACCGACCTGCCGGGCGTCCTGGGCGTCATCACCGAGGCCGCCTATCAGCAGGCCCTCGCCGACGAGATGACCGCCCGCCGCTCACGCGTCGTCGTCTCCAAGCGCCAGGCCCGCCTGGCCCTGCTCCAGGTCGGACTACTCGACAACGTGGAGGCCGCCATCAACGGCATCAGCGACGAGACCCAACGCCGCCAGGCGCAGATCAGTTGGGAGTATGCCGACGAGATTCGGCGCCTCGATCCCTGGATTGCCGTTCTTGGCGGGGCACTGAACCTGGACGACGCCGCCCTAGACGAACTGTTCGCCCTGGCGGGGACGCTATGAGCCCCGAGCCTTTTGACCGCGATGCGCTGGGTGTCGCCGTCAGCGTCGTGGGCATGGTGATCTGCGTGATTGGCGCGGGGATTTGGAGTTGTTTCGTATGACCCGCGCCGAAATCATCCGCTGGCCAGCAAAAACGGGGAACGACCTAGCTCCTTGGTATTGGATTATCTGGCGGATGCTATGGGCTAACGTGATTTATCTGGGACTGGCTATCGCGTGGTTGGGGACATTCTGTTCATGGGGCTATCGTGAAGCCCGGCGCTTTTGGTGGGAAGCACAACGATGACGAAGGCCGAAATCCTGACCCTGCAACGCGATCTCAAAGCGCGCGGCTATGGCCTCGTCGTTGATGGCGTTTACGGCCCGCGCACCGCAGAGGCTTATCAGGATTGGCTCAACCAACACACGCCGCAGGATGTGGTTACGCCCGCGCCTCCGGCTGCCAAGCCGTGGTATCTGAGCCGATCCGTCATCGGCATTCTGGTGAGTGCGGTCGCGGTTATCGCTGAACGAATGGGATGGATGGTGAACTCAGATGAACTCACGATACTGGTTATGCAACTTTTGGAATTCGGAGGCCTGGCGCTGGCTTTTGTTGGCACTGTACGTCGCCGCGCTCCCATTGACAGCACTTTGGTTGCTCCCGGGATGCGGTATGCTAACACCACCTATCCAGTGCCGCCCGACGACCCAGATGTTAGCCACCTCCGAGGCCCGTTCGGTTACTGAAGATTTCATGTACGGCATCCATTGCCAGGAGACGCTCAAATGATAGATTGGCAGAGTCAGCAGGTAGACGAGAGTCGCGACTTGATAGCTAGGATGCAGCAGCTACTGGCCGCTATGGGGCTTGATGAATATCGAGCGGCCCCTTTGCGTGACCGGGAAATGATGGTCAGCCAATTGCAGCACATGCTGGCGTATCACGGTATTTTGATTGAGCGCATTGCTCGCTATAACGACGAGGGTGAAAAATGAATTGGCAAGACGCGATGTTCGCCGCCATCTATACCGCCATCCGGCTGTATCTCGGCAGCGGGGTTTACAACCGCCTGTATGCCGCCGTAGTCGAACTGGTCAGTGACAACACCCTGAGTGGCGCGGACAAGATGGCGCGTGTGTTGGAATTGGCGCAGCAAGAAGCGGTGACGGCCTCCAGCTATGTGCTGCGCGGTATCATCGAGTTCTTGGTCGCTCGCGCCAAGGCTCAGGGCTAATTAGCCATGTCGCCGCCCTCTGACAGTAAAGACGTGGATATCCTCTTGCTGATCTCGCGTCAGGATAAGATGGAGGGCGATGTCAACGAATTGCACTCTAAGCAGCGCGAGACAGCGACCAAGATCGGCCAACTTTTTCTTAGCGCCGACGATCTAAAAAACCGGGTGCGCATCTTGGAAGCCCACGATCAGAATATCTTTGATTCCCATCATGACGTATCCAAACGCGTAGAAATGATGGAGTCGAAAGTGGATGATATGCGCTCCAATCTCTCGCGGGTGCTGGAAGGCCAGATGCAGATTCTGAATTCCAACATCGCCACGCGGGAGGAGTTCAACAACGTCCTGACGACCCAGGCCGTGCAGCACACCGAAAAGATCAAAGCGCAATCATCGCAGCATCTCGAAAAAATGAAGCGGCTGCGACATATCATCTATCTCGGCGGCGCCGCCCTTATTATCGTCGTCCAATGGTGGGCCTCGCATACCGGACAGCAAACGCTGATTGATTCCGTGCTGAAGTTCGTTGTGGGCGGCCAATTGTGAGTCTGCGCGTCCGCGCTATGGTGATCCTGGGCACGATAGAGGCGGTGACACTGATCGTCATCGTCGTGGCCTCGCTCACCTACCTGCACCGGGCCGGCTTGGCGCAAGCGCAGCAGCACGCCGAGGATGCCCTGCGGCTGATTCGCGCTGCTGTCGCTGAGAGTTTGTTTGTCGTCAACGAGCATTCGGCTGCGGAAGTGATCGACTCCGCTTTCTTCGAGATCCCCGCCATCACCTACCTGCAAATCACCGGCGATGATGGCCGGATGATTGCCGAGAAGCGGAAAGGTTCGGACCTGACGGGCAGGGCGCTTTATCTGCATGACGCGATTGAACTCGGCGGCGTCGAGTTTGGGAAATTGCATATGCACTTCTCCACCGCGCAAGTGTCCGCTGCGGTGGAGCGCCAGAGCCTCATTCTCGGCAGCTTCGCCCTCGTCGGCCTGATTATCTCGGGGCTCATCACTTGGTTCGCCACCCGCAAGTTGGCGGAGTTGCTGCAAGCAATGGAGTCGGGGCTGAAAGACCTGGCCGGCCAGGCGCCGCCTGACCCGATGCCCGTGCCGCCGGGGCAGGAACTGGGCCGGTTGGTGAGCGCGTATAACCATCTGATCGAGAGGCTGCATCCGTCATGACCCCCGTCCTCCCCCTATCCTGGGGCGCCAAAGTGGCCCCCGATTTCCGCACCCGTCTCTATCTGCTGGTGGACGAATTCGGCTGGCCCGAGGAACGCGCCAGTTGGTTGATGTCCGTCATGGCCTTTGAAACCGGCCGGACCTTCAGCCCCAGCATCCGCAACCCCGGATCATCGGCGGTGGGATTGATCCAGTTCATGGCCGCGACCGCCCGCAACTTGGGCACCCGCACCGCCACCCTGGCCAGTTTGTCCGCCGTCTCGCAACTGCATTATGTGCAACGCTATCTGGCGCCGATGGCCGACCGCATCGAGTCCCTGGAGGATCTCTACATGGCCGTGCTGTGGCCAGCCGCCATCGGCAAACGCTCCGACGCCCTGCTGTGGGCCAAAGGCGCCAACCCCTACGCCGCCAATCGCGGCCTGGATCTGGACCGTAACGGCCGGATCACCAAGGCCGAAGCCTGCGCCAAGGTTCGCGCCCTGCTGGTCGAGGGCTACGCCCCCGGCAAGGTCTGGGAGCCCCGCCCGTGAGCTGGTCCGACCTCACCGACGGCATGAACGACGTACTCGTCACCACGTTCGGCGAGGCGATCACCTACGCCCGTGGCACCACCACCCGCGCCGTCCTGGCCGTGATCGACAAGTTGTCCGATCCGTGGCTGAACGAGGGCCAAATCCAAATTAGTCAGCACCATTACCAGGCCGAGATCGCCATCCCCGCGCTCACCAGTGAGCCCCTGATCGGCGACACCCTGACCACCGCCGCCGGCACGGTGTACGTCGTGGACCAGCCGCCCATCCACGATCACGGCCTCTATCGCCTGATCCTGCGTAAGCAACCATGACCACCGCCGCCACCCTGACCGGCTCACCCCTCATTGGCAGCCCCCAGGCGGGCGCCAGGACGCGCATGATCCAGACGCAGATTACCGACCGCATCGCCGCCCTGTTGCGCACCTGCATCGGCGCCGGCTATCCCTCCCGGGTTGGCACCACCGTCCTTGTCGGCCAGGTGAAAGGCGCCGAACAGCAGGCCCCCGCCTGTTTCGTGATTCCCGAAACGCTCAACGCTGAACCGAAATACGCGGCGCACCAGATCACCCGGGCCTACCGTATCGCAGCATTCGCCAAACTGAGCAGCCATCCGACCTATGAAGAGCACGGACTGATCGACCAAATCATTCGTGATGTGCGCGCGGTGATGGAGACGCGCGACGCCGTGCCGGCTATTGGCCTGGTCGCCCTCGACGCCACGGTGCAATTCCAATCAGCCGCCCCCGGCTATCACGAAGACGGCGGCCAACTGGTCGGCGCCGCCCTGCAATATCAGATCACTTTCACCCAGGCGGCTCCGCCCGCTTAACCCCCTGACCTAAATAGGAAACCGCCATGCCTTCCGCAAAAGACGCCCTCCTCCGTTACGAAGCCGGCCAAACCGCCGTGGCCCTGTCCGCCCTTACCGATTCCGGCAACCATATGGCCTTCACCGGCTCGGCCTCGCCCTGGTCGCGCCGCGACGGCTTCACCCCCGTCATCCGCCCCAACGGCTTGCTGACCGGTGGCGTGGTTACGCCCGCCGCCTCCGGCCTGGCCGATGCCGTGGATGTCTCCGCCGGCACCCAATACATCGGCGGCGCCCTGGTGTCCTTCAATGCCGCCGTGGATCTGGTCGTCACCCGCCCGGCGGATGCCAATACCCACATCATCGACAGCATCGCCGTAGCCTCGACAGGCGTAATTTCGGATATCGACGGCAAGGACCATACCGGGTTCAGCGAGACCCGCGATGCCGACGGCGGCCCCCCCCTGATCCCGGTCGCGTCCGTCGAACTGGCGCAAGTGCGGCTCGCCGCCAAGGCATCCGCCGCCGTCGCCGCTTCCGAGATCTTCAGCGTGGCCGGCGTCCATTGCGAGCGGTCGGATTATCCGGTCTACGATGTGGACTACTACCTGGGCAAAGTGACGTTCGTCGATGATCTGCCGCTTATCCATACCGGCGGCGTCGCCAAAGGGGTTTATGCCTCCTATGCCGCGCCCATCTTCGCGGATGTCAGCATCGCCGCCGATTTCGTCGCCCCGGAGGATTCCTACTCCGTCAGTTCCACCCAGGTTTACGGCAGGACCATCGGCGCGACTTCTTCCAGTCTGGGGCAGGGCTCCTTCATGGCCTACCTCAATGATGGCGTCACCGATGCCCTGGTCGGCCTGGCCGGGCAAAACCTCTGGTTCAAGTTCTACCCCAACAAATATCAGGCCCCCTACCTGATGTGCCAAGGCATCCTCGGTATCACCCGCGCCTATCCCGCCGGCGACAACATCACGGCCTCCTGCACGATTAACGCGGAATCCGCCGCCCGCAACGTCGCCGCTTGATGATGAACCGCCTACCCACGCCGGTTACCGTGATCGTCGCCGGCGTGGGTATGGTGGCGCTCATGGCCATCCTTTATGGCGGCTATTGGGTTGGCAAATACGCCTCGTATCAGATTTTTTACCAAGAGCACGTGCGCGCCACCGTCCGCGAGATGGTGCGCGCCGACGCTCTCCAGGAGTTGCCCTAATGGCGTTCAATGTTTCCGGCTTTGTGCAGGCCCCCTGGCAGCATCGTACCCAGGAAGTTCCCGTCCCGGAACTGAAAGCCTGGTTCGATGACGGGGAGCCGGCAGTGTTCACGGTGCGCGGCCTGACGGCGAACGAGATCGCCCGCGCCAACAGTGCCAGCCAGGCCCACCGCCGCGAGGCGGCCTTGGCCGAGGCCCTGACCTCGGGCAGCAAAAGCGAGATCACCGGCGCCGTGCAGGCGGCCCTGGGGCGGGGCCCCGATCTCGATCCCGATATCCCTCGGCGCATGGAGATGCTATGCGCCGGCTGCGTCTCGCCGCCCTGTGATCTGGAACTGGCGCGCAAGCTCCAGGAGCATCACGGCGTGATTTTGTTCAACCTCAGCAACGTGATTCTGTCCCTCACCGGCCTCGGGTCCGACGTGGAAAAAAAGCCCGCGCCCTCTACCAAGACGCGCGCGTCCGCGCCGCCCTCGTCCTCGCCGAGTTGAGAAACAAAATGCTGTACGAAGTGCGGCCGGACATCATCCCCGAGGGCTGGCTGACCGATCTCGAACTCTCCCTCTGGGTGCTGCACTCGGAACAAAAGGCCGCGCAAAAACATGGCTGATTTAAGCAAAACCATCCAGATTGTTTTCGAGGCGGTTGACAATACCGGGACGGGGATTGCCGCGCTGTCAAAAGGCGTTGGCGACCTGGCGGGCAATCTGGAAGCGGCCACCGCGCCCTTTGCCAATCTCAGCAAGGCCATCCTAGCATTCGATGCCCTGGTGGTGGGCCTGGCGGCGACGCTGGGCGGGGCGGCCATCAAGGAAACCGCCCAGTTCGAGGAATCCATGTACCTGGTCGCCAAGCAAATGGGCGATACGGGCAAAAGCATGGAGGATGTCAAGGACGATATCGAGGGCGTGGGCCTGGCCTATGGCATCAACGCCAACGAGGTGGCCAAATCCACCGCCGCCTTCCTGGCCGCGGGCTACGACTACGAAACCTCCGCCAAACTGGTGGCCGCATCCACCCAGTTAATGATCGCGGGGGAACTGGACGCCAAGACCTCGACCGACGCGATCACCGCCAGCCTGGCCGGATTCAAGGTGCCGGCGGGGGAGGCCGCCGAGGCGAGCGTCAAGATCGGCGATGTCCTCAACAAGATTGGCGACATTTCCTCGGGCGCCTTCGACCAGATCGTAGACGGCTTCAAAACCATCGCCCCCACGGCTAAGGACGCCGGGCTGTCGATGGAGCAGGCCGCCGCCGCCATCGCCACCATCGTTGATACTGGCTACTCCGGGTCCGAAGCGGCCAATGCCCTCAAGTCCGGCCTGGTGCAATTAGTGGACCCGCCCAAGGACGCCCGCGACGCCCTGGCGGCCCTCGGGGTGGAACTGACCGACAGCAACGGCAAGCAAAAGCTGGCCGGCGATATCATGGCCGATCTGGCCGGCAAGTATGGCGGGTTGACCCAAGAGCAAAAGTTACAAACCGCCGCCGTCATCTTCGGCAAGGATCAGGCGGGCAAGCTCAACGCCCTGCTCGGCGACTGGGGCAAGTCCCAGGATTACGTCGCCCAGATGCTGGACAAGACCACCGGCGCCGTGGGCTCGATGGCCAAGGAGGTCGAGGGCAAGCTGCAAACCCTGCAATCATCCATCGACCGCAGCAACGAAGCCTGGCGGCAATTCCTGGAGAACCTGGGCGCCAAGATCACCGAGGGCGGCGACTTTCAGGGCCTCGTGGACAGCCTGGGCAAGCTGGGAACGGCGCTCAAGGAGGTCATCAAGGACGGCGATCTCGACCCCCTCATCAAGCCGTTCCAGGATGCGTTCAAGGTCATCGGCGAATTGTTCGAGGATATGGCCGAGAATCTGCCGGCGGCCCTGGAGCAAATCGACTGGAGCAAGTTCGAAGACGCGATTGGCGATCTGGCGGACAGCTTCGGCGATATGTTCGGCGATATCGACCTGACGACGCCGGACGGGTTGGCGGACGTAATCCAGACCATCATCGATCTGGGCGCGGGGCTGATTAAAACCTCGTCCGGCATTATCGACGGACTGAAACCCCTGTTCGAGATCATCGGCGGCTTGGTCAAAGGCTTCGCCGACCTGGACCCCGAAACCCAGAAGATGATTGGGACCTTTCTGGGGTTGGCAACCACGGTCAATGCGCTGTCCGGCTATGCCAAGTCCTTCGCCGATGTCATCGGCGCCGGGGGCGGGCTGGTCAAAAGTCTTACCGCCTTGGGGCCGGTCGCCCTGGCGGTCGGGGTCGCCTTCGCCGCCTTCGAGTTTGGCAAATGGGCCGGCGAGGTGACCGGCTACAACGACGCCGCCGATAAACTGATCGCCAAAATGAACGGCGTCCCGGACGCCGCCGAACCCGCCGCCGAGGCCATTGGGCGCATCCCGGACAACCTCAAGAAAGTATCGGATTCGACCGGGCTGGCCATCACCAGCATGGACGAATTCAACAAGCTGGCGGACGACGGCAAGATTAAATGGGACGACATTTCGGGAACTTGGGTAAAGGCTGGGGAAGGGGCCGGAAAACTTGCAGATGGGACAAGCAAAGCAGCGGGAGCCAGCAATGAAATTACGGAGGCCATTTCCCGGCTAACCCCCAGCCTGAAAGATCAGATGGCTGCCATGGGCCTCACGGAAGACGGCACCAAAAAGCTGATTTACACCACGGATTATTACACCGACACGATCAAGGATCTGGACGCCGAACTTAAAGCGGGCAAGATTTCTCAAGAGGAATACAACAGCCTCGTTCGCCAAGTGCAGGATGAAGCCTGGCGGGCGGGTGTCAACATCGAAAAAATGGCCAAATCCGAGGAGGAAGCGGCCAAAAAAACCAAGGACCTCGCCGCCGAATCCGAAAAATTCGCCCTGGAGTGGGGCAAACTCCTCTCCGCCGAACGCATCGCCGTCTTCGAAGCCTCCGCCGATATCCAGGTGGCGCAGATCGAGGCGGACAGCAAGCGCGCCGTGGCGGCCATGGAAATGCTGGGTGCCTCCTTCGCCAATACCGGCGAGGTCCTGACCGAATTGATCGGCCTCTGGGTAGGTTTGGAGGGCATGGACCAGACCAAAATTGAGGGCTGGATCGAGCGCGAATACGCCATCCGCGAAGCCCTGGCGCAAGCGCAGATCGATATGGTCAACGCCGAAATCCGCCGTCTTGAGGCCCAGACTGCCCTGCTGGAACGGGGCGGGGTGGAACTCAAGATCCAATCCGACGGCCTGGAGCCCGAACTGGAGGCGTTCATGTTCCGCATCATTGATAAAGTCCGGGTCGCCGTGTCCGGTTCCTACGAAGAATTCCTGCTGGGGTGTGGCGCATGATGGGCATTCTCTCCCCCGCCGACTACTGGTTCGGCCATCCCCCGGTGCTCGACCTGGCGCCCTCGTCGGGCACCACCGCCCGCGACCGCCGCTTGACCCGCTCGCCCACCCTGGACGGTGGCGCCGTGTTCGCCGATGGCGGCTGGGCCGAGGCGGATCGCACCCTGACGCTGGCCATTCGCGGCCTGGACGCCGCCACCAGCGCCACCCTGGCGGAGATCGCGGCCTACCCGGTGCAGCGTCTCAGCCTCGCCCATGGCCTCTACGAAGGCCGGGTGAAATCGCATGTGCTGGCGGGCGGCAATGAGTCGCAGCTAGTTTTTTGGGTATCTTCCAAACTCGCTTAATTGCTGGAGTATTATCATGGCCCACGCTTACAGTTCCGCTCTCTGGATCGCCGCTCATGGCGCCGCTTTAACGCTCATCAAGGGGGGCGCCTCCGACCCCACTATCAAGATTCGCGACTCTGGCGATGTATTGCTCGCTACCGCCGTGATCGACGAAACCGGCTCGACCTGCTCCGCAACGACCGGCGATATCTCCTTCGCCATCGCCACCCAGGAATCCGCCGCCGATGCCTCCGGCACCGCCGCCTATGCCCAGATTTGCGATGGGGACGGCACCGTCCATGCCGAGATGGATTGCGCCCATGGCTCGTCTCCGGTGGCCGGAGCCTGCGTCATGAACACCTTGACGGTGGTCATGGGCGCGCCGGTGGATGTGCTGTCGGCCACTATTCCGGCTGGCTATACGATAGTCTGATAGGAGCTTACCATGTCTGGCGATGCCTATTACCAAAATGTCAGCTTTCTATTGCATTGCGATGGCACCAACGGCAGCACGATGTTTACTGACGAAAAAGGCAAAACCGTTACCGCGTACAATGCGCAAATCAGTACAACAGAGAGCAAGTACGGGGGGGCCTCCGGTACATTTAATGGCAGTACCAGTTATTTAAGTGTGCCAGTCTCCGGAATTACCTATGGTACGGCCGACTGGACATTTGAATGTTTTGTTAGAATAGCCTCCGCATCGGGTGTCTGTGCGTTTTATGCTCATGGCGATTTCACAACTACTGATATCAACGCCTCGATTCAGTTACAGTATGTAGGCAGCGATAATGCCAGGCGGTTAGAGCTAAGTTACTCAACCAGTGGCACGGGGTTTACGCGATGCAGTTCTGGCGTGGCCATGAGTGCCCTGGAGTGGCATCATGTCGCTGCCTGCCGATACGGATCAAATATCCTAATCTTTTTGGATGGGGTATTAATCAAAACATCAACCATTGGCACCGCCGCAATTTATAATTCCACCAAGGCGATAAATCTAGGAGGACAATTCGTACAATATGGCGGGGGGACGGTATTCTCGTCATTGGCCGGATATTATGATGAGGCCAGGCTTACGTTAGGCACCGCTCGCTACACCGCAGCCTTCACGCCGCCATCTGCCTTTCCGAATTTTGCCGGGCAGATCGCGGGCGTGATTACCGACGATGCTGCCGCCCCCGTGGCCCGCGTGGTCAGGGCCTATCGGCGCGACACCGGCGCCCTGGTGGGCAATACCACATCAAGCGCCGCCGATGGCAGCTATAGCATGGATCTCCTCACCCTGGATCAATGCAGCGTCATCGCCCTGGATAATGCCTCAGGCGATGTGTTTAACGACCTGATCGCCCGAGTCACGCCCGCATGAGCTACACCCCGCCGGATTGGGACGCCGCCGATCTCTCCTGGGCAGGGAAGGCGGTCTATACCCTGCCGGATTGGGACGTGGCCGACCTGTCCTTTACGCCCGATGTGGCCCAGGGGATTATTCTCGGCGTGGGCCTGATGGGGGCTCCGGGTATCACGGCGCGAGCTAATGCCGCCGCCAAGCTCCAGGGCATCGGTATCCTCGGCGCCCCGGTACTTACCGCCAATCCCCGGACAGTCGGCTGGGTCACGGGCCCCGGCCTCCTCGGTGCCCCCCGCTTGCTGGCGGAGGCGACCCGCACCCAAGCGCACCTACAAGGCCCCGGCATTCTCGGCGCCCCCCTGACTACCGCCTGGTCTGGCTGGCGCGCCCTGCTGACGGGCACCGGCATCCTCGGCGCCCCCCGTCTGCGGGTCAACCATCCCCGTCCGCGCGCCACTATGCTCGCCCCCGGCCTCCTCGGCGCCCCGCAAGCGCGCCTGTGGGGCCTGCCCGCCGCCGCCGTCACCATCCCGCCCGGCGTCACCCATTATTTCTGCAAGCTGACCGGCGCGCCCGACGGCCTGGCCGATCTCGTCCTGCCCATCAGCAGCTTCAGCGTCCGCCATCGCCCGGACGCCCCCAGTTATTATCAGGTCACCATCCCCAGTTACGCCTATGTCAGCGACTTGGCGGCCCGGCCCAATGGCGAAATCGTCATCTGGTCCGAACAGGCGGGCGTGAGCGAGGAACTGGCGCGCGGCGATCTGGGCCAGGTGGCCATCGCGCGCGGCCCGGAGTCGCAATCGATCAGCATCTCCGGCAATGCCGACCGGGCCGAATTGCCGCATCTGACCTACGTCATCCCCGAAGCCCTCTATGTGGCGTCGTCCTTTAGCGGAGACACCCGCCTGCGCATCGAACCCCGCGCCAGCATTCGCCCGGGGGATTATGTGCGCTATCAGGATCTCAACATGGCCGTGGGCGAGGTCACCTGGGCGGTGTCCGTCTCCGCCGGGGGCCTGGCGGCGACCATGGAACTGGTGTCGATCCCGGTCGAGTCCGGCGCATGAAGGGCACCATCCGCCAGAATCTCGGCGCCTCGCGCTACGTCGTCGGCGTGCGCTCGGCGGTGCAACCCCTGGCGGATGAAATCCAGAAATACCAGGATCTCTATCAGGCCACCATCCCCAAAATCACCGACGCCTATGGCGTGCTCAACGAGCGGCGCGGGGCCTATCAAGCCGCCCTGGATGCGGTACGCGTGGTGGCGGCGGATTACGAACTGTGCCGGCTCGCCTTCTCGTCCACCACCTGCATTGATAGCGGCAACGCCGCCTGCGAAAACGCCTATTCCGAGGCCGATTCCGCCTGCCTGGACATCGAATCCGGCATCGGCGAATGCGATCCCGATTGCCAACGCGAGCGCGAACGCTGCCATGATGCGGCGGTGCGGGAGCGCACGGCCTGTCTGGCCACGGTGGCGATTGACTGCGCCGAGGCGGAGTATGCCCACGTTCTGGAGTGCCAGACCACCTATAGCCCCCTGATCGCCGCCGCCCAGGCCGCCGCCCTGGCCCTGCTGCCGGGGATGCAGGAGGCCCTCTACAACCTGCACCACGAGCAGGCGGTTCAATGGCAATTGGCGCGCAAACTCAACGAGTTGGAGGGCATCGATAACCGCGAGTATCAGATCACCTGTTTCAGCGCCCAATGGGATGAGGAGCTGGCCGTCGGCAGCGAGGTGGAAATGGCCAGGACGCCCAATGGGCGCAACGCCATCACCCGCCTCATCACCGCCCCCACCCCCTGCCTGCACGATGCCCGCGTCCTGCCCTCCGGGCATCTGTTCGTCAATGCTTCACTGGCGCCCGGCTTTGAAACCTGGCGCCCGACCTGGCGGGTGGGCACGGTCCTGGAAGTGATCCCGCCCAATCTGCGCGTGCAATTTGCGCCGGCCAATATCGCCGGCTCGCTGGGGACGCTGTACAGCGAGAACCCGCTGGATTGCACCCCGCCGCAGTGCTATTTCGATGGCAAGGACCCCAAGGAAGCCGAGGCCGATATCCGCGCGGCACGGACGGCGCTGACGGAAGCCCAGCAAGCCCTGGTCGATGCGGTGGCGCTGCGGGCGGACTGCCTCGCCGAGTTTGACCAAGCGTGGATGGACCAATGTTACGGGACGGCGGTGGAGCTTTGTGACGCGGCTTTTGGCAGCGCCATGGAGCAGCCGACGCTGGACAAGGGCGCGTGTTACGACGATGCCCAGGGCACCTGCGAGGAGCAGACCACCGCCGGACTGGAGGCGTGCGCCCTGACCTATCAGCCGGCCATCGATGATGCCCAGGGCGAGGTGGATGCGGCGACGGCGGTCCTGGATCAAGCGACCGCTGACCTGACGAGCGCGCAGAATGCCCTGGCGGCCATCGAGGCGGAGATTCAGGCGTGTGTGGATGCGGTCAATACCCAGGCGTGGCTGGATGCCCGCCTGGAGGTCCTCACGTCCGTCTGTCAACGCGACGCGGATCTACATTACGATACGTGCCGAGAGAATGGCGGCACGGTGGCGGATTGTGGCGCCGCGCGTGATGCGGAATTCGCGGCGTGCGTCACCATGATGGAGGATGAGGTCCTGCCGATCAACCAACAATCGGCTATGGAGAACTGCCAGACGGAACGTCAGGACGACGTTGACGCCGCCCAGTTGGTCATCGATGCCGCCTATACCGCCGTCCTCAATGCCGAGATCGCGCTGCGCCAGGTGACCGGCGCCCTGGAGATCGCGGAAAAGGCGCTGGCTGATTGCCTGGAGCAATGGGTCCTGGGCGATTGCCTGGCGTCCGCGATCCAGATTTGTGATGACACCTACGAACTGGCTGAGGATACCTACACCCAGCAGCGCGCCGCCTGCTATCAGGAGGCCATGGCCGAGTGCGACCGCCAACGGGATGAGGCCATTGACGCCTGTTACGCGGCCCATGCCGACGCCATCGCTGCCGCGCAAACGGCGGTGGACGAAGCCGCGCGGGATGTGGAACTGGCGACGAATGGCCGCTATCACCCAGCGGACCCGTTGATTTTGGAGGTGCCGGTGGCGCATTGCGATGCGTCTATCTATCAGGTCGAGGATGAGGTCCTGATCGATTTTCCGGTGAGGTCAGGGGCAACGGCGATGGCCGTCTGGGATTCGCGACGGGTGATTGGCTGGGCCAGCGAAACCCGTGAATGCGAATTTTTATCCATTGACTACAATCCAGTTACGTTCGATTATCTGGGCGATATTGCGCAACTGGTGGCGCGTGGTGGCAATGGGACGCCGGTTACCATCATCACGCCTAAAGAGGGCGGATATTATGCCGTATGTGTCAAGAGTCAGTATCTCGCCAACGGACGCGCCGTGTCTGACCATATGTTCGTCGGCTGGTCGGATAGAAAGACCGACAACCCCCGCACTGAGATTAATGTCCAAAATAATATCTACGTCGGCGCGGTCGGCGTGGCCTGGCCCCGCGAGATTTACTTGCCCATCTATTACGCCGGCGCGGAAATGGCTTATGTTTTCGCCGGCGCTGCAAAATTGCAATTTTATAGCGAAACGGGCATTCCCGGATTTTTCGGAACACTCCATTGGTTCCGGGTGCCTTGGCCAGACGATTATTTGGAGGCGATTGATTGGGCCACGGGTATCAGTTGGCGGATGATGGGCCATCGCGACAACCTGCCCGGCATTCTCCCGGATGAGATTACCGTGAGAACCAAAGACCTAACGCCATCTGGTTTTGCCGAACAAAGCAAAACCTATCAGCGTACCGGGGACGTTATCGAAGGCGATCAATGCGCAACGCCCTACCTGATGTATCGCTACACCAGGACGGATTAGCGTAGCCAGGCGCCCATGCCCATCTTCTACCCCATCCCCCACGCCACCAGCCGCGCCGAGGCCCTCGACCGGGCGGCGAAGCTGTGCCGCTGCATCCGCAAGTCTTTCGTGGGCATCCGCTGGCGCGAGGGGGCCATCATTCCGCAGATGGCGTGGGCCGAAGTGGATGCCGCCCTGGCGGAACGGGCGCGATGCGCTTCTTGATTCTTGCCCCCCTGGCCCTATTCGGCGCCCTGCTGCTGGCGCATTGGCTGTGGCTGGCCTGGCTGGCGTGGTGGTTGGGTTAGGCCGCGCGGCGGCGTGGCAGAGTGCCCCGGCTGATCCAGACTACCGGGGCGAGACGGCTTCCCCGTGGGGACGCCATCTTAACCCCGGTATGCAGTTTGTAGTGGATCTCCCAAGCCCTTGATCCCAGATCAAGGGTGATCCTATCCACGAGGCCAGCCATGGCTTCCCGCGCGGCCAAGGTGCGGTCTTCCGCCAGGTCCGTTTCCATGGCGTTGCGCAGACTGGCCAACAGCCGCGCCACATCGGCGGGGGTCCAGGCGCGTATCACCTCGGCTTGGTGACTCTCGGTCGCCGCCTGCTCCAGTTCCGTCGCCAGCGTGGCGCGCTCCAGCTCCATCCCGGCAATAGCCCGCTGATAAGCCGGGGCCGCCGTGCCGGCGTCCGCGATCAATTCCACCAGTTTGCCAATTTTGCCGTCCAGGGTGGCGAGCTTGCGTCGCAGGCCCGCCAGGTCGCGCGGCTTGCTGGCGGGGGCTGCCGCCTGGCGCATCCGGTCGGCAATGGCCTTGGCCACCTCTGGCGCCGCGAGATCGGCAAAAACCTGATCCAGAACGGCGCCCTCGATCAACCGCGCGGCGATGCGCCGGCCCTTGCCCAGCCGATAGGCCGCCTGGCCCTTGCTGGTCTCGCCGGCGAAAGGCTGGCCATGGGTGTCCTGGAGCAGGCCCGAAAGGAGATAGACGCGATCACCCGCCCGGGTGCGTAACCCGGCCCGCGCTGCCAGCCGGGTCAGGATCGCCTCGGCTTCGGCATCGGTGATGAGCGGCGGGTGGGTGTCGCGGGTCAGGTGCCACTCGGCCCGGGGCCGGCGTTTGACCCCGCCGACGTAGCCGCCGGGGCGGTGTTCGTGGTGCATCCCCCAGGTGGTGTGACCGGCATAGGTGAGGGCCTGCCATTCCAGCTCGTTCAGTGATCCGGTAATCCCCGATAGCTGGCTGGCGATGCCGCGGGGCTTGCCGGCGGCGCGGGCCTGGAGATAGGCGGCGACGGCGGCGGCTTCGGGACCGGGGACCAGTTTGGAGCGCAGCACGGGCTGGCCGTCGCGCAGGGTGCCGGTGGGCTGATGTTCCAGGCGATAGCCGCGCGGGGCCTGCCCGCCCGCGCGCCAGCCTTGTTTGATGCTCTCCGCCATGCCCGCCAGGCCCTTGGCCTTGCTGGTCAGGGAGTGCCATTCGTCCATGGCTTGCAGGATGGAGCGCAGCAGCATCCCGGTAATGGGATCGGTGTCGGGCACCGATTTGTAGAGGATGCGCACCCCGGCCTTTTCGGCTTCGTGCTCGAAAATCAGAGCGAGATGACGCCGGCGGGCAATGCGGCTGGTGTCGAGGGCCAGGATTACCGCCCAGTCGCGGGCGGGATCGCGTAGGGCGCGCAGCAAGGATTGGAAACCGGGGCGGTCGTCGTCCTTGCCGGACTCGACCGCATCGGCAAACTCGGCGACGAGGGTCAGGCTTTGGTTGTGGGCGTAGTCCTGGAGCGCCCGGCGCTGGGCGTCCAGGCTGAGATCATGCCGGTCTTTTGAGCTTCTGAGGTAACAGCAGGCATGGGTCGGGCTGGCAAGCGGACTGGTCGGCTTCATCTTCGGCGATGGACAGGAGGAGACGAGCCAGGGAGTCTAGCCCGTCCCCGCCGGGGACGCCATAGACGCCTCGGCAGACCAGGGGGCGGGCGCGTGTGCGAGTGGCCAGGGCGGGGGGGCTGATGGCGATCATGCGGGCGTGGCCATGGCGGTCATGACGTTCTCCGGTTGAGTTTGGCGGCGACGGCATCCAGCAGGTCGAGCAGCACGGCGTCGGTGGTGGGCTCGTGGCGGATGACGTTGGGCCAGGCGTGCTCGGGCATGATGTAGGCGGCGGGCTCGATTTCGCGCAGATGCAGGCGTCCATCCTGAAAAGTGGCCAGGAAGCGCCCATGGGCCAGGCGGTCGCTGATGGGGACCAGGGCCGGATCGGTGGCAGGCGCGGCCAGAGCGGGTTTTTCGCTGGCGCCGGTCATGGCGGGGATGCAGGCGCAGGCTTCGGCGAAGCGATCGGCGGGCAGGTCGCGATAGCGGGCAATGCGGAAGTGGTTGTTGAAGCGCGACCAGGCGTAGGGGCGGTGTTTGCCATCCGGGAAGCGTTCGGCGATCAGGGCGGACAGTTCGCCGGCTTGGGCGACGGTGATGAGGGCGGGCAGGGCGGGCGCCTGGCGCATGGCATCAAAGGCGCGGATCACTTGCAGGTGAAATCGCGGGCTGATCCACATGCCGTAGGCATAAACCAATTCTTTGCAGGCATAGGTGCCCTGGGCCTTGCCTTTGCCGCGCACCGTCTTGATAGCCAGGGGGATTACGGAAATTTCTAAAGATTTTTCATTGGCTTCCGATGTTCCTGGAATTCCAGGATCATCTTGAGCCGATGATACCGACATTCCGGGATCATAATCCTTGGCCAGTTCGGCGATCAGGTCTTGGGTTTGTTGCGTGTCCAGCCAATTGGATGGCTGGTGGCGCTTCTCGCCGCCCGATGCCTGGTGCAGATCGTTGAGGGAAAACAGGCCATCCACAACGCGGATGGTGGTCGATGAGATGGATATGGGCGCGATGGCGCAGGAAATAGTGGACGTAGACATAGCGATAGCCTCGGTAGGTTGAGAACCACCGCCGGCGATGCTAATCGAATGGGCGGTGGTCGCTGCGACGTTAGCATTACCGTACCGAGGGACGGCGCGTCCGAAGACGCCATCGCAGCGACCACCATAAACTGTGGACGCAAAAAAAGGCGTCTTCTGAGGAGCGCCTTGGCGCTCGGTTTGCGGGAATGCTATACCCGGCAACCCATGTGGGGTCACTTTCGCCCGGTGGTGGGCGACAGGTTCAGCATAGACCCGCGCGGCGCCTGGCGTCAAGGGGCTCATCCCGCCACCCGCGGCCCATAGGCCGAAGCCGCCCGGCGCATGATGCCGAGGGCGCGATGGCGTTGCGTGATGGTCATGCCCATGGCCTCCGCGCGGCGATGGGCGGCGGCGAGCAACTTGACGCGGGCCACCAGGGCGCGGCGCAGCTCGCGGTCGGGCGGGACGCTGTGATTGAGGTTGTTGAAATAGACCAGCTCGCGGCGGGTGAGCATGGCCAGATTGTCCAGCTCGCAATGGCTGGGGTCGGTGTCGAGCATAATCACCACCTGTCCGGCGGCGAGGGGCCCGTGGGCGGCTTCCCAGTTGAGGCGATGGACGGCGACCCAATCGCGCCGCGACCAGCCGGCGGGCGCCTCCTGGCGGAATTTGAACCACCAATAACCGTCCGTGTCCTGGCGATAGGACCAGACGGGCATTTGGTGCCACACGGTCAGGCCCGGTTTGAATTGCGTCTCGCGCGAGCGGCCGCCGGCTTGATAGCCCAGCAGCCCCGCGTTCCAGGGCGTGAAACCAGGGTCGAAGCGGCCGGTGCGCGGCGAGGCGATGCCGTAGCGTTGCAGGGCGTTGGCGACCGAGTGCGGTTGCAGGGCGGTGCCGTGGGCGGCGTTAAAGGCGGCCGTCAGGGGGCCGATGGTCAGGTCGTCGCGATGGGCGCGCAGCCAGGCGAGGCGGTCCGGGCTCCAGGTGGGCCCCGGCCGTTCGCCGGGCAGCAGGCCCTTGGGGCGACCGCTGCGGATGTGGTAGGCGCTGAGGGCGGATTTGATGCCGGACTCGCTGATGGCGATGCCGAATTGCGCTTCGAACAGCGGCGGAATGGCGGCGATGCGGTGCTGGCGGTAGGTGGTCGCCAGCCAGGCCAGATATTCGGGGGTCCAGAATTTGCGCATGGGGCTACTCCTGTCCGGTCCCGGCGGGGAGGTCGGTGGTGAAGTCGAGGACGTTGCGCCGGGCGACGGCGAGGGCGTCGGCGTATTGCTGGTCGGGGTCTTCGCCGTAGTGGGCGGCGAGGTGGTCCACCAGGGCGCGCAACCGGCTGGCGGTGCGGGCGCCGTGGGAGCGCAGCAGGTCAATGGCGAGTTCGGCGGCGGCCATGTTAGGGGGTCTCCTGAGTGCGGCGGGCGCGGGCGGCGGCGAGGAAGGCGTCGATGTGGCCTTGGACGCGCCAGCAGGGGCAGGTTTCGCCGGCCGACTCTTCCGTGTCGTGCTCCCACTTGGGGACACAATCTGGAATCGGATTACGGGTCATCCAAAAGCAAAAGCCCGCGCCGTCGCCTCTGGGTTTATCCTCAAGGCTAAAATAATCGCAGGTCCGGCAGGATTGGGCGGTCATTGCAAATCCCTCTGATAGATGGTGCGGTCACAATAGGGACAGCGCGGCACATAGTCGGCGGGCATACCGCGCAGGAGTGGCTCAGTATCAAATGACTGTCCGCATGACGTTTTGAATAGCCCGTCTTCTTCGCTCAAGATGCAAAATTGTTGGGCAGATTGGTCATAGCATTTCTTGGATATCATGGAATGCCTCGCGTCAGCACAAAATGCATTGTGTTTACGGTAGAAATGTCAGGCACCAGGTGGGATGGAAATCCCCAGGATGGCAAACCTTCCCTGGTAGTGGATCAAGCCTAATTCTGAGGTACTGTCCACTTGATCCGACAATGGTCCCTTCCCGCACCTGTTCACCAGGCGGCGAATATCGTACCCGCTGCCCGCGCTTGCAGTTGATGCCATAACATTTGCGAATATAGTCCATGCTCATAGAGCAACCTCCGTAGTAATAGGCCGCCCGCAATAGGGGCAAAACACCATGTTGTTGTCGGATGTATTGTGAAAGTCACCGCAGGCGGTGTTCCACTGTTCGCCATCTTTCACCCACTGGCACCGATCCGGCGTCCTAAGCGCCGTGCCGCCCGCTTTGGCGATGGCGGCATTGAGCCGGTCTACAATGCCGCAGGGGACCTCGTAATCTGACCAGTATTCGGCGGACTCCACCAGATCCACGCACACGTCCAACAGGGCGGGCGCGGCGGCGGCGAGCCGCTGCTGGGCGGTCAATTCCGGGAGGGGGTAATCAGGCATCTGGGGCCTCGGGCTGGCAAGCCTGCCGGGTCGCGGCGAGCAGGCGGTCCGCGTAGTTCTGTTTGGTAACATGGGCCACCGCTTGCGCGGCGGCGACGGATTTCTTGGATAGGGATAGCTGCAATTCCTGGAGTTCGAGCCCGCGCAGATAGAGTTCCTCGCACCGCTCGGCGGCGACCGCCTGGCGATGGAGCGAGCGGGCAATCGAATCCAGCAGGGACCGGATCGCGCGTTTCTTGAGGCGCTTGGCGTTGTTCATGGGTTCATCTCCGGGCGATTGAGCATAAAGGCCGCGCCCAGGGCGGCTTGTAGACGGGCGATGGGGATGACGATATCGGGCTCGCTGTCGCCATGGCCGTGAATCCCGCGCGTGGTCGGGCGCTGCCAGAAACGGGCGTCGCCATCGGCAAGCTGGATCAAAACGTCGTCGATCTCGAACGTAATGCTGTCCATCATTGGACCCCCTTGCTGGGCTGGGCGGCCAGGTCGTTGTTGTATTGACCGCGGGTGGCATAACTGGCGTGTTGCGGCACGGGGTTGCCTTTGAAAAAGATGCACTGGCCGGCCTTCATTCCCGGCCTGAGCCGCAATGAATGCCAGCGCAAGGTGTTGGTCAGTTCCAGCGTCAGGACGCTCCCGGTCCAGCCGGGATCGGCGAAGCCGGCCAGGGCATGGTTGAGCCCTGCGCGCGCCAGGCTGCTTTTGAGCTTGAACTCGGCGGCAATGTTGTCCGGCAGGTAAAAGGTCTCCGCCGTGGCCGCCAGGCAAAACTGCCCAGGCGCCAAGTCGTAGTAATGGCAAGCCAGCAAATCCACCGGCTCCAGATGGGGCACGGCCTTGGCCATGAGGTCCACCACCGTTTCCAACCCATGCGGGGGGGCCTCGATCCACAGGCGGCTGCCGAGGGTCACGTCAATCGAGGCGCCATTGATGTGACTACGGGGCACCCCGAGGATCACCCCGGCGGCCACCAGGTCAAGCAGATCGGTATGGGTCAGGAGCATGCGGCGGCCTCCCCGGCGCTGGGCCGGATTTTGGGGGTGGCGGGTAACAGGCGGGTGCGGGTGGGCAGGTCCAGGCCGCGGGCGCGCGCCAGTTGATGGGCGGCGGTGAGCAGGCGGCATTGGGCGATCATGGCGCGACGGGTGTCCGGGTCGGTCAGGTGGCGCGGCTGAGGAGTGCCAGGTTGGCCAGGTCGAGATTGTCATGGTCGCCATCGATGAAGGTGATGCAGGACCGGGCCGGGCGCGGCCCGTGGGCGGCTTCCCAAATCTGGTGATGCAGATAGGCCCAGCCGAAGCGGCTGAGGCCCGGGCCGAGGCTCTCGGCGACCTTGACGCGCCACAGGCCGTCATGGCGGACGCGGGTGCCGAGGGGCGCGGATTTGATCGAGGGCGCGCCTGGCTGGAAATAGTGGGGCACGGACCCGGCGAAGTGGTAGCCCTTGCGGCCCTTGTTCCAAGGCACTTGCCCCTGGCGGAAGTTGCCGGTGCGCGGGCTGGCGATGCGGTAGCGGTCCAGGGTGGCTTGCACCTGGGCGTTATTGCGCGATTGGCCGAAGTGGGCATTGAAGGCGGCGGTCAGTTCGGTGATGAGGTACTGGTCCCGATGGGCGCGCAGCCAGTCCACGTGATCCGGGTTCCAGGCGCGGGGATGGGCGCGCGTCATGTAGGTGGACCGCCCGCTCTTGATGCCGTAGAAGGGGAAGGCGCCTTTCAAGCTGGACGGCTGATAGTTCTGGCCATACTGGGCATTAAAGCGCGCGGTAGTCTCGACCAGGGGGTGATCGCGATAGGTGGCGCGCAGCCATTCGACCTGTTCGGGGGCGAGGCGGATCATGTCAGCTAGCCCCCCTGTTGGTCGAGGCCGAGCAGGTTGGGCATGTGCGCGGTCATGCCGTGCTCGCTGCGATGGCGGGAGGCTTTGAGGGCCAGATCCCCGGCGGAGATAATGGTGCCGGCGACGCTGGACAGGGCGCCGGCGCGGGCGATCTCCAGCCGCAGGCGGTTGTCGTCAATCTCCTCGTCGCCGAGGCGCTCCAGTTGGGCGAATAAATGATCGGAAAGATCGGCAAGTTTGTTTCTTGACATGGCGGACTCCGAATGAGAGATGATTGAAATGCGAATTTAGTTTAGGCGGCAATACCGAACAGATCGCCCGTCCTCATACTAGATTCGCGCAGGTTCTTGACGGCGACTGCCCAATACGATGGCTTGAGTTCAACCGCTATTGCTTTTCGTCCCATCGTGATGGCGGTATATGGCTCTGATCCAATCCCGCCGAAGGGTGATAGGACCAGATCCCCGGGGTTTGTCCACAGATCAATGGCGCGCTCGATCACGTCTAACTGAAGCGGGCAGATATGCCTCTCATCATCGTTGTCATGAGCGCAGGCAAATTGCAGCGTTCTGGATTGGTTAATGTCCATCCATACCGGGCTGGCGTAGTTTTGCCATTTGCCAACCGGGAAGGATTCATTGGTATGGGTAACGGGATCTGGATTATTTGCCAGGAAATTATCATAATTATTTATAATTGACTGTTTCATAATAAATGCCATTTATTTGCAAGGTTTTAAAAGTGCCCGGTCACGGTCGCGGAGGTTCCAACGAGAGCTAACCGCCCGGGCTGCCGGCTGTTGTTTGCGGCCCCACCTGCCGGCTGGGGGCGACGCGTCATGCCCCGGGGGCCCCGCGCGTCTCGGGCCTATCGACCAACCGCTCTAAATCTTCCAGTTCGAAATCGATGTAGCGGCGCGCCTTGCGGAGATCGGTGCGCGGGTCCGGGTCTTTGCGTCCGGCGCGCAGCAGGTATTTGATGGCGTTGCCGCGGGTGAAGGACTCGTGGCGGGTGATCTGGATCGGCTCGATCCCGCTCGGGTGGCTGGTGTAATGGGCCGGGTGGTCGATGGCGTCCGGCGCTGGCGGCGGGGTGGCGCTGGCGTCGTCCGGGGGCGACCCACCCGCCTCCTGGGCGATGGAAGCGCGGATGCGGCGCAGGGCCATGAGGATGGCGGCATGGGTGATCGCCTCCGTAGCCGGTGCCTGGCCCTCGCTCGCTGCGGGCGGCGTAACGGGCGTGGCCTGGCCGCCGTCATCCGGGAAGGCACTGACCAGGGGCCCCCGCCGCCAATCGCCCTCGGCCATGTGCACCAGCCAAGGATGATGAAAGAGGGCATGGACCAGGGCCTCGCGGTCGCGGCGGGCCTGACCCTCGACCTGCTCCTCGGGCGTCGGGTCGGGGATGGCAATCACCAAAGTTTCAAAGCGTTTCATGGGCGTCAAAAGGGCGTGTTGGTGCGGAAACCGTCGGCATGGCGGGAGCCATCCGGCAGGGGCAGGCTCCAGAAGTCATCGCCAATGCGGGGCATGTCGAGCCCAGCGGGGCGGGACCGGGGGCGCTCGACCAGTTCCGAGTTCGCCATGATGGCGTCGAAGATCCAGACCAAGGCGCGGCTGTAGCGGTCCAGGCGCCCGAGTTCGCCGGGGTTGAGGGCCAGCTTGTGCGCGTCCAGCCGCAGGAAGGGCCCGCCGCCGTCGTCGTTGATTTTCATGCGCACTTCCCCCGGCCCGTCGTTGGGCATGAGGCGGGCGCCCATCTGATAGAGGGTCATATCGACCGGCAGGGGGCCCAGCCAGTCTTGCAGGGCGGCGACCCAGGCGGGGCGGTCGTCTGGACCGCTAAGGGCGTCATGGGCGGCGATGGCATCGTGGGCGGCGATGGCCGCATCCTCGACGAACATCGCCTTGACTTCTTCCGGCTGGAACAAGGGCGCGTCGGGCGCTGGGTCCAGGTCGGCAGCGGCATGGGCGGCGCACGGGTCGCCATGCGGGGCGTAGCAGGCGGTCTTGCCCTGGTCGGTGCCCAGACATTGGCCTGTGCAGTGATGCGTCTTGGCGGCGATGGCGGTGTCCTCGGTGGGGGGGGCGATGGGGTCCGGCTGGGCGGCGGCGAGTGCGCGCGCTAGGTCCGCGTCCAGGTCGGTATGGATCAAGAGGGCGTCGGGGCTGAGATCAAGCGGCGCGGTGGCGGGCGGGTCCTTGGCTTCCAGGCCCAGCCGTTCGTCGAGGCTGTCGATCACGTCCATGAAGTGCGCGGCGAGGGCGCTGGCCAGCGGATCCGCCTCGGCCCCGGTGTCGGCAGCGGCCGCCGTCTGGGCCTCCGCCTCGGCGGCGATGAATTGCGCTTCTTGCGTGGCGCCGTCAGGATCCGGATCCGGCGTCAGCAAATACGCGGGCAGGCCGAGCGCGGCGGCCTCCCGGCTGGCCTCCGCTTGATCGTCGGCGCCGTCCGCAGCCGGCGTCCGCAGGTGCGCGGGCAGGTCGCGGGTGATGCGGCCATGCCGCGCGGGCGCCTGGGGGCTGATGGGCGCCTTGAACGGATGCGCGGCGGCCTGCGGCGGGGTGCGCGGGGTGCGGCGGATGGGCCGCTCGGCCTGGGGGACGCGCGCGGCGGCGAGGCGGCTGGCCTCCGCCTGCCCGGCGGGGCTGTCCGGCGCGGGCGTGACACTGGCGGCCAGGGCGGCGACCAGGGCGGCGTCGAGTTCGGATTCAGAGGGGATCACTTCGTAAGTGCTGACCAGATTGGGTCCGAAGCGCGGGCCGGGGACCCGCTCCCAGGTTTCCTTGATCTTGCCCGCGTTGCGCAAATGACCGACGGCGGAAGAAACCTGCTGGCGGGTCAGGCCCTCGCAGGCGGGATGCTCATAGAGTTGGTGCGAAGCCATTGGCCGCCCGCTGGCGCGGAGGGCTTCGAGCACGGTGTCGTTGTTGGTCATGTCAATGTCCGAGTCTGATTGGCAATGATTCATTGGACTGCCGGTTTAGGTGGGCGCTTAAGCTGTTCGCGCTCTAGGCGATGCTGTTTTAAGTGACAGATTGCGCACAACCACATGACATCAAGCGGTTTGGTGTAGTCGTGATGATGGCCATGGATCTTTACTCCAGATGTTCCGCAAGATTGGCATGACGTGCGTTTCGTTAGCTTCCCGGCGCGAACAGCGCAATTAAGCACGGTATGACAGTAATGTTTATCTGGGTTACGGGCTATCCATTGCTTATTAAGCACCGCAATTTGCTCCGGATGGTTTTTTGCCCATTCGCGCATCTGGTCAAGCTGAAATGATCGCCTTTCCATGTCGTGCTGAAACCGATTGCGGTCATATTCGCGGTAATACCCAAGATTATCAGCCCGGGTTTTTTTTGCATCTGCTTTGGCGCAATCCTTGCACTTGCCTAAATGCCCGTCAGCCATCCGGGAATGGCGGTAAAAGTCATCCAATGGTTTTACGCCACCACACTTAAAGCACATCTTCGTTTCCATGGTTCAAAAAGGAATGTCCGGAAAGTCGTTGTCATCGGGCGCTTGCGCGGCCTGGTGGGAGGCGTAAGTGGCACGATTGGCGGCGGTGCCGGATGCCCCGTGCTCGTCGCGCGGCAGGGGGTCGGAAAAGTTTACCCACCCCTCCCATCCGCCAATGGGCAAAGAATCTAGCTTCAGGCTGATGGAGCCGTCATCGCGCTTGAACAATTTGCCGAGATTCATGTAGCGGGCCTTGGTGGCGCCGGTGTTGTCGGTGTATTCGCCGACTTTGGTGTAGGCGGTTTTGATGATGCGCATGGCCATAATAGATTCCTGAAAAATAAGTTGGTGAAAAGGCTTAATGTTTAGTTGTCATGGGTAATGTTCGCTCCACCCCATTGTTTCTATCGATCCCATTGGCTCGCTACCCCACTCTGTTTCTATCACCGGACGTGGCTCGCTCCTGGATAGTGGTTCTGTCTGATCCAGTGACTCGCTCGGCGCGACTGTTTCTATCCGGATCTCTGGCTAGCTCGGCTTTATTGTTTCTGTCACGCACCTTGGCTCGCTCGTGGGTCATGTTGCTATCCGGAGAAGTGACTCGCTCATGCGCCATGTTTCAGTCCTATCCCGTGGCTCGCTCGCGCCTGATGTTTCTGTCCAAGGGGTTGGCTCGCTCGACCGGATTGTTTCTGTCTCAATTTTTGGCTCGCTCCTTTTTTGTGTTTATGTCCGGCTCTTTGGCTCGCTCCTACCTGTTGTGTCTATCAGGATTAGTGGCTCGTTCTAAACCCATGGTTCTATCGAGGATGATGACTCGCTCCATGCTCGAGTTTCTGCCCGGCCCTTGGGCTCGCTCCATGGTTTTGTTACTGTCAACCCGTCTGGCTCGCTTCTACTCTTTGTTTTTCCAAGCGTATGGCTCGCTACGACAGTTTGTTTCTGTCCAACTGTCTGGCTCCCTCACCGACGGTGTTTCTGTCTAAATCCATGGGGCGCTCTGGTCGAGTGTTTCTATCGAACATCATGGCTCGCTCGGCAGGGATGTTTCTATCAGGCTCGATGGCTCGCTCGGATATTGTGTTTCTATCCCACAATCTGGCTATCCGCCATCAATGCACCGTGACCGGATTCACTTGCGGCGGATCGATCACATGGGCATGGCCCAGCATGGCAATCGCAAACGGCTTGGGGGGCGATGCGTGAAACTCCGTTTCCCACCACCGCTGCTGTAAGTGCGACAGGAACAACTTGACGGCATACCTTCTGGCGCGCATATCAATCTGCGCCGGGGGCAGCATGGGCACCCCATCGGCGGCTTTACAGGCGGCGGCCGTGGGCGTCTTGCCCGCTTCCAGGCTGGCGCGAGCCAGATCGGGAGAACAGGCCCCGGAGTACCAGGCCCGCGCATCGGTATCGGTGCCGTATTTCTTGGCGGCGAGGTAGTGGGTGGCCTGCTCCGCCATGGCCCCGCTGATGTTGCGATCCCATTCGTAAACCTTGCGCTGGCGGTAAATCTGGCCGTAGAAGTCGCGCGGGTGGCTGGATTGCTTGACGAAGGAATCCCCGATCTTCCAGGCGATCTTTTTCAGGTCGGCATTCCAGGGCCGGCGCGTCTTTTTCTCCCAGGTGATATCGGGATTGAGTCCGGCGAAGTTCCAGATATGCCCCGCCGTCGGCGCCTTGCGGATGTCGATATGGGCCAGCAGGCCAGCGGCGAGAATGCCGCCAATGCCCACCGTTTGCTCGAAAAACCAGGCCATCGGATGGGTGCTGACGTAGATGGTCAGCAGCTTTTCAATCTGGAGTTCCAGCGTCTTGAATTGGGTCAGGGTCCAATCCAGGGCGTCATGGGGCTCGGCGTCGTTGCCGCTCTTGTCAGCGTCCCGGTCCAGACCTTTGACCTGGTTGTTGGCGCGCACGCGCTGGTCCTGCATGGTGTAAAAAATATCCACGAGAAAGCGCGCTTCGTTGTCGGTGATGCCGCCGCCGCTTTGCTTGAGGGCCTGGGTGATGTCGCGGTTCAATTTAAAGACCGGAGTGATCAAGGCTTCAATTTCAGAGTGCATGATGGTTCTCTCGTCAGGCGGGGCTTGCGCCCCGCGATGGGTTAGGCGGCTTGCGCCATGGGGTTAAAAGAGAGCGACTTGAGTTCGTCGCTGGACTTCATGCCGTAGCGCATCAATTCCGCGCGCCGGGTGGCCAGGTCGCGGGACAGGATGACTTGGTTCCGGACGCCGATGGAGAAGGTTTTCATCTTCTCGGCGGCGGTCAGCTTGGGGTCGCTGTAAACCTCAGTCATCAACTGCGCGTTCGCGTCCATAAAATCCGAGTAGGATTGGAGCGAAGGGTGAGATGTGACGTTATCGGTCATTGAGTGATACCTGTTAAGGGTTAATGGTGGCGCTCAAGATTCTTGTTTCTGTCGATCTCGATGGCTCGCTCGCGTTCATTGTTTCTGTCTCACCACATGGCTCGCTCGGGTGGGTTGTTACTGTCACTTGCTTTGGCTCGCACTAGGCGAATGTTTCTATCTTCTTTTTTGGCTTATTACCGATAAACCGCTTGTGGCCGTTGTTCCGCCTGAATCTGCCGCGCGGTGCGGCGGCGGCTGGCGGCGGCCATGGCGGGCAGAACGTAATCGGCGACCAGGGCCAGGACGGCGAAGATCAGGGCCAGGCTGCCGGTCAGGCTCAGAACAAAAACCATGCTGTTGTAGGCGCTCATTGGGCGATCCTCGCGGTCAGGTTGAAGGCGGTACTGTCATCACCGGCATGGGCGCGGAGGCGCTTGGTGGGCCGTTTGGCGGCTTCGTCGCAGGCCACCGCCCAATGGCGGAACTGGCTGCCAAGGGCGTACAGGACCGGGCGCGGGATTTCGTCAAGCTGGTTCTGGCGCAGGTCATGGGCCAGGAAATTCAAGGTGCCGATGATTTGCTCTTTCATGGCTGTTCCTGATCGCCGTAAGCGATGCCGGCGCGAATGTCGAGTTCGCGGCGGGCGAGGCGGGCCCAGCGATCCATCGCGAGATAAACCCGCTGCAGGGTGGCGCCGTCCATCTGGGCCAGATCCACGGTCGAAATCCGGTGTTCCAGGGCGCCGAGCAACCAGCCGATCACGCCACCACCCCCAGGTCGGTACCGATCCAAGAGTTGGCCTGGGCGCGCCACTGGCGAGCGACGCGCTCGCTGTGCATCTGGATGACCATGGTTTCCAGGGCGGCGGCGATGGCGTGCAAGTCGGCTTCGCTGGCGTGGGTGATCCAGTCGCCAAAGTTCAGGCTGGCGGCCTGGTCGCGCAGGGCGGCGGGGTTGGTGAGGTCGATGGGGGTACTCATGACGGATCTCTGAGGGAGGCGGTGAAGGCGGTCAACATGTGCAGGGCTTGCTGGCGGTGCGCGGGGGATAAGGCGGCAATGAGGGCGTAGGTTTTGGAAGTGGACTCATCGACGAGCAAGGTCCATTCCGGCAACCCATAAGCGAAGGCAACGGCGGACAAGGTTTCCAGCGTCGGGCTTTTCCCGTCCTGGTCTTCCAGGGAGGAAATCGTCGTCTGGCCAACCCCTGCTAAACCGCCAATAACGGTTTGGCTGATGCCGTGTTCCTGGCGAATCCTCATGACGTTTTCAGCTACGACGCGACGCACAACTGAAGGGTCATAGTTTTTGGCGATGGCCTTGTCCATATCGGCGCTAGGATCAACGCGGTTGAGTAACAGCCAATCAAGGGTGACGCCGAAACGGCGGGCGATTTTCAGCATCATGGAAGTGCTGGGCAAGGTTTCGCCGCGCATCCATTGGCCAATGGCCTGATTTTTGACGCCGAGTTCTTCGGCGATGCGTTGCTGCCAACCGCGCTCATCGCTAAAGCCGGCGAGGGCAGTGGCCTGGCGCAAGCGTTCGGCAAACCCGGGCGCCGCGGTAAGTTCAGCTTGAGATTCGCTGTCATCCATACCGAGACCGCTGATGAGATGGTTTGGAGTCATGTCCAACACATCGGCGATCTTTTTCAACATCGCAGGGGTTGGCTGGCGCCGGCCTGACAAGTAATGTCCCGCACCGCCAGGCGTAATCCCGATGGCCATAGCAAAGTCCTTCAGGATCATTCCTTTCTCTTCAAGGCGGTCTTTGGCGCGGTCAAACCATTGATCGCTGGCCTGGGTGGCTGTTGATTGCCTGCCGTTAGGGTTCATGGCGCGAGATCGATCCCCTGTGATTGCCTCCCCCGGATGGGCTGGCCTATGACTTTATTTTGGAACTATCAGTTCCACTTGTCAAGTGTGATCGGAACTTTTGGTTCCAATTTTTCCCAAACGGAATCGCCGGAGGCCATGCCGCCACCGGGGCTTGTTTTTTGGGGAATTCTGGAACGACAAACCTTCGAGACGCCATCCGTGGCGGAGGATCTAGGTCAGGCGGCGCGGGCCTGAGGGGGGGCGCAATCCTCCTGTTCGCGGATGATCTGATAAGCGCGAAAGAACCGCTCTTTTTCGGCTGCGCTCAAGGAACTGAGGAATTCAGCCTGCTGATCGGTCAGACCAGAAAGGCGCATACTGCCCCGCCCCGTGGCTAGCCATTCACAGCTAACGTTCAGTTTTTGTGCAAGTTCAATGGTGCCTTCCATCGTGGGCAACTTGGCGCCGTCCAAGTAGTTGGCCATGTGGCGCTCGCTCTTGCCCGTGATTTTGGCCAGGTGTCGCTTGCGCTCGATCGGCACGGATTCCACGCCGTTGGCGTCAAGGGCCATCTCTAGCCGGCGAGCAAATAAAAGTTTGGTTTCCATGCCTTCATCATGATGCGAAGCCTTGGAACTATCAGCGGTGGAATCATCTTGACAAACGGAACTATCGGTTCCAAACTGATAAGCATCATGAAACATAATCCTGTAGCGAAGGCGATCCATGCGGCGGGTTCCGGCCCCAAGCTGGCGGAACGGTTGGGCGTTTCGGCCAGGGCCATCTACAAATGGTCCGCGCGATGGGATGAAGGGCGCATGGATGCCGTCCCGCCGGGTCGCGCTATTCAGATCGAGGCGGCGACAGGAATTCCTCGCTCTGAGTTGCGCCCCGACCTGTGGTCTGAAGATGACGCAATCAGTCAGGCAGCCGCCTAGCATGATCCCTGTTTTCGGCAGTCGTGCCTCCTCCGGCTCCTTCGTAGCGAGCCTTGATGTCCCGCCCGGGTCGCCCGGCGCGGGATGTTTTTTGTGAGGGTTGACCATGGCCGCCCCCTTGACCCATGACATCCGTATCTGGCTGACCGAGGCCCAGTATGCGGGGCTGTTGCGCCGGGCCCATGAGGATGAACGGCCCTTGTCGGCCTATGTCCGGCGGCTGATTGTGCGGGATCTTGATGAGAGTTTAGAGGGCCAGCCGGTCCGCGACTATGACCGGCGCGGGTCGCTGGCGGGGCGGTTGCCATGACGGCGCCGCTGCTGAACCCGCTGCCGGGCGAGACTTATGGCTGCTTCCAGGTGGTGGCGCCGTTGTCGGGCCCGGGGGTGGCGGTGCGTGAGCGCCGGTTTGCGGTGCGGACGCGCTGCTGCGGGACGGACCTGGTGCGCGGCTATCGTGCGCTGCGGGAGTCGTGGCGGGCGGAGCGGGTGCGCTGTGAACGCTGCCAGAACCGCCTGCGGGCGGCGCGGATGCGGACGCTGGTGCCGGGGACGCGCTTCGGGCCGGTGGTGATCGTGGCGCCGGTGGGGACGGAGTTCCGGGTGCGCTGGGATTGCTGCGGGCGGGATGCGCTGGTGTCGTCGCCGCGCCTGTACATTCTGCGCCATGAGGCGAAGACGGGCCAGGCGCCGCGCTGCCGGGCCTGCTATCTGGCGGCGCGGGCGGCGGCGAAGGCGTTGGCGGAGACGCCGACACTGGCGCCGTTGCTGGCGCCGGGGGTGATCGCGGCGGGCCTGGCGTGGCCGCGGCCGGCGGGCGGTTCGATGCCGTCTCCGGGTGCGGTATGACGGTGTTTCTGCTGGATCTGCTGCGGGTCGCCTTGGTCGTGGGTGTCCTGATTTTGCTGGTAACAATCCTAAATCTCTGGGGGATGCGCTGATGGCCGATGTGGTGGATCAGGCGAACGATTACATCGAGGCGCAGTTGGCGCGGGCGATCCGGGCGGCGCGGGGCGTGCCGGGACCGGCCGTGGTGCGCCATGTGCGCTGTCCCGATTGCCATGAGCCCCTGGCGGATCATCGTCGGTCGGCGGGTATTTGCGTCCCCTGTTTAGAAGTGCGGGAAGCGCGCGGGCGGTTTGCGCTGTGAGGGCCTTCCTGGGGGGCGAGGAGATGGAGGCGAGTCTGCTCCTGGTGCTGCCGGATAGTCTGCTGGTGCAGGCGTTGGTGGGCGGGGTGACTTCGCCGCAACCCTTGCTGCTGTGGGCGCACCCGCAGTATGAGGATGATGGCCGGGAGCTGTGGCGCATTCTGCCGGGGCAGGGGCCATGGTCGGGGGGGCTGCTGAATCCGATGGAGGTGGAGCTGGTCCGCCAGGGGCGGGTGGCGATTGAGCTGCGGGAGATGGTGCGGGAGGGGGCATGTTCATGAGTTCGGCCCAAAAGGTTGAGTCCCCCCTGCTGTCGGCGGCCTTGGCGTATGCCGAACGCGGATGGGCGGTGTTTCCGTGCCATGCCAGCGGGGCGAAGGCCAAGCAGCCGCTCGTGGCGAAAGGGTTTCATGCGGCTTCGCGGGATGCGGGGCAGATTCGGACCTGGTGGGAGCAATTTCCGGCGGCCTTGATTGGCGTGCCGACGGGTCAGGCGGTGGGGCATTGGGTGCTCGACATCGATGTCCATGCCGGGGCACTGGGACCGGAGTCCTTGGCCGCCTGGGAGGCGGAGCAGGGGCCCTTGCCGGCGACCTGGCAGGTGCGGACGGCTTCGGGCGGGCGGCATTTGCTGTTTGCCTGGCCGACGGATGGACGGGAGGTGCCGTCGCGGGTCAATCTGGCCCCCGGGATCGATGTGCGCGGGCGGGGCGGCTATGTGATTGCCCCGCCGTCGGCGAGCGATCAGGGCGAGTGGACCTGGGCGCTGCCCGAGGCGCCGTCATTGGCGCGGGCCCCGGAGTGGTTGTTGGCGCGGGTGTGTGCCGCGACGACGACGACCACGACGCCGCAAGCGGCTCGTCAGGGGCCTAGCGAGGCGGGGCCGGGTCAGGATGTCTCTTTCTTCGCGCGCTGCAATACCAAGGCGTTGGCGATGCTGGGGACCTGGGTTCCTGCGATCTTTCCGGGGGCCAAGCCCTATCACAACGGTTTTCGGGTGTCGTCGGCGTCCCTGATGCGGGATTTGCAGGAGGATATCTCCTTGCTGCCCGAGGGCATCCGCGACTTTGGCGCGGAGCAGGGCTGTACGCCCATCGATATCGTGTTGCAGTGGGGCCCGGTGGCGACGCCCAGCGAGGCGGCCCTGTGGCTGTGTCAGCGCATGGGGATTACCGCCACCCATCTCGGCTGGCGACCCGGGCGGGGGCCGGCCGCGGTGCCGGCCTTGCCGTTTGGGGCGCCGGTGGAGTTTGGGGCGGAGGCGGAGTCGGGGGGCGGTCAAGATCCGCAAGGTGGTAAGCCGGGTGGTAAGTCAGGTGGCAAGCCGCCGCGCCAGACGCCGCATCTGAAGGTGGTGGGGGGGCTGGAGTTCCGCCCGACCATTACCCTCGTCAATGGCGAGCATCCCGAGGCGGTTGACGAGGCGGAACGCTATCTGATCGAGGCGGGGGTCGATGTTTACCAGCATGGCACGCGCCTGGTGCGGGTGGGGCGCTGGGAACAGACGTTGGAGGCGGTCATCCGGCCGTCGGGGTCGGGCGTCCTGATCGATATCACCCCGGGATGGCTGGCGGATGCCCTGACCCGCAATATCATTTTCGAGCGTTTCGATGCCCGCACGCAGGCGCCGAAGCGCATTGATTGTCCCCAACGCCTGGCGGCGACGCTGCTGGAGCGGGTGGGGTCGTGGTCGTTTCCCGGTCTGATCGGCTTCACTGATTCCCCCACCCTTGACCTGCGGGGGCGGCTGATTACCGAACCCGGGTATGACGCGCCATCGGGGCTGTTCCTGTCGCGGCCGCCAACGCTGGCGCCGATGGAGATGATGGATCGCCACCTCGCCGAACGGGAGGGGGAAATCCTGAGCGAAGCCGTCGAAACCTTCCCCTTTGTCTCGCCCGGTGATCTGTCGGCCTGTCTGGCGATGATTCTCACGGCTTTGTTGCGGCGGGTGTTGCCAGCGGCGCCCATTGGGGCGGTGACGGCCAATACGCCGGCGACGGGCAAGTCGAAGCTGGTGGATGTGGTGGCGGCGATTGCCACGGGGCGGGCGTGTCCGGTGACGGGGCTGGGATCGACGCAGGAGGAACTGGAGAAGCGCATCGATGCGCTGCTGCTCAAGGGCGATCTGCTGGCGAGCTTCGATAACGTGGATCGGCCGGTGAAGAGCGACATTCTGTGCCAGGTGACGACGCAATCGGAGAAGTCGATCCGGGTGATGGGCTTGAGCAAGATCGTGGATGCGCCCACCAACATCTTCGTGATGATGACGGGCAACAATTTGACGCTGGTCGGGGATCTGGTGCGCCGCTGTCTGGTGGTCCATCTGGATGCCGGCTGCGAGCGGCCGGAGTTGCGCGAGTTTACGCGCGATGCGGTGGAGCATGTTCTGGAGCGGCGACCGGCGTTGATCCGGGCTGCGCTGGCGATCAGTAAGGGCTATCTCGATGCCGGCTGCCCGGATGTGGGTTCGCAACCGTTCGGGTCGTTCGAGGTGTGGGACAAGATGGTCAGGCGGCCGCTGATGTGGGCGGGGTTCGCGGACCCGCTGAAACCGGCGGAGGCCATGCGGGACCAGGACCACGAGCTGGCGGGGCTGCGCGAGTTTTTGCGGGAGTGGCAGGCGGAATTGCCGGAGCCGGTGTCGGCGGCGGAACTCTCCGAGGCGGTCAGGGCCAAGGTCCCGACCATGGGGGGGGATTGGGTGCCGAAATACCATGGGCTCCAGGATGCGGCGATCCAGATTATGGGCGATCTGTCCAAGTGGGGGCCGAAGGATTTGGGGTATCGGCTGCGGGCCATGACCGGGCGGATGTTCGATGGGCGGCGAATTACCAAGACGCAGAAGGGCAAATTGGGGGTTCGGTGGCTGGTCGAGGGCGCTTCGGGGCCGGATTGGGGCTGAAAAGGTGACGATGGGTGACGATGGTGACGATGGTGACGATGTTTTACCTCGTATTAATAAATTGTCAGAAACTGAGAAATCATAGAAGTAGGGGGAATCATCGTCACCATCGTCACCATCGTCACCAACCCCATGGGAAGAGCTTTGCAAGAGGCTCGGGCATGAACTGGCTGGCCCCGGAAAACGGGATGCAGGCGAGCGATGGCGGCTACCGGGTGACGGCGGTGCGTGTGGCGAACGGTTGGCGTTTTTCCGCCTGGTCGCCGCCCGCCTTGCCGGAACTGAATTATTGGAAGTGGCGGGAGCAGGCGGACATGCGCATCGCTTATCCGGTCGGGTGTCAGGTGCCGCAACGGGTGCGGCTGCTGGGGGTGTTCGCCAAGGGCGCCGAAGCGCGCGCAATGTGCGAGGCGGATGCCGATGAATGATGGAGGGGCCAATGGCTGATGCGATTCGGTTGGAAGGTGTTGCTACTGTGCGGGCCATGATTGCCGATTTGGGGCCCGGTCTGGATCGGGCCAACAAAAATGCTCAAAACACGATGGCCTATGAGCTGATGAAGGCTGAGAAAGCGCAGATTAAATCTTCCCTTGATCGTCCGACGCCATTTTCCGTGAACTCCATCGCCTATAAGAAAGTTGATGCGACTTCATTTACAGTAAAAGCCGGTGGCAAAACGGCGACGGTGGCAACGGGTGATGTGAAAGGCGCCGGTGTCTTTGTCGCGGATATTGTTAATCAGGAGCGGGCGGACGATAAGGATTATCTCGGTGTGCAAACGATGGGCGGGACCACGGCGGGACCACGGCCCTCGGAAATTGAATTGAAACGCCTGGGCATGATGCCCGCTGGCATGGTCTGGGTACATGCCGGTGGCGCGACTTTGAACGCCTACGGCAATGTCCCCGGGCCGACGATACGGTCAATGCTTGCGGACCTGAGAAATAACGGACGGCGTGGCAAAAAGTTTTTTGTGATGGGGTCGCCAGGACAGGAGAAGGGCGTCTATATCAAGGAAGGCGATAATTGGCTGCCGTTCATCTACTTCGTTACCCCCCGCACCTATAGCGCACGACTGGGATTTTACGAGCGGGCGGAAGCTGAGATCGGCGCCAATTTCAATCGCATCCTGTCCGATGCCGTGGATTACCAGTTCGAAAGGATGGCGCGATGAACTCGCCGCTGCCGCGCTGCATTGCCATAGACGTGGATGACACCTTGATTAGCAAGGGCCAACCCAATTACGACATGGTGAGCATGATCCGTGATCGGGTGGCGGATGGCTGGGACATTATCGTCTGGTCCATGCGAGGGCGAGTCTATGCCCAGAGTGCGGCGGCGGTGTGTGGCATCGCCGATCTGGTCGTCTGTGTCAGCAAGCCTGGCGTGATCGTGGATGACAAAGGATTGGATTGGCTACGATTTTCCAAAGTGATACGGGTGCGATGAAAACATCACAAGCGAAACAATACGTTACGGGTCCTCCCCTGTGACACGAGCCCCGCACCATTTCTAG
>ERZ795055.357-NODE-357-length-45667-cov-5.868609_pt1 | contig 45667 bp, 42 predicted proteins | sample MGYA00375139_ERZ795055 | MGnify/ENA primary metagenome ERZ795055 (study PRJEB30184, sample SAMN05720283) | anaerobic digester metagenome | isolation source: active sludge of municipal wastewater-treating anaerobic digesters | place: USA | collected 2015-01-23 ... | reverse complement strand
CGGTACGCGGCGTGCGGTGTGCGGCGGGAGGAACAAGTTGGCAGTTGGCAGGACAGTTGGCGGTTGGCAGGACAGTTGGCAGTTGGCAGGAGGCAGTTGGCAGTAATATTCTTATTAACTGATTTTTACGAATTTTTATCGAATAACGATAACCGGGTTATTGTTATTCGATAATTTTTTTACCTGAAACAATATGATATTTCAATTCTGCGACGCCTAAAATGATGAGTATTCGGCTTATCTTTATGTTCTTAGCCCCCCTTCAGGGGGGGTTGGGGGGCAAACAACTTTATGGGGCCTGGGGAGTAAACAATAAGGGGAACCTGACAATGATTCCACTTGCGAAGCCGTCACAACTGTTCCTGACCCTTTCCAGCATAAATAACAGCTCCTCCCGTAACTTTTCCCATCTTCATCCGTCTTTATCCTGTATTGTGTTTTATGACTGTAAAGGAATTTAACAGATCTGTCGAAGAGTATTCGGATTCCGTTTACCGGTTCATCAGGGCAAACCTGAAGGATGAGGAACGGGCTGATGATATTGTGCAGGATACCTGGGAAAAGCTGTGGAGAAACGTTACCGGAATTGAATATCCGGTTGTGAAATCATGGCTCTTTACAACCGCATACCGAACAATGGTAGACATAATAAGAAAGGAAAGCAGAATTACAAGCATTGAGAATACGGATCATCACGACTTCCTTTCGGAAACCCAGTACAGCGACCTGAATGAGATACTTCATCTTGCCCTCGAACGGCTTCCGGAACACCAGAGGTCGCTTGTGCTCCTGCGCGACTATGAAGGATACAGCTACCGCGAGATAGGCGAGATAACCGGAATGACCGAGGCACAGGTGAAGATAAACATATACAGGGGAAGAGTGGCCCTGAAAAATTTTATTGTGAAAATCGAATCAGTAATCTGAATGAGACCCGACCGTTCAAATTATGAAATATGGCTCACCGACTGGCTCGACGGCAAACTCAGCGAGCGGCAGTCAGAAGAACTTATGGCCTTCCTCGATGAAAATCCCGACCTGAAGGAGGAACTGAAAGGCCTTGATTCTGTTTCACTTAATCCTCCCCATCTGGTCTTTAATAACAAGCGTGCACTATTCAGGGCAGCTGCAGAAGCTGACGATTCACAATTCGATAATCTGTGCATCTCAAAACTTGAAAACGACATTACCCCTGAACAGGCTGCCCAACTTGACGCGATTGTGAATAATGATGATGCGAAGAGAAAGGCTTATCACCTGATGCTGAGGATGAAGCTTAGCGCTCCTTCATTGACTTACAGGCACAAGGCCCGATTAAGAAAATCAACACCTGCTTCAAAAATACTGCGGATTTCCCTTGTCACGCTCAGCGCTGCTGCCACAATCGCCGCCGTTGTTTCGCTTATGCTTAAATTCCCGCAGGGTCCTGAAATACCCGATTCACAGGCATCAGCACCCGCTTCAATAGATACGCTTACCATAGAGTCGCCCCTTCCTTTCCTTTACAGCCAGTCAGAACAAGAACCTTACATCCGCGCGGAACAGGTATTAGCGTCAGTTCCGGATGTAATTCCGGTTGTGCCCGATAAACAATCTGCGCCTGTAACTGAAGAAACTGTATCGACCGAAAATAACCCTGCAGTCTTTCTCACGGCTGAAACGGATTTTACACGGCTTCAGAGTCCGGAAAAGATTTTTGTCGGTCTCCCGGAAGATATTATTGACACGGGAATGGCTGTTTCCGGTTCCCTGATTGCATACAAACCAGATTATATACCTCCTCTTATAGAATACCGGAGCAATGTGGAACTTTTCATGGCAAAACTCTTCCATGAAAGGATCATGAAAGACAAAAACTCCGGTACGAAACCTGTTGAAACTTTTGATATTGCCAGGGCCGGTATTCTCGGACTGAACAAGCTCTTCGGCTGGGAACTCGCCCTCGACAGAAATACCGATATTAACGGGGAAACAAGATCATATTACTTCGCTTCAAGATTGGTGAAAGTGAATGCACCTGTAAGAAAAACCACAGACAATTTGTAACTAAACGGCGTATCCGACCGTCACAGCATTGAAAAGTATAAATACGATCAAGCCATGAAAACGAAACTCCTGCTGACTATCATTGCCGCTTCTTTCATCTGCCAGTCATTCACCCTCCAGTCCCGGGAAGTGACTGTGATCAGCAAGAAACGTGCTGTTGCCGACTCAATAAACACGCTCACAGTAATTATCGGTGAAGAGATCTTCAGGATCGATGGGAACGATTCACTCGTTATTATCAAGGTAGGCGACCACGGACTTAATATCCGCGATTCAGAGGAAGGAAAAAAGGTGAATGTTGAAAAGTACGACGAGCTGAGCGAACTTGAAAATGCTGCAGCAGAAAAGGAAGAAGGGAGAAATAGTGTCAGAAACACTGAAAGAACAGAGGAAAGACGATACGATTTCAGCGACCGGCAGGACCGTGACGAACCTGAGAGCTACAGGGGTGGCAGGCATTTCAGGGGACACTGGTCGGGAATGGAGGCTGGATTTAACAACTGGCTTTATGCAGAATCAATGACACTTCCTGAGGAAATTGATTACATGACTCTCCAAACCGGTAACTCCAATTGCTTTAACCTTAACTTTTCGCAGGTAAACATTGGTTTTGGCAGGTTTTCCGGACTTGTTACCGGACTTGGAGTAAGCTGGAATATCTACCGGTTCGACGGCCAGGGTTCCATCATGGTCGGTCCCGACGACTTCCTTACCGAAGCTATCCCGGGAAATATTGAAAATGTAAAGAAATCAAAATTCAATACCCTGTACCTGAATGCTCCCCTGCTCCTCGAGTTCCAGATCCCTGCAGGATACAGCAGGCTCAATATCGCAGCGGGTGTTATCGGAGGAATAAAACTCAATGCGTGGACAAAACTTGTTTTCCATGACGGTGAAAAGGTGAGAACAGGAGGCGAATACAACCTTAACCTGCTAAGGGGAGGCATTACAGCCAGGATTGGGTATGAAAACTTCATGATCTACGGGACATATTATACCACACCATGGTTCCAGGACGGCCTGGGACCTGAAAGATTCAACCTCGAACCTTTCGAAATAGGGCTTGCATTTACTTTCAACGACTGACTTGCTGCGCTTTTAATTTGAGCTATCTTTGTGTGCAACCGTCACACAAGGATGAAAGAAAGCATTCTATCGCAGCGTGAGATAAGGCGTTACGGCCGGCAGATCATGCTCCCTGAAATAGGGATCACAGGTCAGGAAAAATTAAAGAAATCGAAAGTAATTGTCGTTGGAGCCGGCGGCCTGGGATGCCCGGTGTTTCAATACCTGGCCGCCGCCGGAACAGGCAGACTTGCAATAGCCGAATTCGACACCGTCAGCGAATCGAATCTTCAGAGGCAAATACTCTATGGCTCGGGCGACATCGGGAAACTGAAGTCGATAATAGCTGCCGGCAGGATTGAATTGCTGAATGACCTGATCGAAACCGAAAGGATCAATCTGAAAATTGACCGGACAAATTCCCTGCGGATCCTGGCCGATTTCGACATTGTGGTGGATGCCACAGATAATTATGCTGCCAGATACCTGCTGAGCGATACCTGCGTCATCCTTGGAAAACCACTGGTCCACGGAGCAATTTATAAATTCGAAGGACAGGTTTCGGTATTCAACTTCGAGGGCGGACCAACTTACAGGTGCTGGCGCCCCCGGCCCGGGGTAACGAAATCCGGTGATCCGTCTCCGGCCGAAACAGGCCTTCTGGGAGTGCTTCCGGGAATAACCGGAACAATAATGGCTAACGAGGTGATAAAGATAATTACCGGATATGGAAAGGTTCTTTCTGGAAAAGTCCTGGTTTTTAACATTAACGATTATGAATTCTCCATACTGGAGATACCGGTCAACCCCGATAATCTCAGCCGGAAGTTACTTGACGAAAAATATTAAATTTGCATCTGAATAGAGTACCGCACGCCGCACGCCGCGTACCGCACCCCGACAAAACAGCAACCAGCAACCCTCTTCACCATGAAACTCCTTCTTATAAGCAACTCCACAAATCCCGGCGAACAATACCTGGGTTATTCCAAACAGATGATCGGGGAATTCCTCGGAAAAAAGCATATCAAAGCCCTGTTCATTCCCTATGCAGCAGTTACATTCTCATATGACGACTATGAACTTAAGGTCAGGGAACGGTTCAGGGAGGTCGGACACGACGTGATCTCCATCCACCATTTCTCCGATCCGGCCGAAGCGGTAAGGAAAGCCCAGGCCATAGTGGTCGGCGGCGGAAATACCTGGATGCTGCTTAAACTGATCCGCGACAATAAGCTTGTCGGGCCGGTAAGGGAAAAGGTCCTTTCGGGAACTCCCTACATCGGATGGAGCGCGGGATCGAATGTGGCCTGCCCTACCATCCGGACAACCAACGACATGCCCGTAATAAGGCCATCGTCTTTCGGGGCTTTCAACCTCATCCCCTTCCAGATCAATCCGCATTACCTCGATGCCAACCCTGAGGGCCATGCCGGAGAGACCAGGGAACAGCGGATAGAAGAGTTCATCGAGGTAAATCCCGACCTGTGGGTAGCCGGTCTGCGCGAGGGAACCATGTTCCTTGTGGAAGAAGAAAAGATAAGGCTGATCGGCCCTCGAAAGACAAGGATATTCAGAAAAGGACATGAGCCGCTTGAACTGGGCGAATCGGATGAATTGAGCTTTCTTCTGGGAAGACAGAAGACAGAAGTCCGGAGACAGAAGTGAAGACGACGTAAGACAAACAACTCAAAACACAAGTAATCAGCTGCATAAGATCCCCTCTCGGGAGGAGTAGGGGTGGGTCTTGGGGATGAATACCAAATGCAAATATCCTAAAGTTTGTATTTAATCAAATAATGTAACTTTGTCCCCCGTTAACAATCCGTGGGAAGGATAATTGCTTCATGTAAATGAAACTGGCGGTAAGGTTACTTAAAATAACATCCATTATAACCGGCTCCCTGCTGGTCCTTTTGTTCATCATATCCCTTGCTGTGCAGAACAAGGTCGCGGAGATTGTTCTCAACACCCTGAACAACAACTTCGCCACAAAGATATCCACTGAATCCTACAGGTTTTCGCTCATCAAAAAATTCCCGAAAGCGACCATAGACCTCAGAAATGTGCTCGTCCTCTCATCACACGGATTCGACCTCTCAGCGTTCACAGGCCTGAATACCGACACTCTTCTTGCTGCCAGGACTGCTTCAGTTGACCTGCGCACCATCGACCTGATCCGGGGCAATTATACCTTCACCAAAATTACCGTCAGGTCAGGAAGACTAAACCTTTTCACCGACAGCTCGGGCAGCAATAATTATGAATTCACTGAAAAAAAGCCTGCCGGTGAAAAAGGAAACAGCGCCAGGCTGAACCTTAACAGAATAAGCCTGCAGGACTTAAATCTCGTGTATAACGACCGCAGGGCAGACCTTAATATCGAAGGAATAGTGAAGGATGGTATGCTGAAGAGCAGGATAAGGGGCAGCAATATAGACTTCGAGGGAGACCTGAAGGTGTTTTTCAAGCTTTTCAGGCTGGACGATTTCATCATCAGGCCCGAAATAATTGCTGACCTGAAAGTCGGCCTCAACCAGAATGAAAAAGGGACATTCTTCAAAAAAAGCTCTATGAAGATAGCTTCCTGGGATTTCGTTCTTACCGGTTTCGTGGCAGCTGATAACTATCTCGACCTTACTGTAACAGCCGATAACATCGACATATCGGGGATCCCAAACCTTCTTCCTTCAAAATACAGCAAAGCACTGTCGGCATACAATCCGGAGGGAACTCTCAAATTCAGCTGGATAACCAGGGGAAAGCCGACCTCCTCGCAGGATCCTCATTACGATATCTCATTTTCTCTCAGCAATGCACTGATAGACAACAGAAAATCAAATCTTAGCATCAGCAATCTTTCGTTTAACGGAGCTTATACAAACGGCGAAGGTAACCGCCCCGAGACCAGCTCATTTAAAATTTCCGACTTCAGATCAAAGCTTGGCTCATCGGATTATTCCGGTTCATTCTCACTTTCCAATTTCAGGGATCCCTTTACGGAACTGGTGTTCAGGGGAAGGCTGCTGCCTTCGGAACTTGTCGAATTCCTGAATCTCAGCAAGACAGCGGAAGCCGGAGGTTCAATAGACCTTGACCTTAAATTCTCCGGCCGTCCCGGGAAAAAAGACAACTTCAGATTCACAGATGTCTTTAATATGGCGTCAGGCTCACGGGTCTCATTCAACTCGGTGAATCTCAACCTCAGCAACAGGCAGCTTGATGTTAAAGATGCCACAGGTACATTTATTATTAACGGAAGCACACTCACCGACAACTTCAGACTGTCACTGAACGGACAGGATATTACCTTCTCAGGCAAATTCACGAATTTCCCGGGCTGGCTTGCAGGAAATCCGGTCACGCTGAATGGCACGGCATCAGTCTCGGCATCGTCTTTCAGGCCGGAAAGCTTTATGGATACCGATGAGGGATCCGGCGGCAACACCGAACCCGAAAAGGCGCCTGTCACATTTCCTTCTGATGTGAACCTCGACGTCGACTTCAGGTTGGATACCTTGTCGTACAAGCGGTTCGAAGCAAGGCAAATCTCCGGAAATCTGAGCATAAGGCCGCGGATGCTGAATTTCAGATCTTTTTCAATGGCTTCACAGAAGGGGAAAGTTACAGGAAACGGACTGGTGGTACAGAATCCCGACAAATCCTTTGTGGGAAGGGGAAGCTTTGCGGTCGCAGGCGTTGACGTGAACGAGTCCTTCACAACTTTCAACAATTTCGGCCAGGAGTTTATCAAAGCCGAAAACCTCGAGGGATTTCTTTCAGGAAATATAACCCTGGTACTTCCTGTCGATTCACTTATGAATCCCGACATACATACAATGGCCGCCGAAGGAAGATTCATCATTACCGACGGCGCACTTGTCAATTTCGACCCCGTCGAGGCTCTTTCATCATTCATTGAACTTTCGGAACTGCAGAACATAAAGTTCGACAAACTCGAGAATGATTTCTTTATCAAGAAAAATGTTTTCTATCTCCCCCAGATGGAAATAAGGTCGTCGGCTGTGGATCTGTCGGTAAACGGGGAGCATACATTCGACAACAAATATGAATATCATGTAAAGATGCTGCTCTCCGAGATCCTAAGCAAGAAGTCGAGGAAAACCCGGAAGCCTTCTGAAGATTTCGGTGAGATCCAGGATGACGGCCTTGGAAGAACATCGGTTTTTCTCCGTATCGACGGGAACGGAGACGACGTAAAGGTCAGCTATGACATGAAGGCAGCGGGGAACCAGTTAAAGGAGAATCTGAAAAAAGAAAAAGAAACACTCAAAACAATAATTAAGGAGGAGTACGGGTTGTATAGAAGGGATTCCGGACGTGTGGATCAAAAGGAATCCCGGCCAAGGTTCAGGATATCCTGGGAAGGGACGGAGACCGCAGAAGATGAAGCAGAGGAGCCTGCGGCAGAAAAAAAAGAGGGTTTTCTTGACAGGCTTTTTAAAAAGAAGTAGTATTTTTTTAACCTGAAAAACGACAGTCACTTGAATATTTTCCGGAATCGCAACAACTGGCAGATCTTCCTTTTTCTCTTTGCCATACTGATAGGCGTGGGATCGCTTATTTACACACAGTTCCTTGTCCGCAGCCTGAAAACTGAGGAAAGGAAAAAGGTTGAGATGTGGGCTGAGGCCACCAGACTTATTAACAGCGCCGATTCGACCCAGAACCTTGATTTCCTTCTGTCAATAATCGAAAACAATAACACCGTACCTGTAATCCTCACCGACGGTTCCGACAATATAATTGCCACCAGGAACATCGAGCAGGTCAAAATTGAAGACACCGGAACAATGGGCTTGAAACTCGAGAAGATGAAGAGCGACAATCAGCCTATAATAATAGATCTCGGGAATGGTTCAACAAACAGGATATATTACAAGGACAGCATCATACTGAGCCAGCTGATCTACTACCCCTTTATTCAGCTCGGATTCATTATTCTGTTCATACTGGTCTCATACCTTGCCCTCAGTTCATCACGCAAAGCCGAACAGAACAGGGTGTGGCTCGGGCTGTCGAAAGAGACAGCCCACCAGCTCGGTACACCCACTACATCTCTTACGGGATGGGTGGAATTGCTTCAGAATAATTATCCCGATCTGCCGGTTACCAAGGAACTTGCACTTGATGTCAAAAGGCTTGAAAAAGTCACTGAACGCTTTTCAAGGATTGGATCAAAGCCATCCCTGACACAGGAAAACATACTTGCACTTATCCAGAATTCAGTCAATTACCTTAAATCGAGATCCTCCTCAAAAGTCCTCTTTGTTCTTCCTTTCTCAGCCGATGATGAAATCAATCTGCCCGTAAACCCGGCTCTTTTTGAATGGGTGATAGAAAATGTATGCAAAAACGGGATAGATGCCATGGAAGGCAACGGCGAGATCACAATTAAAGTCGAAGAGGAAGAAAAATATGCGGTGATAGATATTTCCGACACCGGAAAGGGAATGCCCAAGTCGTCGTGGAAAAAGATCTTCTCTCCCGGTTACACGACAAAGAAAAGGGGCTGGGGCCTGGGTTTGTCGCTGGCCAAAAGGATCATAGAAGAATATCACCACGGAAAAATCTTTGTCAGATCTTCCGAACCGGGGAAAGGAACCTGCATCAGGATTATGATGAAAACCGGAATTGTGTGATCTTTGCCGTAAACATCTTAACACCTCCCGGATGAACCGGAAAGATATTGAAATAATGGCTCCTGCCGGATCGTACGAGTCACTGATGGCTGCGATACAGGGAGGCGCTGATTCCGTTTATTTCGGAGCAGGCGACCTGAATATGAGGTCTGCCTCATCTATAAACTTCACCATTGACGACCTTACAAGGATAGCCGGAATCTGCAGGGATTCCAACGTAAAAAGCTACCTGACACTCAACGTGGTAGTGTTTGACGAGGAACTCGATCAGATGAAACGGGTTGTCGATTCTGCCGTAGCCGACGGAATAACAGCAATAATTGCATCCGACCTGGCGGTGATAAGGTACGCCTTCGACGCCGGGATGGAGGTCCACCTCTCTACTCAGCTGAACATAACCAACATAGAAGCTCTTCGCTTTTATTCCAAATGGGCCGATGTGGCAGTGCTTGCAAGAGAACTGAACCTCGACCAGGTAAGCCGGATATCACGGATGATCAGGGAACAGGATATCAGAGGCCCCCATGGTGATCTCATGAAGGTGGAAATGTTTGTCCATGGCGCACTGTGCATGGCAACGTCCGGCAAATGCTACATGAGCCTGCACGAAACGGGAATGTCGGCCAACAGGGGGAAATGCAGGCAGACCTGCCGGAAAGCCTACATTGTAACCGAAAAGGAAACCGGCCACGAACTTGAGATCCACAACGATTATATAATGTCGCCAAAGGACCTCTGCACAATCGGATTCGTCGACCGTCTCATTGATGCCGGTGTGAGCGTTTTCAAGATCGAGGGCAGGGCCCGGTCGCCAGAATACGTGCGTACCGTAACATCATGCTATGATGAAGCTGTAAGATCGGTCGCCGAAGGCTCGTATAATGAAGAGAAAATCGCTTTCTGGAGTGAAAAGCTTGCCTCCGTCTTCAACCGCGGTTTCTGGAACGGCTATTACCTCGGACAAAGGCTGGGAGAATGGAACTCCCGTTATGGCTCCTCGGCTACAAAAAGGAAGGAATACCTGGGAAAAGTAACCAACTACTTCGCTAAAATAGGGGTGGCTGAGATCAAACTTGAGAACGGTGATCTTGAAAAGGGACAAACCCTGCTGATAACGGGCCCGACAACCGGTGTCATCGAATTCGCGGCCGGAGAGATCAGGGTCGACCTGAAGGAGACTGAGAAAGCGATGAAAGGAGAGTATTGTTCTCTGGCAACCCCGGAACCGGTACGGCGTTCCGATAAGGTATTCCTTTGGGTGGATGCCCTGGAGCGCCACCGGCAATAAAACAATCCGATCACTTCCTTATCCGGACTGCCTCTTCGAGTATCCTGCCGGCATTGACCTCCACTTCATCAGTATCGGTATTAATATATTGAAGGAGCTCCTGAGGTTTTTTCCCAAGACTGTACATATACGCTTTGTCGTAATACTGAAGGGTTATGATTATTGCCGTTGCAAAATCCCCGCGGTCAACTGCATCAACAGCTTCCCTGGTCCTGTCGCCCCCAAGCCTTTTGCTGATCTTCATTATCGACTGAAGAAGCAGGCCGGGTGGGTAAACGGAATATTCCTCCAACAGCCTGGGAAGCCGGGTTTTAATATCCATTACTAAAATAATAGCCGGGCTGTTCTGCATATTAAGATAGAATTCATCCGGCATGAAAACCATTCCGATATTCCTGCTTTCATCCTCGAGCCATACCGGCCGGTCAGGATCGATATGTCGAAGCCGTTCATAGAGAAGATTTGAAAAATGTTCAGACGAAGGCTGTTCAGACTGACCGAGCGATCCGAAAGCCGAGCCCTTGTGATTCGCCAGTCCCTCGAGATCGATGACCTGATGTCCTTTCCCCTCTATATGTTTAAGGATATGAGTCTTACCGCTGCCTGTCAGTCCTCCCAGAATGATCATATTCCTCTTTTCTGCCAGCTGATCAAGGACATGACGTCTGTAGGTTTTATAACCTCCTTCCAGAACAATGGTTTCAATACCGCCAAGGGAGAAGAGCCAGGCCATAGCTTCCGACCTCATTCCACCCCTCCAGCAATGAACCAGAAGCTTCTTTCCTTCGCCGGCGACCTCCAGCGCCGCCCTGAGCTTCAAATGCATTGAGGGGCCCGAAAGCTTTATTCCTTCAAGAATGGCATTCAGGCTGCCTTCCTTTTTATACCTGGTGCCCACCTCTGCCCTTTCGGCATCATCGAAAAGAGGTATGTTATGTGCGCCCGGGATATGACCTGTCCTGAATTCCGAAGGTGATCTTACATCAACGACCGGAATGCCCTCTGAAAGGTCGAGGAATTGAATTATACCAGTCTTGTTGCTCTGCCCCGTTACCATAGATGAATTTAATTCCAGTGGGCAAACTTAAGCAAGTATTGCTAATTTTTAATGAAGTGGCTGGAAAAGAATTTTTTAAGATCATCTATCCTGAGGGGCTTTGGAATGAATTCCTTTATTCCCGACATTTCCGCTTTTTTCTTCGACTCAGGCAGGTTGTCAGCAGTAAAAGCCACAATGAGAATTGTATTGTCGAATTCCAGTATCTTTCTGGCCGATTCAAAGCCATCCATCTCCGGCATTATAAGATCCATGAAAATTACATCATAACGGCGGGTTTTTGCCTGTATGTAACCTGCAAACCCGTCGTCGGCAAAATCGAAGGAGTAACCCAGGCTTTTCAGCATAGTGCCTATCACTTTCTGATTCATTTTGTTGTCTTCGACCACCAGTATTCTCAGATCCCTTCTCACCGGTTCATTCTTGGGAGCAGGAACAGACCTGTCGACCTGGGGAAAACTGGTCTTTATTGTTTCATAAAGCTCTTTCAGTTCATACGGTTTTACCAGATAATGATCTATTCCCGAAACAACACATTTCCGGAAATTCCCCTTCTCATCATCAGAACTGATCATCATGATAATAAATTCACCCGACAGACCGCTCGCTGATATCTCGCCTGCAACTGTGAACCCGTCGAATTCACTGTCGTCGAGTATCACAAGAAGCTGGTAGCGTTTACCGTTATGCTTCAGGTTTTCCCTGATCTGATTCGCAGTTGATTTCTGATATGCAGTTACTGTAAGTGCAAGCCCGAGTTTGTGAAGAGATCCCAATATCTCCTCATCCCGGTTCTGGCTGCCTGTTATAACAAGCGTCCTTATATTGCCAAAGAAGGTTATTGAATCGAAATTCAGGTTCTTCACAGGTTTGTCGTTGGGATACAGAGTTATTGAAAAACTGACCCTGATTCCCTTGTCCCCGTCAAGCCCGGAAGGACTGACAGCGGATAATTCACCTCCCATAAGTCCGACAATATGCCTCGCTAGTATTGTCCCAAAACCTGTTTCATCATCTTCCTGGTGGACTTTGGATTCCACTGTAACATAATCTCCGAATATCTTTTTTAAAGTTGTCCTGTCGAAACTCTTACCCGTGTCGTTAAGTTCAAAACCGAGCTTCAGTGTTTCACCGCCGCTGTCAAGCAGGCTGCAAACAAGGCTTATCTTTCCGTCGGAAGTGTTCTCGGCTGAATGATTCAGAAGGTTTGTAAGTATCTGCCTGAGTCTGAAAGGATCTCCTATCACTTTATCGGGTACATTCTCCTCAACGTTGCAGATCAGGCTGACCCTCGATTCATCTATGTTTGTTCTGGCAAGATCATAGCAATAAACAACCTCCTCACGAAGGTTGAACGGGACCTCATCGAGGATCATCCTGCCGGATTCTATTTTTGAGAAGTCGAGAATATCGTTTATTATGTTCATAAGCACCTCGCCCGAACGTCGAAGGAGCCCCAGAACACTTCTTGATTCATCAGGAAGATCCTGCTTTTCCAGTATGTCGGCCATGCCTATTATACCGTTAAGCGGAGTTCTGATCTCATAGCTCAGGCGTGCAAGGAATTCCGATTTAGCTGTGCTGGCGCTGGCTTCCTGCTTCCGTGCCGATTCCAGCATAGTTACATCCACAAGCATGTCCATCGTTGCCTCCTCGCCATTGTATGTAACCGGAATACCTGTACGGAACAGAATAAGCTCCCCTTCTTCCTTCCTGAGAATAACAAACTGTTCTGGGCTGAAGGCAGCTCCCAGGTGTTTCGAGAAATAATTGTTTTCATCGGTTCCTGAGGGTTCCGGGAACAATTTCCCCTTCATAGAGTCTGCACCGGAATACTCATAATACTCTGCCGCTTTCCCGTTTGCCCTGAGGATCTCTCTTTTCCGGTTGTAAATCACAACACCTGCAGGCATCTCCTCAACAATTCTTGAGATCATCTTCTCGAGCGATTCGCGTTTCTCACTCTCTCTTTTGCGTTCACTGATAATACGCCTCAGGAACAAGAGCAGGATAAGCATCACGGCCGCAGTTCCCGAAATCAACGGGATTGAATTCATTATGATGTATTTCCTGAATCCGTCAACCGGGGATGAGTAAACCAGGCATAAGTCGATGTTCAGAAGGGCTGTCTTATAATATGAAGAAATAAGCTCAAAGGTTTTGCCACTGCTTTCCGCCCTGTGAATAAGCGACTCGGGTTCCCGGTTCTCAAAAATTCCCGATATCCTTTTCATCGAGGTATAGCTCAGGTTTTCTCCACTGTTACTGAAAACCGTTTTGCCTTCGGAGTTCAGAACCCATTGCCACTGATAATTTTTGAGTGCCGTCTTGCTGAACAGACTGGTGAAAAACTTCTGGTAGTCGACTTCAACTACTATATTCCCGAAAGGAATGTCCTTTTCGATTACAGGAACATACCAGGAATAATTGCGGCTTCCCTGAACCAGTTGCTCCTCAAGTACGATCTCATCCTGGACATGAAGTATAAAATTTTGTTCCAGCCAGTTGATCCCTGTCTCATCCTTCTTGAGGGTGAATTCATTCCTTTTATTGTCGTATAACTTGATCCCGGTAACAAGATCTTCGTAACGGGTGAAGAAAAGCTTCATCCGGTCGATGGTGCGTATCCTGCAGGCCGGATCGCCTGAAAAAAAACAACTTATGTCATCATTAAGAATTACCTGCCTGATGTCGGATGAGAAGTTATTGTTTATACTGTCGGTATAGCGGCCTGCCGATCCGGCCTGCCTTTCGAGATATGAGATCCTGCTGCTGTTCTGCTTGTTGTACAAGGATTTGTAATAGAAGAAATTAGCAAAAACTATTATCATAAATGCCGATATGACAATAATCAATATTTTCTTCATATTTGGTACCCTTGTTGTCAGACTAAGTAAACATGGTCATGGTATTAACTTGATTTTACCTGTATTTAGTATTTTCATCATTTAAAATACTAATATAACTCCTGTACCGGAGCCAGTTTATTTCACCTTCCTCCACCGCCTGCCTTACAGCACAACCGGGTTCGTCGAGATGAAGACAGTTGTAGAACCTGCATCCCTCAGCCGCCCTGAATATCTCAGGAAAAAAATGATAAATCTCGTTCCTTTCCATATCCACAACCCCGAAACCTCTTATCCCGGGAGTGTCGACCGCAAATCCTCCGAAAGGAAGAGGATGCATCTCGGGGAAGGTTGTTATATGTTTTCCCTGCTTGTGGTAATCCGATATCTCTTCAGTCCGGAGTTTAAGCTCCGGATTAAGAATGTTGAGAAGAGTGCTCTTGCCTACTCCCGAATTACCCGATATAAGGCTTACCTTTCCTTTCATAAGGCTTATAAGTCCGGGGACCCCCGATCCGTTACGAAGAGAGAGCCTGAGACACCGGTATCCCACTCTTTCATACATTGAGATAAGTTCTTCCATCGTTTCAGCTTCTTCAGGGCCGTAGAGGTCGGTCTTGTTGAAGATGATCACAGCAGGAATACGGTAGGCTTCGGCTGTGGCCAGGAACCTGTCGATGAATTCCACCTGGGTTTTGGGAAGTATAACGGTAACAACCAGGAGAGCCTGGTCGAGGTTTGCTGCGATTATCTGTGATTGTTTCGACAGGTTCGAGGACTTACGGAGGATGTAGTTGCGCCGTTCGAGGACTTCTGTTATAAGGCCGTACTTTCTGTCGTCAGAGAGTTCAAACAGTACATTGTCGCCCACTGCAACCGGATTTGTCGTATCTATTCCCTTTACCCTGAGTTTTCCCCTGAGAACACAATCTATTGTATCCCCTGTTGTGGTGAGCACTCTGTAGCGGCTTCCCACGGATTTGACTACTATGCCGGTTGTCAATTGAATTTAATTTAGGCAAAAATAGGGATTTTTAAGAATAAAGCGGAGGGGGCTAAAGCCCCAAAAAAGAAAGGGAGACTTCTGACCGTCGGCTTCAGCCGACGGCAAAAGGAAGAGTTTCCATTGCGGTGATTAATGCAAACAAAGCCGACAGCAAAAGGAAGAGTTTTCAGCGCAGTGCGTGTTACAAACAAAACCGGTAGCTGCAATAAGAGAGTTACTTGTTCGAATATATAATCTTTAATCCCGAAAGTCAGAAGGAATAACTTCTTCCGTTACCGTCAGCTTCAGCTGACGGTAAGGACCCCCACCCCCCTTTTTTTGGGACTTCAGTCCCGTCAGAGCAAAAAAAAGAGACCCTCAGGTCTCTTTTTTAATATCTGAATGCCTCTTTTAATTATCCGATGCCATAAGCAGGAAGGGCTTCATCTCGAAGCTGTGGTAGAATGGCCTCAGCCTCTCTGTATTATAGTGCTCCGCAACATTGACTACCTTCTTCGAGGAGGTAACCACATCGATGGGAACATTGTCATACCTTCCGTTCTTGAGAACCACTATCCTGCCGTGAAGCCCCTTAAGTATAAGGTCGAGCGCCAGGTTGCCGTAAGCCATGGGAACTATCGAGTCGAGAGCGTCGGGATCGCCTCCGCGAACCATGTAACCAAGTTTCTGGGTTATGCAGTTAATAGTTTTTCCATTGTTGTACTTGGGTGAAAGTTCTTTGAGCTGATCGGAAACAAGATCGCCTATCCCTCCGAGTTTTGCATGACCGTATGCATCCTTTTCCTGACCTGAGAAAATCATCTGTCCACCCTTGAACATAGCGCCTTCCGATACCAGAACAACCGAATACTTGCTGGGGTTGTGGTTCCTGTCCTCAATAAGAAGCTTTGCAAGATGGTCGATATCGAACTCATATTCGGGGATAACGCACCTGTTAGCTGCTCCGGCCATAGTTGGAAGCATTGCAGTGTAACCGGCATAACGTCCGAATACCTCGAGAACAAGAAGCCTTTCGTGCGATCCGGCCGAAGTCCTCAGACTGTTTGTCATCTGAATGGTCCTGGTTACGCAGGTGCTGAATCCGATGCAGTAGTCAGTTCCGGGAACGTCATTATCCATGGTTTTTGGAATTGCCACGACTTTTACTCCCTTTTTGTAAAGATGAACACCGTAGCTCAGTGTATCATCCCCGCCAATAGGTATAAGATAATCCACACCCAGCCATTCGAGGTTCTTTATGACTTCGGGGGTGAGATCGTTCATCTCTGCGTTGTAGGCCGTTTTCAGATGATCCGGAACATTCCCCTTCGACATGTGACTGGGCCTTGTTCTCGAGGTGTGAAGAAAGGTTCCGCCGGTACGGCCGGCCTTGTTCACTATATCATCCGTAAGAATCTGGTAACAGTTGCTGTTGTCGGCCTTGTTATCCCTTATGAGTTCGGTTATGCCGGCCCATCCCCTGCGGAGGCCGATAACCTTGTACCCTTCCCTGTTTGCCCTTATTGTAACCGCCCTTATTGCCGGGTTGAGTCCCGGGACATCACCCCCGCCTGTAAGGATCGCGATCACTCCTTTTGTTTTTTTGACTTCTGCCATGACCTTCTGCTTTTTATTTTTGTTTGAAACCATTTTTGAAAATTTTGCCCCCTAAAGTAATTTATTTTGACGAAATATTAACAAAAAGCTGTATCTGGTGCAAATTACCCCCTCTTCGATATTATATCCAGCTTGTCAACATCTACTATCTCGATTGTCTTTCCTGTCGTTCTGATTATCCCGTCACGTTTAAAATCGGAAAGTGTGCGTATCACATTTGCAGTACTCATTCCGATAAAGTCGGCAATCTCCTTCCGCGATACAGGGATATCAAAAATCCGGGATTTGAATATGTCCCTCATCAGATAAAGAAGAACATAAGCCACCCTGCCGGCCAGATTCTTCTGCCTTATATCGAGTGTTTGTCCAATAATTTTTTCGCTGATTTTCGAGACCCTTGCAAACAGATTAAGGGCGAACCGGCTGTTATTCAAAAACAGTTCCTTAATGAAATCGATCTTTACAGAACACACTACCGAATCTTCCAGGGCAGCTACCGAATACTTGTAGTTGTCGCCCCCAAAGACACTCATAGTGCTGATAAACTCAAAAGGCCTGGTGATCGTAATTATTTGCTGTTCACCGTCTTCTGTGACCCGGTAAAGTTTCACCAACCCGCTTTTCAGGTATTTAAAATGGGTGATGGGATCTCCCTGGCGGCTTATCACATCTCCCTTCGAAAAAGGACGTTCCACCTTGTGATCGCATAATTCACGTATATCGTGTTCGCCAAGGGAAGCAAACACAATATCCCTGAATTCACAGTGCTCGCATAAACAGGTTTTTATCTTGTCGTCCACCAGGATGCGTTTTTCACAAAGTTAAAGTTTTCAGTCTGACTTTAACCCGGCCTGTTTGTTTTATTGGAAAATTTAGACTTATTTTCATGCCTGTCACCTCTCTATGCCAACTTATTTATGAGATATGATCTACAGAACTGATTATCACATACATTCAACGTTCAGCGACGGGAAGTCGGCCCCTGAGGAATATATCAGCCATGCCCTTGAGGCAGGGCTAAAGGAAATCGGCTTTGCCGACCATCTCACCATGTTCAGGGAGGATGCCCTCAACTGGAGCATGAACGCCCCACGGGTAGCTCCTTACCTGAAGCATATTTCGAAACTTGCCCGGACTGCCGACAGCATAAAAATCAGAAAAGGCCTTGAAGTTGACTTCTTCCCCGGCAGGGAAAAAGAATTAAATGACTTCCTGAGCAAACTGAAACTCGACTATGTGATCGGATCGGTCCATTACCTGGGAGATGAAACAGTCGACCTTGGCCGGGAATTCTACAACGGGAAGAACATTGACAGCCTGTACGGGGATTATTTCGGACATGTGGAAGCAGCTGCCGCCTCGGGATTGTTCGATATCATTGCGCATTGTGATCTGGTGACCATTTACGGATTCAGGCCGGAAAGAGATCCTGAACCTCTCTACAGGAAACTGGCACATAGTTTAAAAAAGTACGATGTCGCATTTGAGATCAACACCAACGGAAGGAACAGGCCTGTCGGTGATTTTTACCCCGACAGGAAATATCTGAGGATCTTTTATGAGGAAAACGTTCCGGTTTGCGTCAATTCCGACGCCCACATGCCGGTAAGGGTGGCTCAGTATTTCGATGAAGCATACGAACTTCTAAAGAGTGTGGGTTATTCTGAAATGGCTGTCTTCGAGAACAGAGAACGGTTTATGATCCCTCTTGATTAACAGACTGCAGGAACAACTGATCTGTGTACATGCCTGTAATTCAAGCTCCCAGGACATGCTCCAGGAAAATTTTCAGCCCTATCGCTATCAGGATGAGCCCTCCAATAATTTCTACCCTCCTGCCAAGCCTTGTTCCAGCCGATTTGCCTATCCTTATAGCTGTCATGGATGCAAGAAAAGTCACTGCCCCTATGATAATTGCAGAATACCATATCCTGATACTTAGAAGCGCAAAGCTGATCCCCACTGCAAAGGCGTCTATACTGGTCCCCACACCCATCGATACAAGAGCCATCGGATTATTATAATCTGTCATGACATCTTTTTCACTTTCATTCTTCAGCCCTGAAATTACCATCCTGATTCCAAGGATCGCCAGAAGAACCAGTGCAACCCAGTGGTCGGCGGCTTTCATGAAATCGCTGACAAGCGAACCCAGAAAATACCCCACAACCAGAAATCCCGCCTGAAAAACAGCCATCAGAAAACCAAACCGGCAGGCATCACGAAAAATGATTCTGTTACGTACAACTCCGAACGAAAGGGAAACAGCAAAAGTGTCGAACGACAAACCAAGGGCAACGGCTACAATGGTAATGAAATCCATGATATTGCTTTAAAGGCTTCAAAGATAATAAATGTATATATTTACCCCCATAAAAAGTACAAGGCATGCGAAGCGTGATCCAGAGGGTTTCCGGGGCATCGGTGGATATCAGCGGCCGGAGACATTCGGAAATCGGTCCCGGACTGCTTGTGCTGCTGGGAATAGAAGAATCCGACAGCACCGATGATGTGGAATGGCTCGCTGCAAAAATATCGCGGCTGAGGATCTTCAATGATTCGTCTGGTGTAATGAACCTTTCAGTAACCGAAACAGGAGGTGATGTAATGATAATCAGCCAGTTCACCCTTCACGCGAAAACAAGAAAGGGAAACCGGCCCTCATATATTATGGCTGCCAGACCCGAAACTGCCATCCCTCTCTATAACAGCTTTGTAAATACCATGTCCGGTCTCCTGGGGAAGAAGGTTGCCACGGGGGAATTCGGAGCAATGATGCAGGTAAAGCTTATCAACGACGGTCCGGTTACAATAATAATCGATACTAAAGAGAAAGAATAACAGGCTCATACATTTTCAAGCGGCACTTTATGCACGAAACAACCGAAGTTATTACTGATAAGGCATTTAAAAGATCAGTTCTGGCAGTGACCGCTTTTGCGGCCTATCTTACCCCCTTCCTTGGTTCAGCCGTCAACCTGGCTCTGCCATCGATAGGAAAGGACCTTAATGCAAGTGCACTTGGCCTGGGATGGATCACAAGCAGTTTCATCCTTTCTTCCGCTGTCTTCCTTCTGCCTTTCGGAAGGCTTGCCGATATTGCCGGCAGAAAGAAAGTATTTACCGCCGGACTGGCGCTATTCACACTGTCGGCAATTCTAATAGCTCTTGCCCGCGATATGGCCTCTATGATAGCTTTCAGGATAATCCAGGGAATCGCGGGCGCTATGATCTTCGGAACAAGCATGGCTATTATAACTTCAGTGTTTCCGGCAGGAGAAAGGGGAAGGGCGCTTGGGATAAATGTGACAGCCGTTTACCTTGGACTGTCGACCGGCCCGATAATAGGAGGCCTTCTGACCCGGTATTTCGGGTGGAGGAGTCTCTTCGTGTTTTTGATACCTTTTGGCATTGCCGCTATAATTCTTGTCACTACACAAATTAAAAAAGAATGGGCTGAATCACAAAACGAGAAATTCGACCTTACTGGTTCACTTTTATACGGTCTGGCTCTGTTCGGGTTAATGTTCGGGTTCTCAAAACTGCCCTCAGCAGCAGGATGGATTTTTCTTGCCTCAGGGACATTCCTCGGAACCATCTTCGTTATTTTTGAAAGAAAAACCAAAAATCCGGTTTTTGATATACGGCTTATCCTCCGGAACAGGATATTTGCCTTTTCGGGCATGGCAGCTCTCATAAACTATTCGGCTACCAGCGCTGTGGGTTTTTTCGTCAGCCTTTACCTGCAGTACCTTAAAGGTTTTGATGCCAGGGAAGCTGGATTGATAATGATATCACAGCCGATTGCAATGACTCTGCTTTCTCCGGTTGCAGGAAGACTCTCGGACAAACATGATCCCGGAAAAATAGCTTCCGTGGGAATGGGGTTCACTGCTGCAGGTCTGATAGCACTTTGCTTTCTGACCCCGGATACTCCCATCAGCACAATTGTTATCCTGTTAACAGTGCTGGGTATCGGTTTCGGGCTTTTCTCCTCACCAAACTCCAATGCCATAATGAGTTCTGTTGAAAAACGTTACCTTGGAGTCGCCTCCGGAGTGGTTGGCACAATGAGAATGGTGGGACAGATGTTCTCCATGGGAATCGCCATGATGCTTATCTCTCTCTTCATTGGTAACCAGACCATCAACCCGGCAACCCATACCGGATTCATCTCAGGAATGAAAACAGGCTTCGTCATTTTTGCAGCCCTGTCGTTACTGGGGATATTTGCCTCGCTGGCAAGGAACAGGAGGTGATTCTGCGGTAAGTGAAGAAGATCCTTCGTCGCTGCGGGACTCAGGATGACACTGCCAAGACAGATCACCAACGGTTGCTGCCGACAGACGGAAATTTATCAGCCTGTTCAGACAAAAATCAATATTTAAATTTTTATCAAAACAAAAAGCATTATATTGACCGCGTCCTTTTTGCACCTGTGCAGGGGGAAAATCACTAAAGCCTGAGCTATATGACAAAACTATACGAAAAGCTTATAAAAAAGGCCCCGTCGGAAAACGAGATCAGAAAAGGACTCAGGGCCGTATCGCTTATGACTTCAGGCGCTCCTGACAAACGCCTGCTGATGGGTATTCTGAATTCAATCGACCTGACAAGCCTCAACTCCACCGACAACAAGAGCACCATCCTTCACCTTACGGGAAAGGTAAACAGCTTTTCAGGAAGATTCTCAAATATCCCGAATGTGGCTGCAATTTGCGTCTATCCCAATTTCATATCCTTTGTAAAGGAAAAGCTTACTGCGAAAAATGTCAGGATCGCCTCGGTTGCAGGAGGTTTCCCATCATCGCAGACATTCAGAAGCCTCAAGGTCGCGGAATGCAAGATGGCCGTGGAAGCAGGAGCCGACGAAATAGACATTGTAATGCCGGTCGGAGCATTTCTCGGTAACGATTTTGAACAGGTCGCCGAAGAGATAAGTGAAATAAAGGAAGCCATTGGCGAAAATCACCTGAAAGTTATTATTGAATCGGGGCTGCTGGGCGACTATGATAATATTTTCAAGGCCTCAATGATTGCAATGGATGCAGGAGCAGATTTCATTAAAACGTCCACAGGAAAAACTCCGGTGTCAGCCACACCAGAAGCAGCTTACATTATGTGCCGGGCCATCAGGGATTTTTATGACGAAACCGGAATAAGGGTGGGATTCAAGGCTGCAGGGGGAATATCCTCCACAGATGATGCCCTTACATACTTCAACATAGTCAGAAACTCACTCGGGGAAGCCTGGATCAACAATTCCCTGTTCAGGATCGGAGCAAGCCGGCTTGCAAACAATATACTGGCCGACATTTCCGGAAGCCGGAATGACTATTTCTGAGTATCCCGTTATTTCCAAAAACTTACATGGTATCTTTAATTATCATTACTTTTGTGGATTATTCCGCAAAGGATTATGATTACTGTCGCCGAAATACAGGATACCATAAGGCCGCAGATCAACATCAGGATAGATGCTGACCGGTTGCTTCCCGATTCGGTTTTCAGGCGGCTCGACAAGGTTCCTGAACATATCAGGATTGCCGACTCGCTGAAAAAGTACAGGCAGGCATCAAGGAAAGCTGAGGTCGTTATCACCGATACCACTTCCGTCTGCTCCCGGAACAGCATAGCCGATTTCACATTTTACGATTCCCTGGGATTTTTCCGTAATATCAACCGTTCGCAGCCGGTTTTCTATCCCGTTACTGAAAAAGCAAAAGCTGATGCAGCTTACACTGAACAGCCTGTGGTGAATTATGGCAGTCTGAGAGACGGAAGCCTGTTAGCTTCCAGGCCTCTTCACCACGACTGGCTGGTCGCAGTAATATTTCTTTGTGCTTACCTTTGGATAGTTGTAAAATCGATGAACCGTCACTTCTTCACTGAAATTACAAGGTTCTTTTTGTTCCGGGGAATCAGTGAATCATCCTCCCGCGATACGGGGGCGCTCTTCACATGGCAGTCGACTGTCCTCAACTTCGTTACGTTCACTGTAATGGCTCTTTTCATTTACTCCTATGCCGAACTGCGAGGCATGATCCCCGGGAATATTCCTTCATTTGTCTTTATGCTTTTGTGCCTTGGCGCCATTATTGCCGCTGTCACAATGCGACACTTCCTGTGCCTGGCCGCCGGCAGCCTGAGCGACAGGCATGAGGTGTTCGATGAATACCTGGTAACGGTGTATAACTCCTACAGGTTCGTATCGGTTCTGCTGCTTGCCATAGTGATAATGCTTGCCTATACTTTCGTTCTGCCTCAAAAAATGCTTCTCGGAGCCGGTATCGCACTGTTAGCCATCTTCTACCTTTTACGTGTATTCAGATTGTTTGCGATTTTTATAAAAAGGAGTATTTCAGTTTTATATTTGATTTTGTACCTTTGTGCGCTGGAAATTTTGCCTGTTCTGATACTGATAAGGTATTTCAGCCAGCTTGGTTTATCATGAGACTAATTACCTCAGAAGTAAAACTTAAACAATAAAGAATTGAAAATAAAAAAAATCTTGGTTTCTCAGCCAGAACCTAACAATTCGAAATCCCCGTATTACGACCTGGCAAAAAAATATAACCTGAGGATTGACTTCAGGCCTTTCGTGCAGGTCGAGGGTGTATCGGCAAAGGACTTCCGCCAGCAGAAAATCAATATCCTCGATTTTACTGCCGTAATATTTACCAGCAAAACAGGGATAGACCATTTCTTCAGGATTTGCAGCGAACTGAGGATCTGCGTGCCCGATACCATGAAGTATTTCTGCATAACAGAAAACGTTGCCTTCTATCTGCAGAAATACATTGTCTACAGAAAACGCAAGATCTTTCACGGCAAATCCAGATTCCAGGACCTGGTCGATCTGATCATCAAGCACCGTGAGGATAATTTCCTGGTACCGCTTCCCGAGCCGCATAATGCCGAGATACCGGAGATCCTCGACAAAAACAGTATCAAATATACAATAGGAACCTTCTACAGGACCATAAGCAATCACTTTAATGATTCCAGGGATTTCGATTACGATATTCTTGTCTTTTACAGTCCCTCGGGAATCAAATCGCTTAAGGAAAACTTCCCCGATTTCGTTCAGGGGGAAATTAAGATCGCTGCCTTCGGACCAACTACGGCAAGCGCTGTAGAACAGGAAGGACTTAGGCTGGATATCAATGCTCCCAATCCCAAGGCTCCGTCAATGACCATGGCTCTCGATGAGTACCTGAAGGATTTTAACAGAAACTGCAAATAGATTTTTTTCTGTTCCGGCTTCCCGGTCCGGAACCATTTTGCGAGACATCCCGGGGAAATCAGACTCTGAGATGGAAAAAGGCGTAAGGCAGACATTCTCAAGGGATGAAAGGCTCTGTAAAAACAGCCTTTTCGAGGAACTGTTCGAAAAAGGAAATTCTTTCCACAATCCCTTGTTCAGAGTGGTCTGGATGATATTGTCAGATCCCCTATCCTCCCCGGCCCGGATAGCCATAAGCGTTCCGAAAAAGGGATTCAGGCATGCCACCGACAGAAACCTGATTAAAAGAAGGATAAGGGAATCGTACCGCCGCAGAAAACAAACACTCCAGTCTCTCCTGAGAAAAAGAAACATCAACATTGCTTTTATGATTATTTACCGCGGCAGCCGGATCGAAGACTTCAGCTCAATCGACAGATCAGTCAAAGAGGTGATAGAAAAACTTTGCAAAAGCGCCGAATCCATTCACGTAAAAAGTTAAATTTGTTTTAAATATTTCTATACCAGCCTCATTGCATTAATTTCTTCTTATTTTCGCGCCGTATTACCTTACTCCATTAATCAGAAGGAAATGAAAAAGACAAGACCGGTCAGGTTTTTAATAGTTGCTGCCATAATTATCTCGGCGGGCTTAAGCATCTCCTTCCTGGCAACCCAGGAAACAAGAGATTTCAGAATAGCTAAAAACCTCGATATCTTCCTTTCTCTTTACAGGGAACTCAACACCTTCTATGTTGATGACCTCAATCCTGACAAGCTTGTAAAAACAGGCATAGATAATATGCTGAAAACTCTCGATCCCTATACGGTTTACTACCCCGAATCTGAAAGCGAGGAAGTTGCCTTTATGACAACAGGCAAATACGGGGGTATCGGATCGCTGATAAGGGGAGGAGGCGAATATGTGGTAATTTCACTGGTCTATAAAGGTTTTCCTGCTGACCTGGCAGGAGTAAGGGCAGGCGACCTTCTTAAAAAAGTCGACGGAGTTTCCCTGGAGAATGCAGATACCGAGCTTGTCAGCCAGAAGCTGAAGGGCAATCCGGGAACAACTGTGAACCTCACAATTGAAAGGAACGGAAAGGAAATGGTAATACCGGTCAGGAGGGAAAAAATCGAGATCCCTTCCGTCCCTTACTACGGAATGATAGATCAGGAAACAGGATACATAAGGTTCACTAATTTCACCCAAAACTGCACCGAGGAAGTACGAAATGCTTTAATAAAACTGAAAAATGAGAAAGCAGCAAAAATAATTCTCGACCTCAGGAGCAATCCCGGAGGCCTTCTGACAGAAGCAGTCGATATTGTGAACCTTTTCGTAGGCCCCGGAAATGAGATCGTATCAACGAAGGGGAAAGTGAAACAGTTTGATGAATCATTTAAAACTTCAAAGGCTGCAGTTGATCAGGATATCCCCCTTGCAGTGATAATAAACAGGGGATCGGCTTCAGCATCTGAAATCGTTGCAGGAGCTATACAGGACCTCGACCGGGGAGTTGTAGTCGGACAACGTTCCTACGGAAAGGGACTGGTTCAGATCACCAGGCCCCTCAGTTATAACACCCAGCTCAAAGTAACCACTGCAAAATACTACATCCCCAGCGGAAGATGCATACAGGCTCTCGACTTCTCTCACCCCAACGAGGACGGAAGCGTGGGAATAATCCCTGATTCCCTTATTTCAGAATTCCGTACCCGCAACGGAAGAGTGGTGAAGGACGGAGGAGGCATAACACCCGATGTTGATGTTGTTCCCTCCTCTCTCAGCCAGATTGCCGCCGAGCTGTATATGAGAAATTTTATTTTTGATTATGCAACCAGGTATTTCTGGAATAATCCCGCACCAGAGTCACCGGAAAAGTTTATTGTCAGCGACCAGATTTATACTGATTTCACCAACTTCCTCAGGGAACGTAATTTCAGCTACAGCACCATAACCGAATTGTCGCTGAATGAGCTTATCTCAAATGCTAAAAAGGAAAAATACTATGAACTGCACAAGGATCTCTTCACTGAACTCCAGAACGATCTCAGACATACACTCGAAAACGACCTTGTTACCTTCAGGAATGAAATAAGCGAACTTCTTGCCGATGAGATAATCGGAAGGTATTACTACGAGGAAGGATCTATAAAATACAGCCTTGGCACTGACGAACAGGTTATGAAAGCAGTCGAAATACTTAAAAGAGGCGATGAATACAAATCCATTCTCCAGGGTCGATCGGGATCAATCCTGATAACCCGTGAAGACAATGCAATCATGTCAGTTTTCAGATACGGCTCCGGTCACGGGGATGATGTGAACGTCTGACAGTAATCATTCTTCTGCGGGCTGAGAAGGTTCATCCTCCAGGATCTCCTTCTTCCAGATGGGAAGCTTTTCCTTCACAAGCCCCACGATTTTAGCACAGGCTCCGGTTGCCTGTTCAGTGTGACCTGCCGATACAAGAACCACCAGCGATATCTCACCGGCATTTACAACGCCCTTCGAATGGATTATCTCAAGGGCTCTTACATCGTCATACTCCGACTGTACAGTCTTGCTGATCTTTTCAGCCTCCATTATGACCATTTCTTCATAGGCAGAGTACTCTATCGCCCTTACATGCCTGCTGCCCGACAGATCGTTCCTTACCTGTCCAAGGAAGAGAGAATGAGCGCCGCATTCCTTTCTTTCGCCGCCTTTGGCAATCAGCTCAGAGATGATGCCGGCTGTTACCGGACCCTTTATTAAACGCATGGTAATAAATTTATCATTAATTAATTAACGCTGCTTTTCATCCTCCTGCAAAGGGGGGCATCACCGCCAGTTCATCTCCATCCTTCAAAAGCGGGTTCCCTGTTACCAGAACTCTGTTGACCGCTACATTGAAAGTAAATTGGTCAATTCCCGGAAATTCATCACATATCCTGTGCATCAGGTCGGAGTATGACTGAATACCTGAATAATGCTTCCGGCGAATCCCTGTGAATTCTGCCAGCACCCCGAAAAACAATACCTCAATCTCCATAATTCTTTCCAGACCATTTACTTTAATCCGCCCCGGGCATCTATGTTTTCCCCGTCAGCCACCTCCTGATCAGTGAGCCTCGAGCCAGTTACTTCCCGTTCCGTAATCGACTTTTAACGGCACATCGAGCCTGGCCGCATCCGACATCTCACGGACAACCATCTCCTGAAGCCTGTCAAGCTCGCCGGGCACAGCTTCAAAGATAAGTTCGTCATGAACCTGCAAAATCATTTTTGAAGCGTATTTTTCATCTTTAAGCCTTTCATGGATCCTCACCATTGCTATCTTGATTATATCGGCTGCAGTGCCCTGAATGGGGGCATTAATCGCATTTCGTTCGGCATTACCCCTCACAACCTGGTTCCTCGACTGGATATCGCGAAGATATCTCCTTCGCCCGAACATGGTTGTCACAAAACCTGTCTCCCTTGCCTTCCTGATACTTTCATCCATGTATTTCTTAACGCCGGGATATGAATTGAAATATCCGTCAATAAGTTCCTTTGCTTCTTTCCTTCCAATGGTAAGTCTTTCCGAAAGGCCGAAGGATGATATTCCGTAAATGATGCCGAAATTGGCGGTCTTGGCCCTGCTTCTCATTTCCCTGGTAACATCCTTTATTCCGACGCCGAATATCTTTGCAGCAGTGGCTGCATGAATATCGTTTCCTGAGAGGAAATCTGCTATCATGTTGCTGTCGCCGCTGAGGTGAGCCATAAGCCTGAGCTCGATCTGCGAATAATCGGCAGAAAGAAAGATATTCCCTTCTTCAGGGATAAAAGCTTTCCTTATCTCCCTTCCTCTTTCGTCCCTTACCGGAATATTCTGAAGATTCGGATTGTTTGAGCTAAGCCGGCCTGTTGAAGCCACGGCCTGGTTGAACGAAGTGTGAATCCTGCCTGTCCTCCTGTCGACCAGTTGTGGAAGCGCTTCAACATAGGTGGTGAGCAGCTTTTTCAGCCCCCGGTATTCCAGCACCTTGTTGATGATGGGGTGGCGGCCGGCCAACCTTTGCAATATCTCTTCGCTGGTGTTGAACTGCTTTGTCCTTGTCATCCTGGCATTATCGTCGAGCTTAAGCCTTACGAACAATATCTCGCCGAGCTGCTTAGGGGAAGAAATATTGAACTCCAGCCCTGCAAGGGAATGTATCTCCCCTTCAAGAGCAATTATATCTTCCCGCAGGCCCGCAGCAATTGATCTGATATCATCCTGGTTAATCTTTACCCCTGTGCGTTCCATTCCTGCAAGCACGCCGATAAGCGGCATTTCGATCGAGGATGCCAGTTCCGATAAACCTTCCGCTTTCAGTCTTGGCTCGAAAACTTCCTTAAGCTGATAGGTAACATCAGCATCCTCAACTGCATACTCCTTAATACTGTCAACCGGCACTGAGCGCATGTTAAGCTGGGAGGCTCCCTTTTCGCCGATGAGCGATTCGATATGTACAGGGCTGTAAGACAGATAACTCTCTGCAAGCAGGTTCATGTTGTGCCTCATATCGGGTTCCAGAAGGTAGTGGGCGATCATGGTGTCGAAGAGCTTACCCTTTACTTCAATACCGTAATTTGCCAGAACCTGGATGTCGAACTTCATGTTCTGTCCAACCTTTTTGATTGCCGGATTCTCAAATACAGGCTTCAGTATTTCAAGTTTGCCAAGGGTGTCTTCTGCCGGTCCCGGAAAATGAACAAGACTTCCGGAACCTTTCTTCCATGAAAATGCTATTGCCACAAGTTCCGCTTCCAGCGGATTTATGCTTGTGGTCTCTGTGTCGAAGCAGATCTCCCCGCGCTTCATCGCTTCCGAAGCAAATTTTATGAGCTCTTCCCTGCCATCTATAAGAACATAATCATGCTCTGTCGATTCAATGGTGGCTTTTCCTGAAGCCCTTACAAGCTCTTCACTTCCGAAAAGAGTACCCTGTGATGGTCCTGCCGTTGAGCTTCGGGCAGCCGTTTCCTGAACTGCTCCCTCACTCCTGTCGAGCCCCGTAAAGATTTCCGATGCAATGGTCCTGAATTCAAGTTCGTCGAAAAGTCTTGCAAGCTTTTCCCTGTCGGGACTCTCAAGGATCAGATCTTCCTCCCTGAAGTCGACGGGTGCATTCGTGTCGATGGTTGCCAGCGTCCTCGATAGTTCGATCTGCTCCCGGTTGGTTTCGATCGTCTCCCTGAGCTTCCCCTTTAGACTTTCCGAATTCCTGAAAACCCCCTCCACGGAACCAAACTCTGAAATGAGTTTCATTGCAGTCTTGGGCCCCACACCGGGTGCTCCCGGAATATTGTCGGCCGTATCGCCCATCAATGCCAGTATGTCGATCACCTGAAGAGGATCGTTTACTGTAAATTCCTGCCTGATCTCTTCAACTCCCCACCTGACCGAATCATTACCGCTTCTTGCCGGCTTGAACATATATACATTTGCCGAGACCAGCTGGGCAAAATCCTTGTCGGGAGTCATCATATAGGTTTCAAATCCCAGGGCTGATGCCTTTTTTGCCAGTGTCCCGATCACATCATCAGCTTCATAGCCCGGACATTCGAGAATCGGGATCCTGTAGGCCTCAATCAACTTCCGGATATAAGGAACGGCTTTCCTGATGTCTTCGGGGGTTTCATCGCGGTTAGCCTTATAGGCTGAAAACATCTTGTGCCTGAATGTGGGCTCATGAGTGTCGAACACAACTCCGATGTGTGTCGGTTTCTGCTTCTGAAGAACCTCTCTCAGGGCCAGCAGAAATCCGAAAACAGCCGATGTGTTCAGTCCCTTCGAAGTTACCCGGGGATTCCTGATGAAGGCATAATATGCACGGAATATCAATGCATATGCATCCAGAAGGAAGAGCTTCTTAGTTTGTTTTTCTGACATATAGTTATTATTCGTTGTCCGATGCAAACCACTCTGCATACGATGTGGCTGTTTCATAAAGCTTAAGGTTATGAAGCGTCACCCCTGCAGGAAGCCTGTTCTTTATCCTCGATGCAAAATCAGCTGCAAGGTTCTCGCATGTCGGCTGGTAGTCAACAACCACGGTATTGCCGAACATGGCCTTGCAGGCCTCTGTCCTTTCTTTCTCCTGGTTTGAGGATATGGTTACCGAATGATCAAAAATACTTATGATAGAACCGTAAACCAGCTTTTTCAGATCGCCGAAATCGATCACCATCCCATTTTTGGGATCTGCAGGATTATCGACGGGCCTTCCTGAGACCGTCACGAACAACCTGTATGAATGCCCGTGTACATTCCTGCACGGTCCGTCATAATTCCACAGCGCATGTGCCATCTCAAACGAAAACTCCCTGGTCACTCTGATAATATTTGTCATCTGCTGCTTTTTAAATACTTTAACCTGATTGCAAGTTACCGGCCGCTAATTTCCGGTTATCCGGGAATGACTTCAACTATCAGGCAACCGGCAACTTGATATTACATATGCAAATTTAACCATCTTCGGCGAAAAATGTTTCAGGGAAGTATCCGTTATCTGTGCATAAAGCAATATTTAGCATCTTGATGACATGTTCTCAATTTAAATATGCATCTTTGCTCACTTTTATTTCTTCAATTACACCCGCTGGTAAATGACAGATAATAATATCAAGCTTACTTTTCCTTCAATCTTCGAAGAGACAGTCAGAAAATTCGGAGATCATAACTCATACGCCTTTGTTGGAGAAAAGCCCCGGACTTACCTTGAATCTGCAAGAGAAATAAGGGCTCTGATGGCTTTTCTTGAAAAGTCCGGGATCAGGCCCGGCGACAAGGTGGCTCTTCTGAGCAACAATATGCCAAACTGGAGTTCGGTGTATTTCTCAATCACTTTCATGGGTGCGGTGGTTGTTCCGGTATTGCCCGACTTTTCTGCAAATGAGGTTGGAAACGTTCTTATGCATTCCGGAGCCCGCGCACTTTTCATTTCATCCTCACAATTAAGCAAAATAGCTGATTTTCAGTCGGATCAACTTGAATTAATAATACAGGCAGACGATTATTCAGTCATCTCGCCCTCTGAGATACAATTAAGGTTCGACCCTTCGGCCGAACCTGCCGGGCGCTACGATGTAAATGAAGATGATCTTGCTTCCATAATATACACTTCGGGCACAACGGGACGCTCAAAGGGGGTGATGCTAACCCACAGGAATATCTGCTTCAATGCAATGAAGGGAAAGGTAATACAGCCCGTTGATGAAAACGACAGGTTCCTTTCGGTTCTTCCGCTTTCGCACACCTATGAGAACACCCTCGGGCTGCTTCTTCCGCTGCTTGGCGGCGCATGTGTTTACTACCTTCGCAAACCTCCCACACCCTCGGTTCTGATACCGGCAATGGCAGAGGTTAAGCCCACGATCATGCTTACTGTGCCGCTTATAATGGAGAAAGTTTATTTCAACAAAATACTTCCGACCTTCACTGAAAAGAAACTGCTGAAACTGCTCTACGGAATACCGTTCCTGAGAAAGAAGCTAAATGCTGTTGCAGGGAAGAAACTTTACCAGACTTTCGGCGGCCATCTGAAATTCTTCGGAATAGGCGGTGCGAAGCTTAACAAATCGGTGGAGAGATTCCTTCTCGAGGCAAAATTCCCATATGCCATCGGTTACGGCCTCACAGAAACGTCACCACTGCTTGCCGGAGCCAATCCTTCAAAATCGGTTTTCGACTCCACCGGACCGGCAATTGAGGATATAGAACTCATCATCAATGATCCGGATCCCAAAACCGGTGAAGGTGAGATCTGGGCAAGAGGAGCAACCATAATGAAGGGATATTACAAGGAGCCAGAACTCACCAGCCAGGTTCTCACACACGATGGGTGGTTCAAAACGGGCGATCTCGGCGTGTTCGACGCAAAAGGAAACCTTTACATAAAAGGAAGGCTCAAGAACATGATACTGGGTTCAAGCGGAGAAAATATCTATCCCGAGGAAATAGAATCTGTTATCAACAATTTCAGGTTTGTGGTTGAGTCGCTTGTCATTCAGCAGAAAGGAAAACTGGTCGCCTATGTCCACATGAACATGGAGGAGCTGGAAAAGAAATACCAGAACCTTAAGGATGACATGACCAGACAATACGAGCTGAAAAAGGAAGAATTGCTGATCGAACTTCAGGAATATGTCAATTCAAGAGTAAGCAAATTCAGCCAGATCAACAAGGTAGTGCTTCAGCCTGTGCCTTTCCAGAAAACTGCAACCCTGAAAATAAAAAGATACCTTTACGTCTAGAAGAATAATCCGTTAAGCCGGGTTACATCTCACACAATAATAAATTGAAAAAGGAGGCTTAAAAACAGCCTCCTTTTCAGTTTATTCCAGGCAGTCAGTTATAACCCTATTTCATTGCTTCACTGTATCTCCTGCTTACTTCCTCCCAGTTAACCACGTTCCAGAAGGCTTCGACATAATCGGGCCTCTTGTTCTGGTACTTAAGGTAATAAGCATGCTCCCATACATCAAGCGCCAGCAACGGAGTTCCTTTTATCGGCGATACATCCATAAGGGGATTGTCCTGGTTCGGTGTGCTTCCCACAGCCAGTTTCCCGTCGCCGGTGAGAACAAGCCATGCCCATCCGCTGCCGAAACGCGTCTTTGCAGCATTACCGAACAATTCCCTGAACTTATCAATCGATCCGAACTCCTTAACAAGGGCTTCCGATAATTCAGCCGAAGGACCTGATGATTTTGGAGCAAGATTGTTCCAGAAAATCACGTGATTGTAAAAACCTCCTCCGTTATTCCTTACTGCATCCCCCGATGCGGATACCGCGGCAAAGATATCTTCAATCGATTTTGACTCAAGAGCGGTCCCTTTTATGGCTGCCGTGAAGTTATTGAAATATGCCCGGTGATGCCTGTCATAGTGGATCTCCATCGTACGGGCGTCGATATAGGGCTCAAGCGCATCATAGGAATATGGCAGCGCCGGTAATACATGAATGTCAAATTTTTCCATAGTGTTTTTATTTAAGTTTTCAGGGCCTCCGGCTATTGAATTCAGCGAAATAATAATCGCAACAATCCCGAGACCTGCTTTTTTAAAAATTATACTTTCCCGTTTCATGCTTACTATTTTTTCACTTTAAACACTGCAAAAACGGTTTTGTTCAAACCGGAAATCATAATCTTTGAACACCTGAAGTATGGAAAATTCATTTTCCCCCGTAAATGTTAAAATACTGGTCTCATTTTTGTGGTTTATGTAATTTTGAAATTAAATATCCGTTAATCATTTAACCAAAAGAAGACAAATATGAAAAGATATTTTGCGTTACTCATTATTTCAGCTGTATTGCTGACACCGTTCAGCAGCTGTAAAAAGGACAAGGGAGACCCGCCCCTTCTGCCTCCTGCAGGATCGATGGCCATCGATTTCAGCAATTTCGACCAGCCCGGAAAGGGTGATTATTCAGTAATGGATTCAAAGAACACTCCCAACAGCAACTGGGAACTGGCTGCCGGAGCGGCTTTGCTTTGGAAGGTGATCATATACAGCACCCTTGCGGTACCGGTGCAGGCTTTTCAGCTGGCAATAGATGAACAGCCGGTCAATATTGGTGACAAGACATGGGAATGGAATGCCACCACAACTGTTCTGAACGTAACTTACAATGCAAGGTTTACCGGCCAGGTTACCGCTTCAAACAATGTATGGAAAATGTATGTTACAAAGGAGGGCAGCGGCGGATTCTCTGATTTCCTCTGGTTTGAAGGAACCTCAAATCCTGACGGAACTTCCGGGCAATGGAAGCTTTATGAAAGCCCTGCAAATCCGGTTGAAATAGTGAAAATCGACTGGACCGCGGTAAGCGGAACTGCAGTTTCTGTAAAATACACCTTCACAAAAACAGGTAACACATTCGCAGGAAGCAATATCGAATATGGAGTGACACAGAATTCTCTCAATGCCTATTATTCAATTTACTATTACAATTCCACTGCTGAAGATTTCTTCGATATGGATGTCGAATGGAGCTCGACTCTGAAGAACGGAAGGGTAAAATGCCAAAAAGTATTTGGGGATACCGAATGGCATTGCTGGGACAGCAATTACCTCAACGCAGATTGCGGTTAGCAGTGGTTAAATTACGTAAAATACTTAAATGACAATATTTTACCCCCGCCTTGTGCGGGGGTTTTTTTTGCCGTTTTTTTTTAGTATTTTGCCCGCCTTATTAAAACCTGACATTAATGTCGACTCGCAAAAAGGCTGTTTTACTTATTCTTCTTATTCTGGCTGCAGACCAGATTCTGAAATTCTGGGTAAAAACAACCATGGTGATAGGGGAAGAAAGATCTATTTTCGGAAGCTGGGGCCTTCTTCATTTCATTGAGAACAACGGTATGGCATTTGGAATGGAGATAGGAGGAAAAGCCGGTAAGATCATATTAAGCCTTTTCAGGGTTGCCGCTATTACAGCAATCGGTTTGTTCCTCAACTCGCTTATTAAAAAGAAAGTTTACACTGGTTTGATACTTGCTGTGAGCGCCATCCTGGCCGGAGCAGTAGGGAATCTGATCGACAGCGCCTTCTACGGATTGATCTTCAGCGAAAGTTATAGCCAGCCGGCAGTTCTTTTCCCCCCCGGCGGCGGATACTCCTCATTCCTGATGGGCAGAGTTGTCGACATGTTCTACTTCCCCGTCATCGACACCACATGGCCCGGCTGGTCGCCTTTCAGAGCCGGTGAACCGTTCATTTTCTTCAGGCCGGTATTCAATATCGCCGATTCAGCAATAACTTGCGGCGTCTTTGCAATTATCCTCTTCCAGAAAAAAATGTTCAGAGACCTGGAATGAAAATGCCTAAGCGCAGCAATTCCCGATACAGGAAAGAAGGGGTATAATATGCTCATTCCTGAGGAAATAGTAAGTGTTCTTACCTTCCCTTTTTGAACCAAGAACACCCTTGTCCTTCAGAATACCAAGATGATGCGATGCCGTAGACTGTTCAATGCCAATCAGATTGTGAATCTCAGTTACGCTTTTTTTGTTCCCGGGCTGCAGACAACCGATAATAGAGATCCTGACGGGATGAGCAATAGCCTTTAACATCCCGGCAGCCCTCTCCAGATTGTCCGGATTTAAATCTTTAATATCCATTCATGCTACTTTTCTATGAACAAATATACCATTTTTTCATCTTAATGGCCAAATGGCTTGTTTTTGCTCCTTTTAACCAATTTTTTAAATAACCCGGTATAACGCGTTTTATTATATTTGAAGAAAATCCTGGAATGTCCGATACGGGGAAAATAAGAAAACCTGTCAGGGAAGAAATGGCTCATTTCGAAGCTTATTTCGGAAAGGTTATGAAAAGTAATATCCCCCTGCTGAAGATAATTCTCAATTATGTGTTTCGCCGCAAGGGAAAACAGATGAGGCCTTTGCTGGTCTTTCTCACTGCAAAACTCAACGGCGGAACAGGAGAACCGGCTTACATCGCCGCAACACTCATCGAACTGCTTCATACGGCTTCCCTGGTCCATGACGATGTGGTCGACGATGCTGCAGAAAGAAGGGGAGCCCTGTCGGTAAATGCCCTGTGGAACTCAAAAATAGCAGTGCTTGTCGGTGATTACATGCTTTCCAAAGGACTTCTTATAAGTATTGAAAAGAACCGGACCGACATGCTCGAAATTACTTCCGAAGCTGTCAAATCGATGACCGAGGCTGAACTTCTTCAGCTTCAGAAATCCAGAAAACTGAATCTTACTGAGGAAGATTATTTCAGGATCATCAGAGGCAAAACGGCAGCCCTGATATCAGCCTGCACAGCCTGCGGAGCCCGTTCAGCTACAGACAACCCGGATACGATCCAGCTTATGAAGGATTTTGGAGAAACTATCGGGATAGCATTCCAGATCCGTGATGATATACTGGATTACCACAGTAACGGACTGACAGGGAAAAAATCAGGCAATGATATCAAGGAGAAAAAAATAACACTCCCCCTTATCCATGCCCTTGAAAAAGCTTCTGTTGCGCAAAAGCGGCATATCCTCAGGATCATAGGCAACAAAAAGAAATCCGGATCCGAAATTGATGAAGTAATAAAGTTTGTTACCGGAAAGGGAGGCATTGAGTATGCGACAGACAGAATGCTTCAGTATCGCGACAAGGCCCATGCCATACTCGATACCTACCCTCCTTCTGAGACAAGGGAAGCCCTCAGGGAATTCGTGAACTACACTGTGATGCGCGATAAATAACAATCCTACCGGACCTCAAGCTCCACCTTTGTAACACTGTCCATATCCTTTGCGTAGTACTTCGAACCGAGATAAAACAACAGTGAACTCAATACAAGCACAAAGGGAAGTATCGAAAGGGCAGTCATTATGTTGGAATGGTCATATATATAACCTATGACAATAGGGGCCATCGATGCCCCAAGCAGGTTCTGAACAACCACGGCAATCGAATATGAGGTTGCCCTGAGGCCGGGATGGATCACATCCTGGGTGACAGAGGCAGCTCCTGAAATAAACATCATTATGGTTATCCCCATTATAAGAAATGTGATATATTGAATGATCCCATGGAACAGGTAGAGCCCCAGAAAAAGTAAAACAGCTGAAACAAAAGTAGATATGGCAGGCAGAAGCAGTCTCGCGCTGATATTCGTCCTCCTCCATTTGTCTGCCAGTATACCGCCAAGCGGAGCCCCCACCAGCGCCAGCGCCATTATGCTGCTGGCCATAGTGCCTGCCTTGTCCTGTGTCAGATCCCTCGTTGTCTGAAAATAAGTTGAGAGCCAGGTCAGCAGCGATGTTGTGACAAAAATGGATGCAGTGATCCCAAAATATGTATATATGATGGATGTTCTTGTCAAAAACTCTCTGAAGATGTCCTTCCTTTCCATCTTTACCTTATTATGCGACTTGTCAAAAAATGAAAGGTCAACAGTCTTGTAGTCCTTCACGAAAAGAAACAGTACAGCTACAATCAGCCCGGGTAAGGCAACCAGCCCGAAAGCATGCTTCCATCCCAGGTGAGTTGCAATTATCCCTCCGAGAAACACTCCTATCGCAGTACCGAGAGGAATCGAAGCATTCCACAAACCCATCATTTTCGACCGCTTCTCAAGGGGATACAATCCCGATATCATTGCGCTTCCACCCGGTGCATATCCTGCCTCTCCCACACCGATGAGCATCCTGGCAAGAAAGAGCTGGATAAAATTACCCGTCAGGGCACATAGAACTGTTGCAAGGCTCCAGACTACCGCCATAATGCCAATGGTCTTTGTCCGGCTCCATCGGTCTACAAGAATCGAAACGGGAAAGGTCAGAAGAACTATTGCCCAGTAAACAGCCGACACCAGCATGCCGCTCTGAGTATGAGAAATCCCAAGATCTGCTTCAATGGACGTGAACATTGAGGTCACAACCGTACGGTCAATATAGTCAAACATGTACAGCAGGAAAAGCAGCACAAATACGTAATTCGAATATCTTTTTGAGAAAAGATAACCCTTATTGTCGCCAGGGTCTTTCATAAGGATTCAGGTTTTGGTCGGTCCAAGTAAATAAAATTTATTCTCCGTTATTCATTTTTGTATTAATTTTAAGTCTTTATACCTATTCTGCCTTACTTTTTACCTGTGATTACTTAACCTGTTAACAAATGATCAAATGAGCAAATTGCAGCAAATACAGAATTTCATTGCTTCTGAGCCAATTGCAATGGCCGGAGTATCGCGCAATCCGAAAAAATTCGGATTTGCCGCTTTCAGGGAACTGAAGGAAAAAGGAATGAACATCATCCCGGTTAACCCCTACGCCACTGAAATACATGGATCCAGGGTTTATTATGATATCAAAAACCTGCCCGGTAATGTAGCGGGACTGATAGTGGTGACCGGAAAGGACAAGACTCTTTCAGTTATCAGGGAAGCAAAAGATAAAGGAATAAAGAACATCTGGATACAGAAAAATTCCGAGACAGGAAAGGAGGCCGGCGAACTCGAGGGATCGGGGACAAACCTTATAACCGGGGAATGCATCCTGATGTTCTATAAGCCCGACGGGATCCATAAATTCCACGCAGCGCTCAAAAAGTTATTCAGAAGGTATCCAAAATAGCAAAATTGTTCCCTGCATGAACGAAAAAAACACCGGATCGCCCGAGTACCAGGCTTCTCTTGAATTGACAGTAAGGGATTATGAACTCGATGTCCAGGGCGTGGTAAACAACGCAAACTACCAGCACTATCTCGAACATGCCCGACACGACTTCCTTATCGCCAGGGGAATCGACTTCATCCAGCTCCATAATGAAGGTATCGAGCTGATTGTTACAAGGGTGGAGATAGATTACAAATACCCCCTGAGAAGCCGCGACAGGTTCACGGTTAAATCCTTTATCAGAAGAGAAGGCAACGTCAGACTGGCATTCCATCAGGATATTTACAGGATCCCCGACAACAAGCTTATTGTGAAAGCTGTCGTAACCGGCGTTTCAACAAAAAATGGAAGACCTGTCTCACCGGAACCGCTGATTGAAAAAATCCGGGCTTCCCTGTAACTGAAATCCTTGTTTTGCGTCAATAGGCATATCTGTTTCTTTTCAAACTATCATAATATTTATTTCAAGATGAATCATAAAAAACTTATCCCGGCCATACTTACCATGGTCATTTTCCTGTCATGCATCAATATGAAATTATCCGGACAGTCGATAGAAGGCGACTGGCATGGGATTGCCAATATCCAGGGGATGCAGCTAAGGCTATCCGTACACATTAAAACTGATGGAGACGGATTCACTTCCACATGGGACAGCCCCGACCAGAATGCCTATGGAATACCTTCTACCACAACAACTTTCAGTGATCCCGATTTCAGCTTCAGCCACCTGCAATCCGGCCTTAAGTATTCCGGCAAAGTCAGTCCGGATTACACCCTGATCACCGGCTTTCTGGAACAGGGACAACTTAAGATTGAGATAAAATTCGGAAGACAGTCAATTGCAGCGCCGGCAGGCAGCCCCGATGCACTCAGGGAAAAATATGACAAACAGGAAGTTTACATCACGATGCGCGACGGTGTAAAACTTTTCACTTCCATCTACACTCCAAAAAATTCTGCATCTGCACATCCGATGCTCCTGAACAGAACACCCTACAATATAGAAGCCGGAGGACCGTCGGGGATAAATGTTTTCATGCAGGTCTATACCAGATATACAGACAACGATTATATCATGGTCTTTCAGGATGTAAGGGGAAAATTCATGAGCGAAGGGGTTTTTGAGGACATAAGGCCGGTATTGCCTGTAAGGAAATCGAATTCAGATATAGATGAAACTACCGACACCTGGGATACAGTTGACTGGCTGGTGAAAAATGTGAAGAACAACAACGGGAATGTTGGAATATTCGGGATATCATACCCCGGATTCTATTCAACGATGGGGATAATAAACTCTCACCCGGCTGTTAAGGCAGTATCGCCCCAGGCTCCTGTTACCGACTGGTTCATCGGTGATGATTTTCACCATAACGGCGCTTTCTTCCTTCTCGACTGCTTCCCTTTCTATTACAGATTCGGACAACCACGAAAGGAGCTTTCCAGAAGCGGAAAACCATCATTCATATGGCCCACACCCGACAATTACGATTTCTTCCTCTCGCTGGGAGCAATCAAAAATATTGCTCCGAAATACTTTGGCGACAGCATTAAATTCTGGAACGACGTGTTTGCTCATCCCGATTATGACGATTTCTGGAAAGCCAGGAATCCCAGGCCTCACCTTCGTAATGTAAAACCGGCAGTGCTTACCGTTGGTGGCTGGTTCGATGCTGAAGACCTTTTCGGAGCGCTTCAAACCTACAAAGCTATTGAAACACAGAATCCCACGACCATAAAGAATCACATTGTAATGGGCCCATGGGAACACAGCCAGTGGGCAGCCGGTGAGGCTAAAAACCTTGGTAACATCTTCTGGGGAACTGATGCCAACCAAAGGTTCTTTGAGATAGAAAAGAATTTCTTCGACCATCATCTCAAGGGCGCCCCGGACCCCGGAACAGCCGAAGCAACAATGTTCGTCACCGGATCAAACGAATGGAGGGAATTCAGCAAATGGCCGCCCGAAAAGACTTCAGTGACCCGGCTATATTTTCATCCTGACGAAATCGCATCTTTCCAGCCTCCTTCAGTAAAAAATTCATACGACGAATATATTTCTGACCCCATGAACCCGGTCCCGTACAGGGAAGATGTTCATGCCGACAGGGCTGCCGAATACATGACCGACGACCAGCGCTTTGCTTCGAGGAGGCCTGACGTCATGGTCTACCAGTCAGAGGTTCTGGAAAAAGATATTACTGTAACAGGTCCTGTTGAAGCAGGCTTGTTCGTTTCAACCACAGGCACCGATGCCGACTATGTAGTAAAACTGATAGACGTGTTTCCCGGCAGTTTCGAAGCCGGTGATGACGGACCCGATTACCCCATGGGAGGTTACCAGATGCTGGTCAGGGGAGAAGTAATGAGGGGCAAATACCGCAACAGCTTTGAAAAACCCGAACCTTTCGTTCCGGGAGAGATCACAGAGGTAAAATTTGAACTGCCCGATGTAGCCCATACTTTCAAAAAAGGGCACAGGATAATGATCCAGGTTCAGAACTCATGGTTTCCTCTTGTTGACAGGAATCCTCAACAGTTCCTGAATATCTATAAATGTTCCGATGATGATTTTATAAAGGCAACCCACAGGATTTACCACGACGCGGAGCACCCGTCTTATATAAGTCTCGAAATATTGCCCTGAAACATCAATAACATTAGAAGCCCGGATTTATAACTGAGATCCGGGCTTTCTTGTTCAATCTGTTAAAAAAGCCCCGGAAAGGGAGGCTGAGGTATGATTTGAACATATTTTTTACTTTATTTGTTTCGATTACTGAAAAACAAGTCAACAGCAACACTTATGGGAAAAATCAAGCTTACCCGCCGGCAATTCATGGCTACCATGGCAGCCGGTACAGGATCGGTGCTTCTTGGAAACGCGGCTAATGCATTTCCTTCGGAGAAAAAAGCAAAGTATTCTGACCCTTTCAGGACTATCACCCTTGGAAAGACCGGAATAAAAACCACCCTGCTTGGAATGGGAACCGGTTACAGCGGTTATAACCGCTCATCAAACATAACCAGGGCCGGTGTGGCGGAATCACTCATAAGGACTGCTTATGAAAAGGGAATCAGATATTTCGACTGCGCCGACAGCTATGGAACCCATCCTTTTACAACATCGGCGCTGAAGGGAGCTGATCGTGAAAGCTATGTTTTAGGTTCGAAAATGTGGATCACTTCAGGAGGAATTCCCGACAGCGACAAGGGCTATCCGCTTACTGTCGTTGACCGCTTCCGGAAGGAACTGAATACAGATTACATCGACCTTGTCCAGCTTCACTGCATGACCGAGGGTGACTGGATTCAAAAGTACGGCAGGTATATGGATGAGCTTGAAGAGCTTAAAGCAAAGAAAATCATAAAAGCCCATGGCGTTTCCGTACATTCCTTTGAAGCTCTCGAAGCAGCGGCTGCCTCGCCGTGGGTTGATGTCATTCATGTAAGGATCAATCCATTTGGTGAAAACATGGACAAAAAGGATCCTTCACTTGTTGTTCCCGTGATCGAAAAATTCCATAATGCCGGGAAAGGAGTTATTGGCATGAAGCTGATAGGAGGAGGAAGGCTCAGGGATGACTCCGAAAAGATAGACCAGTCTCTGAAATTCGTGCTCGGTCTCGGAACCGTAGATATGCTTATCATCGGATTTGAAAAGCCGGAGCATATAGATAATTATATTGACAGGATCAGGAAGGTTGAACTTGTCTGAACAGTCAGCTTCAGGATCTGATTGTCTGATGCGTCTGGAAAAAAGCCTTCCGGCAGGGAACAAGTGATATGTGATCTGTTACGGGCAGGCGTCTGCCTGCCTGAAGGCTGGTTGATAAAACAATTAAATTTCAGGATATGAAAAGCCGTTCATTGATCTTCCTTTTAATGTTTTTTGCACTTGAAACAGCTGATGCACAAGAAAATGGACTGTCTGCAATCGTGAAGCCCGGGGACTCTCCCGTTAAGCTGGCAGGCGACTTCTCATTCACCGAAGGTCCGGCAGCCGACAAAGCGGGCAATGTTTATTTCACCGATCAGCCCAATGACCGGATTTTGAAATGGAGCACAAAAGGTGTTTTGTCAACCTTTATGCAGCCGTCGGGAAGGTCAAACGGGATGTTCTTCGATAATCGTGGGAACCTGTGGTCGTGTGCTGATGAAAAGAATGAGATATGGAGGATAATTCCGGGGGAAAAACCAGAAGTCGTCACCCTGGAATATGAGGGCAGGCTGATGAACGGTCCGAACGACCTCTGGGTTTCACCGGAAGGAAATATCTACTTTACCGATCCCTTTTACAAGAGATCCTGGTGGAAGCATTCCGGAATGCCTCAGGAGAAACAATGCGTTTATTTTCTGAGCGCCGACCGTGAAATACTTAAACGCGTTGAGGAAGAGCTTCTCCAGCCTAACGGAATAGTCGGCACCCCCGACGGAAAAACATTGTACGTGGCCGACATAAAAGCAAACCTTACCTGGTCGTACACGATCAATCCCGATGGTTCACTTACTGATAAAAAACTGTTCTGCGAACTTGGTTCCGATGGAATGACAATCGACTCAAAAGGCAATATCTACCTCACGGGAAAAGGAGTGACCGTGTTTGACAAAAACGGGAAAAAACTTGGCAACATAGCCGTACCTGAAAACTGGTCAGCCAATGTGTGTTTCGGCGGAAAGAACAGGAAAACCCTGTTCATAACCGCAAGCAAGGGACTGTATTCAATAAGCACGAGAGTCAGGGGGGCATATTGAAAGGAAGGGTTATTCGGTATTCGGTATTCAGTAATCGGTAAGGCAGGCAAGTGATCTGAAACTCTGAAACTTTTAACCATCAACCCTCTTTCACTAAAGCTTCAGGGGGCAAAGCCAGAAACAATCAACCAGTACCAGGATTCAATTATGAAACTTTAACATTTTTCTTGTTTTCTAAAAATAAAAATGCATAAAATTGTAGCCTGATTTTTTAAACCTGAATCAAGAAAAGTTTTAACATTTACATTTCAAATTAAGGCACAGATGGAAGGAACCCGCAGAGCAGATATAAGACCAGGAATTGATGTATTGGTAGAACTTACTGAAGACAAGCGTACCGGCAAGCTTACGGGAGGCAGGGTAATGGAAATAATCACAACTGCTCCCAATCATCCTCACGGAATTAAGGTAAAGCTTGAAAATGGTCTTGTGGGAAGAATAAAGCAGATCATCCAGTCAAACTGATATTATTCGTCTTACTCTCCTGCTACAGGCAAAAGGCAGTTGACCGCAGAACCGTCACCTCCTGACCAGGAAGATAATTGTGTAGCATCCTGTTGCATGACAATTAATATTTTGACTAAATTTGAGCCGCAGGAATTCTTATTACCTGCAAAAGCCTTTTTCTAACAATATTCCTTAAAAAATGAAGTACGAGGATTTAATAGTAACAACATTAGGTAAATGTAGTGTCGTTTCACCTTTGAAAACCTCACAGCATGAGGACAGCCCTGTTTATAAATTCGTAAAGGATAATGAAAGGATCCTTTATGAAGTTACCCTTGACAGCTATAATCAGTACAGGGAATCCAGTGAGATACCGGCTTCATTTGAAAAGGCCGGACCAAAGGAAACCATCTTCTTCGAACCAGCAAAGACCAAGGTTGCAATAGTGACATGCGGAGGCATCTGCCCGGGCCTGAACAATGTGATAAGGGCTCTCGTCAATCAGCTGGTCTACAGATACGGAATAACCCGTATCCTGGGTATCCAGTATGGCTACGAAGGACTTGTACCGAAATATAACCACCCGGTAATAGAACTGACAGCTCCCATGGTAAGTGATATTTACCAGTCGGGGGGAACTTTCCTTGGGACTTCGAGGGGAAACCAGGATGTGGAACAGATGGTCGACACACTCGAAATCCTCAACATAAACGTGCTTTTCTGCATTGGAGGAGACGGAACCCTGAGGGGAGCGCATGCAATTTACAAGGAAATAGAAAAACGGAAACTCAGGATAGCGGTGGCCGGCATACCGAAAACAATTGATAATGATATTGACCTGATGCATAAATCGTTTGGATTCGAAACCGCTTTTTCGATAGCCAACGATATCATTATGAACGCCCATAATGAGGCTCACGGGGCATATAACGGAATTGCACTTGTAAAGCTGATGGGACGTGATTCGGGATTCATCGCTGCCAGCGCGGCACTTGCCGTCCAGGAAGTGAATTTCGTACTGATACCTGAAGTTCCTTTTGACCTGTACGGCCCTAAAGGTTTCCTCAAATTGCTCCGAAAGAGGCTGGAAGACAGGCGTCATGCCGTAATAGTGGTGGCAGAAGGAGCAGGACAGGATTTCTTCGATGCTGAAAATGCAGAAAGAGATGCCTCGGGAAACATAAAACACAAGGATATAGGTATTTATCTGAAGGAAAAGATCACTGAGGAATTCAAGGCAAAGGATTTTCCACATTCAATAAAGTATATCGACCCGAGCTATATTATCCGGAGTGCACCCGCCAACGCCAACGACAGCAAATTCTGCAACCTTCTGGCACAAAATGCCGTTCATGCTGCCCTTGCAGGCAAGACCGATTTCGTTGTCGGCTACTGGAACTATGAATTCACACTCGTTCCCATACCTATGGCAGTGGCCCGTAGAAAGAAAATCGATGTGGAGGGAGAACTGTGGTGGAATGTGCTTGAAGCAACAGGCCAGCCTATAAGCATGAAAAACCACTGATATGATCAGGAATTTAGTATTTGATCTCGGAAACGTCCTGATCAGCTTTGTACCGTCAGATTATCTTGTAAAGAAAAACTACCCGGGCACCATCAGAAATACTATTCTGAAGGATATCTTTCAGAGTGACGAATGGAAAATGCTCGACAACGGCGATATCACCGTTTCTGAAGCCATTGAATCAATTGCCCCGAAATCATCTCTCAGAAGAGAGGAAATAGCCCTTGTATTCAGTTTCAGGCGTGATATTATGTTTCCCCTCGACGAAAACGCCAGACTGCTTCCAGGGCTTCGTAAAAAGGGTTTTAAGCTATATTACCTCTCCAATTTCCCTTTGGATGTCTTTGAGGAAATTAAGAACGATTATTATTTCTTCAGACACTTTGACGGAGGTATAATATCCTCCGAAGTGAAACTTTCAAAACCTGATGTCCGGATTTACGAATGCCTTTTCAGGAAATACGGACTCATTCCCTCTGAATCACTTTATATTGACGACCTCGAAGAAAATGTAAGGGCTGCTGAATCAGCCGGAATGCCGGGCATGACAACAAACGGATCGCCCTGTATAGCTGAGCAGCTGGGAAGCAGGCTGGGCATTATGCTGCAGTAATATCCGTTTTAAACAATGAGATTCATTATTGGCGCCGAAGCGTTGTCTGTGCGGTTCCCTGTAAATCAATACATATTTTACAGATATCCAATTCCGTGGACCAGGTGCCGTCGAAAATCTCCTGGTTGTTCCGGGTATTAAAAAACATATTGTTTTGGGTAAAAAAATTGTCGTTTTACAATAAGCAGGATATTGTTTTACAATAAATATTCTGTTGTTTTTAAGTACTTTAAAATCCTGATTATCAAATAAATCAACTCTTTATCAGACTCCTTTCTCTTTCCGCATCCGGGGACTATGCTTCTCTGGTCTGTTTGAATTTCCAAAACGCCGGTTTCAACCTGAGCTTCCCCAAAGACC
>ERZ795055.351-NODE-351-length-46429-cov-4.905098_pt1 | contig 46429 bp, 34 predicted proteins | sample MGYA00375139_ERZ795055 | MGnify/ENA primary metagenome ERZ795055 (study PRJEB30184, sample SAMN05720283) | anaerobic digester metagenome | isolation source: active sludge of municipal wastewater-treating anaerobic digesters | place: USA | collected 2015-01-23 ... | reverse complement strand
GCATGCGGCCCGCCTTCAAGGATCCGTAAATGCTTTCGTGTGGGTGTCTTTTCATACAAGGCTTCGGCATGCCACGGCTTGATCGTCCAATCACGATCTCCATGGATATAGCAAATCGGGATGCGCACGTTTTTCACAATATCGATCGGCTGCAGTTTTGGATACCAGAAAGGGCCGGGCCGGACACCTTTCCCCTTGCCACCAGGGCCAAAGTTAAAAAGAATATCATTATCAACATCCAGCTCCCACCAGCGAAAATCGATCCTTTTGAATTCTGACGGTCCGCTCACAAAGATCAAATTATCAATCAAGCCTGTCGTTCCAGCCACGATCATGCCGATCCCAGCCCCGAACGAAAAACCGATCACCGCAATTTTTTGATAACCCGGCCGCAGACACCCCAGAACCGCTTCCAGATCCATGGGCTCTTTCGACGCCCAATGAAAAAGCCCTCCGCTTTTTCCGTGTCCACGAAAATCCATAATGGCAACATCATAACGATCCAAAAGGTCCCTCCCCAAATCTTGAAGCAAGATCGACTCCTTACTATTATAAAACCCATGCGCGATCACAACGATACGTTCATGGTTAGCTTTATAGTGGTCAAATTCGATCCTGAGTCCGTCTTCCGCTTGCACCGTCTTGGTGTCCTTCACCCAATTCATGATCAGCTTCTTTCCTGTGACTGGCCGGCAAGTTCCTGTGCCAGCTGTTTAACACGCTTCAGATCCGTTTTACCGGAACCCAACAGCGGAATTGCTTCAATTTTAAAAAAACTTTCCTTCTTGGGAATCCAGAGATTCGGCAATCCCCGCTCGGCGAGTTTTGCTATTAACCCCTCCACATCCCTGTCACCCACATATAAAACAACCAAGCGCTCGCCCTTTTTTTCATCAGGAACCGACGTCACCGAACAAACCGGATCCGAAGTCCCAAGCGCAGATAAGATCTCTTCTTCGATCTTCACATGAGGAACCATTTCTCCGCCGATCTTACTGAATCGGCTCAGGCGGTCGGTGATCTTGATAAACCCATCCTTGTCGATCGAGGCGATATCGCCAGTCACATACCAGCCGTCCTTAAGGACCTCCGCGGTCTTTTCAGGATTCTTCAAATAGCCCTTCATCACATTGGCCCCCTTGATCAAAAGCAAACCTTCCTCATCATAACCGAGCAACTGCCCGGAATCCGCATGAATCACCTTGGCCGCGACCCCGGGGATCGGATGCCCGACTTTGCCGAACTCGTGCCCCTTCTGACGAATGTGTCCTTCTTCGCTGATATAATCCGGCACCCCCATGGAAACGATCGGCGACAACTCCGTCGCCCCATACCCTTCAAACAGCGTGATCCCGAATTTCTCAATGAATTCGCGGGCCATTGTTTCTTTCACCTTTTCGGCGCCGGCAGCGGCGTATCGAAGGCTTTTGAACTGTTCCGGCGTGCATTTACGCATATACGCCGAAAAAAACGTCGGCGTCCCGATCAGGATCGTTGCCTTATAACGTTCAACCAGTTTTCCGACGGTAGCCGCGTCCAATGGATTATGATGATAGACCACTGAAAGCCCCACCCCCACAGGAAAACACAAACACGCCGTGAAACCGAACGAATGAAAAAACGGCAGGACCCCCATCACCACATCATCGCGCCGGATCTGACCGACCTGATAAAATCCTTCGATATTCGAAAAAATATTGGAATGCGTCAACATCACGCCCTTGGGCTCACCGGTACTTCCGCTGGAAAAGATCACAGTCGCCAGCTCATGAACGCCTGTTTGATGGCCTTGAACATACAATTTCTCAAGAACCCATCCCGGCAACAGCAACGCTTTTAAAAAACATCTCACCTTTTCGCCCTTCTCGATCTTTCCGTCTAAATCCTCTAAAAAGATCATGCGTTCATCATACGGCATATTCAGCTTTTCCAAAAACTTTCGCGATGTGACGATCCGTTTCATCTCACATTGACGGATCGCTGACTGCAAACTTTCCTGCGACGCCGTAAAATTCAGATTCACCGGAATTTTATCAGCCATAAAGCAGGCGCCATTCACCAAAGAGGCCATGCAGCTTGAAGGCAACAACACCCCGACCATTTCTCTTTCAGATGTTTTCTTTTCAGAAAACAATTTTTGCGACAACAAAAGCGCCATGGCCAGCGCCTGGGCATAGTTGAGTTTTAGCCCGGTCGAATCCGCCATGCAGAATTTGAACGGCCGTTTTTTCGCTTCATGGAGAAAAGCCAAATGCAGAGGCCTCTGTTCATTCCCTCGGTGTTGAAAGGCCTCAGCCGAAAGTTCCTGAACAGCAAGGCGCACCTCATGCGAAGCGGATGTGGCTGACATGGGCTTTCCGAAACTCACCGTGACCGGATGAAGAAAATCCTTCGGCCATTTCCAGAAATATGTTCCTTCATCAAACGTGAAAATGCTCCCCCAGATGGAATCGATATTCACAGGAATGATCGGTGCTTCAACCCCCTTCATAATAAATTCAAACCCCCGGCTAAACGGAAGCATATTTCCCGTGCGCGTCAACCCGCCTTCCGCAAAAATGCAGACCACATGACCCTCCTCAACCGCCCGTCGGGCCTCCTGCAGGGATGCGGCAATTTTTTTAGGAGAGTCTTCCATAGCCACCGGAATCGCCTGCATCACGCGGCACAACGGCCCGTAGATAGGATGCTCATAAAAACGGCGATGCATCAAAAACCGTACATGGCGTTTCGTCGCTGCCATGATGAGCGCCCAATCCACGAAAGAGACATGATTGCAGACCAAAAGCGCCCCTCCGGTCTCCGGAATATTCTCGGCGCCAACAGTCCTGATCTTATAAAGGGTATGAGAAAACACCCAATTGAAAAACCTTAAAAAAGCATCCGGCAGAGTTCTCAAAATATAGATCGTACCAAACAATGAAACGACGCCCATAATAAAAAAGATCTGCCGCGCATTAAATTCCATCGCATCCCCCAGGAGCCACATCACGCCAGCTCCCATTAGGACAGCAAATGCGTTCGAAGCATTCAAAACAGCAAGATATTTACCACGCTCTTCCTGCGGGCTGTTTTTCTGAAAGAATGAGTTTAAAGGGACCGTGTAAAAACCGGCGGAAATCCCCAGCACAAAAATCCTAAACAACGCATCCGAAAACCCAAGGGCCGGAGCCCCTAAAAAAAGCGAAAATACAGTTAATCCGATCGCCCCTACCGGAACAAGGCCGAACTCAATTTTCCCCTCGGACAATTTCCCCGCTAGAAGGCTGCCGATACCGATACCGAAAGAAACCGCCACCAAAAGCAGGCTTGTTTGGATATCCGTTAAGGCAAGAATATTTTTCCCATAAAGAAGGACATTGGTCTGAAAGACCGCGCCCAGAAACCAAAAATAATTAACAGCAAGCAATGTTAAGAACATCACCTTCTGTGCCTTGACCCGTTTAAAGTATTCCCAAAAATCCGCGGCGAAATTCGCCTGAAAACGTCTTCGCGACGGAACAACCTCTGTTTTTTGGATGAACAAGCTGGACATCGTGCCCAGCATCGAGATCATCACGAAGGCCCAGGCGATCCGCTTGATATCGCCATCGACCCATTGCATCAGGACCCCCCCAAAAGCCGTACCCAGGATGATCGCTAAAAATGTCCACATGCCCACATAACCGTTGCCCTGGGAGAGTTCTTTCTCCTCCAGCATTTCCGGAAGGATCCCGTATTTAGCCGGACCGAAAAATGCGCTCTGCACGGTCATCAAAAAAAGGACTGCGATCATCCAAAACAGCTTCCCCGACATAAATGCCCAAAGGCCCAACAGCATCACAACGATCTCAAACGCCTTCAATACAACAATAATATTCCGTTTTGAAAAACGGTCAGCGATCTGCCCGGCATAAGGCGAACACACCAAAAAAGGGATAATAAATAATGCTGAGATCAAGCTCATATAACGGGCATGCATCTGCGGATCTACAAAGATACGGAGCGCAAATAATGAAATGACGATCTTAAAAGCATTATCATTAAACGCTCCGAGGAACTGCGTTGCCAGGTAGGACTTAAAAGAACGGCTTTTGCAGCCATGAGACGTCATATTCTCTCCTGAAGTATAAGTAGTTATATTATAAAGTTGCCCTTCGACTTTAAAAATAGATTTTCATCTTTTCTACGAATTGGGCGGCCAGTTTCTCCACCGCGATCCTTTTTTGATCCAACAGGAAAACATCCTGACCGCTTCCATAATATTCCGGAGATTGAATCGCCGCTACACGGCTGCGCGCTTGCTGGTTCGCGTTCACTAAAATGATCGGCCGTCTATCTTTGACATCAACCAAAACCCCGACGGAACTGATATCAAGCTGGATCTTGCGGCTCGGGACCAGGTAAGCCCCCACGATCGTAATGTCCAATATAGACCATGCCGTAGGCTGACTGGCCAGTTCCGCGGTTCCGCCATAAAGAAGGACATAATCCAAACCCATATCCTCCGCCATATTACATAACTGGATGATACGTCCTGAAACATCGATTTCATTCTGGTTCTGCGCATAATACACATTTCCATTGCCTTGTAACCCTCCCAGCGGCAGACCTAAAACCTGGGAAAACATCCCCGTTTCTTTTTTAAGCGCCTCCAGCATGGCCAAGTGCGGAACATCTTCTCCAACCTGAGCAACTCCCAGCTTCATCGGCTCCTGCGGATCAAAGACACGGGCCGCTGGTTTTTCAATTTTTTCCTTTTCGCTGTAAAGACCATAAACAATATTAGAATAGTTATAAATCCCAAGCTCTTTTGAAGAAAGGCCTGTGGTGTAGCAACCAGATACAGAGAAAACCAACATAAAAATCATCATGAATTTAAGACCCGTTGTTTTTTTCATCGTCCTCTCCTTGCTTTAATTTAATTAATATATCAAATATTAACTTGTTAAATATATTGGTAAAAATTTTTAAGGGATGATAATCCCCAACCACTTAACCAGAATGCCGGCCACAATCTTTTGGTCCTCAACTGGCAATCCCTGCAAACAATAAATCAATTCTTGATTATATCTAGGCCAGATCTCATCCAGCAATTGCGACCCTTTTTCGGTAACATGGACCTTTTTGATCCTGCGGTCATCTGGCTCCGCCCGGCGGACCGCCAGCCCCTCGTCTTCAAGTTTATCAATAAGGCGTGTAAGATTCGACGCTGTAGCGATCAGCTTCTTCCCTATATCCACTTGGCTGATCCCGGCTCCTTTCCCCTGATGCTGTATCACTAACAACACATTTAATTGCGCCGGCGTTAAATGATAATGTTTTAAATACGATGACATCCGATTATTCCAGTGATTATAGAGAAGCGCCACGGAATAGATAATTTCTTCGTGGTATTTGCCCTGCCCTGTTTCAACTCCAAAATTCTCAAGCACACTCATTGTTTTATCTCCTCAGTTATAAGTGTACATTGCAATTATTAACTTGTCAACTAATTTTTTAAAATTTTTGGGGAGCCGGACATCTCTCCCCAAAAACTGTTATCTTCTTCGCATCTTTGCCAAAAGGCGTAAAATTTCCAAATACAGCCAAATCAAAGTCACCATAAGCCCAAAAGCTCCATACCACTCCATATGTTTTTTGGCACCCATGCGCGACCCCTGCTCGATCATATAAAAATCCGCTAATAAATTGAACGCGGCAATGCCAACCACAATGACGCTGAACCCTATCCCCATGGGAGTGCTGCTATAGATAAAGGGAAGCGAACGGCCGAAAAAGCTGAAAATCCAGCTGCAAAGGTAGACCAAAAAGATGGCACCTGTTGCCATAGTCAACCCCATCATGAACTTCTGATTGATTGGAATAATACCTGTTTTATAAATCAATAGCATAATTAACAAAACAGCAACCGTCAACATGACCGCCTGGGCCACAATGCCCTCATACATGACCTGATACATCGCTGAAACTCCCCCCAAGACCATCCCCTCTAAAAGCGCATAAATCGGAGCGGTGACCGGAGACCATTCACGTTTAAAAATTGTCACCAACGCGGCGATAAACCCAGCAATCGCGCCGAACATCACATAACCACCTGCGGCAGCGTTGATCTGAGAAGCTGAAATCTCCCGAGCATAGCCCGCGATAACCGGACCGGTTGACAGCGCCTGATTCCAGACCCAGACGGCCGATAAGATCACCAATAATAAGAGAAAAAAACATTTGTTGACCGTTCCCTGGATCGTCATGGCATCCGCCTGGGTATACGCGCGGGATTGCTCAAAAGTCGCAGGATTTAAAGTTGGATTACTCGTGCGAAACATGTATCATCCCTCCTTTTTTAAAAATCAAAAGCTCTACACAATGCCTACTATCCGTACAGCAATATGCATTATAACACCGGTATAGATTCCTGCAATAATGTCATCCATCATAATTCCCAGCCCGCCGCCCAGCTGCTCGAATTTACAAACCGGATAGATCTTGAACATATCAAAAGCCCGAAACAGGAAATATGCGGTCCAGATCACAGCGGGAGTCATAGGCAAAAGAAAAAACGCGATCATGATCCCGGAAACCTCATCGATCACTACACAGCCCGGGTCTTTTTTTTCGGTGATCTTTTCCATCGCGCCCCCCACCTTAAAGCCAATGGCTGTGATCGCAACAAAAACCAGCACATACAAAACGGTCGACTGATGCAACAGCACTGCCAAAACAGCCCCGGCTAGGCTCGCCATGCTCCCTGGAGCGAACGGTGAATATCCAATATAAAAGAATGTTGACCAAATTTTGACCCAGCGCTCTGACATGAAGCCTCCTTCATCTCAATTTAAAAACAGTTCGATTATTCCAAAGGGCCGATATTCCGGAAACCAACGTGACAAGGACGGTCAGATATAATAAAAACGGCATCATGTCTATACACGCTTCCACAACCGGCCAAGCGACCCGAAAGGGGCCGAACAGGATATCCATGCAAAACAAAATAACAAGGGCTGTTGTCATTTGAAGGACTGTCTTCAATTTCCCTGCCCGTTCAGCGGCCAGCACCTTGCCCTTCGCCACTGCCACAAGCCGAAATGCCGTCAAACCGATTTCGCGCGCCGAGATCACCCAGAACATCCACCAGGGCATGATCCCTTCCCAAGAAAACAGGCCAAAGGCAGAGAGCATCAAGAATTTGTCCGCGATCGGGTCCATGATCTTCCCAAAAGAACTGACCACATTGTATTTTCTCGCAAGATACCCGTCCAGCCAATCACTGAGCGCAGCCAGAAGAAAACACACGGTCGCAAAAACAAAACCGATCCCGTCGCCCTCCAGAAAAAAACATATAAAAAATCCGGTCAAAATAAACCGCAGGATCGTTAGAATATTGGGTATCTGCTTCATAAGATCACCTCGCTGACCAAGTCATATTCATAACTATCAACAACCTTGGCCTGAACGAACTGGCCGATCTGCAATTTGCGTGCTGAACGCACATACACGACCCCATCCACATCCGGGGCATCGTATTGCGTCCGCCCCGCGTAAAGGCCCCTTTCCTGGCAAGCTTCGATCAAAACCTCAGATGTACGCCCGATCCATTCCTTCTGCAGCTCGGAAGAGACCTTTTGCTGAATCTTCATCAATGTATTCCGCCGGGCCCTTTTTACCTTGTGCGGGACCTGGCCCGGCATATCAAATGCCGGGGTCCCCTCTTCCGCTGAGTATTCAAAGACCCCTACTTTATCAAAACGCATTTCTTTCACAAAGTCACATAATTCCTTAAACTCTGCCCCCGTCTCTCCGGGCAGTCCCGTTATGAAGGCGGTCCGGATACGGACCTCCGGGACGATCTTGCGGATCTTTTTGATCAAAGCCCGAGTCCCCGCCGCTGTTATGTTACGTTTCATCGATTTCAGGATCCGGTCACTAATATGCTGAAGCGGAATATCCACATATTTGCATATCCGTTTTTCCTCGGCCATCACATGAAGCAATTCGTCGGTCATATGCGCTGGATACATATAAAGAAGGCGTATCCAATGCACATTATTCAAACTGGAACACAAATCCTTAACTAAATCGGCCAGCCTGGCTTTGCGGTAAAGGTCCATTCCATAAGCGGTAATATCCTGGCCTACGATGTTCAATTCCTTCACACCCTGGCGGTCAAGCCGCTCCGCCTCCTTTAAGACAGAAATCATTTCGCGGGAAGAAAACCGGCCCTTGATCTTTGGAATAACACAAAACGCACAATGATTAAAACAGCTTTCACAGATCTTTAAATAGGCTAAATGCTCCGGTGTCAAACGCACTTGTTTTTGAACCTTATCTTTCAAGAGCTGTCTCACTCCCCGGAACTCATCGACTTCCGGAAATTCTTTTTTCAACTCTTGGGCATAACGTTCTGAAAGACAGCCCGCCACAACGATCCGTTTGATCTTGCCCTGAGCCTTAAGAGCGATCACATCCAAAATCGTGTCGATCGATTCCTTTTTGGCTGCTTCAATGAAGCCACAGGTGTTAATAATGACCGTATCCGCCTGATCTAGGCGGCTGACGACATCAAAACCCTGCCCCTTAGCCTCTCCCAGCAGTGCTTGCGAATCAACGGTGTTGCGCACACACCCCAGACTGATAATTGAAATTTTCTTAGCCATAAAGAAAAACGCATCTTGTCATCCGTATGATCACGCCCCAAAATCCTGTCATGGTCATACAAAGAAGAAAGATGCGACGACTTTCATCTCCTGAACCCATTTACTCTTTAACCGATAATCCATCCTTGGTGATGATAACACGCCGAGCCGTCCTATCCGCGCGGCCTAAAGCCCCCAAAACTTTCCCATTAAGCTCAAACTCCAACTCATGGATAATGCGGCCCGAGACCTCGATCTGTTTTTCCGCCGTCCAACTTTCCACCGCGCCTTCCCGGATCGTGGATTGCAAAACAAGCATACCGTCGACTTTGACCTGAAGCCATCCTTTTTTACGGGCCCGTATCGTCACCCGCACCTTGTTTTCCGGCGGTTCCGGATCGATCACTTGGGGGGCCGCTTCCGGCTCCTTCACTTTCTGAGCAGCGACAGGCGTGACAGCTGTTGTTTTTGCTTCTGAAACCGCCGCCATGTTCTGGGATGCAGGAATGGACGTAGCTTTCTGCGCTTTGGGCTTAGGAACCGGAACAACGTCTGCGGACGGCGGGATATCAACAACCGCTGAAGTTCCACCCGAAGGCCTTGCCGCCTTGGCCTTTGCCAAGATACAACCTCCCACGCGCAGACACAGAACAAACAACAGAACAGCACCGGTGATCAGAACGATCCACCGCTGACGCTCTTTATTCAAAAAAGAATCGAACTGATCATCGGCCTTCACTGCCACTTGAACCGGCGGCCTACGTTCAACCCGCGCCTCTTTCACCTCTTCCGCTTTTGGCTCAATCATCTCCGGCTTCATCTCAACATCAAGATACTGAGCATACATCTTAATGAAGCCTTTTAAATAGAACGAAGATAAGCTGTGCACGGTATAGCCTTCCTCGATCGCCTTTAAAACATCCATCGGGATCTTCGTGACTTCATGGATCGTGCTTAAAGAAATACCCTTGGCTTCACGAGTTTCTTTCAAAAGCCCTCCCATGGACTTCTTTTGAGATCCGCTCGAATGTGCCATCCTGTCCCCCTTATTGAAATCCTCTACCTCTTAAGTTTCTTCAGCCGGAGAATTGTTCATGTTCTTAACAAGCCATTCTTCCCTGTCCACTAAAAGCTCCCGCGCCTTACTGCCACAATAAGGCCCAACGATTCCGTTCTGTTCCATCATGTCGATCAACCGGGCTGCCCGCGTGTATCCCAAACGCATCCTTCGCTGTAAAATAGACACCGAAGCCTGATTGGTTTCGATCACCACTCGCACCGCTTCGTCATAAAGCTCATCCTGCTGTTCAGATCCCCCTCCAGCGCCGGAGGTTTGCTGATTGAGGATCGTGTCATCGTACTCGGGCGTTTGCTGATTCTTGATAAAATCAATGACGCGAAAAACTTCTTTGTCAGAAACAAAACTGCATTGCCCGCGCGTCGGCTTGGCGTCTCCCGGCTGAATAAACAAAAGGTCACCCTTACCCAAAAGAGTTTCAGCGCCGTTCATATCCAGGACCGTCCTTGAATCCACCTTGGATGCGACTTTAAAAGAAACCCGGGCTGGAAAATTCGCTTTAATAACACCTGTAATAACATCCACTGACGGACGTTGTGTGGCAAGGATCAAATGGATCCCTACCGCGCGGGACAACTGCGCCAAACGGGTGATGGAGCTTTCGATCGTCTTGGCAGACACCTGCATCAGATCGGCAAGCTCATCAATGATAACGACAATATAGGGCATCGGAAGACCCCTTTCACGATACCCTTTAATGTTGCGCACACGCTCCTTGGACAAAAGTTTATAACGGTGTTCCATTTCAGCAACGATCCAATTCAAAGCAGCCGACACCTTTTTAGCATCGGTCACCGCCGGAGAAAGCATGTGCGGAAGGTCATTATAACACGCCAATTCCACCATCTTAGGATCGACCATCAAAAATTTCAGGTCTTCCGGCGAAGAATTGTAAAGCATGGACATAATGATCGTGTTCACACAGACCGTCTTACCAGCGCCTGTCGTCCCTGCGATCAAAAGGTGTGGCATGTCCGCCAAATCCGCGATCAGCGGCCGGCCGGAGATGTCTTTTCCCAACGCTAAAGTCAGCTTGGATTTTGCGTTCTGGAACTGTGATGTCGCAAGGACATCTTTTAAATAAACCGCCGCCTTGGAACTGTTGGGGACCTCAATCCCCACCCGGTTTTTACCTGGAATAGGCGCCACGATACGGACCGCAGCCGCGCGCATAGCCAGCGCGATATCGTCTGAAAGGGTTGTGATCTGCTGGACCTTCACACCCGGAGCGGGCTCAAGTTCATAGCGGGTGATCACCGGTCCACGTTCAATATCGGCGACCCTTACCTTCACATTAAAATCCTTTAATGTCGTTTCAAGGATCTGTGCACCGTTCTCCAAATCCGACTGTAAAGCGCTCTCGGAGATCTCAGGCGGATCCTCCAAAAGGTCCAAACCCGGCAAATGATATTCCCCTACGATCTTAGGCTTCATTTCCTTTGCTTTATCCGTAACCGGGTTTGCGATACGGATCGTGGGCTTTACAGATAATGGTTCTTCTTCACCCTCACCTTCTTCTACATCAGCATCGGCATCTTCTTCATAACTGTCCTCTTCCTCGTCGTCTTCCTCTTCCTCCTCATCGTCAATTTCAGACTCATAGTCGTCTTCATCTTCTTCAGGGTCCGAATGGCGAAGACGAGCCTTCGGAGGCTGTTTCTTAACGGCAGTCTTTGCGGGAACCATCGTCTGCTTGATATTCTTGATCGGATTTTTAAACGAAGCAAGCACGTCCCGGCAGACTTCTAAGAGTTTCATCAAAAAGGGCGAAACTAAAAATTCACCGGTAATGATCAAAGTCAGGGTGCCCAAAGTGAACAGCACAATATAGGCCCCCGTCCAACCGAGATATTTGACAAGAAAATCCGCTGACAAAAATCCTACCAATCCCCCCCTGGCGAAACGGAACGCTTCAATCTGGGACCCGGTCATTCCGAACAACGTGCTTACGGAACAAAAAAGGATCAGGGCAGAAACGAGCTTTGAGAATGTAAATTCAAGTTGACGACCGGCGAATTTATTCCAGCTCCAGAACAATAGAAACCCGGCAAGACAATATGCGCTGTGGCCGAACACGAACAAAACACTGCCGGCCAAATACGCGCCGACAATACGGACCAGATTTTTCGCGGGAACGTTAGGATTGGATGTATACCAGGACAGATCGTCCGGGACAAAAGAAATCAAACTGGCCAGCAGGATCAATCCTGCGGCAAAAATAAGGACACCTTTTATTTCATCAATGTGTTCTTGTTTCATGATCACAACGAGTATAAGGTGGTTAGATCTTTATTAAGAACCCGACTATAAATAAAAAGCGTTCGCATTTCTTGATTGTTAATATTAATACTAATTTTTATATTAACATTAAAGAAGCGCGAACGCCACATTATTCAGCTTGTTTTTTACTTAAGTTGCAACGTTTGAGTTTGTCGATCTCGATCAGCTTGACCTTGATCTTATCACCGACCTTCACAACTTCATTGCAATCTTTCACATATCCTTCAGATAATTCAGAAATATGGACCATTCCTTCGCGGCCCGGCAAAAATTCGCAAAAAGCCCCAAAATTCATGATGCGCTTGACTTCCGCGTCATAGACCTTTCCGACTTCAGGCTCTTCCGCGAACCCTTGCAGATACTTAACGGCTCCGCGGGCGTTTTCCATATTGATCGCCGCGACGACGACCTTACCGTCATCATCGATATCGATCGATTCGCATTGAAAATCCTCAATGATCTTTTTAATATTTTTCCCGCTCGGGCCGATCACAGCACCGATCTTATCGACCGGAATCTGACACTGCAAGATCTTTGGAGCATACTCGGAAACTTCCTTGCGCGGCTGGGCCAAGACCTTATCCATAACAGATAAAATGTGCAGCCTTGCCTGTTTAGCCTGCTCCAAAGCCTTTTCCAAAAGCCGGAGATCCACATTCTGGATCTTGAGGTCCATCTGAATGGCGTTAACGCCATGACGCGTCCCCGCCACTTTAAAGTCCATATCACCGAAATGATCTTCCAAACCCATGATATCCGTCAACAAAACCGGAGCCTTACCTTCCTTGGTCACAAGGCCGATCGAAATACCGGCTACGGCAGCTTTAACCGGAACACCGGCATCCATCAAAGCCAAAGACCCTGAACAGACAGAAGCCATACTTGATGAACCGTTAGATTCCAAAATTTCAGAAACGATACGGATCGTATACGGAAAATCTTCTTTATTTGGTAAAACAGCTTTCAATGCTTTGGCAGCCAACGCCCCATGACCGATATCCCGACGGGATGGCCCACGCAAAGGTTTGACCTCTCCGACACTGAAAGGAGGAAAATTATAATGCAGCATAAAATTCTCATAAAATGTACCTTCCAGCGCTTCAATCAGCTGTTCATCCTTCTTGGTCCCCAGGGTCACGACACCCAGACTCTGTGTTTGTCCGCGAGTAAATAAACTGGAGCCGTGGGTGCGCGGAAGAACGCCGGTTTCACATGCCAAAGGACGAACCTCAGCCAAAGAACGACCATCTGCGCGACGCCCCTCTTCAAAAATCAACCGGCGAACCTCATCATATTCGATCTGATCAAAAAATTTCAATACAGATGAGGCCGTGATCTCTTCATCTTCGCAGCGCTTGCAAGCATCGTAAACGCTTAAATCTTCCGTCAATTCTTTCAGAAGACCGTCACGGGCCTTATCGCGCTCAATTTTATCCGCAATTTTATAGATCGCCGTCAACTTCTGCGCTGAACGCTTTTTAATTTCATCACACAAGGCCTGATTCACCTCAACGATCTCGATATCTGCTTTAGGCTTTCCAAGCGAAGCTTTGATGCGTGCCTGGGCTTCCAATATCGGACGCATCTTTTCATTAGCAAAAGCCAGCGCTTCAACAATCTTGTTCTCAGGCGCTTCCTTTGCTTCACCTTCGATCATGACCAAACCATCGCCCTTGGCAACGACCGTAAAATCAAGCTGCGCCTGTTCACGCTGTGCATAGCTTGGGTTCAGCACTAATTGATCATCGACCAGAGCCACACGAGCTCCAGCGATCGGACCCTGAAATGGAATATCAGAAATTTCCAGGGCCACAGAAGCTCCATTGATCGCCAAAACATCCGGGTCATAAGCGCCATCGCTGCTTAAAACCGTGGCGACAACCTGTACTTCATTAAAAAATCCCTCCGGAAACAGCGGACGGATAGGCCGGTCGATCACGCGAGATGTTAAGATCTCTTTCTGAGTCGGCCGTCCTTCCCGCTTAAAAAAACCGCCGGGAATCATCCCAGCGGAATATGTTTTCTCTTGATATTCGACCAAAAGCGGAAAAAAGTCGATCCCCTCGCGCGGCGTCTTGGACATACATACCGTCACCAAAACAGTTGTCCCCCCGTAGGTTACGGTTACTGCCGCATTGGCCTGCTTGGCCAACTTACCCGTTTCAAAAATAATGCTCTGATCACCGAATGGAATCTCAATGCGTTCTTGCGTCATAACACTCCCAACATGGTTTTTATTTACGTAAATTCAATTTTTGAAGGGTTTCTTCGTATTTTTCGGATTTATGCTTTTTCAGATAATCCAAAAGACGGCGGCGCTTGCCAATCATCATCAGCAGGCCTCGGCGGGAATGAAAATCCTTCTTGTGGGTTTTTAAATGCTCTGCAAGCTCATCGATCTTTCCTGAAAGAATCGCGATTTGCACCTCAGGTGAACCTGTATCCTTTGCATGCACTTTGAAATTATCAATAATTTCTAATTTTTTCTCTTTAACTAATACCAATTTCAACCTCCATGTATATTAAACGTGTATTCTAGTTCTCTGAAAAGTTTGGTTATTATACTATCCAACAATCATTTAGTCAAGCGAAAAGGCCTGAGCGCCGCTTAAGTTTTATTTTAAAGATATATATTTATAAATATTTGTTTTTTCAATATTTTACAATTTTTATGATCAAAATTTACGCAATCCAGCCATTAACCCTTGCGGCAAGATCTCGCTGGTTCACACTTATCAGAAACCTTTTTTATCTGAGATTTAATCATCCGCTCGGTTTTTTCCAGCTGTGACAGCTCCTGCAACAGCCTTTTCATCTGTTCCGTTTGTTTGCCGGTTTTCAAATCCTTCACATAGGTCTTTCCAATACGGGCGAACACTCGATCTTTTTTCAAGCTTAACGCTGTCGAATCAAGATGCAATTTCCCTTGTTTGGAAAAAACAACCAGCTGCTGCTCCCCCTTTTTAGCCAAAGCTAAGGCCTCTTTGCTCATCAGCATTAGCTTTTCCTTGATCTTGGGCCAGTCCTTCTTAAGGTCATATTGGTCAGGCATGCTCGCTCCTCCTCATTTAAGGAATTCATTATACTGAATTTTTTGCCTGATCGCCAGATGAAAATTTAACCATATATTGCAAAAGAACAAAAATATTGTAAACTAAAACTATGAAACAGTTAGCCATCCTATGCATAATCCTGGCCGTTCTAACCGTCGGCTTCTACACTTTTATAGACATCATCGGCAAAACCATGAATGAGCCTCAGCCCGAGAGCGAAATTCCGGAAATCGAACAACTGCTAACCGATCAGCGGTCCCAGATGGAACAGACCCAGCGGGATCAGCAACGAATGCTGGAGGAAAACCGTCGCAGAATGGATGAACAACGCCGCCAAATGCAGGATCTGCGTCGGCGCGGGTACTGATTTTTCTAAAAACTAAAAGCCAAAAGCCCTCTTCAGAACGAAGAGGGCTTTTTGATTTCCCCGACATCACCATGCACCAACAAAAACTTATAACATCAATGCTTCCTGCTCCTCACGGATCATTTGGCTCAATTCACGACCCGGGGCTTCCCCAGAACCCTCATCCGACCCAAGCAAAAACGGCAACGTCTGCACCGGAGTCGTATTGATAAGGATCGGGACAAATCCTTCAATGCGCATCTCTTTGATGGGCTGTTCCGGCAAAGGCAGCGGGATCCCGCGGTCATCACGGCGGATCTGCAGGTCCAGAAATTTAGGGTTCAAATCGATACCACCGACCGGAACCCTATCACTTTCACCGGAAGCCCTTCCCAAAACAGCAGAATTGACCATTTCCTGCTCGCGCATTTCCCGTCGGTCTGCCAAAGACTGCCAGGCCGAGGCCAGTTCCTGGCGCACGGCGCGTTCATAATCGGCACTGACACTCTTTCCGCTGGCACGATCAGCATCGATCTGGCGCAATTCTGTTTCTTTAGCAAACACCCTCCTTAAATCCGCCTGATCGGACATCAACCGTTCCCGATTCAATAAAGACAATTTTTCAGAGAATCTCCCCGGCCCTTCCTGTTTTAAAAACTCCCTGACCTCACTAAAAGTCGCCCCGCCATTAAGATCATACGCCGCCATCACCCAGGCAATACTTACAGCATCTTCAGCGGCTTCCCGTGACATTTTAGAAGCTTCCTGCGCCGCAGAAACAACGTCAAACGCGTTTCCAGTCCCCTCAAACAAGCGCTTGACCTTTTCTTTATCAGAGGCCTGTATCCCCAGCTCCGTGGCGAACGCTTCAACAGCATGGTCAATGATCGTCGGATTACCATTGGCGGCGACCTGACGGGATTCAAAACCTGAAGCCCCGGTCCCATTCAAAACAGCTTCAAAAAGCCGGCCATATTCACGGACCATCGTATGAATATTGACCCTTTCATGGGCGGAGCGAAACGACCTCTCCATTCCCTTTAAAAGCTCGTCAGAGCCCCGTTCTACGTAATCATAGTATTGCTGCGCCGCCTCGGTCATGTAATCGCCGAGCTGCCGCTGCGCTTCCCGATGAAAGGTCTCGAGCACTCTCGGATCTTTATTTTCAAATCCTCGAATGACATCATCCAAAGACCACTCCTTAAAAACATCGATCAGCCAGCCATTCTGACCATGGACCACCCAATCCAACGGCCCACCCGTCGCCGTGGCAATGACCTTACGCCCATTGAACCCAGCGCGCTGATCGCTCGTACCCGAAGCCTCTCGGGTGTGGCGCGGTAAAACCAGCCAAAAGTCGCTGGCCGAGACTGCCAGCCGCATGATCTCCACACCGGTATCCGGAACAAAAACGATCTTTCCTTTCAGTTCAGGACGGTTCTGCAGTTCACGAAAACGCCTGGCCCAATCCTTTCCGACATCATCACGCCCAGGCCCGCCGATAAAAAGATTAGACCCTAAGCCCTTACGCCTCCCCCAAGGCGTGTCATATTCCTGTTCCCGATCTCCCGTGATCCAACGGACCAATTCAAGCAAAAGCCCCTGTTCCTTATATTCCACCAAGCGGCGTAACGCACCGAATATCGGACGGTTCAGATCAGTGAACTGATTATAACCTTTGCTTCCCAGCCACTGATTGAGGTCTTCCTTGGCCTGCTGCCCAGACTCAAAAAGGTCCTGTCCGGTGATCTGTTCCATACCCTTTTGATGAATGCGGGACGCCAACTGCGGTGAATACCACTGCTTTGGATCAGAGCCGTTCTGAACACCGGTCGTCTTCCAGCGTTGATTGGGAAGAACCAGCCTCTTTGTAACTTCAGCGTGTTCTAACGAAACCCCATTAACGACAGATGACATGTGTGCCAAAGCTTCCGCCGCGTTAACGACCCGATGGTCGCCATCCTGAATGACGATCGAATCAGGGACCAGGTCATTGCCCAGGGCACCTCGAAGCCAGTTCACATCATAAAAGACCGGCAGCGCCGCCCGTTCCGGAGTATGCGTTGTCATGACCACACGGGAAGCATCAAAGACGCTCTTTGATCCATTATTCATACTTTTGAAAAAATCCCGGTCATTCTGCATGGCCACTGCCACAAACAGCATCTGCGGCTCGCTCAAACGGACGATATCCGGGGAGATCCCGACTCTTTTCACCAATTCAACAAAAGCCCTTCCGATAAAACCGTATTGCACGATCTGTTTTGTCCCATCGGGATAAATATTCTCAAAGATCTTCGGCTGACGAAGCAAGAACACAGGCGTGCCGTTGCGGTTAACCCAATACACGTCGACCGGATAATCTTTAGTGTGATTGAACTCCACATTAAACGATAAAGGAACAAGCTCTCCGCGCTCATTGCGGACCATGACCCTCTTGATCCCCTGTTCGTTATCCCAGTCGATCCTTTGACGATCCTGTCCCTCCTGATAATATTCATACAACGGCATCACGCCGATCGAAGAAAACTTCCGAAGGTCCCGGTAAGCCCCCCAGGTCTCACCGGTCAAAAACCCAAGGCCGCCTTTCCCCTGAGCGTTTTGCGCTAATCCCTGGAGTTCAGGCAAAAACGCTTCCAGCGACACATCCGCCACGACTTTTTTTCCGCCGGAGCGCTGAAAAAAATCATCCAACGGTGTTTCCTGAAAGCGCAAAACAGCCGCATTGGTCGGACGCGAAACATCTTCAACAGCTTCAGGAGTGGCATTTTCCACCAAACCCACATCCCGCCAGGCGCGCGTGGATCCGGGCACGCCCTGCAAACCCTTGCGCACAAGCCGCGCACTGTTGCGTCCAAGATCTTCCAAACGGCCTCTCAAGCGCCCCGCCTCAACTTCTTTTGTCAAACCTTCAGGGTCAAACCCGCCGGAAAAATACCGGCGAGGGATGACCTGCTGAACAGACGGATCGTACTCTTCCTTAATATAGTCGTAGACCCCTTTGCGGAACGCATCCAAATACTGTTCATAGATCTTGTTCTTTATCTCCCGGTCATCGATATCGATCCCCTTGATCTTGTTCTGATCAACATAGACCGTCGACAAAAGACTTTCCTTTAACGCGACCTTATACCACGTCGCCAGGACCATCGCATTGTAGATCTGACGCAAGCGGGCGAAATTCTGCCCTTCATTCACTTCTTTTTCGATCTCAGGGATCAAGACCTCCCGGATGACCTGCGAAGACACATCATTGGCGATCTTCGCATTCTCCTCCTTAAGGTCCTGAAGACCAAACGCTTGATCATTCAACCCTTCTTTTAAAGCTAAATAATCCTCTTCCAGCATGACCTTAAGGCTGCTTTGGACCACGTAGGCCGCCCCGTCATACTCATAAACAACAGCTTCTTTGGGGACGATCCATATCTTGTTAAAGGTCGCCATCGGGATCTCGGTCGTCCCAAAGGCCTCTTTAGCTTTTTTATGCACACGCTGCCAAAAATCTTTTCCCAGGCCCTCTTCGGGATACATCAGGCTTGCTGTCAATTGTTTCAAAAGGTAATCCTGCGCCAAAAGGTCCGTACCCATTTCAGTCACTCCAAAGGACGGCGGAATGATGCGGTCCCCTTCATATGGAGAAAGGTTAACCCACATCTCCTCTTCAGGAACGGTCAAGGCCGCCAAAAAATAGCGGACCATCTTCAGCGTTTCCTGATCAAGCGCTTCATCCTTAAGATCGGAATTGCCGGTATCAATAAGAAATGAGAACTGAAGCGGATTGACCGGGTCAGGACGAATACCGGTAATAACAGCAGGAACATACCCGGGGCTGGTGGAAACCATGGTTCCCGGAAGAGGTAAAGATGGTAAAATTTGTGCGGAGGAATTCAGCGGAGGAATTACAAGGGTGAAACAAAAGATGAAAACAGTAACTAAACTAATGACGCGTTTAAAATAATGGGCTTGTTCTTTTTTACAAATGCAATTCATTACACATTCTCCCCTTTAAATCGTTGTGATGAGATTTAGATGTGTACTATCATTGCCGCCATGGCACCCGCGTCAACCAGATGCCATGACGGTCAATAAACTTTGCAAAGAACAGATTTTTTTAATTCAGCAAAAAGGAAAGATCTCCCTGAGGGCCCGAAGCCCTTTTTTCCCTTTGCTGTGGAGAATCCGCCACCCCCAAAATAAGCGGGAGATTGCGCACCGGTGTCATCTCAATGATCACCGGATAGAACCCGTCGATCTTCAATGTCTCAAGCGGCTGCTGCGGCAACGGCAGCGGAACCCCATTCGCATCACGCTCGATGGTCAAATTCAAAAATGCCGGATTGAAGTCGATACCACCTTTTTTCCATCTGGCCTGTTCGGCCATCTGAGCAGGGTTCAAAACAGCGGCATTGGTCTCTTGCATAAACCCTTCCCATTTAGCAATAAAATCCAAACCTTCAGGGATGTCTTTTAAGCTCTTCAGGTCATGGATCAATTCCTGCGGACTATGCCTAAACGCAGCAACTTTTCCCGCTGCCGCTAATTGAGTCACATCGCCGGTAACCATTTCGGTGTAAAGGCTGTCACCTTTCACGCGCAGATACCGCGGCAGATTGACCTCCGCAACGACTTCTTTTAATCCTTTAATGGAATACCAATTACGGAACGCGTTATAGGGCCATTTTTCTTTTCCGGAGCGATCCAAAACCTGCTGAAGATCCGATGTTTTTAGCGCTAATGTTTCTGCCAAAAACGTCTTTCCCGTCGGCTTATGGTGCAAATAACTTCCGCCTTTCTGTCCCTTGGGGTTCCCAACAAGCTCGATCCCGATAGCGACACCTTTATCCATCTGGTCCATAAAGTAGGCCAAACGGTGAACGCTCCCGACGTCTTCTGTCCACATGGTGAGGTCATTAACACGCTGCGTGCGGATGACATCAACTCCGCGGGACTCCAAGACATCTAAAAGATTCTGTTCAACTTTGACAAACACCCCCTGTGCATCCATCGTATAAACCTGGCCCTGCACTTTGAATTGTTCAAGCGCATAGCCATGGCCCGGAGGCAGCTGTTGGCTATTGCCATTAAAGTGCATTTCACCCTGTTCATCGGGAGAAAACCCTTTAAAAACCCGGTCGGTCAAAATATAAACATTCTCGCGGTTAAAACCATAAAAATCATTGGCAAACAGATCTTTGGCCGCCTCCTCAAAGATCATGTCATTAAAATGCACAACGATCTTTGTTTTGGCAATGACATCGTTGATGTCCTTTCCTTGCTCCTGGGCCAGTTTTTCAAGGAATTGACGATACGCGATGATCTGGCGGGGGCCCATTCCCTGATCAGACTCTGCCAATTTGAGTTCTTGATCATATTTTTGGGCTAGATCCTCTAAATACTTCTTCATTCCAGCCTCATCAAAGACCTTGGTCTTCTCATTGGTAAATGTCTCCACCAATTTCTTTTGAAGGCTCGCGCGCTGCTTCTCTGTCAGTTTATTGGGACGGCCTAAAAGCGCCGCTACAACATCTTTAATTTCGATGCTGTACATGGACCCTAATCCTAACCGGGTCGCAGCCCCGCCGAAATTGAAATGCGGGGTGATCTTGCCTTCTAGATAGGCGTTACGGGCCTCGGGCAATCGTGCCTCAACAGCCTTGTATTCAGAAACAACGTCCACCTGGCCAGCCTCGAGGTCTTCAGATTTCACAACCTCACCGTTGATCCGAAGCGCGTTGACTTCATTCACCACGCGCTCAAGTTCTTCATCCTGCTTCTCTCGAAGGGCCTTGAAAAAGTCCATTTTTCCTTCAGCGCTCATTCGGGCGAGCAGATCTACGACGTCCTGCCCCATCTTAGCCTGTTCTTCATCGCCTGACAGAACCGCCGCGTTGGTCGGATCTGCCTCCTTGGGAACAAACTCATTGTATTGTGCAATATGCTGCATGGCCCGTCCGAGATCCTGCGGGGCCTTCATATCCCGGATCACTTCCGGTTTTTCCTGATCGCTTTTCATATCCTTTTGATCATTCAACTGAAAAGCGATTACATCATTCGGAGTAAGGGCGAGCTGCGTGATATCTCCCGTCACCATTTCCGTATAAAAATAAAATTTTCCATCTTTTTCAACGACCCTCAAATACTTTCTCAATCGGGCGTTTGTCAGCATTTGCTTTAAGCCTGTAACTGTATAAAGATTCCGGAATGCATTGTAGGGCCATTCTTCTTCTCCGCTGTTATTATACAGTCCCGCGTATTCAGGTGATCTCATGGCAAGCGTTTCAACCAGAAAACTCATTCCTGCCCCACCACCTATATTCTCAGTGACCCATGTCCCACCTTTTTGTTTTCCCGGATTGGCCACAAGTTCAATTCCAACCTTGGCGCCGTCATTTGCAACTTTATCCAGGAAAAACGCAACTCGTTTAACACTACCGACATCTTCTGTCCATAAAGAAACATCATTCACGCGTTGAGTACGAATCACTTCAGCCGGTGTTTCCCGACCACTTAACAACTGAAGCAGGGTTTTATCGATCACCAAAGAAAGAACTCCTTTGGAATCCAGCTTCCAAACCTGCTGAACACGGTTGAACTGCTCCAACGCAAACCCGTGCCCAGGAGGAAGTTTTCCGCTTTTATCTTCAAATTTTGTACCACCATTATCTGTCAGCGAAAATCCCTGAAACACATCATCAACCAAAACATAAACATTTTCGGCATTAAACCCATAAAATGAATGCGCCTTCAGATCCTCAATGACATCACTGAAAATCTCTCCGTTCAAATGAACAATGATCGGTGCCTGGTTGACAACTTTCTTAGCCTTCTCGGGATTTGTCCCATCAGGATCGGCTAGTTTCTCAAGAAAGACCCTGTAAGCGATGATCTGACGTGGGCCCATGGGAATATCTTCACGGCCACTCTTATTAAATAAATCGAGCTCTTTTGTTAAAGTCGCTTTAAAACTGTCTAAAGCCTGTTGCCGTTGCTCCGCCGTCCACTCTTTCGCATTTTCTTTTTTATATTTATCCGCCAAATCATCCAAGTATTTCTCAACATTGTTTCTCAATCTTTTCTTTTGTTCATCTGTCAAGCCATTCTCTTGCCCAAGGATATCCTTCACCGCATCCGTGATCTTGACTCCATACATCGACCCCACAAAACGTGTTGCCCCGCCGCCAAAGTTGAAATGCGGGACCACTTTTCCTTCTAAATAGCCCTCTTCGGCTTCGGCCAATCTTTCCGCAGATAACGGATAGCGAGCCAAACTATCAACGCCTTTTCCTCTCCCCAAAGACGTTGGATCAATAACTTTTCCTCGAATACTCACTTTATTAATACGATCAACTATCGTTTCAATCCTTTTCTTCCAAGATTTTACCTCTTCTTCACTATCTCCTGCCGGTCCCTTCTTTATCTCCTCAGTCAACGCTTCCCAAGCAACAACAGTTTTCCCATTAATCTGCACTCTTTGCTGGACCAACCCCTCAATATCCCGCCCCATATCATCCTGCAACCGATGGCGTTCATCATCTAATATGGAAGAATTAACTTCAGCCGCAGTCGCATTCTCAACCAGGGCTGTGGTCAGATCCACATCCATGGACCCTTCCGGTCCCTGCAAACCTTCGGCGACTAACGCAAGCTGTTCTTGAGAAAGAACTGCTCCATTGGTCCCATCACCGTTGATGCGGCTTGCGCGGATATTGTCCTGCAGCGTCCGGCCTTGCGCGTCACGCTGCGCGTCAAACCCGCCGGAAAAATACCGTCGGGGCATGAATTGGCCGGTCAAAGGATCTTCTTCCTCACGGATATATTCATAAACACCTTTGCGGAAGGCCTCAACATACTGATCATAAATCGCGGTCCGGGTGGCTTCTGAATCTTCCAGATCCACGCCTTTGACCTTGTTCTGATCCGCGTAAGCCTGACCCAGCAGCGTTTCTTTCAAACTCATCTTGTACCACGTTGCCAAAACCATGGACTGATAGATCTGGCGGAGCTTGGCGAAATTTTCGCCCTCGTTCACTTCCTTTTCAATTTCAGGGATCAGGACCTCACGGATCACCTCAGAAGAAACACCACTGATCTCCTCAGCGGCATCATTGGTCTTTACGTTCATCCCATACTGCGCATTGCCGATATTTTCACGCAAAGCCACATAATCCTCTTCGAGCATCACCTTCATGGAACTTTTCACAAGATAGGCTGCCCCATCTTTTTCGTAAACGACCGCTTCATTGGGAACGATCCAGATCTTCGTAAAGGTGCTGAGCGGAATATGCGTCGTGCCGAATTCTTTCTGCGCCCGGGCATACACCCTGTCCCAAAAGGCCTTGCCCAGATCTTTTTCCGGATACATCAAACTGGCCGAAAGCTGCTTTAACAGATAATCCTGGGCCAAGAGGTCCATGGCCATTTCGGTCTGGCCGAACGATGCCGGGACCACACGATTGCCTTCATAGGGAGACAAGTTGACCCACAGATCCTCTTCCGGAACGGTCAGCGACGCCAAAAAATATTTGATCAATCGGACAGATTCTTCCCGAAGGGCCAAAGGATCAGCCTCCTCGTTTCCGGTATTAACAATAAAATGGAACTGCAACGGATTTTCCGGATCAGGACGGATGCCTTTGATCAAGACCGGAACATAGGTCGGACTGGTTGTGACCATTGTTCCAACGGCCGGCAATGTGGGCAAAATTTGCGCCTGAAGCGCAGATGGCGGAATAATAAATGAGTTTAAGAACGTCAGGACAAGCAGGATCCTAAAGGCTTTAGTAAAAACGGTCTTTTCGGCAGAGTGATTCCGGTGCAGAAACATATTCCCTCCTCAGATTGTGAAAGATAGATGGACTGCTAGATAGAATATTTACTATATTCTAAAAGGGGCGTATTAAAAGTATATATTATAGAAAAACGGATGGCAACCTTATTTAAAAAAAATAACATGTTGCGGATAAAGAACTTAAGGCGTTTTCGGGCCCGAATAATTAAATATTGCCGCAAGCGCTTCCCTGAAAATACTCCAATTATTCACAAAAACTTTGCCCGCGACGACACAATTCCTTGGCATATTCGGTCCAAAGTCCTGACCCCCAATAGCGGAAACAGCTGGTTTGTGACAACAGCAGATACAAAAACGCATTCTGATACGCGCTGGATTGAACTTCTTTTTGGGTTGTGCCCTTAAATTTTCGATGGAATGCCGCACTCAGCTGATTAATAGGGTCCATGACGTCCCCATAGCCGGCGACCCAATCCCGGTCATTGGTCCAGGAAGCCCTGTCCAGATTAAAACCCCGGTCTTTCTGTTTGATGCGGTCAATGGCTTGATCAGCCGCACCGGGGCCGTAGTTGCCGTTCATTTCAGACCAGATCCTGTGTTGATTGATCGGTTGGACAGGCAAAAAGTCCTTCTCCAAAACCCCTTCTTTTTTCAAAAGATCCAAGTATTCCGAACCGTTCAAACCCACGACACCGGTTGTGCCGACCCCATCAAACCCGATATTATAATCTCTCGGAAATTCATTCATCATGACCCCGCCGTTTTCCCCATCGCCGATCTGTAAAACATACAAAGGAATATTCTTGCCGGCATAATCTTCACGCCCGCGGCCACGGGCCTCGGCCAACGGCTGCATTTGCGCGACAAGCTTAGTGTCCGATCCCTGGGTCTTGACCAGCACCGTGATCTCCAGTGTTTCGCCCAGCGAATTTTTAGCGATCAAACGATGCGGAAGATGCGGGCGGCGGATGCCTGAACCGTCGGGATTCTGGATCGTATGCTCCTGGACCATCAGCCATTCATATCCGCATTCTTTGAGCGCCTTGACATATTCATAACATTGATCCGGATGGATCGGAAGATGCATCTCCGGCGGAGAAAAGCCCTTGACCCGGCGGACAGCCTCTTCACCAAAAACAGCCGCGAAATGTTTGCGCCATGCCATGATATGCAGTTTCAGATCAGGAATAGGTGTCGAGGTCGCCACCGCATGAGACCACGTGGTTCCCAGCCACTCGGCGTGCGTGAAATATTTCGGGTCACAAACGATCCCGCGTAATGTTTCGATCGTGTCCGAGGCCCCCATTTGAGGGATCCCCCACAAAAGATTGCCTGAATAATCGAGCATGATCCGCGGATTTTTTCCCCGGCCGACCAGATCCGGAATGAACTGCCCCATGCGCGTGTAGCACTGCAGAAAGACCGGCGCATTGTGATTATCGCCGACGCCCTGATTATCCATCATGTGTTTCAGATTCGAGATCAATGAGGCATTGCGCAAGTCACCGGCCCCCGCGGGGATCGTCGGCTGATGCATATGCAGCGCGATACCGAAGGATGCCTGCAGATCCTTTAGGCGGACATTCGAAACTTTCGCGTAATCAAAATTCGGCCTTAACGCCTCAACATCTTTGGGAGTAAAAAAAATATCAGGAAGCCCATTGGAAAGGATACCGTTCATAATAGCCCTCGCGGTAGAATGTTACTGAATATAATGTTTGGCGCAATCCATGTCCGAAAATATATTATCACGCCATTCGACTTCCGCCAACCAATCTTCATCGATCTGGTCTTGCAGAATGTCCTCGTAAAGTTTGGTGAAACGGGCAATGTGCAACCGCACCCGGCGGTTGGCATACGGGACCATGGTCCCTGATTTCATGATGAACGGCCAATCGCTGGCCTCGGCTAGAAGGAGCTCGCGGGCCGCTTGGTTCAAAGCACGGCGGACCAAGGTCGGCTGGGGGGTCTTGCGGGCAAATTTGGATTTATATTTAGTAGCGATCTCCACCATGCGTTCCCCGGCCTTATGGATATGCCGATAGATCCAGTCATTGCCGCCTTCAAGCCAATATTCACTGTAACCTTTATATCCCCAGCTAGATGTCGAAGGAACAGCCATCTGGTTCGTGGAATATTCCGCCAGATACTCCGACGGAGTAATGGGCTTCACCGTATCCTGGTCAAAATGCATTTTCCGGAAAAGAAAATCCAGGAACATCGGACCTTCATACCACCAATGGCCGTAAAGCTCAGCGTCATACGGCGCAACGATCATGGGTTTGCGGTCCATGTAGCGGGTCAGATGCTCGACCTGCTTCTCACGGTTAAAAAGAAAGTTTCCCGCGTGCTGCGCGGCCTTCTCCCTGGCCCAATCGGGGCGGTAAGCCTCCTTATATTCGCTCTTGCCTGTGATGCGCCAATATTTAATGCCGGTATTGACCCGGATCCCCGACGGATGAATGTAGGGCTTGATATAATCGTATTCCAGCTCATGGCCGATATCCCGGTAATATTCACGGTAATCCACGTCCCCCGGATAGCCTTCCTGAGCGCTCCAGACCTGTTTAGAAGATTCCCAATCACGTCCAAAAGCCGCCACACCTGCCGGCGTATAGATCGGCGCGTAAACACTGTAACGTGGCCTCGGGTCAGCATTGATGATCCCGTGCGAATCCACGAAAAAATATCTTAAGCCCGCCTCCTTTAAGATCTCCTCCACGCCCGGCACAAACCCGCATTCCGGAAGCCATATCCCTCGGGGTTTACGGTCAAAGACTTTTGTGTAATGCTCGACCGCGACCTGGACCTGCGCCTTGGCGACCTGCGGGTTCACGCCCAAGATCGGCAAAAACCCATGCGTGGCGCAGCAGGTGATGATCTCAAGGGCCCCGATATCCTGAAAATACTTGAACGCGCTGACAATGTCGCGGTTCAAATCCTCGGCGAAGAGCTTGCGGAATTCACGGAACCGGTGATTATACATGAGCGCCAGCCCATGATAATGCGGCTCGTAACCCGTGCGATGGATCTCCTGCTCGGAGAGTTGAATAAGCTTGTCCAGATGGCGAATGTACCGTTCCTGCAGAAGCGGGTCCTGAAGCATATTGATCAACGGCGGCGTCAAAGACATCGTGATGCGGAACTTGACCTTGTCCCTCACAAGCCCGTCAAACACCTTTAAAAGGGGAATGTAGGTCTCTGTAATGGCTTCATACAACCAGTTTTCTTCGAGAAAATATTCTTCTTCAGGGTGGCGGACAAAAGGCAGATGCGCATGTAAAACTAGAGCGAGATATCCTTTGGGCATGCTTTATGAATTCCTATAGAACAACGGCCGCACCCAGAAACGCCAACAATACGTCCCTTCGGCGTCTCACGCGGCGGCGTCTTCACATTCAACATTTGAAATTTCGCCGTACTCGGTCTTATCCCGACCGGCAGCCGTGATGATCGAACGTTCGTGTTTCTTATTAAAAGACACAGCCTTAAAATCCAACGGAATATGGGTATCCGTCGGAAGGGCCATCCGTAATGTAAACGTCCCGTCTTCGCGCAACGGAATGACCTTATCTCCCCAAGTAACTGTCGCGTTAGGTTCCGTCCGGCCGTAAACGATCAATTCCGTTCCAAGCTCAAAGAAGAATCCCTCTTGGGGTTTCTGACGCTCCGAAGCGCCCCATGAAGAAACCAGCTCGCTGGCTCCTCCTAAGATCTCAACCGTGGGCCGGATCTTTCGCCCGCGCATCCATGTTTCTTCTGATGCGCCTAAAAGCATCTTTTTGAAATAATCATATCCGGGAAGGTCCATATCTTCCAGATATTCCAGCATGACATCACCTTCCATATCCGTTGCGATCGGTTGCTGGCCACGGCTTTTGCGGCGCTTCAAGATCTTTCTCAAAAGCGGGAACAAGCGGGAATAATACGCCCTGATGTCCGCTTCGGTCAAAAAGACCTTGAAACGGCGACCATGCGCCGGAACGGATGCCGGAAGCAAACCTTCTTCTTTCTCTCCGGGTTCAAACGCATAAACATACGGTTGAACCCCGGGAGCCCCTTCCGCTCCTCCTTCAGCTGCCGCATGTTGAACATCCATCCAGACCAGTTCTGAACGCGGAGAAATATATTCCCTGGGAGTTGTGACACAATTAGACCGCGCCAACGTGAAGAATCTCCCGTCCGGAGCGCGCAGACCGATATCCGCGCAATATGTCACATTATCGCTCCAAAGGTTGACGTACCAATTATTGGCATCCCTTCCAACAACCACATCAAACCAATGATTGGCGTTAGTGCCGTTGAAATCCACGAACGTCACATCATAAAGCCGCAGAACATGCACGCAGCGGCCCACTTCATCGCCGATCATAGCCCGCACGTCATCAACCGAAGAAGAGGCGATCTCCCAATACGCATGCACCCAATGCGGATCACGCGCCAGAAGAGTGATGCTCGTAGACCCATAATTCTCCGGCATGATCTCGCTGTCCACAAAAACAGCTTTTTTAACACGGCTGACATGATCTAAATTGTTCTGGATCATCCCCTGGATCTTAGGATGGTTCATACTCCTGGCAAGGGCGGATTCGACCCTGGCAGACGGCTCCTTGGGCAATGATGCTTTTTTGGTTGAGCGGGATTTTGCAACCGTAGACTTGACCCTCGGCTTCTTAATCGTTTCCTTTTTAACCGCTGCGGTCTTTGATGATGCCTTTTTCACAGCAGGCTTCTTGGCAGTTGCTTTTTTTAAAACTTTTTTTATGACTTTTTTGACTGTATCATCCGCCACCATTGACTCCTTAGGTTCCGTAAATTGACAAGACCTCATCCGCTATAATGTCCCATGAAAACACGGACTCAGCTGCGATGCGGCCATTACGGCCCATCCAACGGGCATCATCAAAATCTTCGAACAGCGTCCCGATCCCCCAGGCGATCGATTCCGGATTATCAGAAATCTTCAGTCCATTGACCTCATGCCAGACGATCTCTGAAGGACCGCCTTTGTCGCTTGCCACAACAGGCTTACCAGCGCTCCAGGCCTCCAGGATCACGATCCCGAACGGCTCGTTGCGGCTGGGAACGCAAACACAATCCGTCGCCTTAAAGAGATCCTTCAGCTTCCATCCATTGACATGGCCCAAGAACCGGCAGGCATGCTTAACGCCCATGTGAAGGGCCTGCTCCTCAACCTGCCGCCTCATTTCGCCATCCCCGGCAAAAACAAATTTTGTGTTGGGATAATAATTCAAAACATACGGGATCGCGCTTACCAAAAGGTCCACACCCTTTTGATAGACCATGCGCCCCACGAACAAAACCATCGGGTCCATCGGCCCAATATCATACATCCTCTTAACGCCGGCCGGCTCGATCCAGCCGTCAAACTGGCGATAATCAATCCCGTTATAGACCACATCCACCTTCTCATTCGGCGTGCTGTAGATCCATTGCACTTCATTTTTTAAGGCATGCGAAACAGCGATCACATGGTCTGCTTCATAACAAGCTTCCCATTCAATATGGCGAATTCGCTCAGAATTGCCTCCAAAGAAATTGTTTCCGCAACGCCCATACTCTGTTGAATGGATCGTAAAAACCGTATGATGCGCCCTTCCCTTTTTAATCCAATACATTGCAGGGGCCGCAAGCCAGTCATGCGCATGGATCACGTCAAAACGCCCGACATGGTCTTCTGTTTCAAAAAATGAATTGCAAAAAGACCGGCACATATTATGGATCTCTTCAATAAAATTTTGATTGGAATCAAAAGGGCAGCGGTGATAATGAACACCGTGTATGCATTCATGACGCGCGTGATTAGGGCGTCCCATCCGGGTAAAAACATGAACTTCATGTCCCTTACGCTGAAGGGCGCAAGCGAGTTCTGTCACATGAAAGGCCACCCCTCCAATATAGATCGAATGAACAGCCTCCCAAGACAAAAGTGCAATACGCATCTCTAAACAAGCTCCTTTACCGAATTTAAGGTGCCATGCGGGTTGAATACCGTGGCCTTGTTATGAGGATCAATCTGCCATTCTCCATCCACAAAAAATTTATACTCATAACGTCCAGGCCCGGGCAGGGTAACCTTTCGGCGCCAGACACCATCTTTAAACCGTTTGAGCGGGATCTTGCGGTTCCATCCCGTAAAATCACCAATAACCGCAACTTCAGAAGCGTTCGGGCATGGCCAGATAAAATCAATGGCCTTCTCTTCTTTGGAAGAATCCCCTTTCATCAGTTCATCAGCCTTAACACCAAGAACTTTCGCAATATCTTTAAGCACAGACGCTTTCAGCTCTCGTTTGTTTGATTCCCACAAGCAAATCGCCTGACGTGATACGCCAAGCTCTTCAGCTAATTTTTTTTGAGTGAATTTTCGCTTTTGTCTGACTCGTTTGAGATTTTCACCGAACATAGATGTCCTCACATGATGAACAGAAAATGTTAACAAGGCGTTAACATCGTGAAAATTTTCAAGAAATAAAAATTAAAAACAAACCGCACTATCAAATTGTATACATTTTGTTGACTTTGTCAATAAATTTAAAATGACCTGTCTGCTATAACCTTCAAAATTTAAAATGTTTAAGAGAAATGTTGATTTTCTTTTTAATACATGTTATCTTCATGAAAGTTTAAAAAATCCCGACCAATGAAAAAAGATCTCTTTCAAAAAATTCTGACAATTCTGATCTTATCCCTCTTATGCGTATCCGCTTTTTGGATCCGGTTTGAAAATTTTCAACGCTCCCCGAATGTGACCATTGATGAAATGGTTTATGCGCGAATGGGCGCTCAAATGGCTGAAAACCCGTTCGATTATAATACATTAGATTATGGACAAGATCTCGCTCAAGGAGGCCGGGACCTTCCTGATTACTTTTTTGAACCGCTTTTCAAGCACCCGCCTCTTTTTTCTGCACTGATCGCCATTTCCTTCAAAATCAAAGGAAGCGAATTCAAAAACTCCATTTATCCAGCTCTTTGGGCAGGAGTTTTATCCATCCTCGTCATTTATTTTCTTGGCAGCATCCTCTATTCAAGGGCCACAGGACTATTGGCCGCCCTCCTGCTGTGGCTGGACCCTATCAGCGTGGTTTGTTCACAAAAGGTCTGGATGGATCCTCTAATCGCTTTTTTTGTCCTTTTAGCCGTCACCTGCCTGGCCTACGCCGTTAAAAACGAAAAACCATGGTTTTTTGTTTGGGCCGGCCTTGCCGCAGGAAGCGCAATGAACACAAAATATACAGGGATTTTGGTCATCTTCATTGGGCTGGCTTACGCCTTGCTCTATGAACGCTCCCTTTTTAAAATACGGCGTTTCCGCATCGGAATGATCCTGCCCGTGCTAATGCTAACCCCTTGGTTTTTGTGGAACGGGGCCGTGTATGGAACGGACCACCTTTTCGACATTCTCCGAAACCATTTAGAACTTCAAACGATCGTTCAAATCATCCTGCAAAATATGTTCTTGTTCACATTCCTACTATCCCTGCTGCTGGCAGCTCAGATCTTGTTAAAAAATTTTTACAGGCCATCCCGGCCCCAGGCCCCGCAACAATCATTATTAAAAAACACCGGCTCCTGGCTAGAATCTTTTAGCTGCGTTTTGATCATCATAATCCTGGCGGGCTGGTTCAAGGAATATATCCTCCGCAGCCTGAATTTTTTTGATATTCCCATGGGCACATGGTACCAGGGTGTTTTTTCTCAGGAACCACCCAAATTTTATATCGGAAGGCTCATAGAATTCTGCGCGCTTTATACATTCGGCATCGTCTCCTTACTGACCTTTCATCAAAAAACGCCCAAAGAAGAAGCGCTTGTCCGGTTATCAGCAGGGATCATTCTGGTATTTTTTATCTTGTGGGGAAACTTCCAATCCCGCTACATCCTCTCAGCGGTCCCGTTCGTAGTCCTTTTAACATCGGATTTCCTGATCAAAGCGCTCCGCTGGATGGAAACACAGCCGTTCATCCTAAGGGTCTTTGAAAAGCCGCTGTTCATCGTTTTCATTCTTTACGCGATCTCTAAAACCGCCATGATCAATATACATTTCGCTTTTCCAAATGACATGTGCTATTTTTAATCTATGAAGCGCCATAAACACCTCCGTTTTTTATTGATCATTCTTGTTTTTCTCCTGGCATTCATTTGGATCAATGAACTTTATGCTCTCTATGCAAAGACCATTATTTACAGCCGCACTCTAAACTATCCTTCCAAGGGAACACAAGAATTCTCCGTCATCGTCCTTCCGGACACACAAAATTATGTGAAAAACCCGGAAAATGAGCATGTTTTTGAACGGCAGGCCAAGTGGATCATCCAAAACAAGGAACCGCTGAATATAAAATTTGTTATTCATGTAGGAGATATCGTCAGCACATGGGACTCGGAGACCCAATGGCAGGCCGCAGACAGGGTCCTATCCCTTCTCGATGCCCATCAGATCCCTTATAGCGTCGCAGCCGGAAATCATGAACATCAAACGACCGACACTCACAGCGAAACAACAGGGTTTGACCGATATTTCGGCGTGGAACGTTTTAAAGAGAAACCCTGGTGGGGCGGCAATTACAATCGGAGCACCAACAGCTATTTTTTATTGACCATCAATGAGGAAGGCTACATCTTTTTGAATCTGGATTGGTGCCCATCAGCAGATGAGATCCAGTGGGCCAGGGATGTGTTGATCAATCAATACCCTGACCGCAAAGCGATCCTGACCACACACGGCTATCTCAATGACCTCGCCGCGAGCAGACAAGGAATCTCGCGCTGCGGGTCCACAGAGTACATTTTTGATAACTTGATCCGCCATGTCCCGAACCTGCAGATCGTCTTAAGCGGGCATGAGCACTCCGAGGATGGAGAAGCTTTCCGGATCGATAAAACCATCTCAGGCGATCCGGTATACCAGATCATGATCGATTATCAAAGTGAACCCAACGGAGGCAACGGCTGGCTGAAGATCCTGAGATTTGTGCCCCGTAAAGACAAGATCTATCTTAAAACCTATTCGCCGTTTTTAAACAAAGCCCGCTGAGAAGCGTGCTGAAATAAAAAATCCGGAAACCCACTTACTTCTTCCGATACAGCCCCATACGCGCTATTGCGAACACCAAAAAACAAAGGCCATGAACTCTCCGTCCGTCCCAAGTTCTAAAAACCCTTCTTTTTTTCAAACATGATCAAAGTCGCGCCGCCGCCACCGGGGCTCCAAACGGACGTTGAAACTTCCTCAACGCGAATGCATTCTTTTTCAATTCCCAAATCACCCAACAACCTCACGTAATCACGCTTCCAATTCCCGGGAGGGCAAAAGATCCCCGTCCCCCGCGGATCGTTCTTCAGATCCTCCCCCTGCATTTCCATTAAGATCACATGCTTTTTCGCGACACGGACGATCTCCTTTAAAACCGGAACGATCTTTTTAGGAGAAATATAGATGAGTGTGGCCCTGGAAAAAATCACATCAAAAGAGTCTGACGGGAAATCTTCCAACGATTCAATCCGCTTCTGGACAAACTCCACGTTCTCTATCCCTGAACTTTTGAAAAAATCATTCCCGATCTTAATTGCCCTTGAACTAACATCGATCCCCGTAATTTTTATCTGAGGATATAGTTTGGCGATATTAAACAACCGGTTACCGCAGCCGCAGCCCAATTCAAGAAAGTTTTCGAATTGGATCGCCTCCAGGACCCCGGCGATATAACGGTCCGCATCATCACCGATGGTCCCAAAGTATTCCTCAATTTGCTTCCCGCTTTTCATGGACCAGCAATGCTCCAAAAAACCAAAATGCCTGTCAGCCCAAGCCATCATGGGATACAAAAGACTTTTGATTTTTGCTTTCCCTCCATCAACCATATCGCCATTCCTCCTGAATGCGATACACCACGACCCGCTGCTATGCACAAGGTCTTTTTTGAATCTTAAACCGTTCTCTCAATAAATTTTTATACTGCTCGGGCACCGCCCCCTTTATGTACCAAGCAAAAACACTATAACATACCAGCCCAAGAAATGACCTTGCCACCAAAGACACAAACTCATTGCGAAATGTCAGCCATCGGCAAACAGTAAAAATTACCGATGCGCCCATGATTAGAACACAAACAGCTTTAAAATCGTAGTTGATCCTATGACGTCTCTGGACCACCCAATAAAGAAGAGCCGTCAAAAACACGTTCGAAAGCGCCGTCGCGAATGCGGCCCCGCGCACGCCAAATTTGAAGATCAAAAAATAATTCAAAACAACGTTTATAAACGCCGCGTAAACGGAACAGATCGCCATGATCCCTGTTTTTTTTAACATCAAAATCACATAAAGAACCGGCAAGGTTAAATAATAAAAAAAATTGGAAAGGGTCAAATAGAAGATCGAATGAACTGATTCGATGTATTCCGGCTGGCTGCCGAAATAGCGGATCAATATGCGAAGAATGTCTTCCGAGGCCAGCGATATAATGATCAAAAAGGCGCATCCCGCCACAACGAGAAGGCTCAGTAAATTCTTAAACATCTCGTCGGTTTGCTCGCGGGTTTTTTGGGCAATGTAAGCGAAGATCACGGGTGGCAAAAGCAAGTTCACGGGACGAAAAACGAACATATTGAATATCTTTGAGAACATTTCCGCCGTTGAATAAATGCCGACATAAAACCGGCCCAACATAAAATTAATCATCAATTTATCTGTGGATTGCAACGACCAAACCGTAAAACTTGTAATGATGAACGGCGCTCCAAGTTTTAGCAGCATCGCCATCTGAGAAATTTTCAGTTCAAAAGACATATAGCGCAGGGTCATCATGTATAAGACCGCGTTGACCACGATCATTGCAATAACGGACGATTCGAAATATCCCACGATCCCCCGCCTTAGAACAACTATAAATAAATATTTTAACGCGAAATCCACGGCCAGCCTGACAATTGACAAAAGGACGTATGCGTTGGCCCTCTTTTCCATGCGAAGAATGTTAAAAGGAATATCAACGATCAAAAGAAGCGGAATGAGGAGCCCAACCATCTGGACTTCACGGACATAAACATCTGAGGAAAAAAATGTCGCAGAGATCTCGCCCGCGTAAAACAAAACCGGGGCCGCACAAACAACAGAGCTGATGCAGTACCAAAAAAAGACATTGCCAGACAGCGCCCCCCTGTCTCGTCCCTCCGCCTCATTAAAATACTGGCTTTGGATCGAATTGATCAACCCGCAGCTGATGAAGGTAGAGACCAGCGTCACGCCGACCAGAAGGACATTGATGACCCCGTAATCCGCCGGAGAAAACTGGTTTAAGAATAACGGAAGAAAAAGAAAGTTAATGGCCGATTGGACAACATTCCCAAAGCCGTATACCAAAAAACGCCTGAATTCTTTTATGATCAGCATAACTGTTTTGGCCGCCCCACCGAAAATCCGGCCTATGGCCCTTTAATACAACCGTTGAAAAATTATCCCGCTCTTTCAACACGCTATAACTTGAAATTGACGATCTGCTCATAACGAGCGTTGCCTCTCTTTAAAAGAAGCAAATTGATGTGATACATTTTTTTCTCTCGATACTTCGCCAAAATTTCATCCGCGCTGTTTATTTTCTTGAGAAAATTTTCTGTGCTTTTCTCAGAATCATAGTCATCCGAGATTTCAAACATTTCAAACCCAAACTCCGCAGTGAGCTGAACTAAAAGCCGCTCAGGAGAATTCCCCATTTTTTCAATCAAAAGAGGAAAGAACTCCATGATGATCTTGGTATTCCGGCATCCTTTTAAAGTTTCTTTCATGCCGTTGATCGCCAAAAATTCCGCCCCCTCCACGTCAATCTTTATTAAATCAACCTCCGAAATGTTCTGCTCCCTTAAAAACGCATCAATTGATATTGTCGGGACGTCAACTGCAGTGATCCGCTCTTTGTCAAATTTTGCATTGGTCTCATAGGAAGTGATCCCTTCGGACTGCCTAATCGTGTGATGGCCGGTATCATAAGGACAAATATACAAGGTCGTTTTTCCATCCTTGTCCGAAGCTGCTTTCTGAAAAGGGTTCATCTGCGTGTATCCATTAAGCTCTTTATTCTTTACAAGACAGGAAAAGTTTCTCGGTTCCGGCTCAAAAGAAAAGACTTTACCGCTCGGCCCGACGATCTTGGCGGCGAGCAAGCTGAAATAGCCGATGTTCGCCCCCAGATCAAGATAAGTCTGGCCCCGCTGAAGAAGCTCTCGTTCGATCATCCATGTCGTATGCTGTTCATGGATCCGGTTGGCCGCGTAAATCCGAAAAGTTTTTCTCAGGTCACGGTCTGGTTCGTTCACGTTCAGATACATCTTGCTGCCATTGATCTCCAGAACTTTCGGCTTAAAATAAAAGATCCAGGGAAAAACGTATTTAAAATAATGATAACTCTCCACAAGATACGGCACTTTTTCCAAAAACATTCTTAATTTTGATTTGGTCTCCATTATCCCTCCTTCAACAAAAAAGTTCATTCCGGCATTCTGGTATCATCCCTGTATGATTTTTTCATAAAGGGCCTCTGTTTTTTCCATCTCTTTGTAATAATTGTTACGCTCTTCGATGACCCTCCTTCCGGCTCTGGCAATGTCCTTTGCATAAGCCGGGTCCTTAAGCAAATCAACCACTTTTTGGGCCAATTCACGATGATCGCTCAAAGGAAACAAAAATCCACTGACCCCATTCTCAACCCACTTCCCATTCTCTCCAAAATCTGTTACAACGACAGGAACCTCACAGGCCATTGCCTCAGCCGTGCTGGCGGCCAAACCCCCATCCGAGAGGGACGTTGATACGTATACATCCGCAGAAGCCACGACCTTTTGCATTGCTTCATCGGAAAGGCCTTCCAAGAACCTTACCTTTTCTGTTATTCCGAGCTCTTGCACGAGTTGAACAAGTTTTGGCTTTTCTTCGCCTCTCCCTACGGCAACAAAACGCGCACTTCCATATTCACGTAAAATTTCAGGAATGGATAAAATAAACGTTCGAACATCATAGATGGGCTTCAGTGCCCGCAAACTCAACACAATGGAAACACCCTCTTCAAATCCCAGTTCTTTCCAGATGGAACGGTCTTTCCGGTCCGGGTGAAATTTACGCACATCCGTTCCAAAATAAATAAGCTGAACTTTCGCCTGATCCGCCCCCAGCTCAATAAGCTTATCCTTCAAATGACGGGCGTCACAAATAAACAAGGATCCTTGCGGCAAAAATTTACGAATAAAGCATGAAATGAAAAACTTCTTCGTATTAATGAGAATATCCGAACCCCAGGGCGTAATGACAAGCGGAAAAGAAAGCCCCCAAAAAAGAAAATAATGCGCAAAACTAACCCAATGAACATGGATAAAATCGGGATTGGTTTTACGAATAAAGCTCCGGGCCCTGCTGATGATCGGAACAAAAAACAGACATTTCTTCCAAAACCCCCCAGGCAGTCGTATTGTCATCACATTAACATTCGTAAGCTCAACAGTCTGCTCCTCAAAATTGAGCACATAAACTTCGTTCGTTCCCTTATCCGCAAAGTATTGGATCCACCGCCTCGAATGAACGCTGTTTAATGGGGCAACAAATAAAATCTTCATCCTCTGACCACACACTTTCTAATTCACCGTTATGATTTCAAAAACTCGTTCCTTCTCTTCTCAAACTCCTGGTTCGCACTTTCAAAATCAGCATGCTGGCCAATATCAATCCAAAAATACGGATCTTCTGACCTGTAGGCAAAGATATCTTCACCGTCCTGGATCATCTTTTCCACTAGAATGTTAAAATCCAAACGCTCATTTTGCGGAATATACTGAAGCGCCCTTCGGTTGTATATATAAACACCCATATTATCCTGAAATGTATAGGTCGGCTTCTCAATGAATTCCTTCACGCGATCTTGCCCGTCAATTTCGAGGATCCCCAGGCTCATCTTGATTTTTTTCTGACCGGCGGCAATGCTCAAAGAAGATTTTTTCTGCTTGTGGAACAAAAAGAAATCCTGAAAATTCAGCGTCGTAAGAATGTCTCCGTTAATAACAAGAAAATCATCTTCCAATCCATCAATCAATGAGAGCGCCCCGGCGGTGCCGAGCGGCTTGCTTTCGAGCACATAACGGATGTTCACATCTTTTGGGACCCTCGAATCATTCTTCAGATACACTTCGATCAAATTCCCTAAATACCCAAGGCAAATGACCACGTCTTTAAAATTGTAATACGCCAACTGCTGAATGATCGTTTCAATGATCGGCTGCCCTCCGACAGGCAACATCGGCTTGGGGAACACCAGCGTGTACGGCGCCAATCGCGTTCCCTGGCCTCCGGCTAATATAACGGCTTGCATCGTCTACCTCACTTTCAATGAAAAAATTTCGTTAATGCATCAATCACGTACCCCACCTCATCTTCTGACAAGGCAGGATGCATTGGGAGCGAAAGCACTTCGCGGGAAATCGCCTCAGTGTTCGGCAAACTGAAATGTGTCAACCCCAAAGCCCGATGGTGATGTGTCGGTTTTGGCCATGAGATCAGGGTTCCGATCTGTTTATCATTAAGATATTTGACCAATTCATCCCGCCGTTGAGTTCGTATGACATAATTCTGGTAGACGTCATAATGCCCCTCCTCCACCGGCGGCGGAGGCAGCACCAAGCCGGGCAGGGAAGAAAGCCCATGATGATACGTAGCGGCAATCTTTCTTCGGTTCGCAACGATCTCCGGCAGATGCTTCATCATGACGGTTAAAACAGCTGCCTGAAGATTATCCAGACGGCTGTTCCATCCCCAAAAAAGGATCTCTCCTTTCGCCCTATCCTGGCCATTATCTCGCATGCACTTTAATCGGTAATTCAATTCTGGATCGCTTGTCGTTATGGCCCCACCATCTCCAAAACACCCGATAACCTTAAACGGATAAAAACTGTTCGTTGAAAGTGCGCCCATTGATCCTGATTTCTTCCCGTTAAACATCGCGCCGATCGCTTGAGCAGAGTCTTCAATAATGAACAATCGATGCTTTGCAGCCAACTCCTGCACCCGATCCATCCGGCATACACGGCCGTTAAGATGCACGACAATGATCGCCTTGGTTTTTCGGCTAATCGCACGCTCCAAACAATCAACATCCATATTGTAATCATCCGCAACATCCACAAGGACCGGCGTCGCGCCAGCATGAACGATCGAGGCGACCGTCGCAACAAACGTATGGGAAACCGTAATGACTTCATCCCCGGGACCGATCCCAAGGACCTTTAAAGCCATATTAAGCGCGTCACTCCCATTGGCTACACCGATCGCGTGTGGAACCCCCGTAAATTCAGCGAACGCATTCTCAAAATCGATCAAATCCTGACGCATAATAAAATCAGCCCGCTGGAAAATGACGCCCTCCAGGACCCCTCTGATCTCTTGTTCATAACCACTGATCTGCCTTGGCAGATCGACAAAAGGAACCTTCATAGAATCACCTTTCTCAATGATTGGATATCAACTGAAGAACTTTTTCCACGATCGTCTGGCTCGTTGGATAATACGCTTTCTCCAACAAACACGAAGCCGGCGCCGGTGAATCCGGCAAAGCGATCCGCTCAATGGGCGCTTTTAAATCCTGAAATCCGAGATTCGCCACTAAAAAACCCACCTCGGCAGCAATCCCACCGGTCTCCCATCCGCCATCAACAACCAATAACCGTCCGGTCTTCCTGACCGACGCCAAGACCGTCCCATGATCGATCGGTTTAACGGCCCGCAGATCGATCAGTTCCACCTGAACCTGTCTCTCCCGTAAAGACTCAACAGCCTTTTTGGCTTCTTCCACCATATAAGAAGACGCGACGATGGTGGCATCTTTTCCCTCAGACACCACTTTCGCCCCCGTAAGCGGCACAGTATAGCCCTGCTGCGGAACATCAGACTCTTGCTCATACAACCACCTGTCCTCAATAAAAATAAGCGGGTCGTCCTGTTTCACCGCGGCCATCAGCATGCCTTTGGCATCATAAGCGTTAGAGGGCATTACGACTTTAAACCCCGGAGCATGCATGAAAAACGCCTGCAAAGCCTGGGAATGCTGAGCGGCCTGTTCTCCGCCCCGATTAATAATTGCCCGGATCACCAATGGAACAGGCGCATGACCCCCCAAAGAAAAATTATAAATCGCAGCATGATTAAAGATCTGATCCATGGCGTAATACATAAAATCCATCCTCGGAAAAGTCAAAATCGGACGCAGGCCGGTCAATGCAGCCCCGATGGAAATCCCAGTGATCCCGCACTCTGACACGGGCGTATCGATCATCCTGCGTTCACCAAACCGGTCAAGCAGCCCCGTCAACGTGTTACCTACATACCAAGGCGTATTGACGCCGACCCCAATCTGAAAAACACGCTCGTCACTTTCCATGATCTGATGGAAAGCCTCATTGATCGCGCATGAATAGGATAACATTCTCATTTTAAAACGCCGCCTTTTCAGTTTTAGCCAAAGGGAGCGGACTCTGCTGAGCAAAGGACACCGCCCTCTCGATCTCAGCCTCCACTCCTTTTTTCATATCCTCATACTGACGTTCCGAAATCTTCCCCCGCCTGAACAAAACACGCTTAAGAAACTTTATGGGGCACTTTTTCTTCCAGAACTCCACATCCTCTTTTTTTCGATGCCCGACGTCCAGATCTTCCATATGGCCGACATGCGCCAGCCAACGGTATGTCATGCATTCCAACAGCGCAGGGCCCTCGCCCCGTTTGATTCTTTCAATAAGCCATTTTGAAGCGTTATAAATTTTTATGGGATCATTCCCGTTAATACGCCTGGTCCTTATCTTAAAATTCTTTACCCTTTCATAGACCTTCGTATTTGACTGCCGCTTAAAATCCGGAAGATGCGTAGAAAACAGATTGTTCTCGCAAACGAATAATATCGGCAATTTATACAGAGCCGCGAAGTTGACCGTTTCATAGAACACGCCCTCATCCGTGGCTCCATCGCCAAAAAAGGCCACCGAAACAACGCTATTGTTTTTTGTAAGAAAACTTGTAAGCGCCGCACCGGCCGCGATCGGGATCGTTCCGGCAACGATTGCCGAGCTCCCCATAAAACCCGCGTTAACATCAACCACATGCATGGACCCACCGTAACCTTTAGAACAACCCGCTTCCTTCCCATGTATTTCCGCCATCAAGCTGTTAAGGTCCCCTTGTTTAGCAATGTAGTGTCCATGGCTGCGGTGTGTGCTGAAAACATAATCCTCCCTGTTTAAATTTGCGCATACGGCAGAAGCGATCGCCTCTTGGCCGACATACAAATGGACCGGGCAACGGACTTCTTTCCGGGCGGCCATTTCCGCCACCCTTTCCTCGAATAAACGAATGGTCAACATTGTTTTCAAAATGCCTTCCAGCACTTTATCATCGGCCCTGCCCATAATATTCATAAAAAACCACCCTCTTAAAAATATTAAATGTTAAAAATCTCTGTTTTATACCGTTCCAGGACCCCTTCCGTTCGAAACCATTTGATCGTAGCTTCCAGTCCCCGCTCCAAAGAATACTTCGGCCGCCAATCCGTCAGTTCAAAAATCTTTTTATTACAACCAAGCAAACGTTCCACTTCACTCCTGGCCGGCCTTTTCCGTTCGGCTTCAGCTACAATTTTAACCTTAGATCCCGTCATGGCAACGATCTTCTGCACAAGTTCGCCCATTGAAATCTCTTTTTGAGAAGCAATATTGATTTCTTCTCCTATCGTTCTCTTCGATTCCGCGATCTTGATGAAACCATCAACCACGTCCGCCACATAGTTCAGATCCCTCGTCGGGTGTAAACTTCCCAAAGAAATCGTTTTTTTGCCCGATAAGATCTGTGTCATGATCGTTGGTATGATCGCCCGGGCGGATTGCCGGGGCCCATACGTATTAAACGGCCTTACAATCGTGACCGGCATGTCAAAACTCCGCAAAAATGATTCCGCAATACGATCAGCCCCGATCTTGGAAGCTGAGTACGGTGATTGTCCTTGAAACGGATGCCGTTCATCAATGGGAACATACTGGGCCGTGCCATAGACCTCAGAGGTCGATGTAACGAGCACCCTGCGGCAACCTTCATCCAAGGCCGCCTGCAGGATATTTAAAGTCCCTTTAATATTCGTATCAACATAACTGTCCGGCGAGTGGTAACTGAACGGGATCCCTATAAGGGCCGCCAGATGAAAGACCGTATCAACACCTTTAATTGCTTTTCGAACGCCGTTGGGGTCACGGATATCCCCCGGGACGACATCGATCTTCTTTAAAATATTCTTCGGAAACGTGTCCAGCCAGCCCCAACTGTTAAAAGAATTGTAATACGCAAACGCCCTCACATCATGGCCGGAGGCCGCAAGCATCTCGACCAAATGGCTTCCAATAAAACCATCCGCCCCGGTTACCAGTATTTTCTTAAGTTTCATGATTCCCCACCTGTTTGCAATTTTTTCCGACCAAAGGGTCCCCCTACTCCATCCCCCGGCAACGATCACAACAGCGATCATCCGACTTGCCGCCTTTCAAAGGAACACCGCACTTGCAGGCCCAGCCGACCTGGCGCGCAGGCACGCCGACCACCACCGCATGATCAGGGACATCAGCCTTGACGACCGCCCCGGCACCGACAAAGGCGTAGCGACCGATCGTCACACCGCATACGATCGTGGCGTTCGCTCCGATCGAGGCCCCTTTTTTGACGGTCGTCGGCAAAAATTCATCTTTCCGTTCAACAAAAGCCCTCGGCGTATAAACATTGGTAAAAACACACGACGGCCCGCAAAAAACATCATCTTCCAGCGTCACGCCCTTATAAACCGACACGTTATTCTGGATCTTGCACCCGTTACCGATCGAAACCTCAGGCCCGATGGAAACGTTCTGGCCGATCACACAATTTTTCCCGATCCTGGAATTCTTAAGAATGTGGGAAAAATGCCAGATCTTCGTCCCCTCCCCGATCTGGCAGGGCTCATCCACATATGATGATTCATGCACAAAATATGTCTTGTTCTGATCCATAACCTTGTCCTTTTTATAACATGCTCTGCTCAGCGGCTTCCAGCACCTTTAAGACCTTCAGGCCCTCTCGGCCGTCGGTCAAAGGCGCTTGCCGGCTCTCACAGCATGAACAAAAATGTTTCAGCTCCTCTTTGAGCGGTTCCGCTTTCTCGATAGGCACGACCTGGTATTCCGCTTTGCGAGCGACGGGGATCTTGCCGTCCTTCCAGTCGATCTTATGCGGATATAAAACAAGCTTCTCCTCTTTTTGGTCATCAAACACGGCCATGGCCCCAGAACCCACAATGACCAGCTTTTGCTCTTTGAACGGATGAAGCCAGCTGACAAACACGTGCGCTTTGACCCTGTTTTTGAATTCCAGATGCGTCAAAGTGACATCCGTGATCGGCGCGTTCAAGTAACTTCCGCCAAAACACGAAACACTGACCGGTTCTTCATTAATGAGCGAAAGGATGACCGAAATATCGTGCGGAGCGAAGCTCCATAAAATATTTTCTTCCACGCGCAGTTTCCCGATGTTCAGGCGGTTCGAATAAATATACTGGATCTTCCCCAGCTCTCCCCCTTTGATCATGTCCTTGAGCTTGCGCACAGCCGGATGGTATTGCAGGATGTGCCCGACCATGAGGATGCGCTTATGTTCTTCCGCCAAAAAGACGATCTCCTCTCCCTGCGCGACGGTTAACGACAGCGGTTTTTCGACAAACACATCCTTACCGGCCAGGATCGCTTGCTTCGCCAGCTCATAATGGGTCACCGCCGGAGCTGAGATCACGACCGCCGAAACCGCCGGATCCTGAATGACCTCATCAGGCGAGGTCGTAAAACCGACCTGCGGATATTCTTTTTTCCTCGTTTCGATCAGCCCTGCGTCGCGGTCACAGGCCACCAGCAGAACACCGAGTTCATTGAGATTCCGCAATACATTATTTCCCCAATACCCCAGGCCGATCATTCCGATATTCTTTGCCTGACCCATTCCAACACCGTCCTTGATAAAATTAAGACCGCGCTTAAAGGTCTACCCATTTCTTAACAACTTGACCTACTTCAAACTCCCGGGCCAATTGCTTAGCCTTTAGGGCAAAGGCCGCATGGCCTTCATCACAGGCTCTTTCGATAGCGTGGACTATTCCGTCCGCTGAAACGTCCTCCGCCAGAATCCCGCAGCCATGTTTCTCGATCAAACTTTTCAGATCGCCGACAGGCGTAGAAATCACCGGGACACCGCTTTGAAGGGCGTCCGAAAAAACAACCGGTATACTTTCAATGCGTGACGGAATGATCAAGTATCCTACCTTACGAAACACATCGGCCAAATTTTGCGCATCAATAGCGCCGTTGAATTCAACAATATCCCGGAGGCCATGTTCGTCGATAAACGACTCCAGCGATTCTTTCAATGGCCCTAATCCATACATATGAACCAGCAGCCTTTTTCGATAAGGTTCCCGCAACTTCAATAAGGCCTCCAGCAACAGATCCGGCCCCTTATTGACATGATACCGGCCAACGAACACCATGTGCAAACGCCCTGCGCCATAACGTCCGTCCTCAATCTCTCTCGGTTTAGGAAGGACCCGCGAAGACGGAAGAAAACCGCACGGGCGTCCTGTGATCTCTTCCACCGAGCGGCAGAGCTCAAGCCCGTCCGCGAAAACACGATCAGCATGACCGATGATCTTTTTTAAGAACCACTTCCCAAAGAACGGGATCTTTTTTATCCTCCAGATATCCGACCCCAAAGCCCACACATCATACGGCTTATTCAATTCCTTCTTCATCCAACAGCCGAGCAGCCCCGAAGGCACCGCCCACATGCACAGCGTTCGATCGATCTGATATTTCTGGTGATCCTCAATAACTTTTTTTCTGGCCAGCCTGAAAAAATTAAAAATGATCCGCAGATTCCGGATCGAAAAAAACTTTAAGGACGCCAGCTCCTGGTCCCCGCCATCCCACGGCAAGGGATCAATGACCAGCCCTTCATCCGGTTCATACGACGGCTTTCTGCCCACCGGCTGCACAATGACCTTATGACCCTGGTCCCGCAGTTCCAAGGCGAATGACCTCACAAACAGGCCCGCTGTTCCTGACGGGTCCTCCGGATAAGCTGGATACGAACTTGTAATGATCTGAACGTTCATGAACTTAAAATATCAGAAACAGCTTCCACCACATCTTCCAGGTCCCGGTCTGTGAGCTTGGGAGAAATGGGGATACTGACTGTCTGCGATCCATAACGGGCGGCGTGAACAAAATCCTCAGACCTCCACCCGAACCTTTTTTGATAATACGGATGCTCGGGGATCGCGCAATAATGCACACCGACCCCGATCTTCCGCTTTGTCATTTCTTCCAGGAACCGGTCCCGGCTCACCCCCGCCTTGGAAGGATCGATCTCGATCGTGAACAAATGATAAGCATGCTTGCTCCCCGGATCCACCGGTGCCGGCAGACCGACAGGCAAACTCTTCAAACGGTCCATATAGAACTGCCAGATCTGGGAACGCCTTTGCCAGAAGAGGTCGATCTTCTTGATCTGATGGATCCCCATCGCCGCCTGCAGGTCCATCATGTTATATTTGAACCCAAGCTCGGTCATAAAATAATGTTTATATCCCTTATCAGAAAACCTTTGCCACGCGTCCGCGCTGAGCCCGTGAAGCGCCATGATCTTGATCGCCTGGATCCATTCGCTCTTATGGGTTATCGCCATGCCGCCTTCCCCTGTGCTGATATTCTTGGTCGCGTAAAAACTGAAACATCCAATATCCCCCAGTGTGCCGGCTTTCTGCCCATGGTACTCCGTTTCCAGCGCGTGGGCGCAATCTTCAATAACATAAAGATGATGCCGCGATGCGACCGCCAGGATCTCATCCATCTTGCAAGGGCGTCCGGCAAAATGCACGATCAGGACCGCCCTGGTCCTGGGCGTGACCTTTCGTTCAATATCCTCAGGATCAATGTTCAATGTTACCGGGTCAATATCCGCCAGGACCGGCGTTGCCCCAGCATGAATGATCGCGTTGACCGTGGCACAGAACGTCATTGCCGTCGTGATGACCTCATCCCCCGGTTTCAAGCCCAACGCCAGGCAGGACAAATGCAAAGCCGCCGTGCAGGAATGGACCGCGGCTGAATAAGGAATGTTTTTATATTTATGTGGTTTAGCATCGCTCTCACTTACAATAC
>ERZ795055.343-NODE-343-length-47362-cov-6.140402_pt1 | contig 47362 bp, 43 predicted proteins | sample MGYA00375139_ERZ795055 | MGnify/ENA primary metagenome ERZ795055 (study PRJEB30184, sample SAMN05720283) | anaerobic digester metagenome | isolation source: active sludge of municipal wastewater-treating anaerobic digesters | place: USA | collected 2015-01-23 ... | reverse complement strand
CCGGCACCTGCGCGTCTCGGACCGAGATCCCGATACGGGACTCGAGGCCGAGCGCCCCGTGCCCCTCGGCCTCGCCGCGGTGCGGTAGCCGAGATCTGAGCGGCCTCGAGCGAGGGGCTCAGCCCGGCATGTCCTCCAGGCCCCCGGCGTTGATGACGTCGCCGTACCCGGCCTGCTTGAGGAGGCGCGCCGCCTGGGCGCTCCGCGCCCCCGAGGCGCAGTACAGGACGACGCAGCGCTCCTTGGGCCCGAGCTCCGCCATCCGGGAGGGCAGGGCGTTGAGGGGTATGTTGACGGCGCCCGGGTAGGCCCCGTCGGCGAATTCGTCGGGCGTGCGCACGTCGACCACGAGGGCCCCCGCCTTGATCTTGTCTCTCACGATGGAATCGGCCATAGATCATCCTCCTGAAAACGACGCGTTATTCGCCCTCTATATCGAAGCCGCCCTCGGCCTGGATCGCGATGAATCCTCCCGCCACGTTCACGACCTTCTCGAAGCCGCGGCCGCGGAGGATCCTGAGCGCCAGGTGGGAGCGGTAGCCCGAGCGGCAATGGACGTGGATGGTCTCGCCGCGGGGCAGGGAATCGAGCTCGAAGCGCAGCTCGTCGAGGGGGAGGTTCACGGCCCCCGCCAGGTGGCCTTTCTCGTACTCGCCCCGGTTGCGCACGTCGAGGACGAAGGCCTTCCCGCCCCCCTCCCTCGCCGCGGCCATGGCGGCCTTGAGGGCCGCGGCCGTCTCGAGGGGGGAGTATCCCGAAAGGTCGTTCTGGGCCGCGAAGGCCGCGAGGTTGAGCGGGTCGTTCGCCGAGGAGTAGGGCGGGGCGTAGGCCAGGTCGAGCTCGGCGAGGTCCTCGACCGTGAGGCGGCCCTGGAGGGCCGCCGCCGCGACGTCGATCCGCTTCTCGACCCCGGCCTCCCCGAAGGCCTGGGCCCCGAGGACCCGGCCGTTCCGCCTGTCGTAGACGAGCTTCAGGGCGAGCTCCTTGCCGCCGGGAAAGTAGGAGGCGTGGTCGTCCTTGACGATCATCGCAGCCCCCGCGTCGATCCCGGCCTCGCGGGCCGCCCGCTCGGTGAGGCCGGTCGAGGCGGCGGTCGCCTCGAAGGCCTTGAACACGCTCGTGCCGAGGGCTCCCCGGTATTTCATCCGCATGCCGAGGGCGTTCGAGGCGGCGATGCGGCCCTGGCGGTTCGCCGGACCGGCCAAGGGCACCCGGACCTTCCGGCCGGAAACCTTATGGATGACCTCGACCATGTCGCCGGCCGCGTGGATATCGGGATCGGAGCTCCGCAGCTCCTCGTCCACGAGGAGCCCGCCAGAGGCCCCGAGCTCGAGGCCGGCGGCCTTGGCGAGGGCCAGCTCGGGCCGGACCCCGACGGACATGAGCACGACCCCGGCCGGGATCCGGGAGCCGTCGGCCAGCTCGATCTCCCCGCGCTCCGGGAGGATGGCCTTGAGGCCGACCCCGGTCCGGACCCCGACGCCCTTCTCCTCGAGCTTGGCGGCGATCATCGCCCCGAACTCCCCGTCCATGACGGGCATCACGCGGGGGAGGAGCTCCACGACGGTCGTCGCGAGGCCCCGGGCATGGAAGGCCTCGGCCATCTCGAGCCCGATGAAGCCGCCCCCGATCACCGCGGCCGAGGACGGCTTGCGCTCCGCGAGGAAGGCCGCGAGGCGGTCCATGTCGGGCACGGTCCAGAGCTTGAAAACGTTAGGCGAATCCGATCCAGGCAGGACGGGCATGACCGGGTTCCCGCCCTGGGCCAGGATGAGCTGGTCGTAGGCCTCCCAGGCCTCGCCCTCGGGCCCCCGGAGGAGGACCCGCTTGCCCTTCCGGTCGATCTCGAGGGCCTCGGTATTCACGCGGACCTTCACCCCGTAGCGGCTGTCGAAGCCCTCGGGGGTCTGGAGGAGGAGCTTCGAGCGCTTGGCTATGTCCCCGGAGATGAAATAGGGCAGGCCGCAGTTCGCGAAGGAGACGTAGGGCCCCCGCTCGACGAGGAGTATCTCGGCGTCCTCGGCCACCCGCCTCGCCCGCGCCGCGGCCGTGGCCCCGGCCGCGACTCCCCCGATGATCAGTATCTTGGTGCCCATGGCCCCTCCTCGCCGCTCGCGCTTGGCATGGTTTCTATATATACAAAATACTATATGTTAAGTAAAGGGCTCCAGCTACCTAAAGCATAGAGAAGCGGGGCGAGTTGGCAAGGTAGGTCGTACAAGGCCAGCGAGGGCCGCGAAGGCGGGCCGGAGGAGCCGAGGATGTCGGCGCTTGGCGGTAAGTAGTGGGCCCTGCTGGACTTGAACCAGCGACCGACGGATTATGAGTCCGCAGCTCTAACCAACTGAGCTAAGGGCCCCGACCTGGGGAAAACGCGGTTTATCAAGCCATAGGAGGGGGAAAAAGTCAATCGGAGGGCCTTTTCGGCCGATCCTTACGGAGGGGAAGGCTCTCCGCCGCCCCGAAGCATGAAATAAAGCCTGAGGCCGCCGAGGGCGGCGGGCCGGGGCTCCGGAGGCTCCTTCGATGCGAAAGATACCGGTCGTCTCCAGCGACGAGGCGCTCAATAAGGCCGTCGAGCTCGAGTGCTCCCGCTCGGGAGGCGAGTTCTCCCCGACCTTCCTCTCGGACCGGGCCAAGGTCATCGAGTTCCTCAAGTACGAGCTGCCTGAGATGAAGATCTTCTATTTCTCCGACCCGCGCGTCGACTGCCTCGGCATCCTCCGCGAGATCGAGGAGGATCCCTGGCTCCACTACGGCGGCATCATCGGCGTCCACGACAACGTCGACGACAAGAAGCTCATCGAGGCGATGCGCGACGCCAACGTGATCGCCGTGCTCCGCAAGCCCGAGTTCCTCCAGAACCTGCCGCGCCTGCTCAGGATCGTGCGCCAGAACAAGCAGATCCTCTTCCAGCGCGGGATCCAGCAGCACCTGCTCAAGACCATCTCGGGGGCCTTCGTCATCGACAACGACCCCTTGGACATCACCACCTACACGAACCTCGTCACGAACTACCTGTACAACGCCAACCTGATCGGGCGGGACGAGAAGGAGAAGCTCCACGTCGCCCTCCTCGAGCTCCTGGTCAACGCGATCGAGCACGGCAACTGCCGGATCAGCTACGACGAGAAGACCGCCTGGCTCGAGGGGAACCGCGACATCATGGACCTCATCCGCGAGAAGAACCGCGACCCGGCCATCCAGCGCAAGAAGGTCCACTTCTCCTACACGATCACGCCGGAGCGCTCGAGCTTCGCGATCCGCGACGAGGGCTCGGGCTTCGACTGGCGGAGCCGGCTCGCCTCCAAGGCCGACCGGCCCGGACTCCACGGCATGGGCATGAAGATGGCCAACCTCTACGTGAAGGAGCTCGCCTACAACGAGAAGGGCAACGAGGTCGCCTTCGCCGTGGAGCACCGCCACGGCGAGTCCAACGCGATCCCCAAGATCTTCCAGGCCGCCGAGGAGGCGCGCTTCGAGGACGGCGAGTACGTCTGCTCGGAGGGCGAGGAGTCGGACTTCCTGTACTACATCGTCTCGGGCACCCTCTACGTCTACTCGAAGGGCAAGCTCGTCTCCTCCCTCACTCCCGACGACATGTTCATGGGAGAGATGTCCTTCCTCCTGTCGAACCGGAGGTCGGCCACGGTGGTCTCGAAGGGGAAATCGAGCCTCATCAAGATCTCGAAGCAGGACTTCGTCAACCTCATCAAGGAGAGCCCCCACTACGGGATCTTCCTCGCCCGCCTCCTGGCCCAGCGCCTCGCCCGCCTGAACGCCCGCACCGCCCGGCTCAACACCGAGTACCTCAAGCTCAAGGGCCTCGCCAAGGGCGGGGGCGCGGCCGGGCGGGCCTAGGCGAGCGCCGCTAGTAGCCCATGAGGAGGTCGAAGCACTTCAGGCCGCCCGAGCCGTCCGCCACGAAGACGTAGCGGCCCCGGAGGGCCACGCCCTGGGCGGCCGCCGTCGCGACCGAGCTCACGATCCGCATCTTGGCCGGGTTCCGCGCGTCGACGATCCTAAGGCCGGCGCTGCCGGCGGCGACGAAGACGAGGTTCCCGGAGACGACGAGGTCGCGATCGGTGTCGCCTGCCCCCCCGACCTCGCAGCTGCCCAGATCCGCGGGCGAAGCGGGATCGGAGACATCGATCGCCCAGAGCGCGCCCGTCTGTCCGATGACGTAGGCGCGGCTCCCGGAAAGGGCGATGCCCTGCGCGATGAAGCTCGCCTTGGACCAGTAGCCGGCGAGGACCGGCGTCGAGGGGGTGGAGATGTCGATGAACTGGGCTCCCGTGCTCTCGAGCGCCATGGCGAGCAGGCTCCCTTCGGTCGCCATGCCCCGGGAGGTCTGGGGGATATAGAGCGTCCCCCGGACGACGGTCTGCGCGGCATCGCTGGGCCTCGTGATATCCACGGCCTGGAGGGTCATGCCGGTCAGGTTGGCGAAGTAGGCGTAGTCGCCCGAGATGACCGTCGCGGAGGGATCGCCCCCGATCGTCCGATAGAGCGCGATGGTGCCGGGCGTCGATATGTTGAAGAGCCGCAGGCTGCTGTAGGGCGCCAGGGTCGCGATATTGCCCCGGGCCGCGACCTCGAGGTTGAGTCCCGGGACCGACCAGGGGCTCGGCGCGGAAAGGTTCACCGGATCGCTCGCGTCGACGGCGCAGAGCCCGACGCTCTCTATGGCGGCATAGGCGACGTTCCCGAGGACCGTCACGTCGTTCACCTTGCCGCCCCAGCTCAGGCTGTCGACCAAGGAGGGAATGGCCGGAGCCGCCGCGACCCGCAGCCCCCCCGCCGTGTCGGCCACGACGACGAGGCCGCCGTACCTCGCTATCCCGACGGCCACGCCGGGCGTGTCGTACCAGCCCGCGAGGCTCGGGCTCGACGGGTTGGCCACGTCGACGATCTGGAGCCCGAGGGAGTCGTCGGCCACCACGGCGTAGCCTCCGCTCAAGACCACGTCGCGAGCCGTGCCCCCCGTGTCGTAGGCTCCCGTGTAGGAAGGACTCGCCGGCGTCGCGATGCTGTAGATCCGCAGCCCCGAGGCGGCGCTCGCGAGGTACAGCGTAGAGCCGTTGATTGCTAGGCCCAGGGCGTGCCCCGAGGGGGAGGTCTCGCTGTACGAGATGCTCGGCGCCCCGGGAGCCGAGACGTTGACGACCTTGAGCCCCTGGTTGTTGGCCGCCACGTAGGCGTAGCCGCCCACGATCTTCACCGCCTCGACGGTCGCCCCGAGGCTGGCGGAGATGCCCCGGTAGGCCGGGCTCGAGGGCGTGGTCACCTCGTAGATGAGGAGGTTGGCCGAGGCGCCGAGGCAGGCGTAGCCGCCGCTCACGGCGATCGCGGTCGCCGGCGAGGTAATCGAGGCGTAGACGGCCCGACCTACCTCGGCCGGGGCCGAGGGAGTCGAGACGTTCGCGATCACCATGACGGGGTTGGATGATCCGTTCCAGCCGGCGGCGACGTAGGCATAGTTGCCCGACAGGGCGATATCGGCGCCGAACACGGTGCTCGTTCCGAGGGCGAGCGATCCGAGAAGGGCGGGATCGGAGGGATCCGAGATATCGATGCAGACGAGGTAGCCGGGATTGCCGTAGGTGATCGCGAATGCCCGCTTGTTCGCCTCGTCCACGGCCACGGCGATCGGGTTCCCGGGCAAGGAGGCCGAGGGCAGGGCCCCGACCCCGTAGAAGGGATAGGACTCGGGTATGCCGCCGGCCACGCCCGCTCCCGCCGCGCTCAGGGAGGCGCCCTCGATAGCGGGCCTGACCTTGTAGTAGTAGACCTGCTCGGCGGTCACGAAGCTGTCGAGGAAGCTCGTGCCGCTCACCGCGCCCGAGATGTTCTCGTAGCTCCCGGCCTTGGTCGAGGAGCGGTAGACCTCGAAGCTCGCGGTCGCCGCGATCCCGTTCCAGAGGACGCGGAGGCCTCCCGACTCCGTCCTCACCTCGGGCGCGAGGGTCTGCTCGGAGAGGGGCACGCAGGAGAGGTAGTCCGACCAGTTATCGGAGCCCGAGCTCGAGCGGGAGCGGAGCTGGAAGACGTGGAGGGCCCCGTTCTGGAGCCCCGCGAGGGTGTACGAGGTCGCGGCGGCGGAGATGCCCTCGACCTTCTGGCCGTAGCCCGCCGAGGGCAGGGAGCCGTTGGTCGTGTAGTACAGGTCGTAGCCCGTCGTGAGGGGCGAGGCTTCCCAGGAAAGGTCCACGGCCCCGCTCGAGACCGTCGCCGCGAAGGAGGGTATGCCGTTCCCCGCGTTGACGAGGACGAGGCTCTTCGCGCCCACGTTGCCGTTGCGGTCCTCGGCCTCGAGGGGGAGGGTGATGGAGCCCGTCAGGCTGCCGGTCTCGAAGGAGAAGGCGAAGGAGCCTGCCGCGTCGGGGACGAGGGAGCCCGAGATCGCCGTGCCGAGGACCGCGTAGCGGAGCTCGACGCAGAGGCCGCGGCCGTCGCCCTTCTTTTGCGCGTCGTCGCTGACCGAGCCCGCCACGGGCACGGTCGCGCTGTAGGGTTTCCCGTCGGCGGGGGAGCTCAGGACGATCACCGGGGCGATCGCGTCCTTGGCGTAGTCGAGGACGGAGTCGTCGATGGGCTTCACGCAGGAGCCCAGGATGGCGAGGGCCGCCGCGGCGAGGGCGAATCGATGCTTCATGCGCCGGCTCATGTCATTCCTCCCCGTCGAGATAGCGGCCATCGTCCCGGCCGGCCTCGCTCGCGCGGGCCGAGCCGCCTCCGGGAAGCGAAGCCGCGAAGGCCTCGCGCCGCTTGGCGTAGCTCTCGACCCTCGTCGCGTCGCCGAGGGCGCCGTAGGTCTTGGCCAGCCGTCCCAGGACCAGGTCGGCCAGGGCCGGCGAGGCCGAGCCCTTCTTCTCGATCTGGGCCTGGGCCTCGAGGTAGTAGCCGAGGGCCTTCTTGGGCGAGCCTCCCTCGAGGGCGACGTTCCCGAGGTTGACCATGGCCGAGACGAAGGCGGGGTCCATCGAGAGGGCCTTCTTGAAGGCCCCCTCGGCCGCCTCGGCGCGGCCGAGGGTCGCGAGGAAGATGCCCAGGCGGTTGTAGTCCTGCTTCCTGCCCGAGGCCGCGGCGAGGGCCTGCTGCCGCTTCGCGAGGGCCTCGGCGTACCTGGACTGCACGGACTTGTAGGCGGCGAGCATGGCATCCGCCCGCCCGTATTGGAGCCCGAGGTCGGTCTCCTTGAGCCCGATGGCCCGGTACGAGGCCTGCGCCGACCTGGTACGGTGGAGGGCCCGCGAGGAGGGCGTCCTCTCGAGGGCATTCCACTCCTCGGCGCCCTTGCGCCAGGCCTCGTCGAAGGCCGAGGACTCGACGAGGGTAGCCTCCACGGGCAGCCAGGCCTCGCCGTCGACGGGTATGACGAGGGAAGGCTCCGCGGCCACGAGCCCCGCCGAGCGGAGGGGGAGCTTGGTGTTGAATACGGGGTAGACGTGGCCGGGGACCGTGATGAAGCCCGTCTCCACGCCCGCGCACTCGAGGAGGGCGCAGTAGAGGGCGGTCAGGTCGTCGCAGTCGCCCGAGGCCCGCTGGAGGGTCTGGCGGGGCAGGTTCACGAGGTCGACGACGTTGTCCTTGCCCCGGAAGACCGCGTAGGGCGTGACGGGGTCGGGCTGGTAGGAGAGGTTGAGCTCGCGCAGGGCCTCGTAGGTCGCCATCGCGACGCGGAGCGCCTCGTTGAGGCCGGGCAGCTCCGCGTCCCTGCAGGACTTGCGTATATAGGCGAGGTAGTTGCGCAGCGCGGAGTCCGAGGGAGTGATGAAGGCCGCCAGCTTCTCGTCGTCGTCCCAGATTATGGAGTTCTTGTCGTAGAGCTCGTAGGAGAGGGGGAAGCGCTGCTCGAGGTTGCGGCCCCGCACCATGTAGCTGCAGACGATCTCGCCGGAGAGGGGGGTGGTGCCCTCGACCCGGAAGACCTCGTCGTTGAAGACTCCCCGCAGCTCGATCTCGGCCTCCTCGCCGGGGGCGAGGGAGAGGGGGGCGCTCACCTTCGTGGGCGAGTCCATGTAGCCGGCTTGGAAGAAGGACAGGGAGAGCTCCTCGAGCCGGTAGCGCTCGGCGTTCTTGATGCGGATCCGGCCGAAGGGCTTCTTGGCGTAGTAGCTCTGCATCGAGGCGAAGACCGGGTTGAGCTCGGCGGAGAGGAGCTTCAGGCTCTTCATGGTGGCGAGGAGGGCGTCCGGATCGATCCCCGGCCGGAAGGAGAGGGAGAAGCCGATGCCCACGGTGAAGCCGTCGAAGTCCGAGAGGCTGCCCAGGGAGCGGCGGTAGCCTGCCGAGGGATGGATCCCGATGCTCAGGTTGTAGGAGGGATCGAGGGCGATGGAGCCGCCGAAGGCGGCGCCGACGAAGTACGAGCCGTAGCTCTCGCCGCCGGGGATGAGCTCGGGGTAGATCGACTCGCCCCCGAGGGCGAGGATATCGGCCCCGAGCTCGAAGCTCTTGGTCATGCGCCTCGACATGCCGAGGCCGAGGCCGAGGCTGAGGTCCTTGTGGTCGTAGCGCTCCGCCCCGGAGGAGGCGCGGGCGGTCCGGCTCTCGAGCCCGAGGGTCGCGCTCGCCCGAAGGCGCTTCGCCTCGCCGAAGGGCAGCCGGAACGCGGCCTCCACGCCGTAGGCGCCGAAGTCGCCGCCCGCGGCCGAGAGGTCGTTCAGGCTGCGATAGGCGACGTCGACCGAGAAGGGGTAGGAGTAGAGCTGGTCGAGGGAGGCATCCTGGGCGGAAAGGGGCTGAAGGCAGAGCAGAAGCGCGAGGCCGGCGAGCGCCGGCATGCGGCGTCCAGACTTGTTGATCATTATTATCCCCTTGCGAAACAATTTTATCGCATCCCCTCGGCCTTTCAAGCCCGATCGGCCGCCCGGAAACAGCCGGGCCCTTCCTTTCTTCGGCGATTTCCGCATAATGGTCCGCGAGCCGCGGCGCGCGCGGCCAGGAGCGACCCAATGGAACTCAAGGACCTCGAGCCGAAGGGCCTGTGGCGGCATTTCTTCGACATCTGCTCGATCCCCCATCCCTCGCATCATGAGGCGGCCCTCGCCGCCGCCCTCGCCGATCGGGCGCGCTCGCGCGGCCTCGAGGCCCGGATCGACGGGGCGGGGAACCTCGTCATCCGCGCCCCCGCGAGCCCGGGGCGGGAGAGAGCGCCCGGGATCATCCTCCAGGCCCACCTCGACATGGTGCCCCAGGCCGCCTCCGGCTCGGCCCACGACTTCTCCCGCGACCCGATCCGGCCCCGCATCGACCCGAAGGATCCCGCCTGGCTCGTCGCCTCGGGCACGACCCTCGGCGCGGACAACGGCATCGGCGTCGCGATGGCCCTCGCCCTCCTCGAGGAGGAGGGCCTCGCCCACGGGCCCCTCGAGCTCCTCCTGACGACGAACGAGGAGGACGGCATGACGGGGGCCCGGGGCGTCGAGGAGGGAGCGCTCTCCGGAAGCCTCCTCGTGAACCTCGACGGCGAGGACGACGGGGAGCTCACCATCGGCTGCGCGGGCTCGATCCGCGCGGCCGCCGAGCTCGAGCGGGCCGCCGAGGCTCCCCCGGCCGGCCTGGCCTGGCTCGATACCTCGGTCTCGGGGCTCCTGGGCGGCCACTCGGGCGTCGACATCGACAAGGGCCGCGCCAACGCGAGCCTCGCCCTCGTCCGCCTCATCCGCCGGGCCGCCTCCGACGCGACCGCCTCGCCCCGCCTCGCCTCGATCGAGGGAGGGAGCGCGGCCAACGCCATCCCCCGCGAGGCCCGGACCCTCCTCGGCCTGCCCGAATCCGCCGTCCCATCCTTCCGCGCCGCCTTCGAGCGCGAGGCCTCGGCCCTCGCCGCGGAGCTCGGCGCGGCCGACCCCGGCCTGGCCGCGGCCCTCGCCCCCCGCCGGTGCCCGGCCCCCGCCGCGGCCCTCGGCCCCGCCGAGAGCGCCGGCCTCCTCGCGATCCTCGCCGCCCTCCCCGACGGCCTCGTCGCCATGGAGCCCGACATGCCCGGCCTCATCAGGACCTCCCTCAACCTCGGCGTGCTCGCGGGCCGCGCCGAGGCGGGGAGCTTCCGCCTCTCGACCCTGGTCATGATCCGCTCCTCCTCCGACCGGGAGAAGGCGGAGCTCGGCGCGCGGGTCGAGGCGGTTCTCGCCGCGGCCGCGGGCTCTGGCTGGCGCGTCGCGCAGTCGCGGCCCTCGGAGGGGCCGGCCTGGCCGCCGAACCTGGCGAGCCCCCTGCTCGCGACGGCGCGCTCGGCCTACCGCGAGCTCTTCGGCGCCGATCCCAAGGTGAGCTCGACCCACGGCGGCCTCGAACCCAGCCTCTTCCGGCCCCGCTTTCCCCGCTGGGACATGATCTCCCTCGGGCCCAAGCTCCTGTACCCCCACTCCCCCGACGAGCGGCTCGAGATCGCCTCGGTGGGCCGCTCCTACCGCTTCCTCCGCGCCCTCGTCGAGCGGCTGGCGGGCTGAAAAAAAGGCGGGCGCCCCGCCGGGGCGCCCGCCAAGATAGCATCGCCTAACGCGCCTAGAGCCAGCGGACCCCGCGTATCCCGGTGATGCCCAGGCCGGGCGCCTCGTTCGGCCGGACCAGGGACTCGGCGAAGACGGCGCCCCCGTCGATCGGGTCCTCGCGGCAGAGCACGGGGCCGTCGAGGTCGACCTTGGTGATCACCTTCTTGGCCGCGGCGAGGTGGACGGCCGCGGTCACGCTCACCTTGGCCTCGAGCATGCAGCCGATCATGCACTCGACCCCGGAGACCTCGGCGATGGAGCAGATGCGCAGGGCGTTGTGCAGGCCGCCGGCCTTCATGAGCTTGATGTTCACGATGTCCGCGGCGCGGCTCTGCATGATCTTGAGCGCGTCCCGGGGCGAGAAGGCGCTCTCGTCGGCCATGACGGGCACGGACACGTTGTCCGTCACGTGCTTGAGCCCCTCGAGGTCGTGGGCGGGCACCGGCTGCTCGACGAGCTCGAGGGAGAGCCCCGCGTCCTCCATCCGGCGGATCAGCCGGACGGCCTCCTTGGGCCTCCAGCCCTGGTTGGCGTCGACGCGGATCTCGACCTCGTGGCCGATCCGCTCGCGGATGAGCTTGATCCGCTCGATGTCGCGCGCGGGATCCTTGCCGAGCTTGATCTTCAGGGTCCGGTAGCCGAGCGCGACGGCCTCGGCGCTGTCCCGGGCCATGGTCTCGGGATCGTTCGCGCTGATGGTGATGTCGGTGACGATCTCCTTGCGGTAGCCGCCCCAGAGCTTGTACAGGGGGGCGCCCCGGAGCCGCCCGAAGAGGTCGTAGACGGCGATGTCGACCGCGGCCTTGGCGCTCGTGTTGTGCACGACCGCCCCGTCGATCCGCGACATGATCTCCTCGAGCTCGTCCACGTCCATGCCCACGACGGCCTTGGCGATGTGGTCGCCGATGGCGCCGACGATGGCCCCGGTCGTGTCGCCGGTGATCACCCCGGTGGGGGGGGCCTCGCCGTAGCCGACCTCGCCCGAGTCGGTGGAGAGCTCGACGATCACGTCCTCGACGCTCTCCACGCTGCGCAGGGCGGTCTTGAAGGGTTTCTTGAGGGGCACGGAGATCCGCCCCATCCGCAATCCGGTGATTCTCATGACGATAGGTCCTTCCCGAATGCCCCGGGCCCTCGCGGCCCGGGAGCGTTTAGTCGCGTAGTACGCCTAGGACGGCGCCCGCCCCTGGATCTCGGCCAGCTTCTTGGCCGCGTCCTTGTAGGCGACGACGATGGCCCTCTGCGAGGAGCCGTGGTAGCGGCGCTTGACCTCGGCCTCGAGCTCCTCGTCGTCCTTCCCCATCGCCTTGCCGACGAAGATGGAGCGGACGAACTCGTCGGTGGTCCTGAGGGTCGAGGCGCAGCCGACGTCGATTATGCGGCCGCTGCCCGGCTCCACGACGAAGCCGATGTAGAACGACTTGTAGAGCGTCGTGATGGCGTTGTCGGTGTTGGTCTTCGAATTCCCGACCAGATACACCGTCGAGGCGTCGTACATCCTTCCTCCCGTCCGGGCCCCGGCTCGCGCGGCCGGGGCCCGCGAGGATTATAGGATAGAGAGCATCTTGCCGACGAGGAGGCCGCCGCCGGTGCCGACGATGTAGCCCATGAGGGCCATGAGGACGCCGACCGGCACGAGGGCCTCGCTGTAGGCCGCGGCGAGGATGGGGGCCGAGGCCACGCCGCCGATGTTCGCGAGGCTCGCCACGCCGCAGGTGAAGAGGTCGAGCTTGGCGACCTTGGCGATCAGGGCCATGACCAGGGCGTGGATGCCGAGGATCACGAAGCCGACGACGATGTACAGGGGAGCCTGGCCGAGCTCGGCGAAGTTGGCCCGCGAGGCGATGAGTCCGACGATGGTGTAGAGCATCAGGTTCGCCAGGGCCTGGGAGCCGGGGAGCTTGGCCAGGGGGGTCATGGCGCAGAGGACGCCGGCCGCCGTCGCGATGAGGACGGTCCAGGTCGAGCTCTGGAAGAAGACCGACTTGGGCAGCATGCCGCCGAGCCAGATCGAGAGGGCGGATACCAGGAGGCTCGTCCCGAGGAGGACGATGAGGTCCACGAACTCGATCTTGCGCTCCGCTCCGCCCACGTCGCCGAGGCGGCTGCCCACCTCCTCGAGGAGCTTGGTGTCGGCCTTGGTCCACTTGTTGAACTTGGGCGCGAAGGAGACGATCCACAACAGGAGCATGACCCAGATCGAGTAGTTGATCGAGTCCATGAGGAGGGCGTAGCCCATCTCGGAGTCGGCCACCTCGAGGGCCCCCTGGATGGCCACCATGTTGCCGGTGCCGCCGATCCAGCTGCCGCAGAGGGCCGCGAGGGGCTTCCAGCTTCCGGCGCCCATGGCGCCCTTGAAGATGAGGAAGGCGACGACGAAGCCGATCATGATCGAGGCCGTCGCGGAGAAGAAGCCGATGAGCATCTTCGGCCCGAGCTTGACGATCTTGCGCAGGTCGCAGCGGAGCAGCATGAGGAAGATCATCGCGGGCAGGAGGCCGTCCTTGAGGGCCTTGTAGGCCGCGGTGATCTGCGGGGTCTTGCCCCAGACCTTGAAGGTGGACAGGAGCATCGCGAAGAAGTAGAGCATCACGATGGCCGGGACGTACTTGAAGATCTTGAGGTTGGCCTTCTTCTCGAGGAGCACGAGGAGGCTCGCGAAGAAGATGAGGAATGCCACGTAGGGCAGGGCGTTCTGGATCATGGTCTCTCCTTGGTTGTCGCCATTGGGGCCGGGTTCGGGATTCTCCTTTGGTCACGCGCGCCTGCGCCACCTCCTTCCCGCGGCCGGGACGCCCCGAGGGCGGTCGCGCGGCGGCGCGGCGAGGGAAGGGACGCGGACCAGGAGGAGCCGAGCTGTCGAATGGTTCATGGGCATCCTCCGCGGAAAGCGAGCCAGCGTATCGACCTTTCGGCCGGTTACCGAGCTTCGCTTGCGGACGATGCCGGAGGGGCACCCAAGCAAACCAAGCAGTAAATCGGATAGAGGGATCCGATTTGCTGAGTATATAGGCGATTTTAAGGCCGCGCAACTTATTTCTGCCGCGCAGCGGCGGCGCGCGCCTCCGATATCGGCTATACTGTCATCCGCGAGGCACGCCGTGAAGACCATCCTCCTCGTCGACGACGAGTCCTTGATCGCCCTCTCCACCAAGCTCGGCCTCCAGGACGCCGGCTACCGCGTCCTCGTCGCCGCGTCCGGCGAGGAGGCCGTCGAGGCGGCCCTCGCGGAGGAGGGGCCCGACCTCGTCCTCATGGACATCGACCTCGGCCCGGGCATCGACGGCACGGAGGCGGCCCGCCGGATCCTCGAGCGGCGCCGCCTGCCCATCGTCTTCCTCAGCTCCCACTCCGAGAGCTCCTACGTCGCGAAGGTGCGGGGCCTCACCCGCTACGGCTACGTATCGAAGGACGCGGGCGGCTTCGTCCTCCTCTCCTCGATCGAGATGGCCTTCGAGCTCTTCGACGCGCACGAGCGGCTGCGGGAGAGCGAATCGCGGCTCACGACCCTCATCAAGACCATCCCCGACCTCGTCTGGCTCAAGGACGCGGAGGGCGTCTACCTCGCCTGCAATCCCAGCTTCGAGCGCTTCTTCGGGGCCCCGGAATCCGAGATCGTCGGCAAGACCGACTACGACTTCCTCGAGGCCGAGCTCGCCGACTTCTTCCGCGACAAGGACCGCGAGGCCATACGCGCGGGTTCCCAGCGCAGCAACGAGGAGTGGGTGACCTTCGCGAGCGACGGGCATCGCGCCCTCCTCGAGACGATCAAGACGCCGATGTCCGACGCCTCGGGCAAGGTCCTCGGCGTCCTCGGGATCGGCCGCGACATCACCGAGCGCAAGCTCGCGGAGGAGGCGCTCAAGGCGAGCGAGGACAGCGTCCAGCGCAAGCTAGCCGCCATCGTCGAGCCCGACGGGGACCTCGGCGACCTGGGCCTCGGCGACATCGTGGACGTCCCCTCCCTCCAGGCCCTCCTGGAGGACTTCTCAGCCCTCACCGGCATGACCACCGCCGTCCTCGACTCGCGGGGCACGATACTCGTGGCCACGGGCTGGCAGGATATCTGCACCAAGTTCTTCCGCAAGCATCCGCTGAGCGGCGCCTTCTGCACCGAGAGCGACCTCTTCCTGGCCAAGAACCTCAAGGCGGGGGAGTACCTCGACTACCGCTGCAGGAACGGGCTCTGGGACGTCGTCACGCCGTTGTTCGTCGACGCGCGCCACGTCGGCAACATCTACACCGGGCAGTTCTTCTACGAGGAGGACGAGGTGGACCTGGCGGCCTTCGCCGCCCAGGCCGGGCGCTACGGCTTCGACGAGGGGGAGTACCTCGCGGCCCTCGCCCGGGTCCCCCGCTATAGCCGCGCCGCGATCGCTCGGCTCATGGACTTCCTCGTGCGGCTCACGAATTTCGTCTCGCGCCTGAGCTACAGCAACTTGAAGCTCGCGCGCGCCACCGCGGACCTGCGCCGCGCCGAGGAGGAGAAGGAGCTCCTGCTCAAGGAGCTCCAGCACCGGGTCAAGAACAGCCTCGCGATCGTGTCGAGCTTCCTCAGGCTCAACAAGACCGAGCTCCTGGACGAGGCCGCGCAGCGCGCCTTCCAGGAGGCCTCGGACCGGATCAAGTGCATATCCCTCATCTACGAGCAGCTCGACCAGCCGACGAGCGCGGGCAGGATCAGGCTCGACCTCTACCTCTCGGGCCTCGCCGAGCTCCTGCGGACGACCTACGCGCCGGACTCGGGGCGGCTCGGCGTCGAGCTCGAGCTCCCCGAGATCGAATGCGCGCAGAAGCGCGCGGTCTCCCTCGGCCTGGTCTTCAACGAGCTGTTCACCAACGCCCTCAAGTACGCCTGCCCGCCCGGCCGGCCCGGCTCGATCGGCATCTCGCTGCGCGAGTCGGGCGGGCAGCTCGAGCTCCGGGTCGCGGACCGGGGGCCCGGCCTGCCCGCCGATTTCGATCCGCGGACCGCCGCGAGCCTCGGCCTCAGGATCGTCCACATGCTCGCCGAGGAGCTCGGCGGGAGCATCGCCTTCGAGTCGGACGGGGGCACGACGGCGATCCTCCGCTTCCCCCGGGACTAGGCCCTCCCGGGCCGTCCCGCCCGGCCGCTCCGATGGTAGAGGTCGCGGGCGAGGGGGAGGAGCTTCGCCCGGTCGAGGACCCGTATCCGGCCCCTGGTCCCCTCGAGGATGCCCTCGGCGCGGAAGCGGCGCACGACCCGGGCGAGCTGGCGGTAGCTCGCGCCGATGAAGTCCGCGAGCTCCCCGAGGTCGTCCGTGCCCAGGAGCTCCCCCGCCCCGTCGAGGCTGGCCAGGAGGTAGCTCGCGAGGCGGTTCTCGACCGGGTAGCGCAGGTTTATCGACTCGGCCTGGTTGCGGTCGGCGAGCTTCTCGCCCAGGCGGCCGCAGAGGTACATGAGGAAGCGGCCGTTGCGGTCGGCTGCCTTCCGGACGGCGGCGATCGGGAGGAGGAGGCAGAGGGCGGGGGTGATGGCCTCGACGCTCAGGAGGTAGCGCTCGGCGGAGAAGAGCTCGACCTCGCCCAGGACGTCGAAGGGCTCGAAGAAGGAGGCCAGGACGCTCTGCCCGTTCTCCATGGTGCTGTAGGCCTTGACCCGGCCCTCGACCAGGAAGTACAGGCTCCGCACCGGGTCGCCCGCCCGGATGAGGAGCTCGCCGGGGCCGCGGCGCAGGGGCGCGAGGGCCTCGACGAGGTCTCCGGAGATGAGCTCGTCGAGGCCGAAACGCCGTATCAGCTCCTCCCTCCGCTCCATGCTCGGCGAATCCTCCCGCGATAGGACATATGTCCTATCGCAAGGACGATCCTAGCAGGATACTCGAGCCCAGGAAAGGGAGAGCCCAGCCATGTACGCCGCCCTCGCGCCCCTCGTCGGCGCCCTGATCACCCTCATGAACGGCCTGAACAGCCGCTTCGCGGCCAGAGTCGGCTACCTGGCCGCGGCCCTGGTAATCCACCTCGCCGGCCTCGCGGCCGTCCAGCTCATCCTCCTCGCGCGGCGCGAGGGTCGGGGCGGGAGGGAAGGCCGCGAGCGGCTGCCGCCCTACTACTACCTCGGCGGCTTCGTGGGGGTGGGGACCGTCTTCGCGAGCAGCTACGCCTTCGCCCGGCTGGGGGCGACCCTCGCCGTGGCCCTGGCCCTCCTCGGCCAGGCCCTCTTCTCCCTCGGGGCCGACGCGACCGGCCTCCTCGGGCGGAAGCGCTACCCCCTCTCCGCGCGGCGGCTCCCGGGCATAGCCCTGGCCCTGGCGGGAGTGGCCCTCATGGCCGGGCAGTGGCGCGCCAACATCCCCGCCCTCCTCGCCGGCCTCGCGGCGGGGCTCTGCCCCGGGCTCTCCTTCATCCTCAACTCCGAGCTCGGCCGGCGGGTGGGGGTCTTCCGCTCGACCCGGGTCAACTACCTCGCCGGCCTGGCGACCATCCTGGCCGTCGCCCTCGCCCTCCGCCTCCCCCTCGCCGCCTCCGCCCAGGCGGTAGCCGAGGCCGGCCCCTTCCTCGCCCTCGGCGGGGGCTTCATGGGCGTGGCCGTGGTCAGCTCCATGAACTTCATCTTCCCCCGCCTCTCGGCCTTCTCGGCCACCCTCCTGGTCTTCGGCGGCCAGGCCCTGACCGGCCTGGCCCTCGACGGCCTCGCCGGGGGCATGCTCGACACGCGCAAGCTGGCCGGGACGGCCCTCCTCCTCGCCGGCTTCGCGGCCGACGCCGCCCTCTCGCGCCGACCCGGGAGCCCTCAGCCTTGACCGCCGCGCGGCCCCCGCATATCCTGATGCCGGGCGCGCGCTCGCGAGGAGGCATTCGCGCATGTTCGGAGCCTGGTTCTGGTGGGCCGCCGCCGGCCTCGTCCTCGTCTGCGCGGAGACCTTCATCCCCGGCCTCGCGGTCATCTTCTTCGGCCTGGGCGCCCTGGCGACCTCCCTCCTCTGCCTCGTGCCCCCCTTCGCGGCGAGCCCGGCCCTCCAGGCCCTCTTCTGGACGGCCTCGAGCCTCGCCTCCCTGGCCCTCCTGCGACGGCCCCTCATGCGGATCCTCAGGGGGAGCGTCTTCTACCGGATCCCCGAGGAGGAGGTCGATCCCCTGGAGGGCGAGCCGGCCATCGTCACCGAGCGCGTCGGGCCGGAGGAGCCGGGGCGGGTCCGCTTCCGCGGCACGAGCTGGAAGGCCCTCGCCTACCTCGAGACCCTCGAGCCGGGCGAGGAGGTCAGGGTCGTCTCCCGCGAGGGCCTGGCCCTCGTGGTGACCAAGGACTTCCTCGATCCCTCCGGCGAGAGCGAGGCCGCGGGGGGCCTCGTCGCCGGCGGGGCGGATTCAGACAAGGAGGTATCGAAGTGATACGGATCATCTTGGCCTACGCCGCGGCCCTCGCGGCCATAGCCGTCCTGCTCCGCCTCGTCGTGGTCGTGCCGGAGCAGCGGGCCTACGTCGTGGAGTTCCTCGGCAAGTACCGCAGGACCCTGGGCTCGGGCCTCCACGTCCTCGTGCCCTTCCTCGAGCGGATCGCCTACCGGCACCAGCTCAAGGAGGACGTCATCGACGTCGAGCCCCAGGTCTGCATCACCTCGGACAACGTCCAGGTCACCGTCGACGGGATCCTCTACTACAAGATCTTCGACCCCGTCCTCGCGAGCTACGGCATCGACGACTACCGCTTCGCCACGGTCCAGCTGGCCAAGACCACCATGCGCTCCGAGATCGGCAAGATCGAGCTCGACCGGAGCTTCGCCGAGCGCGAGGTAATCAACGACAACATAGTCCGGGCGGTGGACGAGGCGACCGATCCCTGGGGCATCAAGGTCACCCGCTACGAGGTCCGCTCGATCACGCCGAGCGAGGTGATCACCGAGGCCATGGAGCGGCAGATGCGGGCCGAGCGCGAGAAGCGCGCCGAGATCCTCGCCAGCGAGGGCGTCAAGGAGAGCCGCATCAACGTTTCCAAGGGCGAGCGCGAGGAGGCGATCAACATCTCCATGGGCGAGCGCACCCGCACCATCAACCAGGCCGAGGGCAAGGCCGCGGCCATCGGCGCGGTGAGCCGGGCCACGGCCGAGGGCCTCGGGCTCGTGGCCGAGGCCCTCGCCTCCCCGGGAGGCTCCTCGGCGATGACGCTGCGCCTCGCCGAGCAGTACGTCGAGCGGCTGGGGCAGATCCTCGGCCAGGCCAAGACCCGGATCATGCCCGAGCGCCTGGCCGAGCTCCAGGGCCTGGCCGAGCTCGTCGGCCTGGTCCCCGCCGGGGCCGGCCGCCCCGAGCCGGCGCCGGAACGGGCGCCAGCGCCCGAGGCCGAGCGCGAGCTCGTCCGCGCCCGCCGCGAAGGAGGCCGCCCGTGAATCCCTTCGTTCCCCTCGCCATCATCCTCGGCCTCTTCGGCCTGGTCGTCGCGATCCAGCTCCTGCGCTCCATCCGCATCGTGCCGGCCCAGTCCTCATACATCGTCGAGCGCCTCGGGCGCTACGCCTCGAGCCTCGGCGCGGGCTTCCACGTCCTCGTCCCCTTCCTCGACCGGGTGGCCTACAAGCACACCCTCAAGGAGCAGGCCATCGACGTGCCCTCCCAGGAATGCTTCACCATGGACAACGTCAAGGTGAGCATCGACGGCGTCCTCTACCTCAAGGTCGTCGACCCCAAGCGCGCGAGCTACGGGGTCACCGACTACCGCTTCGCCTGCGTCTGCCTGGCCCAGACCACGATCCGCGCCGTCGTCGGCAAGCTCGAGCTCGACCGCACCTTCGAGGAGCGGGGCTCCATAAACGCCGCCGTGGTGCGGGCCGTCGACGAGGCCGCCTCGCCCTGGGGGGTAAAGGTCACCCGCTACGAGATCCAGAACATCAAGGTGCCCGACTCGGTGCTCAAGTCGATGGAGCTCCAGATGAAGGCCGAGCGCGACAAGCGCGCGGAGATCGCCAAGAGCCTCGGCGTCATGGAAAGCAAGATCAACTACTCCAAGGCCTCCATGGAGGAGGCGGTGAACAAGAGCGAGGGCGAGAAGCAGCGCGCGATCAACGAGGCCGAGGGCCGCGCGGCCGAGATCCTCGCGGTGGCCAAGGCCACGGCCGATTCGATCAGAACCCTGGCGGCCGCGGTCTCCGCGCCCCAGGGCCGGGAGGCCGCCTCCCTCCGCCTCGCGGAGGCCTACATCGAGTCCCTCCGCAAGCTCGCCGCCCCCGGCAACACGGTCATCCTCCCCATCGACCTCGCCGATCCCGCGGCCGTGACCCGGAGGACGGACCGCCTCCTCGGGGGCTGAGCGCGGCCGGCCGGCGGGGCGCTGGACTCCCGCCGGTCCGGGCGCATCCCGTCCTGACCGATTCCTAACGGCCGCCTAACCGCGAGGGAAGGCGGCCTTCCTATACTCGGGCCATGAGCCCGCGAAAGAGACTGCGGATCGCCATCTCCGTGAACGGCGAGGGACGAGGTCACCTAACGCGCATCGCCGCCCTCGCCCGCCGCCTCGAGGGCAGGCAGGAGCTGGCCTTCTGGGCCCCGGACACCATCCTCGAGGAGCTCGGCCGGCTCTTCCCCCGGGCGGAGGCGCGGCCGGTCCCCCTGCTCAGGATAGCGATGCGGGGGCCGGGCATCGACCTCGCGGGCACGGCCGCGGCCAACCTCGGGCCCCTCGTCTCGACGGGCTCGAGCGTCTCGGCCCTCGCCGCCGAGCTCGAGGCCTTCCGCCCCGACGGGGTCCTCTCCGACTTCGAGCCCTTCCTCCCCGAGGCCGCCGCCCGCCTCGGCCTGCCCGTCCTCCAGCTCAACCATCCCGGCATCCTGACCCGCTTCCCCCTGACCGATCCCGCCTCGGTCGCGGCGAAGCTCGTCGCCGCCCGCATGATGGGCCGCTTCGACAAGCTCCTGCTCTGCTCCTTCTACGCGGGCGACGTCGGCCCCATCCTGCGGCCGGAGCTCCTCCGCGCGAGGCGCCCGCGGCGGGAAGAGGACTTCGTCCTGGTCTACGCCCGCGAGGGCCTGGCCGAGCGCTTCAGGGACTACGCGGCGAGGCGGGGCGCGACGAGGTTCCGCTTCTTCCCCGACCCGGCCTCGGACTACGCTTCCGCCCTCGCCTCCTGCTCCGCCATCGTCGCCCCGGCCGGGCACCAGACCATCTGCGAGGCCCTCTGCCTAGGCAAGCCGATCTTCGCCGTCCCCCTCGCGGGCCAGGCCGAGCAGGCCCTCAACGCCCAGATGCTCCGCCGCTCGGGCTGGGGCGACTGGGCCCCGGCCGAGGCCTTCGAGGAGGGCCTCGACCGCTTCCTCGCCGCGCGTGGCTCCTATCCCCGGCCCCCCGAGCCGGGCCTGGCCTTCCGCTTCGGCGACGAGGGACCCCGGGCCGCCCGGATCGTGCGGGACTACTTCGCCGCGGAAGCCGCGCGCCTGCGCGGCCCCGCCCCGATCCGCCGCGCCTACTCGCGGGCCACCTGGTTCCTCGGCCGCCTCGTGCCGGCCGGGGGAAGCCTCGGGGCGCCCGCGTGAGCGGCTGCGCCCACGGACGCCCCGCCGCGCGCCGCGGCCTCAGGTAGCGGAGTTCAGGAGCTCGCTCAGGCCGATGAGGAGGATGGTCGCCGCGACGACGGCCGCGGCGATGGCCTCGAGGCCGACCCTGATAGCCAGGAAGCCGTAGGCCGGGGGCACCAGGGTCGCCCCGCCGTAGGCGAAGGCCACCTGCCGCCCCACGACTCGCCGGGCCGTCGCCTCGTCGAAGCGGCGGGGCGTCTCGTGCATGAGGCAGGGGTAGACCGGGGCGCAGCCGAGGCCGAGGAGGGCGAGCCCGGCCGCCGAGATCCAGAGGGCATCCCCGAGGAAGGCGCCGGCCCCGAACAGGCAGCCCCCCGCGAGGGCTAGGCCGAGGCCGAGGCGCACCATGCGCCGGTTGCCCAGGCGGTCTGCTATCGCCCCGGTGAGGAAGCGCCCGGCCATGATCGTCCCGTAAAAAAGGGAGAGGAGGAGGCCGGCCCTCGGCTGGGCCAGGCCCCGCGCGTCGACGAGGATCGAGGCGGCCCAGAGCCCGATGCCCGATTCCACCGCGAGGTAGAGGAGGTAGAGGACCGGGCCGAGCCAGGCAGCCCAGGGCGGGGCGGCGCCGGGCGCGGGCCGGGCCTCCTCGAGCTCGGGCGGCCGTCGCGGGACCGCCCCCTCGCGCCGCCATAAGGGGAGGCTCGCCCAGAAGATCGCGGCCAGGGAGAGCTGCAGGACCGCGATCGCGCGGTAGCCCGAGGCCCAGCCGGGGCCCGCGACCGCGCTCGCCATGATGGCCGGCCCGATCGTGGCGCCGACCCCCCAGAAGCCGTGGAGCCAGTTCATATGCCGCGAGGAGTAGTGCTCCGCGACGAAGTGGTTCAGTCCCGCGTCCACCGAGCCGGCGCCGAATCCCAGGGGCAGGGCGAGGGCGTAGAGCCAGGCGATCGAGGGCGCCAGGGAGTAGCCGAGGAAAGCGCCGCCGGTGAGGAGGCAGGACAGGAGGACCACCAGCCCCGTGCCCAAGCGCTCGAGGACCCGGGCCGCGGCGAGGCCCGAGAGGAGGGAGCAGATCGTCGCGACCACGGTCACCGGAGCGATGGCGTCGACGGGGAGGCCCCAGCCGCGGCGCATCGCTGGCCAGGCCACGCCGAGGCAGGAGTCGGGGATGCCGAGGCTGATGAAGGCGGCGTAGATGAGGACGAGGAGGAGGGCCGTTTTGTTTCGCATGACGCGCGGATGGTAGTCCTGCAACGCGTTGCAGGCAAGCGGTCGAGGACCGCTAGAAGGCGGTCCGCACGAGCCGCGCGACCCGCTCGCGCCGGCCCTCGGCGGGCAGGTACTCGGGCTTGCTCACCAGGAGGCTGGCCAGGCCGTGGACCTTCGCCCAGAAGCCCAGGAGGATCTCGCCCTCGCTCAGGCCGGGGAAGCGCGGCGCGAGGGGACGGGCGGCCTCGGCGAGGAGGGCGTAGCCGTCCCGCTCCCCCGATCCCCCCTCGCGAGCCTCCGCGCAGGCCGTTCCCGTGAAGAGGGAGACGATGGCCTCTCCCTGGAAGCCGATCCGCTCCGAGAGGATCTGGAAGAGGAGGAGGACCTCGGGATTGTCGAGGAAGAAGCCGACATAGGCCTCGCCGAGGCGATACAGCCGCTCCTCCGGGTCAGCGACTCCCTCGATCCCCGCGGCGAGGGCGGCGTCGAAGCGGGCTTGGTCCTCGCGGACGATGGCGAGGATGAGCTCCTCCCGGGAGGCGAAGTGGCGGTAGGGCGCGTTGTGGCTCACCCCGAGGCCCTGGGCGAGCTTGCGGAGGGAGAAGTGCGCGTAGCCTTCGGAAATGAGAAGGCTCCGCCCCTCGGCGAGGAGGGATGCGCGGAGATTCGGGTGGTGGTAGTCGGTGGGCATGGCGGAAGCATAGCGGAAGGTGTTGACACTGACAACATCTTCTCGCTATATTCGCTCCTGGTTGTTGACACTGCCAACATTGGAGGTCATATGAACATTCTCGGTCTGTACGACGAGAAGAACCCCGAGACGGAGGGCGCGGTGGCGGCCCTCGAGGCCTGGGCCCGTTCCGAGGGACATGCCCCTCGATTCGTCGATGCCTCGGCCCTCTCGCTCAAGCCCTGCCTCGGCTGCTTCGGCTGCTGGCTGCAGACGCCGGGATCCTGCCTGATCGGCGGCGACGAGGGGCGGGCCTTCGTCGAGGCCCTCGCCCCGGCCGATCTCTTCCTCGTGCTCACCCGCATCCCCTTCGGCTCCTTCGCGCCGGCGGTCAAGCGGACCCTCGATCGGAGCATCCCCGTCCTCCTGCCCTACTTCACCCTGCACCGGGGCGAGATGCACCACGCCCAACGCTATCGCCGGCCCCGGCGGCTCCTCCACGTCCCCTACGGCGACTACGAGGCCGAGGAGCTCGCCACCTTCGCGGGCCTCGCCGCGGCCCACTGCGACAACCTCCTGGCGCCGCCGGCGCGGCGGCAGTTCGCCTACCGGGGCGATCCCGAAGCCCTCGTCGCCTGGGTCGCCGAGGAGCTGGCGTCATGAAGGCCCTCCTCGTCAACGGCAGCCCCAAGGCCCGGGACTCGGCCTCGGGCAGCATCCTGGATAGCCTCGCCGCGGCCCTCGGCCCCGGAATGGAAACCAGGAGACTGCGGGCGATAACGGCGAAGGAGGCCGAGCCCGCCGACCTCGAGGCCGAGGTCCTGGTCCTCGCCTTCCCCCTCTACGTCGACAGCCTCCCGGCCCCACTCCTCGAATGGCTCCTCTCCTACGCCGCCCTGGCCAGGGCGCGCGGCGCGACGGCCAGGCCGGCCGCCGTCTACGCGATCTGCAACTGCGGCTTCCTCGAGGGGGCCCAGACCGAGACGGCCCTCGCCATAGTCCGGAACTTCGCCCGGAGCTCGGGGCTGCGCTGGGGCGGCGCCATCGGCCTGGGCGGCGGAGGCATGTTCGAGCCCATGGCGAAGCTGCCCCCGGAGGCCGCGATCAAGCGCCCCGTCAGCCGGGCCATGGACTGGCTCGCCGGCCTCATCCGCGGCGGCGAGGCCCCCGGCGAGGCCCGCTATGCCCAGTTCGCCTTCCCCCGCCTCGCCTACATCCTCGCGGCCCACCTGGGCTGGCGGCGACAGGCGAGGGCTAATGGGCTCAGACCGCGCGAGATCGGGAAGCGGCTCGCCTAGGCAGGGAGCCGGCGCAGCGGCTGGCTACCGAATGAGGCCTACCCCCAGGTGGCACTCCCCGCCCCCCTCGTCGCGGAGCCAGAGCTCCCCGTCCTGGATGGTGGCGGTGAGGGACATCGAACGGGCGACGAGGCCGCGCAGGCCCGCCGTCTCAGCCGGGTCGAAGCGGCGGACCTCGAGGTTGCGCCACTTCGCCAGGCCGCCGGCGATGGGATCCCACCAGAGCTCCGGCGAGGCCGAGTAGGCGTAGACGAGGACCCGCCTCGAGATGCCGCAGGCCTTGGCCAGGCGCCGGGCGTCGGGGTGGCCGAGCTCGATCCAGAGCTCGAGCTCCCCGGTCAGGTCCCGCTGCCAGAGGTCGGGCTCCTCGGTCTCGCCCAGGCCCCGCGAGAACTCGAGCCGCTCCCCCGCGTTGAGGGCGAAGGCGGCGAGGCCGATCATCATGCGCTCCTCGGACTCGGAGGGATGGCGGGCCAAAGTGAGGGAATGCGACGCATAGTAGTTCCGGTCGAGGTCGACGATGGCGAGCTCGGCCTTGTAGATCGTGGACTTGAGGGCCATGCCGAGGAGTCTCGCGGATAGCGGCTCGCGAGGTCAACGGGAGGAGAAGGCGGCCCCTGGTGGGCTTCCGACGCGGCCGCGCGGCCCGCGTGCGCCGATCGCGTCGCGATCGACAGCGACGAGGCCAGCGACGGAAGGCAGCGAGGGAAGCACGCCTGCGGCGCCGCCTAGAAATACATGACGGTCGCCTTTTTGCTGGTTCCGTATTCCTCGTATGCGACATAGGGGGTATCGTCAGGGTCGAGGGCGAGGGAAACGTAGTAGCTGGCGCCTTCGGCGAAGCCGGCGCTGCCCACCGTCTCCCAAGCTTCGCCGCTGAACTTCATGACCGTCGCCTTTCCGGAATTCGCCTTGTCACCGTAGGCGACGTAGGGCGCCTTCCCGGTTCCGATGGCCAGCGAGGTGTAGATCGCCTCGCCTGCCGAGACACCGGCGCCGCCCTTCGGGCCCCATGCGGCTTCGGGGGAGGCGGTCATAATCTCGCTGGCCGCGCTTTCGCCGTTGGCGTTGACCGCGGTGACGATGAAGGCGTAGGTTTTGCCGCTCGCGAGGCCGCCAACGTCCGTGGTCGTTCCGGTCGCGCTGATCCTGGTTCCGCTCGAGGCGCTGACGCTCGCGCCTCGAGCATAATACACATGATAGGCTTCCGCGCCGCTCACGGCGTTCCACGAGAGGCCGACCTGGTGGGTCCCGGCGTCGCGCCGGCGATGACCGGGGCCTCGGGGGCTTCCGGCGCCTCCGGGTCGGGAGTCGAGCCGGCCCCGCCGCATGCCGCGAGGGCGAGCGCGGACAGCAGCCCGAAGACGAATAACGCGTTATGCGACGACCTTCTCATCCCGCCTCCAATTCAACATGGCGTTAGCCGAAGTACGCATGCCACGTCGGAGCAGCGAAATCATGTTTCTCGGGCACGGGGCGTTGTTCTTAACGCACGTCCCGCGAGGCCAGTAGTACCGGGTCGGCGGCAGGCAGGCCGCTTGCGTCTCGGCCTGAAGGAATGAAAAGGCCGCCCCGGACATGCCGGAGCGGCCCCTCCCCGAGCAGCCAGCCGGCGGCTCGGCATCACGCGGTATGCGACCTTATTTCTTGACGGAGTAGAAGGCCTTCCGGCCGGCGTACTCGGCGATGCCCTCCATCTCGTCCTCGATGCGCATGAGCTGGTTGTACTTGCAGATGCGGTCGGTGCGGGACATGGAGCCGGTCTTGATCTGGCCGGTCTCGCGGCCCACGACGAGGTCGGCGATGAAGGCGTCCTCGGTCTCGCCGGAGCGGTGGGAGACGACGGCGGTGTAGCCGGCGCGCTTGGCCATGTCGATGGCCTCGATGGTCTCGGTCACGGTGCCGATCTGGTTGACCTTGATGAGGATCGAGTTGCAGGCGCCCATGGCGATGCCCTTCTCGAGGCGCTTGGTGTTGGTGACGAAGAAGTCGTCGCCGACGATCTGGATCCTGTTGCCCAGGGCCTTGGTGAACTTGACGTAGCCCTCCCAGTCGTTCTGGTCCAGGCCGTCCTCGATGGAGACGATGGGGTACTTGTTGATCCAGCCGGTGTAGAGCTCGATCATCTCGTCGGCGCTGAAGAGCTTCCCGGGGTTGGACTTCCAGAACTTGTAGCCCTTGCGGTCGCCCTCGTCGAAGAGCTCGGAGGAGGCGCAGTCCAGGGCGATGGCGATGTCGTCGCCGGGCTTGTAGCCGGCCTTCTCGATGGCCTTCATGATGTACTGGAGGGCGTCCTCGTTGCCGATGTTCGGGGCGAAGCCGCCCTCGTCGCCGACCGAGGTATTGTGGCCGTCGGCCTTGAGCAGGGACTTGAGGTTGTGGAAGACCTCGGCGGTCATGCGCACGGCCTCGCGGACGGACTCGGCGCCCAGGGGCATGACCATGAACTCCTGGAGGTCGATCTTGTTGTCCGCGTGCTTGCCGCCGTTGATGATGTTGGCCATGGGCACGGGGAGCAGCGTCGTGTGGGGCCCGCCGAGGTACTTGTAGAGCGGCACGCCGAGAAACTCGGCGGCGGCGCGCGAGACGGCCATGGAGACGCCGAGGATGGCGTTGGCGCCGAGCTTGCCCTTGTTCTCGGTCCCGTCGAGGTCGATCATGGTGCGGTCCACGTCGACCTGCTCGAGGGCGTCGAGCCCGCAGATCTCGGAGGCGATGGCGGTGTTGACGTTCTCGACGGCCTTGAGCACGCCCTTGCCGAGGTAGCGCTTCTTGTCGCCGTCGCGGAGCTCGACGGCCTCGTACTCGCCGGTGGAGGCGCCGGAGGGGACGGCCGCCCGGCCCATGGTGCCGTCCTCGAGGACGACGTCGACCTCGACGGTGGGATTGCCGCGGGAATCCAGGATCTCGCGCGCCTCGACGTATTCGATAACGCTCATGTTCGCTCTCCTTGTGGGGGGATCGGTTTCCGGCTCAAAGACTATCCGCAGCTCCCGGGAGAGTCAAGACAAGGCCCGCGGAGCGGCCCCGGAGGGCCTTGCCCTCAGAGGCGGAGGCCCATGGCGATGCCCCGGGCGGGGAGGCCGGCCCAGAACTCCCCGGGCTCGGGAGCGGCCCCGGATGCGCCGCCGAGCTCCTCGAAGCCGAGCTTGCGGTAGAAGGGCAGGGCCTTCAGGTTCCGATCCGAGGTCTCGAGGTAGACGCCGGGGCAGCCCAGCTCGCGGAGCCGGCCGAGGAAGGCGGCCATGAGGAGGCCGCCGAGGCCCCGGCCCTGCCACTCGGGGAGGAGGTTGATGTGGAGGAGGGCGGGGAACTCGGGGCCGCCGAGGAGGGGCCGCCCCGGGCCGGGCTCCTTCGCCGCCGCGGCCTCCTCGGCCCGGGCGACGCGGGCGAAGCGCAGGGCCTGGGCGAAGGACTCGGGGTGGCGCCACCAGTCGTAGAGGAAGAGGCGGGCGGCGATCCGCGGCTGCCAGCGCCGCTCGAAGTCGCGGGCCTGGGCCGCGGCCCGGCTCGAGCCGACGATGTAGCCGACGGCTCGCTCCCCCGCCTCGGGGCGGGCGGGATCCCGGGGGGCCAGGGCCACGAAGCAGGACTCGGGCTCGAAGCTCGCGTAGGGGAGGCAGAAGAGCATGGCGAAGAGGCGGCGGTCCTCGAAGCGCCCGCTCCCCTCGAGGCTCTCGCCCATGAGGCCGGTCCGCCAGCAGATCTCGACGAGGTCGGGCGCGAAGCGGCCCTCGTAGGGAACGACGCGGGCTAGGCCCGCCTCGAGCGCCCCCTCCCGAGCCCCGGCCACGGCGCCCTACTTCCCGGAGATGACCTCGAGGATGCGCTCGAGGTCCTCGAGGCTGTAGTACTCGATCGCGATGCTGCCCTTGCTGCAGTCGCCCCGGACGCGCACCTTGGTGCCGAGGGCGCCGATGAGCCGCTCCTCGACCTCGCGGATCTCCGGCTCGCGGGGCTTCTCGGCCTTGGGCGCGGCGGCCGGCTTGGCGGAGGCACCCCGGGCCAGGGCCTGGGCGGCCGCCTCGGCCTCGCGCACGGAGATGCCCTCGGCCACGACCCGGGCGAAGAGGAGCTCCCGCCGCACGGGGTCGGGCACGGCCAGGATGGCCCGGGCGTGGCCGGCGGTCATGGAGCCCTCGCGGAGGGAGGAGAGCATGGGCTCGGGCAGGCGCAGGAGGCGCAGGGCGTTGGCCACGGCCGGCCGGCTCTTGCCCACGGCGTCGGCCACCTCCTCCTGGGAGAGGTTCCCCAGCTCCATGAGCTGGCGGTAGGCCTCGGCCTCCTCGACGGGATTGAGGTCCTCGCGCTGGACGTTCTCGATGAGGGCTATCTCGAGGCGCTTCTCGGGGCTGAACTCGCGGACGATGACGGGCACCTCGCCCAGGCCCGCCCGCTCGGCGGCCCGGTAGCGGCGCTCCCCCGCCACGATGCGGTAGCTCCCGTCCCCCGCGTCCTCGACGAGGATGGGCTGGATCAGGCCGTGGCGCTTCAGGGACTCGGCGAGCTCGGCCAGGGCCTGCTCGGAGAAGGTCTTGCGGGGCTGGTCGGGATTGGGCTTAAGGCGGTGGAGGGGGAGGCGGAGTATGCCCTCGCCCTTCTCCTCGGCTCCCTGGCCGAGGGCGAGGGGGACGGGCTCCGGCTCGGGGATGAGGGCGCCCAGCCCCTTGCCCAGCCCGAACTGGGGCTTAGCCACGCGCCGCGTCCTTGGAGGGGGCGGAGGAACCCTGCTGGGCCGCCGCGGGCGGGGAGGCGGCCTCCCGCTCGAGGAGCTCGGCGGCCAGGGCCTCGTAGCTCTTCGCGCCGATGCAGGCGGGGTCGTAGAGGCAGATGGGCAGGCCGTGGGAGGGGGCCTCGGAGAGGCGGACGTTGCGCGGCACGATGGTCTTGAAGACCCGGTCCTTGAAGTAGCCGGTCACCTGCTGCACGACCTCCTGGGCGAGCTTGGTGCGGGAGTCGTACATCGTGAAGAAGATCCCCCCCACCTTGAGGTCGCGGTTCATCTGCTTCTGGACGAGGCTGACCGTCTGGAGGATGAGGGAGAGGCCCTCGAGGGCGAAGTACTCGGTCTGGAGGGGCACGAGGACCTCGTCGGCGGCCACGAGGCCGTTCAGGGTAAGGATGCCGAGCGAGGGAGGGCAGTCGATGAGGATGTAGTCGTACTGGGCCGAGACCGCCGCCAGGGCCCGCTTGAGGTACTCGTTGCGGTCGGGCTTGTCGACGAGCTCGACCGTGGCGCCGGAGAGGTCGATGGAGGAGGGGGCCAGCTCGAGCCACTCGACCTTGGTGGGGGCGATGATGCTGGCCATCTCGGCCTGGCCCGAGATGACGTGGTAGATGCCCTTCCCGCTCGAGGAGCCGCCCACGCCGCTGGTCATGTTGGCTTGCGAGTCGAAATCGACCAGGAGGGTGCGCTTGCCCGCGAGGGCCAGGTAGGCCCCGATGTTGATGGCGCTCGTGGTCTTGCCCACGCCGCCCTTCTGGTTGACGAAAACGATGGTTCGCGCCATGACGCCTCACTACGCAGAGTTCCGCCATTGTAGCACAGCCCGGCCCGGCCTCCAAGGGCGAGGCGGGCTTCGGCCTTGACCCCTCCGGGCGCCGATGGCTACATTCTGGGGCAAGGAGTCCCCATGCTCATCGAGAAGGTCAAGCGCGCCATCCAGGACGTCCGCCCCTCCCTCCAGGCGGACGGCGGCGATATCGAGTTCGTTTCCGTGGACGAGACCAGCGGGATCGTCAAGGTCAGGCTCACCGGGGCCTGCAACGGCTGCCCCATGGCCACCATGACCCTCAAGCAGGGCGTGGAGAGCTACCTCAAGAAGACCGTCCCGGAAGTCAAGGAAGTCGTCCAGGCCTGAGCCGCGCCGGCCGGCCCCCGCCGGGCGCGGGCCGGCCTAGGCGCGGTACTGCTTGGCCAGGCGGCTGATGGTCGCGGCCATGTCGGCCAGGCTGGCCTGCTGCCCCACGAAGCCCATCTCGAAGGCCGCCTTGGGCATCCCGTACACCACGCAGGAAGCCTCGTCCTGGCCGATGGTCAGGCCCCCCTCGCGGTAGATGGCCCCGAGCTCCCTGGCCCCGTCCCTGCCCATGCCCGTCATGATCACGCCCATGGCCCGGTTCCCGTAGGCCCGGGCCACGCTCTCGAAGAGGACGTCCGCGCTCGGGCGGTGGCCGTTGACGGGGGGCTCCTCGTTCAGGCGGGCGACCGCCCCGAGGGGCTTCTTCTCCACGGTCAGGTGGCGGTCGCCCGGGGCGATGAGGATGCGGCCGGGCTTGACCAGGTCGCCGTCGGCGGCCTCCTTGACCTCGAGGGGGCAGAGCCGGTCGAGGCTCGCCGCGAACTCCTCGGTGAAGCCGGGGGGCATGTGCTGGACCACGAGGATGGGCTGGGGCAGGTCGGCGTCGATCTTGGCGAAGACCTCGCGGAGGGCGTTCGGGCCCCCGGTCGAGATGCCGATCGCGATGAGCTCGACGGGGCCCGGCTGCCGGAGGGGCTTGGGGGCCTCGACCCGGAGCTTGGCCCGCCCGTCCAGGACCGGGGCCGGCTCGAAGAAGCGCTCGGGGGCCTCGAACTCGTAGCGCTGGACGGCCTTGCCCTTGCGCGTCCGGTACTCGGAGCCGTAGGCCAGGAGGAGCCTGGCCAGCTCCCCCGCGACGGTATGGATGTCGGCCGAGACCGAGCCCGAGGGCTTGGTGATGAAGTCCGAGGCCCCGAGGGCGAGGGCCTCCATGGTCACCTCGGCGCCCTTCTTGGCGATCGAGGAGAGGATGACGACCGGCACCTCGATGCCGAGGCGCTTGCGCTCGCGGAGGAACTCGATCCCGTTCATCTCGGGCATCTCGATGTCGAGGACGATGACGTCGGGATCGCAGCGCGGGATCTTCTCGAGGGCGAAGCGGCCGTTCATCGCGCGGTCGGCCACGGCGAGGCCGGGCGTCGCCTCCACGATCTTGGAGACGAGGTTCCGCATGAGGGCCGAATCGTCGACGACGAGGACGGAGATGGGATCGGGCACCGGTTTACGAGCTCCCTTCAGATGAATTTGCGGTAGAAGCAGGCCCAGTCGGTCTTCACGAACTCGAAGCGGGTGTTCATGCCGAAGAGCGACTCGGAATGGCCGATGAAGAGGAAGGACTTGGGCGCCATGGCCTCCCAGAAGCGCTCGATGGCGGCCTTCTGCGCGGCCTCGTCGAAGTAGATCAGGACGTTGCGGCAGAACACGACGTCGAGGTTGCGGAGGCCGGAGTCGTTCTTCAAATTGTGGTAGTCGAAGCGGACGAGCTTCTTGAGCTCGTCCTTGATGGCGTAGCCGCCGGGCTTGCGGTCGAAATACTTCGCCAGGTAGTTCTCGGGCACGCCCTGGACCCGGGCGTCGGCGTAGAAGCCCTCCTTGCCCACCATGAGGCACTTGAGGGAGATGTCGCTCGCCACGACCTCGAAGGACCAGCCGGCGGGGAGGACCTCCTTGAGGAGCATGGCTATGGTGTAGGGCTCCTCGCCCGTGGAGCAGCCGGCGCTCCAGAAGCGGAGCTTCCGCTCGCCCCCGGCCCCCCGCATCTTGACGAGCTCGGGCACGACGAATTTCTCGATGGCGTCGAAGTGAGCCTGGTTGCGGAAGAAGCGGGTCAGGTTGGTCGTGACCGAGTCGAGGAGGGTCTTGAGCTCCTCGTGGTCCTTGGTGATGAGGGCGAAGTAGGCCGTCAGGCTATCGAGCTTTTTTTCGCGAAGCCGCTCCTTGAGCCGGCTCTCGAGGATCGAGCGGTTCGTGGCGGAGAAGGTGATGCCGCTCTCGTCGTAGATCAGCTTGCGATAGAGCTCGAAATCGGCATCGCTCAGGAAATCGGACATGCCGGTTCTCTCCGCCTTTCCCCCGCGCCGGGGCGCGGGACAGGGGTCCGCGGCCGCGGGCCCGGGCCGTACCCGAGGGGCGACCCGATAAAAAGCATAGGGATGGGCAGTTAGGGTGTCAATAGCGCGGGAATTCCCGGCCGGGGCGGGATAGATTAGCGTAAAGTATGGAACAGCTGCTCGTAGGGCTCCGCGTGCGCGGGATCGCGCTCGACGGCCCGGAAGGCGTTCCCCTCGTCGTGCTCGAGGACAGGCTCCGCGGCCGCCAGGTCGCCCTCCCCGCCAGCCCCTTCGAGGCCAGCGCCATCATCATGGAGCTCGAGGGCATCACCCCCCCCCGCCCCCTCACCCACGACCTCCTCGCCGAGCTCTTCGTCGAGGGCGGCCTCGTCCTCGACGGGGTCCTCCTCTACGGCGGCTCGGGGGGCGGCTCCTCGGTCCGGGCCCGCCTGGACTACCGCAAGGGCCCGCGGCGCCTCGAGCGCGAGGCCCGGCCGGCCGACGCCATCGCCCTCGCCATCAGGCTCGGCGCGACCATAGCGGCCGAGCCCGGCCTCCTCGAGCCCAGCCCCCCCGAGGCCCTCGCCCCCGGGCGGGCCGAGGCGGGCGGGGAAGGCCGCAGGCGCTCCCGGATACTCCTCTTCGACGAGTGGAGGGAGCGGGCCGTCGGGGCCTGAGCGGGGCCCTGCTCCCCTCGGGCGGGGGCTCGCGGGCTCCCGCTTGCCGCCCGTCCCCACCTCCCCTACAATTCCCTCATGGGACTCCTGCAATTACTAAAAGACCTCTTTGCCCGCCTCTTCGCGCGGGACCCCGAGGAGGCCAAGCGCCGCGCCGAGCTCCGGCGGCTCGCCGCCCTCCTCGACTCCCTCCACCCCCCCTACTACCGGGCCAAGCAGAACGCCGTCCTCCCGGGCTTCGCCCACGCGGTCCACCACTTCTGCGGCCTCCTGCGCCCCCTCGCCGAGCTGGCCCGGGCGACGGTGGCCAACTCCGACGTCCGGGTCTCCCAGCGCTTCTTCGACTACCTCATCGACTGCCGCCTGCCCTCGGCCGACCAGGAGCGCAAGCGCTACTTCGCCTACGACGGCATGTCCGAGCGCGTCCAGAAGTCCCTGAGGCCCGACGAGGAGCTCGAGTCGATCGCGCGCGACTTCCAGGACTTCATGTCCTCCCTCGAGGCCCTCGGCGCGCGGACGGTCAACGCCGACCTCTACGAGGTCGACCGCTTCATCGACCTGTGCCGCCACGACTACGAGCGCATCCTCGGCCTCTTCGACCCGAGCGCCAGCCTCGACGACCCGCGCTACAAGCCCGACTTCTCGGCGGTCCCGGGCGAGCAGGCCCTGCCCGAGCTCGTCGACTTCTACTACCTCGTGGAGGGCTTCTTCTTCTCGCCCCAGCTCAAGGAGAGCGTCTTCCGCCTCCTCGAGAAGCGCAGCCCCGGCTCGATCGACGAGGCCAAGCGGGGCAAGGTGGACAAGCTCTTCGCCCAGCTCGACCGCTGCCTCTCCGACCGCCTCGCGCCCGACCTCCTGCTTTCCCTCGTCCGCTGCGCCAAGGGCGAGCCCTTCTACGTCCCGAGCACGCCCCGCGAGCGGCGCGACTTCCTCGACTCCTACCGGCGCCGCCTCGTGCAGCAGTTCGACAAGGACCGGGAGCGCATCCTGCGGGAGCAGCACGAGAACGCCATCGCCGCCGACATCAAGAACCTCTTCGGCGACATCGAGGTCCTCGAGGTCGAGGCCTACGACGACGAGAACGACGCCTTCCTCCGCCGGGAGAGCCCGAACGGCTTCAGCTGGATCAAGCCCCTGCGCATCCTCAAGACCTACGTCGCCGCCATCTTCCTGCCCCTGCTCGCGGAGAACGTCAAGCGCGTCCTGGTCGAGGGCTACTTCGACAACAAGAACTTCCAGAACAACCTGGCGAACATCCTCTACCAGTGCGAGCGGGCGGGCTCGAGGATCGCCGAGTTCGAGGAGCAGCTCAAGGGCTCGGGCCGGGTCTCCGTCGTGGCCATGAAGCGCTACATCGAGGAGATGCGGCGCGGCAAGGACATCGCGGCCTTCCTGACCCGCCTCGTCGACGCGATCAACGACCGGGCCCGCGACATCGTGGAGGACGAGACGGGCCTGTTCGCCATGCTCGGCGACGCCCTGGGCGACCTCGTATCGGACTTCCGCCGCTCGAGCCCCGACCTCGTGACGAACATCCGGACCCTCGGCGGCGGCCGGAACAAGGAGATCATCGGCCAGCTCCAGGCGGGCCGCGAGCGCATCGCCATCCTCGTGAAGGTTATGCGAAACTTCACCTTCGTGAAGGCCCCCTCGCCCGGCGCCCTCGTCGAGGGCAACGCCGCGGCCCTCGAGATCCTCGCCGGCGGCCCCGAGGCCGCGTCCCCCGGCGCCCCGGCGAGCCCCCCCGGGCCGCATGCCCCCCCCGGGCCGCATGGCCCGGGCGAGGGGCCCTCGCCTTGACCTTGGCGCGGCGCCCGTGCTAGAACCGGGCATGGAAAGCCTGGGCCACCACTGCGGCGTCGCCGGCGTCCGAGCTCCCGAACCGCGCAACGTACCCGAAACCCTCTTCTATATGCTCTTCTCCCTCCAGCACCGCGGCCAGGAATCCTGCGGCGTCTCCTGGGAGGAGGGCGGCGCCTGGAATGGCCGGAAGGACCTGGGCATGGTCGCGCCCGTCCTGGGCTCCCTCCTCGGCGAGTCCCATCCCTCCCGCCTGGGCATCGGCCACGTCCGCTACTCCACCGCCGGCGGCGGGGGGGTGCAGAACGCCCAGCCCCTCGTCATCGAGTGCAACAAGGGCCGCGTCGCCCTCGCCCACAACGGCAACATCTCGAACGGGGCCCTCCTGCGCCGCCGCCTGACCGGCGAGGGCTCCATCTTCCAGGGCTCCGCCGACTCCGAGCTCATCCTCCACCTGATCTCCCGCTCGCGCCAGGAGGGGCGGGAGGGCTTCCTCCGCGAGGCCCTGAATACCCTCGAGGGAGCCTACAGCCTCGCCATGATGCACGAGGACGCCCTGGTCGCCATCCGCGATCCCTCCGGCTTCCGGCCCCTGTACGTGGGCAAGAAGGGCGGCGCCACCTACGTCGCCTCGGAGACCTGCGCCCTCCACGCGGTCGGCCCCATGCCCTACCGCGAGCTGCGCCCCGGCGAGGTCCTCGTCGCCGATTCCGAGGGCGAGCGATCCTTCTTCCTCGAGCCCCGGCTTCCCCCGCGGCGCTGCATCTTCGAGCTCATCTACTTCGCCCGCCCCGACTCCGAGGTCTTCGGCCAGTCGGTCCACGCCGCGCGCACCCGCTTCGGCGAGGCCCTCGCCGACCAGGACTCGGGCAGGCTCGCGGCCGACGTCGTGGTGCCGGTCCCCGACTCGGGCAACATCGCGGCCATCGGCTACGCGCGCCGCGCGGGCCTTCCCTTCGACTTCGGCCTGGCGCGCAGCCACTACGCGGGCCGCAGCTTCATCCTGCCGACCAAGGGCCAGCGCGAGCTCGCCGCGCGCCTGAAGCTCCACGCCGTCCCCGAGGTCGTCGCGGGCAAGCGGGTGGTCATGATCGACGACTCCCTCGTGCGCGGCACCACGAGCCGCATCATCGTGAACCTCCTGCGCGAGGCCGGCGCCAAGGAGGTCCACCTCCGCCTCGCCGCGCCCGAGCTCAAGTGGCCCTGCTACTACGGCATCGACATACCCGACCGGGACCAGCTCATCTCCAACCGCCTGGACCCCGAGGGCATCGCGCGGGAGGTCGGGGCCGACTCGGCCCGCTTCCTCCCGCAGGACCGGCTCCTCGCCGCGTTGGGCGATCGAGACGGCTATTGCTGCGCCTGCTTCGACGGAAGGCACCCCTTCCCCCCGGCGGCCGGCGGAAAGGAAGGCGCATGAGCGGCCTCGACTACGAGAAGGCGGGAGTCTCCCTCCGCAAGGGCGACGAATTCGCCGAGTTCATCAAGTCCCTCCCCTCCAAGGCGGTGTCCCGCGGGATCGGCGGCTTCGCCGGCGGGGCGCCCCTCGACCTCGCGGGCTACCGCGAGCCGGTCCTCCTGTCCACCACCGACGGCGTGGGCACCAAGCTCCTCGTCGCGAAGAAGCTCGGGAAATACGACACCATCGGCATCGACCTGGTGGCGATGAGCGTCAACGACCTCGTCGTCTGCGGGGCCAAGCCCCTCCAGTTCCTCGACTACATCGCCTGCGGCCGGATCCGCGAGGAGGTCCTCCACGCGGTCATCGCCGGCGTCGTGGCCGGCTGCGAGCAGGCGGGCTGCGAGCTGGTCGGCGGCGAGACGGCCGAGATGCCCGACGTCTACGGGCCCGACGACCTAGACCTCGCCGGCTTCGCGGCGGGCCTCGTGGAGCGCAAGCGGATGCTCCCCCACCTCGACCGCATCGAGGAGGGCGACCTCGTCCTGGGCATGCCGAGCTCCGGCGTCCACTCCAACGGCTTCAGCCTGGCGCGCAAGGCCCTCGCGGGGGCCGACGACGCGACCTGGGGGGAGCTCCTCGTCCCCACCCGCATCTACGTCAAGGAGCTCCTCGAGCTCATCTCGACGGGCCGGGTCCTCGCCGCCGCCCACATCACCGGCTCGGGCCTCTCGGGCAACGTCGACCGCATCCTCCCCCCGGGGCTGCGCGCCAGCTTCTCCTGGGACTGGCCCCTGCCGCCCATCTTCGCCAAGATCCAGGCCGGCGGCGGCCTGCCCGAAGCGGAGATGCGCTCGGTCTTCAACATGGGCGTCGGCATGGCCCTGGTCGCCAAGAAGGAGGAGGCCGAGGGCCTCGTCCGGATCGCGCGGAACAAGGGCATCGAGCTCTTCCCCGTCGGGGCCGTCGCGCGTGGCTAGGCTGGCCGTCCTCGCGAGCGGGAACGGCTCCAACTTCCAGGCCATCGTCGAGGCCCTCCGGGCGGCCGCTGCGGCGGGCGGCCGCCGCCACGGCTGCGTCCTCCTCGTCCACGACCGCCGCGCCGCCTACGCTGCCGAGCGGGCCCGGGCCCTCGGCGTCCCGGCGCGCTACCTCCCCTACGCGGGCCGGAGCCGCGAGGAAGCCGAGGCAGAGCTGGCCGCGGCCCTCGACGAGGCCGGGGCCGAGCTCGTCGCCCTGGCCGGCTTCATGCGCCTCCTCTCCCCGGCCTTCGTCGCCGCGCGCCGGGGCCGCGTCGTCAACGTCCATCCCGCCGTCCTGCCCGCCTGGCCGGGGGCCGGCTCGATCCGCCGAGCCTACGAGGCCGGCGCGGCCGAATTCGGCGCCACGGTCCACTTCGTTGACGAGGGCATGGACACGGGCCCTATACTGATACAGGAGGCCTTCAGGCCCGCGCCGGGGAGCTCCCTCGCCGAGATCGAGCGCGCGACGCACGAGATCGAGCACCGGATCTACCCCCGCGCGGTCCTGGGCCTCCTGGACGCGATCGAGGCCGAAGGCCGAGCCTGAAGGAGGTCCCGATGAAGACCCTGGTGATCGGTTCGGGCGCCCGCGAGCACGCCATCGCCTGGGCCCTCTCCCGCCGCGGTCCGGGCGGCGCGAAGGGCGGCCGGGCCTCGGAGCGGCGCGAGCGGGTCTTCTGCGCCCCGGGCAACGCGGGCACCGAGGGCATAGCCCGCAACCTCGCCCTCGACCCGGAGGACCCCAAGGCCGTCGTCTCCGCCTGCGCCGAGCTCGGCATCGGCCTCGTCGTCATCGGCCCCGAGGGCCCCCTGGCCGCGGGCCTGGCCGACGCCCTCGCCGCCTCGGGCATCCCCGCCTTCGGCCCCGGCCGCAAGGCCGCGGCCCTCGAGGCCTCCAAGTCCTTCGCCCGCTCCTTCTCCGAGCGTCACGGCGTGCCCTGCGCCCGCACCGAGCGCTTCTCGAGCCTCGCCGCCCTCGACCGCTACCTCGACGAGAACCGCGGCCGCCGCGTCGTGCTCAAGAAGAGCGGGCTCGCCGCCGGCAAGGGCGTCCTGGAGTCGGACGACCGCGCCGAGCTGCGGGGCTTCGGCGAGGCCGTCCTCGCCGCGGACGATCTCCTCGCCGAGGAGTACCTCGTCGGCCGCGAGCTCTCGGTCTTCGCCCTCTGCGACGGCCGCGACTGGGCCCTCCTCCCGGCCTGCGCCGACCACAAGAAGGCCGGCCCGGGCGACACGGGCCCCAACACCGGCGGCATGGGCGCGGTCTGCCCCCTGCCCTTCGCCGACGCCGGCGTCATGGAGCGCATAACGCGCGATATCGTCGCTCCCAGCTTCGCCGGCATGGAGGAGGAAGGCCTCTCCTACCGGGGCGTCCTCTTCTTCGGCGTCATGCTCACGGCCGAGGGCCCCAGGCTACTCGAGTACAACGTCCGCTTCGGCGACCCGGAGACCCAGTCCCTCCTGCCCCTCCTCGCCTCGGACCTCGGCTCCCTGTGCGAGTCGGCCGCCCTGGGACGCCTCGCCTCCGCGAGGCCCGCCTTCTCGGCCGAGGTCGCCTGCGGGGTCGTCGTGGCCGCCCCCGGCTACCCGGCCCACTACCCCAAGGGCCTCGCCGTCGACCTCGGCCTCGCCGAGGGGAGCGCGGGCGCCGGCCAGCCCGAGATCGACGTCGACGGCATCCCGGGCCCCGAGGCCCTCCTCTTCCACGCCTCCACGGCCCGCGACCCCGCGGGCCAGCTCCGCACCGGGGGCGGCCGCTGCTTCACCGCGGTAGGCCTGGGCCCGGACTGGCCCACCGCCCGGGACCGGGCCTACGATCTGGCGGGGGAGGTACGCTTCGAGGGGGCCTGGTACCGGCGCGACATCGGCACGAGGATCTTCGGAAGCTGAAGGCTCCGCTCGGGGCCCGGGGCCGCCCCCGGGCCGCCGATCGCCAGCGCGTCATGCGCTATCCCTTGAGCGCGCCCGCGGTCATGCCGGAGATGAAGTAGCGCTGCAGGCAGAGATAGAGGACGATCGCGGGCAGGCTCATGATCGTCGCCCCCATCGCCGTGAGCGGCGCGTTCCCCACGTACTTGCCCTGGAAGAAAGCCATGCCCACGGGCAGGGTCCGCAGGCTGTCGGCGCCGATGAGGACGAGGGCCAGGAGGAACTCGTTCCAGGTCCAGATGAAGAAGAGCAGCGCGAGCACCGTCAGCGAGGGGCCGAGGGCGGGGAGGAGGATCCTCCACAGCACCTTCCAGGTCCCGGCGCCGTCGATCTCCGCGGCCTCCACCAGGGAGCGCGGCATATCGCGGAAGGCGGTGAAGAGGAAGTAGGTGCCGAAGGGCATGCTGAGGCCGACCTGCGCGAGCACCAGGCCCTGGAGCGTGTCGAGGAGGCCGAGCGACTTCATGTGGTAGTACAGCTGGATGATCGCGGCCTCCATGGGCAGGGTGAGGCCGAGGATGAAGAGCGAGAGGATGCCGCCTCGTCCCGGCAGGCGGAAAAAGGACAGGGCGTAGGCGCTCGTGACCGACAGGAGCGAGGCTGCCACGAGGACGGGCAGGGCCACCGCCAGGCTGTTGAGCGAATACCGGCCTAAGCGCCCCTGCTTCCAGGCGGCGGCGAGGTTAGGGAGCTCGGCCTTCCGAGGCGGACCCAAGGGGTTCGAGACGAGCTCGCCCTTGGACTTGAGCGCCGTGAACCAGGTGATGACGAAGGGCGTCACCGTGTAGGCGACGAAGAGGAGGAGGACGAGGTAGAGGAGGATCGAGCCGACCCTCGGCTTAGGCGATCTCATAATCCTCCCCCTTGCGCGCGAGCAGCGACAGGGCGTTCGAGAGCGCGAAGATGATCAGGGCGAGGGCGACGGCCAGGGCCGAGGCGTAGCCGATGCGGTTGAACTGGAAGGCGTTCTTGAACACGTAGAGCGAGAGGACCTCGGTGCTGTTGCCGGGCCCGCCCCTCGTCATGACGTAGACCAGGTCGAAGACCTTGAGGCTCGATATGAAAAGGAAGGTCGCCACGAGGCCGAATTCCTTGCGGAGGAGGGGCAGGCCTATGGAGACGAACTTGCGGAAATCCCCCGCGCCGTCGATGTCGGCGGACTCGTAGAGCGAATCGGGTATGCGCTTGAAGCCGGATAGGAACACGACGAAGGCGAAGCCGAAGTTCACCCAGGTGCCGGTCAGGCCGATGGCGCCGAGGGCGTAGCGCGACTCGCCGAGCCAGGGCCGCGCGAGAGCCTCGAGCCCGACCGAGCCGAGGAGGGAGACGATGAGGCCCGTCCCGGGATTGTAGATCCACTTCCAGATCACCGAGACGACGACGAGGGAGAGGATCTGGGGCGCGAAGAAGAGGATCTCGAAGAACTTGCCGCCCCGGAGATCCTTCATGCTGACGATGGCGGCCAGGAAGAGGCCGATGGCACCCGGCAGCGCGAGGAGGTAGAGCACGAGGGCAAGGTTATGCGAAAGCGAGCCGTAGAAGCGCCCGTCGCGCAGGAGCTCCGCGTAGTTCGCCGCCCCCACGAAGGTCCTGGGCGAGAGCCCGTCCCACTCGAAGAAGCTGAAGGCCAAGGTCCGCGCCACGGGGACCAGCACGAAAAGGGCGTAGACCGCCAAGCCCGGGAGGAGGTAGGCGAGGCCCTTCGGGATAGAATCGTAGGCGCTCCGGTGCGGCTTCATGGGCGCCTCATCGAAGGTAGGCGAGAGCCTCGCCCTGGGCGGCGAGGATCGCGTCGAAGAGCCGCGCGGCCTTCCCCGCGCCGACGAGGGGATTCTCGGCCAGGGCCTTGGCGGCGAGGGCCCGATCGCCCGCGGCCGCGGCCCGCGCGAGGTCCCGCTCGTAGGCCTTGACCCCGCGGACGAGCTCGACGAGGCGCCCGGGCAGCTCGGGCGCCCTCCCGATCGGGCGCATGCCCTCGGGCCCGATCTCGCAGGAGACCTCGATCACGTCCTCCTTCTCCAGCCAGGGGCAGAAGGAGCCGTTGCGCACGTTGACCGGCAGGACCGTCCGCTCTATTCCCGCGAGCGCCTTGATGACCATGATCGCCACGTCATCGTAGCCCATCCCGCCGTCCTTATGGAAGAGCGAGACCTTCTTGGGCTCGCGGGCCGCTCCCGACTCCTTGGCCATGTAGCCGTCCTCGCGGCTCTGCAGATACTGCTCGTAGCGCTCCACGGGATCCGCGGAGGGCTCGGCGAGGCCGGCGAGGAGCTCGGCGTTGCGCCTCCGGACGAACTCGCCCCGCGTCTCGCCTCCGGCCAGGAGCTTGGCGACGATATCGGCGCTATGGAGGTAGAAGAGGAGGTACTCGTTCGGGACGAGGCCCGTCTCGCGCATGTGGCCGACCAGGGAGCGGTAGAGGGGCTCGGCCTCGGCGAACTCGCGCGCCCTCGCGACCGCGAGGTCCCGGAGCCTCTCCTCGCCGCGGATGCGGAGGGAGTAGGCCCAGCCCAAATGGTTCAGGCCGAAGTACGAGAGCTCGGCCTCCTCCGGCCGCGCTCCGTAGAGCGCCGCGGCGATCCGCATGATGGCGACGGGCGCGTCGCAGATGCCGACCACGCGGGGATTCGGCGAGCTGCTCAGGAGGGCTTGGGAGATGATGCCCGAGGGGTTCGTGAAGTTGACGTACCAGGCCTGCGGGCAGGTTCGCGCCGCGAGCTCGGCGTAGGCCAGGCTGGGAGGCACGCTCCGCAGGGCCATCGAGAAGCCGCCGGGGCCCACCGTCTCCTGCCCGAGCTCCCCGAGGGAGAGGGGCACCCGCTCGTCCAGGACTCGCGCGTCGTCCCCGCCGGGGCGGAAGCTCGAGAAGATGTAGTCAGCGCCGCGGAGCGCCCCCTCCGGGCTCTCGGCGAAGGAGACCCGCGTCCGGGGGCGATACGCCTCCTCGAGCCGCGCGATGACCCTGCCCATGAGCTTGAGCTTGGCGGAGTCGGTGTCGTACAGCGCCACCTCCTCGAGGCCGAGCTCCTCGGCCAGGAAGAGCGAGCGGAGGAGGAGGGGAGTCCGGACCGAACCGCCGCCGAGGACCGCTATCTTCATCGGGAACCTCCTGTCCGAGCCGCGGCCCGCCCGCGCGCCGTATCGAAGAGGGCCGGCGAGACGCCGCCGGGCACCGAGCCCGGGGACTCCACGGCCAGGGCGCCCACCTCCACCGCGAGCGCGGCCGCCTCGCGCCGGCCCAGGCCGCGGCCCAGGCCGCAGATGAAGGCCGCCGCGAAGCTGTCGCCGGCTCCGCAGGCGTTGACCGCGCGGGCCGGGCGGGCCGCCGCGCGGAAGCTCCCGCCTCCCTCGTCTATGGACGCGCAGCCCTCGCCGCCGAGGGTGAGGACGGGCAGGGCCGTCCTCCTCCGGAGCAGGGCGAGGCAGCGCTCGACATCGCCCTCGCCGCAGATCATCGCGGCCTCGGACTCGTTGAGGAAAAGCGTATCGACGCCCGCTACGATCTCCCAGGACAGCTCGTCCCAGCGCGCCGCCTCCTCGTAGCCGACGCTGACGGAGATCGAGGCCCCGCCCGCCCGCGCCGCCGCGCAGGCCCGGCGCACGGCCGGGTCCCGCAGGAGCTCTATATCGACGTGCACGCGATCGACGCCGTCGGAGCAGGCCTCGGCCACGGCTCCGGCCGTGAAGCCTGCCAGGCCCGCGTCGCGGCGAGCCGCGGTGAGGAAGGAGCGGTCGCCCCCGTAGGCGAAGACCAGGCTCGCGGCCGTGGCCCCCTCGGAGACGCGGAGGTAGCGGCGCCCGACGCCGAGCCGCGCCAGCTCGCCCTCGAGGAAGGCCCCGGCCTCGTCGTCGCCGCGGGAGGCGGCGAGCTCGACCCCTTCGCCCAGGAGGGCGAGCACGGCGGCGACGATCGCCTGCCCCCCGGGCGAGAAGGAGATGGACTCGACGTAGCGCTCGGTCCCCTTGTCGGGAAAGCCCGAAAAGCCGTTCGGAATGATATCCATGAAAATCGGACCGGCGACGAGGAACCGCGGCATCTATCGTCCATCTCCTTCCGATTCCGGCTTTACTTGGCGCCGACGAACTTCTGGTAGTCGGCGTCGAGGGCCTTCACGAAATCCTGGGGCGTGATCTCGAGGGCCATGAGCTTCTGCACCGAGGAGGAGCAGGTGTCGTAGAAGGTCGGCGAGACCCAGTCGATGTAGTAGCCGACGCCGTTGCCCTCCACGGCGCCCTTATAGGCGCGCAGGATATCCTTGAACAGGGGATCGGCGCCCTCGACGTCGGACTCGTCCACGGCGACGGCGGGCAGCATCGCGAGCTTAGCCCAGAGCTTGGCGTTGTCCTTCCGCGAGAGGAAGTCGAGGAATTTGATCGCCGCATCCTTGTTCTTCGTCTTCGCGGAGACGCAGAAAGGGATGCCGGGGCCGCCGATGGCCTTGCGCAGCTCGCTCTTCGCGGCGGGCATGGGGAAGAAGCCGACCTTGAGGTCGGGGGACTTGAGGAACTCGCCCATGAGCCAGTTGCCCGTGAACATGAGGGCGGAGTCGCCCCGCATGAAGGCGGAGGCCGAGTCGTCGTAGCCGATGGCGCTGAAGCTCTTCGAGTAGTAGCCGGCCTTCACCCAGGCCTGGAGCTTCTCGGCGGCCTTCACGTTCGCGTCGGCGAGCCAGAACTTTCCGGGCTTGTCGCTCATCATGTCGTCGAGCTCGCGGCGCGTCGTGTAGACGTGCTGGAGGCCGGACCACTCGTGGATGCCCGCCCAGGCGTCGAGGTTGCCGAAGTTGATCGGCGTGAGCCCGGCCTGCTTGACCTTGGCGAGGAGGGCCTCGAGCTCGGCGAAGGTCTGGGGAGCCTTGAGCCCGAGCTTCTCGAAGACGGCCTTATTGTAGTAGAAGCCGACGATCTCGGCCGTCGTCGAGACCCCGTAGACCTTGCCGCGGTAACCCATGGATTTGAGGGCGCCCTCGGAGAAGGACTGGTTCCACTTCTTCGCCTTGGCGGCGTCCGTGAGGTCGACGAGGAGGCCGGCCTTGACGAAGGAGCCCATGTCCGCCTCGCCCTGGTTGACCTGCATGATATCGGGGCCCTTGCCCGACTCCACGGACATTTTAAGGACCAGCTTGAGATCGTCGAGGGTCTTGGTCGTCCGCTCGATGACGATCCCCGGATTCTCCGCCTGGAACCTGGCGACGATCGTGTTCATCGCCTCGCTCTCGGCCTCGCGATAGTACTGGTCCCACAGGACGAGCTTCGTCTGAGCCAGGCCCAGGGAACAGCAAACCGCGAGCATGATGACCGCACTTCCTACACGCTTCATAGTGCCTCCTTGAAGACATGAACCAAAGAGAAGCTCAGCGTAAAGGGAAAACGTTTTCCCGTCAAGGGGAAAACGTTGTCCCGTTATCCTTTCCATCTCTTGCGCATCGTCAGGCGATGGGGTAGAAACAGACCGATGGACATTCGCGGCATTGCGAAGGAGGCCGGGGTCTCGATATCGACCGTCTCGCGGGTGCTCAACGGCACGAAGCGGGTGAGCCCCGAGGTGGCCGAACGGGTCCGCGCTGTCGTGGAGCGTTACGAATACAGCCCCGACCCGAGCGCCCGCGCCATGGTCCTCGGCACGACGGAGGCCGTGGGCCTGGTCGTGCCCGCCGTCTCCTTCTCCTTCTTCAACTCGCTCTTCTCCGCCCTCGCCGGCGAGCTCGCGACCGCGGGCTACCAGGTCCTCACCTGCACGATACGCCAGAGCGAGGAGGAGGAGCTCCGCTACCTCGAGCTCCTTCGCCGCAAGCGCGTCGACGGCATCATCCTCATGCACGAGACGAGCGACGAGGCCGTCCTCGAGCGGCTTCGGCACAGCGAGGTGCCCCTCGTCCTCGCCACGGTCGACACGCCCGAGCTCGAGGTGCCGAGCATCGGGGTCGACGACTACGCGGCCGGCCGCGAGGCCACGGAATACCTCATCGGCTTCGGCCACCGGCGGATCGCCTTCATCGACGGCAACGGCGGCGGCTACTCGGAGCGGCAGCGGCTCGCGGGCTACCTCGACGCGATCTCGGCCGCGGCCCTCGCGCCCCGGCTCGAGCGGGGCGACTACTCGCCCGGCCAGGGCCAGGCCGCGGCCGCGCGGCTCCTGGCCGGGGGAGAGGCGCCGACCGCCATATTCGCGGCCAACGACGAGATGGCCATCGGCGCCATCAAGGCCGCCGAGGAGCTCGGCGTCGAGGTCCCCGCCGGACTCTCGGTCCTCGGCTTCGACGACATAGGCCTGTGCCGCTACACCCGCCCCTCGCTCAGCACCGTGCGGCAGGACATCGACGGCATCGCGAAGACCGCCGTATCGGTCCTCCTCGCGGCGATCGAGGGGAGCCGCCCCGCCGGGCGGGAGCGCATCGTCGTGCCCCACAGGATCATGCCGCGGGCCTCCTGCGCGCCGGCGAGATAATCAGGACCATCCGGGCCGGGCCGGCGGCTGCCCCTGACGCGTTAGGCGATCCTTATTGCACCAGGCCCTCGGCCCTCGCCCGGGCGGCGAACCAGCGGAAGAGGGCCTCGGCCCGGTTGCCGAAGGACTTCTCGAGCCGGGAGCGGAAGAGCTCCGGCGCCGCCGCCCCGCTTGCCGCGTAGAAGACGATGGCGTCGCTGGCCTGCAGGACCAGGAGCCGCGTCGCCAGGGCGCCGGGGGCCAGCATCGGGATGATGCCGTAGCTCAACCTGGTGAGGTTGTTCGACGCGAGGCTCACCGCCCCCGCCGAGCTCGCGAAGGAGTAGCGGTAGTAGTTGCCGCCGAAGGTGGTATCCCGCTGGAAGACGTAGACCTCCTCCGCGGGCGGGAGGGCCCCGGGTCCCGGGGCCGGGGGATCGGCCAGGCGGCGCTTGGTCTCGGGCCCGTCGACCCGGTAGGACTCCTCGTAGAAGACCTTCCAGCCTCCCTTGCTCACCGACCAGTACTCGATGCCCTCGAGGGAGCCGAAGGAGCCCAGGAGGCCGTAGATCGCCCCCAGCTCGGCGGCCAGTCCCCCCTCGCCCTCGGGCGCCGGCCGGGGCAGGACGAAGGCCGCCTCGACGAGGACGGCCGGCTTCTCCGCCGCCAGGGCCGCGCGGAGAGCCTCCGCGGAGGGGTGGGCGGGGAGGAGTACCGGCTTCCCTCCCTCGCTCGCCCGCAGGGCCTTGCCCTCGGCCGATGCCAGGCGGAAGGCCTCGGTCCCGAGGAGCTCGGCCGCCGGGCGCGGGGCGAGGCCCTGGGCGGAGAGGGTCGCGAGCCGGGGCCCGCCGAGGAGTGAAAACGTTGACAGGGCGGCGCAGGCCGCGAAAACGCGCTGTATCGTGCTCATCGCCATGAAATATACCTCGGCCCACCTTCCCAGGTCCTCGAAATTTTAGTAAAAGAGCGTATCCACATTCCCGCGCCCCGCCCGGAGGCTGGCATGCAGCTACTCGCCATGGTTTTCGAGCTCGTCGGCGGCCTCGCCATGTTCATGTACGGCATGGAGCTGACGAGCGAAGGTATCCAGCGGGCCGCGGGCGACCGGCTCCAGCGCGTCGTCAACTTCATGACCATGAACCGGGTCGTGGCCGTCCTCACCGGCGCCCTCGTCACCATCCTCATCCAATCCTCCTCGGCCACGAGCGTCATGGTCGTCTCCTTCGTCAACGCGGGGCTCCTCTCCCTCGTACAAGCCATCGGCGTCATCATGGGCGCCAACATCGGCACCACCCTCACCGGCTGGATCATCGCGGCCGTCGGCGTCCAGAAGTTCAGCATCGCCGCCATCGCGGTGCCCGCTTTCGGCATCGGCTTCTTCATGACCGTCATGAAGAAGCGCTCGGACTCCTTCCGCAGCTACGGCCAGGCCCTCATGGGCTTCGCCATGATCTTCCTCGGCCTGGGCTTCCTCTCCAAGGCCATCCCCAAGCCTTCGGGCGAGTTCCTCTACTTCCTGCAGAACCTCTCCAGCAGGGGCTTCCTCTCCGTGATCGCCGCCGTCCTCGTCGGCGCGGTCTTCACCATCCTCGTCAACGCCTCGAGCGCGACCCAGGCCATCGTCATCGCCCTGTCGGCCCAGGGCATCCTCGACTTCCGCATGGCCGCGGCCATCACCCTGGGCGCCAACATCGGCACCACCTTCGACGCCTTCCTCGCCTCGATTTCGCCCAACGCGAACACGAACGCCAAGCGCTCGGGCTGGGCCCACATACTCTTCAACGTCTCAGGCTCGCTCTGGGTCCTCCTCGTCTTCGAGCCCTTCCTCGCCCTCGTCGACCTCTGCGTCCCCGGCCCGATCACGGCCGCCAGCGCCGGCGCCCACCTCGCCATGTTCCACACCCTCTTCAATACGGCCAACACCCTCGTGCTCCTGCCCTTCGTCCGGCAGTACGCCGCCCTCCTCGAGCGCCTGTTCAAGGAGCGGCCCGAGGAGGCCGAGGCGAGGGCCAAGCTGAGCTACCTCCCGATCCCCCTCATGGACACCCCCGAGCTCTCCCTCCTCCACGCGCGCAAGGAGCTCGGCGACATGGCCGCGGTGGCCCGCTCCATG
>ERZ795055.341-NODE-341-length-47424-cov-6.806983_pt1 | contig 47424 bp, 51 predicted proteins | sample MGYA00375139_ERZ795055 | MGnify/ENA primary metagenome ERZ795055 (study PRJEB30184, sample SAMN05720283) | anaerobic digester metagenome | isolation source: active sludge of municipal wastewater-treating anaerobic digesters | place: USA | collected 2015-01-23 ... | reverse complement strand
TAATTATTTTACCAAAATTTAAAGGAGCTGTCCATTCTTTTGGGACAGCCCCTTTTAAATTTTGCAGGTATAGTGATTTTATACCAATTAATAAAATAAATCGGCAAATAAAAAAGGTGATTTTTGTAAATCCTTAATTTGCGGGTGTTTTGCCTTCGGCGCATGAATGAGTTAAAACACCCGCTTGTGCTACAAAACACCCGCAATACCCTTACTCTGCCCGCGCCGCCTGTAGGGAGGCGCGGGCAGTAGATATTAGCTTTTTAACAAATTAACGAAAACTTATTTGGATTGGTATAAAACAAATTTTTCAAATTATTGTATATTAAATTAATTTAATTTAATATATAAACATAAATTCGGCGAGGAGATATATATAAGCGTGTTAAAAATAATTTTGGCTTTGGCTGTAATTTTGGTATTTAATGCCTCCGCTTACGCCAAAAAATATAATTTTAACGATATACTCGATCAGTCTGTAAATAATTCTTTTCAGCTTAAAGCGGCTGATTACAACATAAAACTCAGAGCGCAAATTTCCAAAGAAGTCCGCTCTGAATATTTTCCAACGCTAAGCGTCGTTTATGACAACCAGTATACAAAAAACTTAAAAGACGAAACCGGACAAAATCAAATTGTCGGCGATACTTTGATTAGCTCAAATACGCTATATAAAAATGTTTTAAGATTCAGAGCGCAGTATAACCTCTTCGATTTCGGAGTTAGAGGCAAAAAATACGCCATGTCAAAATCTGACATTGAAAAAGAAGCCGCAATTTATAAAAGAATGCGTCGTGAACTCTCGGAACAAATAATTGGTCTGTATTCTGAAATAATCAGCGCCTATAAAGAAAAACAGTGTTATACAGTACTTATCGCTTTATATGAAGAGCTTTTTACAACAAAAGAACGTTTGTTCGTCGCCGGACAAAGCTCAAAGCTTAATGTTATGGACGAAGCGGTCAATATCGCAAGAGCGGAAGACCGCATTAAACTCGCCAATATCAGAATGAAACAAGCTCTTGATAAATTATCGGGTTTTACTTATGAGGAATACGACGCAAATTCCTTTGAGCCGGATGATTTTGGCGGTTTTTTTGTTGACGCCGCAAACACTGACGAGGCGCATGCGTTAATTTTGGATTATACTCCCGAAAATAAAATTTATCAGGTCGATTTAACCAATAAAGCCCGTGAATTGTCTATCAAAAGGCGTGAAGTATTGCCTAAAGTGTCCGTTTACTCTGATTATTACTTCTATGGTTCAGACCGTACAGGAATGTTTAAAGCGGTGAGCGATTTAACGCAAAGCAGTTTCGGCGCCGGTTTTTCAATTAATATGCCGCTTTTTGACGGGTTTAAAAATATGGCGCAAAGAAAACGCATGAAACTTGAACTGGAAAAAATTGAATGCGAAAAACAACACGTTTTGCATGAATTAATGGCTCAATATAACAGCATAAAGTCCGAATGGCAAGGCTACAGAACCGAATATGAAATACAACAAAAAACATTAGGACTTTTCCGGGAAAAATTTGATATGATAAAAAGACTTGACCAGGAACAGCTTATAGGCAAAGAGGAATACCTTAGCACCGAAGCTGACTTTGTTAAACAAAAACTGGAAACCGAATTAAGCTATATAAAATACGTTTCGGCTAGTATAAAACTTGATATATTTGAAGACAACTGTTTGGAAAGAATATAAAATGCAGGAATTAAATAATACTCAGGAAATAAACGCAATAAAAGAAAAAAATCTAATTACAGGGCTGATCTGTTTTGACGCGCTCGCCAAATTTAACAGGATGAACGTTGATACAATCAGCATCGCAAGAGAATATGCCGTGCAACAAGAGCCTACGCCGGAAGAATTAATAAAAATCGCTAAAGATCGTGGTTTTAAAGCAAAAATAAAAGAAATGCCGCTGGAAAAAATACAAAAATATCCTCTTCCTGCAATGTTTGCGCTGAAAGACGGAACTTACGGCTTGGTTTTAAAATATTTTGAGGAAAAGCAAAAACTTTTTGTTTTATTGCCTAAACAGTCTAATCAAACGCAGGAATTTACTTTTGAACAGTTTGAAGAAATGTCTTCAGGCAAATTTATTGTAATGAATCATAAATTTATAGATGAACATGTTAAATTCGGCTTTAAATGGTTTTTTGTCGAGATTTTAAAATTTAAACAGGTTATCGTTGAGGTATTGATCGGTTCTTTTGTAATTCAACTGTTTGCTCTTGTTACGCCGCTTTTTACGCAGGTAATTCTTGATAAAGTCATTGTTCACAGAAGCTTGTCCACTTTATATGTTTTAACAGTAGCCTTTTTGGCTTTAATTATCTTTGAATTTGCTTTAAACATTGTAAGAAAATATATTTTTCTTCATACAGCCAGCAAACTTGACTCAAAATTGGGAGCAAAAATATTTAATCACCTGTTTGCTTTGCCTTTTAGCTATTTTGAATCAAGAAAAGTCGGTAATATCGTCGCAAGAATCCGTGAACTTGACGGCATAAGAAATTTTATCACCACAAAATCAATTTCAGTTACCGTTGATTTGTTCTTTTCGTTTGTTTTTGTTGCCGTAATGTTTTTATACAGCAAAATGTTGACGTTTGTAGTGCTGGGATTTGTTTTAACCATTGCGATTATATATTTGCTCATCACGCCGGAGCTTAGAGATCGGCTCGAGAAAAAATTTCAAATGGGCGCAAATTCTCAATCCTACCTTGTGGAGTCTATAACAGGAGTTCAAACAGTAAAATCCCTTGCGATAGAAGGAAGTATGCAGAAAAAATGGGAAGATAATCTTGCCAAATATGTAACTTCCAATTTCAGCATGGGGGTTTTGTCTAATTTTACGGGGGCGTTGTCAACGACAATTAACAGGGGAATGACAATATCAATTTTGTTTTTTGGAGTGCAACTGGTTATAGAGGGAAAATTGACAATAGGTCAGTTGATTGCTTTTCAAATGTTTGCTAATCAATTTACCGGACCGATTTTAAGGCTTGTTGGTTTATGGAACGAGTTTCAACAAGTTCTTATAGGCGTTGACAAAATAGCTGATATCCTTAATTCACCGGTAGAAGTCCAAACTTCAAAAGCAATAACCTTGCCTGAGGTTAAAGGGGATATTAGAATAGAGGGTTTAAGCTTTAAATATGGAGTTTCAGCTCCAATGGTTCTGAAAAACATCAATCTGCATGTAAAATCAGGGATGAGCGTTGGGCTTGTAGGCAGGAGCGGCAGCGGCAAAAGCACGATCGCAAAGCTTATACAAAGACTATACATCCCTACAGAAGGCACAATTTATATTGACAATGTTGACATAAGAAATATAAATCCAATCTGGCTTAGATATAGTATAGGCGTTGTTTTGCAGGAAAACTACCTGTTTTCAGGCACAATTAAAGAAAATATTTCAATGGCTCGCCCTGACGCTTCCACGGAAACAATCATCAGAGCCGCTCAAATGGCAGGAGCGCACGAGTTTATTTCTCAATTTCCGGATGGATATGAAACAATTGTCGGAGAAAGAGGCTCAACGCTTTCCGGCGGACAATGTCAGCGTATTGCAATTGCAAGGGCAATAATTACCAATCCAAGAATTCTTGTGTTCGACGAAGCAACTTCTGCGCTGGATTATGAGTCTGAAAGAATTATTCAATCTAACATTAATACTATTAAACAGGGCAGAACAATGGTTGTGATTGCTCACAGGCTTTCTACAATAAGGTCATGCGATATGATAGTCGTGTTTGAAAAAGGAGAAATAGTGGAAATCGGTTCACATGATGAACTCATTGAGAAAAAAGGGTTTTATTTCAAAATGCATCAGCAGCAGGAAATGCTTGCTAATTGCAAATAAGACGGAGAAATACATTTCATGCAAAAAATAAAAAATATAATAAAAAAATTATTTAAAAGAGATGACGACAGCCACGAATTTAAGCCGTTGCTTGTTGAAATCGTTGATGAGCCTGTTAGTCCTCTTGGCAGAAGCATGTTTTGGATAATTATCGGGGCAATGGTTTTTACTGTTTTCTGGCTGATTTTTGGCGAAATAGACATTGTAATCACCGCAAGAGGGAAAATTATTCCGACCGGGCAGGTTAAAATTATCCAATCCATTGACAGCGGCGTAATAAACGCGCTTAAAGTTCAGGAAGGCGATTATGTAAAACAAGGCGAGATTTTAATGGAAATTGACCCCTCAATTACCGAATCCGCCGCAGAAGCTGTAGGCAAAAACCTTACCACTTTAAGGCTGGAAGAAGAAAGAATCAAGAGCATGATTGCGGGTAAGCCTTTTATGCCGGATTCAACCAAATATTCTCCGATAGAAATAGAAATGCAGCAAAGCATTTACAGGTCTGCCATACAAAATCATAATGACGAGCTTTCAACGAAAAAAGAGAATTTTAATTTAATTAAAGAACAAATGCAAAGTCTTCAGGTACAGCGCGAGAAAACGTCAGAAATTCTGGATAGCGGGCTCGACAAACAGCAACGTCTGGAAAAAGTGCTTGATATTATACCAAAAAGCAACTATGAAGATTCTGTTAACGACAATCATTCTTATACAGCAAAAAAAATGGAACTTGAACATAAAATAGAAGAATTAAAAATTCAAAAAAAGCAGACCCAACAGGAAATTTCTTATATTACCTCGAGATTTAAAAATAATCTTCTCGAACAACTTACCGAAACGCAGAAAAAAATAACCGATCTTGACGCAAGTTTTAAACAGCGGGAATTTGTTAACAAAAAACAGGCAATAAAATCTCCGGTAAACGGATATGTAAATAAAATAATAATGAACACCATAGGCGGGGTTGTAAAACCTGCTCAGGAGCTTATTTCTATAGTTCCGGAAAACGAACCGCTTGTTGTTTCCGCCAAAGTGCTTAACAAGGACATAGGGTTTGTCGAAAAAGACATGCCTGTTTCTGTAAAGATTGATACGTTCAGTTTTCAAAAATACGGGATCATTGACGGAAAAGTAATTGTTGTTGGCAGAGATAGCATTGAGGATGAAGAAATGGGTCTGGTATATGAAGTAAAAATTGAGCCTTTGCAGAAGTTTTTAAAAGTTGACGGAGAAGAAAAAGCGATTGAGCCCGGCATGTCTTTAGTTGCGGAAATTAAAACCGGAAAACGCCGCATTATCGAATTCTTCATATATCCGCTTATTAAATATTATCAAGAAGGAATAAGCGTTAGATAATTTTACAAAAAATTTCTTATGCCAATCATTGAAAGAAATCGACAAATGAAAAAAGCAGTTTTTATAAATCTTTAAAACCGGCAAAGCCGGATTTTCCAGAAAAAACACTCCCGCTTCGCAATACCACAATTCGTTTATAGTATAAATTCGAAATTATTACCGCAAAGTGGTATAACGAAAACTTATTTGGATTGGTATAGAAACTATATACTCTTTAGGTAGCAATAAAGCCCTGTTGATTGTTTTTATAAACTTACAGAGGTGAATAAGGTATTAATTTTCGGGAGAGGAGAATAAAGGGTATGTTATTGATTAACAATTTATGCGGCGATTATAATTCTGAAACGCCTGAAGGCAGAGGCGCTAATGCGGCGGCTAATGTTATAAAATACATTAATGAAGGTCGTAAAATTGCCGAAGAAAACACTAAAAAATTTCTTCAGGGAAATTTAACGCCTGATAATGTTCTTAAAAACACTGCTCTTGAAACTCTTGCGACAGCTTATATTCCTTACCTGGAAGTCAGCGAGGAAACAGGCGAGATGGACATTGAGTATGGACTTGCATTTGCGGGCGTTTATATAAACTCTCTCGATAAAGATAACGACGGCGCAATATCAACGCTGGAAGCAGGACCTTGCGGGCGTATAATCGACCAGATTGATCCCAGCGGCAAGATTACGAAAGGCAAATTCCTTGCCTGGTTAATTTTTCAGGATTGCATAGAAGTTTATAACGGAGTAATCTCTCCTCAGGAAGCGGCAAAAGCAGTTCAATGGGCATGTAGCGATCCGAAATTTGTAGTTGAAAAGCTTAAAGATATTTATAACAGATTGAATTTAAAAGAAAAAGAAAATACGTTTAAAATACCTGAACCAGTAAGTATTTAATCCTAAGTTGCAATTATACCTAGAAATTTAAGAAAATTGGAAAGAAATTTATAATTAGATAGCGCATAATGTTTATGTGTAAGAAAATGGTAAACTTCTTATGAATATTCAATATGCAAGCGAAAAATATTTAAAACCATTATTATCATTAATTGATGGAGAGAATAACAAAAAACTTTTGAGAAATATATATCAGTATCATTTTGTAAATTAATATAATATTGCGCATTATTATTGGCAAAGGCGCAACACGTTTTTTCAATCTTTCTTTTTTAGGATCATCTTTTGACCCGGGTAACATTTCTTTAAAGTCAAATAATTCCGATTCATAATATCATTTTACTAATAATTCTCTTATTATATTAAGATTCCATTGATTTATAGTTTGAGGTATCATCCCTTCAGCCTTTTAAATTTTTATTTTTCATATTTTAATTATTTCATAAAAAATAAAAAACCCGCTCTGTAAAGAGACAGTTAGTTTGAGATGAAATATCAGGAACTATGAGCTGATTTTTAGTACCCATATATGCTTGTATCAGTTATTTCCAAATAAGTAAGTATATAGTGATTGAAGTGAACAGAGCATTCTGTTAATTTTGCTTCATCGCTTCCCCTAAATTCAGGGAACCAATAATAAATATCTAGCGTATTCGGAATGCCTTCCTGACGCAAGTCGCCATTTAAAAGTTTTTTAGCGATTGAATTCTGTGGAACTTCAGTTTTGACTTCAATTCTTGCACCGTTACCATAATATCTAAAGCTGTCTGCAGGCTTGTAGGAAATAATTTTACCGTTATAAGGGCTGCTAAACACACAGACACAAATATTGGCGGTGCTTAAGGAAATTAACTGCATTATTGCAACCTGCAATGAGACATCATAAGTTTCGCTTAATATTTTTGCATTTTTAAAAAGATTTTTGCTATCATCCAGAAAACTTTTATTAACGGTTTTTGAGGGGATTAATAATTCTGAGGCAAAACCGTCAGCTTCTACTTCTTTTTGCTTTAAATATGAATTTTTTAAAGAATTGACAGAATCTTCCTGAAAATTTTTCTGAATATTGACGTCTATATGATTTGGCAAAAAACAGTGACCAAGTTCATGCGCAAGTGTAAATCTGCATCTTCTCCACTGTGTTGTGTCTTTTTTAGCTTCCTCTATAGAATTCCCAAAAACATTTGCATTAAGGTATATATAAAACTTGTCATTTATTATTTCTGTTAACCCTAATTCCTTAGCACTCTTAAATTTTTCAGAAGTAAATTCAAAATTTATGTCTAAATACTCAGGAATGTCAAAAACATTAATAGGAAGATCATCTGTACCAACGGTTTCAATCAATAATTTATTGCTGTGATTAATAATATTCTGGTCTCTGAAAAAATAAGGATTACTTGTCATCTTGCGAAATCTTCCTGTAGGCTTTGATTATAGTTTCTGCGTTTGCATTTTCCAAATAAGTATCGAGCTTTTCACGATACTGCTTTTTTACTTCTTCAGTAAACACATCCTCTTTGGAAACGTCCAGTGCTTCTATTATTTTATCTAATGCGTCTTCAGAGGGATATCTTTGTCCTGATTCAATCATAGTTATTAATGTCCTCGCTATTTTTGCTTTTTTAGCAAGGTCTGCCTGAGATAATTCTTTTTCTTTTCGGAGTTCCTGAATCCTTAAACCTAAAGCGTTCTCTTTTTTTTCCATAATATTTTCCTAAACATGGGTTGCAGATGTCACAAACATATGTTACCATAAAATCATGGTCACATAATTATGTTACCACATGTTATAAAATAGGTGAAGTGTTAAGTAGGAGGAGAAGACCTTGCTAAATCAAAAAGAACAACAATACAACAGGTTACTTGAGGGAATTTCAAATGCATTGGACATTCCCGAGTCAAAATTTCGACAGGCTGTTAAAAGATATGGAGATGTCGGCAAATGGCTTCAAGATGGCTTATGCGATGGAACGGAAATTTATCCACAAGGTTCTATCAGACTGGGTACAGTTGTTAGACCTATTAAAAAAGCGAAAGAAGCGAGTTATGATTTGGATTTAGTCTGTGAATTGCCACTGGATATGGCTCAAATGGATGCAAAAGACCTAAAACAGACGGTAGGCAGCAGATTAGCAGAGAATGAAATGTACAAGAAGCTAATGGATGGTGAAGGAAAACGTTGTTGGACATTAGAATATGCAGAGGAAGACGGTGTTGGTTTTCATATGGACATTCTTCCATCGGCGCAGGAAATTTCATCTCTGCCTAACGAACCTATTGCTATCACTCATAAATCAGAGGATAGTCAATATTCCTGGCTTTCAAGTAATCCGAGAGGTTATGCACAATGGTTTGACGAGAGAAAAAAGATTGCTTTTGAGCGGATAGCGAAAGCACAGAAGCAGACTATATTTGAGAGCAGAATGAATCAGGGAATTTATAACTCCATTGATGAGGTGCCTGATTATAGGGTTAAAACTCCTTTACAAAGAGCTATACAGATTTTAAAACGTCACAGGGATTTAAGATTTGCAGGGCAGCCAAATGAAGAAAATAAGCCTATATCAATAATAATTACCACTTTGGCAGCACATCTTTACGAACAGGAAGAAGATACATACACTGCGCTTAAAAATATAACAGAAAAACTGCAGACCCATTCAAGCCTGCTTGAACTTAGGTATGTTATTGATGAAGCTCTGGCTGAACGGAACCTTATAACCCGCAGGGGAGATAAATGGGAAATTTTAAACCCTGTGAACCCGCAAGAAAATTTTGCTGAATATTGGCACGAAGATAATCACGCCCGGGCTAAAGCATTTTTCCACTGGGTTTCATGGTTGAGGGAAGATTTATTGGACATTTTAAACCAGACTAACCCACAAATTTTACAAAAAACCTTTGAAGGCTGTATAGGTGAGCGAGTTATTAATGAAGCAGTAAAAGGTTCAGATATTTTAGGCTCTATAGTTGCTTCAAATCACAGTAAACCTCTTCAGGTTAATATAATAAAGTCTGAGCTTCCGGCAAAACCTTGGTGCCCAGAATGGTAGAAAATTTTTCAAGAATAATATCCGAATTTACGGAAGTGAAGGAAAATTGTCCAGACCTTTTTATAAAAAAAAAAGAAGAGGAGGGCACCTGCATTATCAGAGGCAATTTAAGTTTTGATGCTGTCTATGATAACAAAAATCAAATTCAGGACACTTTTAGCATTGAAATAGAAATTCCTGCTGATTACCCTGACAAATTACCGGTAGTAAAAGAGACAGGGGGACGGATACCATTAAGTATGGACAATCATATTTATACTTCTATCGGAAAATTTTGTCTGGGTGCTAATTTTGAGGTACAAGACAAGTTTAAAAAGCAGCCCACATTATTTGGCTTTATAAAAAATCTTGTTGTCCCTTTTCTTTACTCGTTTTGCCACAAGCAAAAATTTGGGGAAATGCCTTACGGCGAACTTGCTCACGGCACAGAAGGGATTTTTCAGTATTATAAAGAAAAATTTCAAGTTGAATCGGATGATGAAGTTATTAAATTATTAGGTTTTCTTGCTTTCACTAAGTTTAGGGGGCATCACGACTGCCCATGTGGAAGTGGCAAGAGACTACGCAACTGTCATGGTGACATTTTAATAAAAATGAAAGATTCAAACTTCGATTTTAGAAAAGATCTTGTAATTATTTTTAATTTATAAAGGAATATATATGTCGAATTCAGAAATCCCAACAAATATAAGAATGCTACTTTGGGGCAAATCGGCAGGCAGATGCCAGTATGAAGGCTGTAATAAACCCTTGTGGATAGACGATTTAACTAAAAATGAATTTAATATTGCTTATCACTCACATATAATAGCCGATAGCCCAAACGGTCCCAGAGGTGATGCGGAATCATCTGAATTATTATGTAAGGATATTTCAAATATTATTCTACTTTGCGATGAACACCACAGGCTTGTTGATAAACACGATGTTACTGGGCACCCCCCTGAAAGACTTTTTGAGATGAAGAGAAAACATGAGCAAAGAATTGAGCTTGTAACTTCGCTACTTCCTGAAAACCAAAGTCATGTGCTAATGTATGGTGCAAATATAGGGCAACAAAATCCTAATGTTAACTGGAATAAGGTTATTTCTGCATTGTCACCAAGCTGGTACCCAGCAGAAAAACCTGCCATAGAATTAAGCCTGAAAAACAGCAGTTTTAGAGATTCTTCACAAAATTATTGGCTTATAGAGAAAGAACATCTTACTAAACAGTATGAAGACCTTATAAAACCTAAGATTCTTAAAGGTGATATAAATCATTTCTCTATTTTTGCCTTAGCCCCTCAACCTTTACTGATTTATTTAGGCAAACTTCTTATGGATATTCACCCCGCCGAAGTTTATCAACTTCATAGAGAACCACAAAACTGGTTATGGCAGAATGCACCGGAAAATTTCAAATTTATTGTCCAAAAACCAGGACAAATTTATCAAAAAGTTGCCCTAAATCTTTCCCTGAGTGCAACAATCAATAATTCCAGAATTCAGGAGGTTTTAGGAGATGATGTTTCTATCTGGACAATGACAATTGAAAATCCATATAACGATTTTCTTAAAAGCAGTGAGCAGTTATCCTTGTTTAGAGACGAATTTAAAAAGTTAGTGAATCTTATAAAAGCTGCTCACGGCGAAAATACAATGATTAATCTGTTTCCTGCTGTTCCTGTTGCAGTCGCAGTTGAAATAGGACGGATTTGGATGTCAAAAGCAGACTTGCCTTTTAGATTATATGACCAAAATAAAGATTGTGGCGGATTTGTTTATGCTTTTGACATAACACCATCATTAAGCATTACTTGTAAAGCGTGAATATATCTCTTAAATCTTTGTTAGACATTTCTGTAATCCAGCTTTCACCTGTTGAAACAGTCAGGTCAGCAAGTTCTTTCTTGGATTTTATTATTTCGTCAATCTTTTCTTCAAAAGTTCCAAGAGTAATAAGCCTGTGAACCATAACATTTTTATCCTGACCTATTCTGTATGCTCGGTCGGTTGCCTGATTTTCAACGGCTGGATTCCACCACAGGTCATAGTGAATAACGTTTGATGCTTCTGTAAGATTTAAACCTGTTCCGCCGGCTTTTAAGGAAATTATCATCAACTTTGTTTTCCTGTCATTCTGGAAAGAATTGACCATTTCATCTCTTTTTGTCCTTGTAATTCCACCATGGAAGAATATAGCTTCTTCTTTAAGCTCTTTTTTGATTATCTCCTGAAGAATATCGCCCATTTCTTTGTATTGGGTGAATATTATAGCTTTTTCTCTGTTGTCAAGAATGTTTTCGAGGATAGTAAGCATTTTGGCGGATTTACCAGAGGATTCTGATTCAATATTTCCCTTTTTAGCAAAATGCACCGGATGGTTGCATATCTGCTTTAGCGAGGTTATTAACTTAAAAATTAAACCTTTTCGCTGAATACCACCGGAATGCTCTACCTGCCCCATTATATCGTCAACTATATTCTGGTAAACAGCCGCTTGTTCCTTTGTTAAATAGCAGTATTCATCAAAAGTAAGTTTATCCGGCAAATCAGAAATAATTGCTTTATCGGTTTTTAATCGCCTTAAAATAAATGGTGCCGTAGCTTTTTTTAGTTTTTCAATTACTGCTTTGTCCTTGTATTTTTCTATCGGAGAAGATAATTCTGTTTTGAATTGAGTTAGGCTGCCAAGATAACCCTTGTTCACAAAATCAAATATGTTCCAGAGTTCGGTTAACCTGTTTTCAACCGGCGTACCTGTCATCGCTATATAATTATCAGCTTTTAATGCTTTTACTGCTTTAGTTTGCAGGGTTTCAGAATTTTTAATATTCTGGGCTTCATCTATTATCAGAAAACTCCAGTCTTTTTTATTAAATTTTTCTATATCACGCCTGAAAGTTCCATAACTTGTAATTAAAATATCAATGTTTTCAGTGTTTAATTCTCTTTCAGAACCATGATAAATATTCAGGTTAAGCGATGGGGCAAATTTCTGACATTCTTTTTCCCAGTTGCCGATAAGTGTTGTAGGACAGACTACAAGAGCTGATTTCTGCGTTTTATTTTGTTTTTTGTATTCCAGAAGAAGGGTTATAACTTGAATTGTCTTGCCAAGCCCCATATCATCAGCTATACACGAACCAAATCCCTTTTTGGCATTAGAATAAAGCCATTTATATCCTCTTTCCTGATAGGGTCGCAGTGTTGCATTAAGGGCTTCAGGGGTTGTAATATCTTCGATTTTAGTAAAATCATCGAGAATTTTCTTTAAAGCCTCGTCTGCTTCAAATTTTATTCCTTTGTATTCACCTGTAACGGCAGTATAAAGAGCTTGCATTGATGATGACATTTGCGGTGGCGGTTCTTTTAGCTTATTTAAAATATTTTTAACTTCATCAGGTTTTAAAAGTAAGTACTGATCTTTGTATTTTAATAACCCTTGTGTGTCTTTTACAAGTTTGCGGAAGTCTTTCAGAGGAATATACTGGTCTCCCAGAGCTACTTCATAGGAAAAATCCAACATTTCATGAAGATTAAGATAGCCTACACCGGTTTCATTCGATTTTCTGACTTTTGCTTTTACGTGTAAATATGGATATGCAAGTTTTTTAAGCTCTTTAGGCAGGATTATCTGAATACCAAGAACATCAAATATACCCGCTGTAGATACTAATATTTGCGCCATTTGCTCTAGGGACAAAGTGGGTATTTCCTTGCCTTTTGAGTCAATTATGGTTTTTAATTCCGGCATATACTGACCTGCAATGATCAGTTGTCTTGAAATTTCGGGAAGATACATATGACCCTGTTCTGATTTTTTCTTTGGGAATAGTTCATTAACAGGGATTATCGGATCAAGAGCATTCTTTTTATTGATTACATCTACATAAATTCCAAAGTTTTCATCGCCTGCCTCTTCAATCCTGATTACGGGAGCTATTTCTTTTTTACTGATATAAATTTTTTCAAGCCAGTTTAAAATGGTTTTATGGGTATTTTTTTCATTAAAATCAACAGGTTCAAAAACTGCGTTAATTGCAAAAACTGATATTATTTTGTCTTTATATTCTTTATTTTCCTGGGAAATAATTATTTTAACTATATAGGTTATAAAAGCCGATAAAAGGTCTAAAACAGAGTCTTCAGAAAGGAATTCCTCGCCTTTGTTGCACATAGGCTGGGGCATTATTTGTTTTAATTTATCGATCTGAGCCTGTACCTTGTCGTTTACAACAGGTATATATCTTATAGAAAAGTTGTTTTCTTTTTTTTCTGCGACTAATTCAGGGATAAACAGATTTGCCTTCACTAATCCCAGAGCCATTGAAGATAAAACATTCAGAAAACCAAAGCTGTTTGAGGCTTTATCGTAGTCAATTGTGGCAGAAGTTGTTAAGAAATAGTAAAAACCCAGCCCATTAATGTCAGGGCAGATGGCATGATTTGCTTCCAGCTTGAGGTTGCCTGTTTTATTATTAAGAGCGGGTAGTAAAACAACAGTTTTTTTATATTTTTTTAGTGATGTTTTTATTTTGTAATTAAAGAAACTATTTCCGTACGGGTTATATTTTATTAGCTCAACCTTTTTTGGATTCTCAACCTGTAATTTTTCCAGAATTTCCTGTTTTGCCTTTTCTGATGCTTCTTTGTCAGGAATTATTTTAAATGAATATTCTGTTCCTGTTGGGTAGACATACCAGTCCGGGTTATATTCAAGCTGGAATTCATTTTTTATAAGTTCAGGCTCTTCATGCAGAACTGGGAAAGCATCTTCAATTTTTAAAGAAGTAAAATTGAAGATATTCTCAATAAAAGTTTTAAAATTCCCACTATTATAAAACGGCGGATTTTCAGCCAGCAATGATAAAAGCTGTTTTATGTCATATTTGGGGAAAGAAAATTCAAAATCATCAATATTTATATTAACTTTTTTATGCTTTAACTCGGAAAATTCTATAAATTTATCGCTCATTGAAATTGTTTTGATTTGCGCAGATTCAGTGTTGACTCCCGCCATTTTCACCATATCCGTTTTTTTCAGCCCTTTTAGCTGAAAAAGGAGAAAAGGGTCTTTGTCTACTTCATTTGCAAACAGGTAAAATACAGCTGCAAGGTGCTTGCATATATCTTCATATCCAAAGTCATAGCAGGTGCATTTTGTCTCCAACTCTTCCCAGTTTTCAGGAAAGAGTGCAATATTTTCTTTTTTAAGTTCACCCAGAAGGCTTTCAGGGAAATTACCCATCCCAAGCTCAACTGCAATAGAGGAGTTCTCAGCAATAATCTGTTTTATCCTTATAATTTCATCTTTTGTGAATACATCAAATTTAATGCTTACCCTGTAGGAAGAAGGGTAGCTGTAATAATAGCTGTTGCCCGAACTTTCCACTTTTGCGGTAACTTTACCTTTTACAACTCTGATATTTTCAACAAAACCTCTATTGGCAAGACTTCTTCCTCTTGACAGCCTGTCAGAATCCATGTCTTTCAGGACATTTACCAACTCCTGCCCCCACCACGTATTACCGTATGTTTTTCGTTTTGTTTTTAGCAATCGACTGCTCCCCAGACATTTTATTTATATAGATAGCCTTTTTAGCTTTTTGTTCCTGAAATTTTAACGTTATTTTATCACAGACTATTTAATCAAACTTATACTTTAAATACCTCGACCATATTTATTTTCCAATTTATTTCAAGCAGAAGCGAAACTTAATGAACTAAGGTCTTGATTAAATCTATATATAAATCATGATAAAAGCCAAATTCTTCTTCAATTTTCTTTATATTATTTTCTTTTTCCGGTGTAAGAGATTCTTTAACACTTTGAAGATGCAATACTAAAATTGAAAACGGATGGTCTAATTCTCCTTTTTTGATATTAATATGACCATAAGCTCTAATTTTTATGATTTCCTTTGTTATAATCTGCCGGATTCGTTCTTTTGACAAATTACAGATAGAGCTTATTTCTTCAAGTATTTTAGTCTTATTTTCCTTTAATAAGCCGTATCTCAGCTTTAATATGTGCGTATCCCTTTTGGATAGATTCATAGAATCTATGGCATTAATTAAATATTCCCTGGATTTATATTTGGTTATATTTTTATCTTCACTCATTAAATTGATATCCTTTATTGCAAACAGCAATATCTATAGCCTTATATCAGAAGCTATATTTTCTTATTATACATACTTCATCTATTTAAAGAAATATTAACCAGCAAAATCAGGGTGGAGAGTATGATATTAGCGGGGCTTATGAATATCTTGGGCTTAAGAGGTGGTTAATGACTGATTTTATTAATCATTTCAATAAAATGATTTTTATTTTATTCTTGTTGGCATACGAATTAAGTAAATTAAACATAAATAGCTATAAAAGAGGAAAGTGTATGGGAACTGTAAAAAGTTTACTCGAAAGAAGCAGAGACTTTGAAGAAGCTCATTGTACCTGTCGAGAATTAATGGAAGACCAGCTTCATAAAATTGAAAGTTATACAACTAAATGGATGCTGGTGGGATTTTCTATTTTACTGCTGGGACAAGCAGGCAGCTTCATATTCTTTTACAATAAATTTGATCTGCTTGAGAAAAAAGTTGATTACCGATATTTCCTTACCAAAGACAGCCTTGAAGATATCCATAAAGTAAAGATTGAAGAGGGAAGAGTTATTTGGAAGGAGTCAAAGCCAGAATCTTCCCGTTAGTATTTCAATTTCCCTTTAAAATATTAAGGTCATGTCCAGCTTGATTTATGTATTCCAAGTATTGTGATGGTTGAATTTTTTGCTGTTTAAGCAAATGAATGATAATTTTTATTCCTGCAAGGTTAATTCCAATATCTCTGGTCATAAATTGGATGAATTTGCCTCTTTCAATATCATTAAAAGAATATAGTCTTCGGTTTTTAGCTGACCTTGAAGGAGTAAGAATGCTTTCATCATCATAAATCCTCAAAGTTCTTTGATGAACCTTTAAAATATCTGCTACAACACTGATGGGAAACATCGGTTTTTCAGGATCTAAGGTATTGATTTTTTGTTCGTGAATTGTTTTAGTCTTATTTTTTTCCATTTTCCTTTCCTTGATTTCTTATTTATAGCATTATACTACTCAGTTAAAATTTTAAAGCAAATTTTAATGGCATAGTTTAAAATTTTTATTAAACCATAATGTCTGAGTTTATAATAAACTTAAAATTTAAAGATAGCTAAAAAAGTTTTATATATGACAAAATTAGACAAAATAGCAATAATTCTACCTAAGGGCATTCCTTTTAGATACATAAAAGGGCAGTTTAATGTATATTCTCTTTCCACCGTTCCTTTAACCATACCTGCTTTAGTATCGCTTATTCCTAAAGAGTTAAATATAAAGGTGGAAATATACGATGAAAGCATAGAAATAATCAATAAGGAAAGTATTAATGCTGATCTAATTGTTATAAGTGCAATCACTCCGACTGTTAACAGAGCATATAAATATGCTGATTATTTCCGCTCAAAAAAAATTCCTGTTGTTATGGGTGGAGTACATGCAACTTTAAACCCGCAAGAAGCATTGCAACATGCTAATTCTGTCATATGCGGAATTGCGATGGAAAATTTTCCTCAGATGTTAAGAGACTTTAAGGAAAACAAACTACAAAGAATTTATACACAGCAGGAAAATATTGATTTATCTCAGATGCCTTTGCCTGACATGGATTGCTATAAAAGCAAATCAAAGTTTCCAATTAAACTAAATGGAATCCAGGCAACTTTCGGTTGCGATAATAATTGTGAGTTTTGTGTCCAGCCCTTAGTTTGCTCTGGTTATCATCAAAGGCCGGTTGAGCAGGTTATTGAAGAAATAAAAACAATAAAATCAAAGTTTATAGAGTTTTATGATCCAAACATAGCAAGAGATAAGGAATATTTGAGGAGATTATGCGAAGGAATGATTCCATTAAAGAAAAACTGGGTAGCACCCGCAACAATTGATTTAGCTGATAATGAAGACTTATTAAAACTGGCTGCAAAGAGCGGTTGTAGAAGTGTTTTAATAGGTTTTGAATCAGTGAATCAAAATACTTTAAATGAAATATTTAAAGGCTTTAATAATGTGTACAAGTATCAGGACGCAATTAAACGATTTCATAAAGCAGGAATTGCAGTTGCGGGCAGCTTTGTTTTTGGATTTGACTCAGATACTAAAGATGTCTTTAAACAAACGCTTGATTTTATCAACAAAACGCACATAGATATGCCAAGATTTACTCTTAATACACCATTTCCCGGCACACCGTTTTATGAAAAGATGAAGCAGGAAAACCGCATAATTGAATATAACTGGTCAATGTATGACTGCAATCACGTGGTTATAAAACCGAAAAATATGTCAGTTAAAGAATTACAGGAAGGTTTCGACTGGATAAACAAGGAAGCCTATAAACTAGGCTCGATTCTTAAAAGGGTTGAGTTCGTAAATCTATCCTCATTGCTTGTTCTTACAGCTAATATCGGTTTAAAAACTAAATGTGGTGGTTCAGTTAAATATACACGAAATATAATGACTGATAATAGTGATATCTAAATTACACATTATTTAATAGTAACAAAAAATTTATACATAAGCCTTGTAAGTTTTTCATTGTTGTCTAAAGCCTGAAACATTTCATCTTTCAGCTCATCTGCAGGTCTTAAATGTTCAAACATGTATAATTCATAAGGCTTAACTTTTAAAACCTCGGCAATTTTTTGCAGATTTTCATTTGTTGGATAATATTTCCCATTTTCAATATTGCTGATGCTTGGCGACTCAACACCAATTAACTCAGCTAAAGCTTCCTGAGTGAGATTTTGAGATTTTCTTATCTCTCTTATACGTTTTCCTAAAAGCACTTTTATATCTTTCATACCTATAATACTGAAATAATTTCGCCAAAAAGTTAATTATGTCAGACATAATAAAAATATTGATTTCATAAAGGCATGCTTATATAATTTATTCAGTGCTTTAAATTTTTGTAATTATATAAAGCTAAAGTTAAAATATTGTTACAAAAAGAAGCATTTATCAATACTGGCTAGAGTTTAAATGATTTTTACAGCTAAAATCGGCTAATACTAACCTAATAAAATGATATTAAAATTAAAACTGAAATAAAAATCCACTTGTAAATTCTGACAAAATTAGTATAATGAACATAAATATCATAAAGCTAATTGTCAATTAAAATAGACAGCCAAGTTGTATATCCTGTGTAAATATTTTTGGATCGATAGTGTTAGGGAAAGTTAAATAGTTGAAAATCTTTATTTTTAAAATCTATAATTTTGCATGAATTGCCAAACGTTAAGCATACGTTGGCAATTTTTTGAATGAGTATTAATTGTAAAAACAGCTAGTTTCACAATTTTGGAGGAAAAACATGATAGAGAATGACATTAAACAACAACTAATCACGGCAAGCATTGACATAGACGCAAATATTGCTTTAGGAGCTATGCCAACTACTCCCGATAACGTAATTGTTATAACAACTGCGGATAGTATATTAACAAGTTCATTAAATACCCTTACTAACCAAGCTCTTATCCCTCCGGGTATCTCTGACATTCAGCAAACCGTTTCAATATCGGTAAGAAACACAAGTTATACCAATGGACAGGGAAAAATCTGGGATATTTACAATGAATTAGTTGGACAGGAAAGCGGTTATAAAGTCTGCAATAGCAGAAAAATGTATATAATGGCTGCACAACCTCCTCATTATTCCAGTACAGATGGAAGCAACAGAATTATTTTCGTATTCAATTTTGTAGTTAATACCTCAAGAGATAATTAAGGAGATAAATATATGACATTAACTAAAGAAGCGGGATTATTAGGTCTTGATGATGTAAAGATATTTGAAGTTACTGCTGATACCGCAGGGAGTTTAACATATGGGAGTGCGGTTGATGTTCCAAGCATGCAGAATATTAATTTAGCTCCAAATTATATTCAAAGACCATTGATGCAGGACGAAGAAATCGATGGATATTATTCAAAACTTCAGTCTGTTTCATGGTCTTTTTCTAACGTAAAGGTGAGTCTTGACGCTTTGAATATTTTAGAAGGCGGAACAATTACCAGCACTGGTTCTACTCCAAACCAAAAGCATACTTACACATTATCAGATACAAGTGCACCAAAATACTTTAAACTCGAAGGTAAAATTAACTATTCCCCTGACACCATAGGAGATTTTCATCTTGTGCTGCATAAATGTAAAGCCTTGTCAACGCATGTTGAATATAAAGCTCAGAACTACGCAATCATATCAGCCAGCGGAATAGCTATTCCAACAGTAAATAACAGCAAGATCAGAGATTACGTGGTTAACGAGACAGCAGCAGCAATAAGTTAAGGTAAACTATGAAAATTCAATTAAACAAAATAATAACGTTTTCCTTGATTATAGGAATTATTTCTTGTATAGGATATTTTACACTAGCTGTAAAAGATGAAACTTCAACAAAGATAGTATCAATAGTTCAAAAACAAGCAGATTATCTTTTTCCTATAGAAACTGAAGGGAAATATGGTTACATTGATAATAAAGGAAAAGAAATTGTAAAACCTCAATATGAGGAAGTGTTTCCATTTTCTGAAGGATTAGCTGCTGTAAAAATAAATAATAAGTTTGGATATATCAATACAAAAGGTAATTTTGTTATACAACCAGAATTATGTTCAGCCCAAAATTTTTTAGAAGGACTTGCGCTTGTTAGCCCTGATTGTGTTTCAAAATATTTTATTAATAATCAAGGTTTAAAAGTTATAGAAAATAAACAAATAGATTTCATTAATAGCTTTGACGATGGTTTAGCTTCAGGATTCCTCTTCAAAGAAGGAGAACAAGCAAGCGAACAAATTGTTTTTGTTAATAAAAATGGGGAAATACTTCTGGATTTGAGCAAGCTAGGATACTATAGTTGCGGAGAAGAATTAATATGCAGGAACTTTTCTCAAGAGTTTTTAGCAGTTAATGATAGAAAATTATATCTTGAAAAAAATATATATAAGTGGGGTTTTATAGATAAAAAAGGAACTACAATTGTTAAGCCTAAATATGAATATGTTCATGATTTTTCTGATAATCTTGCAGCAGTTGAGGTAAATGGCAAATACGGTTACCTTAATAAACAAGGAAAAGAAGTTATAAAACCTCAATATGATGATGCTAAAGATTTTTCAGAAGGATTGGCAGCCGTTTTAATTAAAGATCGGTGGGGATTTATTGATATATCGGGCGAAATGGTTATAAAACCCGAATTTTACGATGTTAAAAATTTCAGTAATGGTGTAGCAGCAGTTGCAATGTCGATTAATACCTGGGGTTACATAAATAAAAAAGGAGAATTAATAATACAACCTCAATTTGATGAAGCAGAATCTTTTAAAAATGACTTAGCTAAAGTATCTAGTGAAAATAAAAATGGATATATAAATAAAAACGGTGAATTTATTTGGTCTAATATCAGTAAAAAACAGAAAAGAAGTTTAAATTTTGAAAAAACAAACATAAATGCTTTAGATGAGTATATAAATAACGTAACAAATAATATTAATAAAAATTGGAATCCTCCCAAAAGTGACCATAATTACAGTATTACAATACTTTTTAATATTGACAAAGATGGATATCCAACAAATATAGAGATTGAAAATTCTTCAGGTGATGATAATTCAGATAACGCAGCTATAGATGCTGTTAACAAAGCAGCACCATTAATACCATACCCTAAAGAATTTAATATAAATGAGGATAAAATATCTATTACCTTAAAATATAACAGCCTTAGGGTAGGAGAGTAGAATAATGTCACAGAAATTAAATGCCCAAATACAAACTAGCAGCTATAATTTTGAGAATGCACAACCAGGAGATATATGGTCTACAGATGCAGTTAACTCATATATAAAGGAATTTGGGAAGTTGCCACCAAATGGAGCAATGGCATCAGAACATTTTGCTTGGAGTGAATTATTTGATCCTAGAAAAGGATTACCACCAAGGGATGTTGTTCAAAGTTATGGTAGGTTGGCAAATAATCTTGAGGTATATAGACACTCTTTAGGCGATAGATCTATAACTATAACTTCAGGATTTCGTTCGTCAGCTTACAATACAAGCATAGGTGGCGCTACAAATTCTTGGCATACAAGAGGAGCGGCTGTTGATATTACAGTACAAGGCATGACTCCGAGGCAAGTACAAGATCACCTAAATTCTATTCATAATGGTGGCTTAGAATACGCTCCTACTTGGACCCATATAGATACGGGTGCAAATAGACGATTTGATGACAAAAATAGATCAGTAACAAATACATATAACCAAGGTGCCAGAGATCAAGCTGTAAATGGTTATGCTAATCGCACTAATAGAGCTAACCAAAACCAAAATAATCAAAGAGGTAGCGGAGGTGGAGGTAGTTCAGTTACTGGCGGTGCTGCACCAGCACAATCTACTCACCCAAATGCCGAAACACCTTCGCTGGCTGAAGATCGTGTAAAACACAACCCTCCCCCTACACATAATAATCCTTCAAACGAAAGCCAGCATGAACAGTATGTAAAAGAACAATTTAAGGGCTCTAGCACTCGTGACGACCAGCTCGAGGAAATATTAAAGGTTTCAATTCAAAATAGAGAACAAATAGGTAAAGCTGCTGAAACTCTGGGCAAAGGACTGTCAAATCTGGCAGGGAAGGCTAAAGACGCATGGGGTGGTATGTTCCACAAACCTTCTGGCACCCTTCTCAAGGGTAGCGCAGAAGTAAAAGATTTTTACCATCCAGCGACAGAGCAAGTAAATTATAATGTAACAGCAAGAGTGATGAATCAAGAGGGTAAACCAGTAGGTCTGGAGGGAGTCCTCGACCTTTCTGGCACTTCACATCCCCCAGCTACATCAAAGCCGTTTGCTCGAGAAAAACCATTCAGTACGCCTAATGAATTAAGTAAAGCAGCATAAAGGAAAAAATAAATGATTCTAAACATCAAAAAACCATTTTTTATATTATTTAATAAAGATTCCTTGTTTAATTTATTAATATTTTCAATAATTAGTATTTTAAACACTTATTCATTTTTTTTGCCAACCTTTATGAATGTTGTGATAATGGGCATCCTGTTTTTTACAACAATTGCATTACTATTTGGTTATATTGTTGAAACAGTCCATATTTCAATAAAAAATTGTGAAGAAAAAATCAATTTACCTAGTTGGAAGTTAAATATACTTACATATTTAAAACATTCATTTTCTTTAATAGTAATTCTTATAATTTATCAATTAATAATAACATTGATTACTTATGTGATTTCAGTTCCATTTGAAAATTTAGATAAAATTATTTTTTCTTTAATTTTTCCTTTAATAATCATTATGTACGCTAAAAATTTTAAAATACTGGAAGCATTGAATTGCAATTTGTATCTACAATTAATAAAAAATAATTTTAAAAAATTTCTTATTATTTCTATACTTTCCACATTGTTTTTTATGATAGTTTTTATTGCTATTGATGCAATTAAAGCTTCATTTATAGGCTCAGGAGTAGATTCTTTATATTTTTATATCTTTAATTATATTTTATACATCAGTTCTTTTTTGGTTGTTTTATTTTATTCGCAATTATTTAAACCAGAGAGGGAGGAAGTCAAATGCCTTTAATGGAATTTTTAGAAAAAGTCCCAATTGTGGGATTGATTCCTAAATATATTAAATTAAGAGGTGATAACTATGACAAATAATGAACAAATAGAAATGTCTCTGACTAAATTGACATTATATTCAATATTAACTTTATCTTTATATACAGTTATATGGTTTTATAAAAAATGGGAATTTATTAGAAAAAATAATATTAAAAAAGTAAATCCATTAATTAGAACATTGATAATGGGATTGCCAATACTTAATTTTATTATGCCTATTTTATTATTTAAAGAACTTTTTGCTTATAGCACAAACTGGGGTAAATATAAAATAATTTCAATTTCTACTATATTTAGTTTTATTTTCTGCGTGATTTTATCTTTCGGATATGATTATGAGCCTAATAATCCTTATATATATATATCTATTTTAAACTTTTTACCCATTTTAATTGTTCAATATTACATTAATTCAAGTATTAGGGAGAAATTAAAAAATGCCCGGTGAAGATAAAACTAAAGAATTAAAAACTAATGAGTTACATGAAATTATAAAAAAATCCGCATCTGAAGAAATTATTTCAAGCGGAACGGAAAAATCTGGAGAAGAACTTTTAAAGGCTATAAATAAGGGAGTAAGAAAAGGAGAACTCTCTATACTACAAGCCAGAATTGCTAAAGAGGTTCCAAAGGCTTTAATGCAAAGTGGAAAAGCATTAGGCAAGTTCTTTAAAATTACTACTTTAATTGATATTTGTTCACATAAAGAAGATTTGAGACAAAAAATAATTACAGATACTCCAAGATTAGCTCCAGGAGGATGGGGGATTTTAGGTGAAGTTTGGAATTATAAAGCGGATGAATATATTAAAAACATTGATAAACAAGCAATTTTGAATTATTTTGAGGCAAGAAAAGCAGAAATAAGGGAATTACGGCAATATATAGACGACCTTCCATTGATTAGATTAGAAAATCAATATAAACAATTATTGGAAAAAATAGATAACTTAGTCAAAGCAGGTCCGGGTCATGGTGCTGAAATAGACAAGGCTTTTGAGCAATTAGAGGAATTAGACAAACAAATTGAAGGTCTGAAAAAACAATCAAAAAGCGGAAGCGGTGGAGGTGGTGGCTCTCCAACTGGTGGTGCCGCTCCTATAACTGATGACCAACGCTATGAACAATTAAAAAATGACTCATCATTACAAAAAGGTCATTATGACCCATCAATGATGACTGAAAGTCAGCATTCAGAGTATTTAAAGAATGAGTTCAAAAATTCTTCGACAACAGATGACCAACTTTTTGAAAGATTAAAAGATCAATTTGAAAAAGGAGAAGGACTGGATTCCCTTATTACCAGAAGGGAAGAAAAGGTTACAGCTGAAATATTTCAGGGCGACACTTTCTATGATCCAGTAACAGAACAGGTAACTCCAAATGTTACTCAAAGAGTTTTAAATAAAAATGGCATTCCCATGTCAGATAAAATAAACACACCGAGCGAAACCTCTTTGCCGGGAGTTGCATCCCAGCCATTTAATCGTGAAAAACCATTCAGTACACCTAATGCTTCGACTATAAAAAATACTTTATACGGTGGCGTTAAATTAGGCTATAGCTACGCTAAAGGATTTTTACGTGACCGCTCCAGAGAATTAATGTTTGGCAAAAAATTGTCAAAAATAATGGGCAAAGCAGACGCATATCGAAATTATGCCAACATGGCTAAGGGCTTAGCTAAAACTTTTGCAAAGAGCCAATGGAAAGCCGCATCTACTGCAGTAAAAGCTTTTGCAAATGCCGCATGGCAATCTGTTGCTAATACTGTTGTTGGTCAAGCAATCGGAAGTGCTGTAGCTTGGGCAGGGGCACAATTGGCAGCAATGTGGGGAGCATTAACTGCGCTTCCATTTATAGGAGGGGCAATAGCAGCTGTTGGAGCAGCTGTTTCCTGGGCAATTGGTCTTGCGATTTCATTCTTATTCCCGTGGTAACAATATAAAAGTGATATTTAGATAAAAACGAGGTAAACAAATATGGTAGACACATTCAATTATCCTTACAAACAGGCTCACGTTAACTCAATCCAGTTCAAAACCATTGTGGATGAAACATTTACCGGTAAAGAACAAAGACGTGATACCTGGACTAACCCAAGAATGAGCTGGGTTCTTGATTTTGAGAAAAACCCTACAAATACGGCAGCTGTAGCAACTTTTTTCAAGAGTCAAAAAGGTCGAAAAACAGCCTTTAATTGGACGTGGGATTCTTCAAAAGGCGGGGATGGCAATACTTATCTTGTCAGGTTCGCTTCTGATGTGCTTAATTTTAATATTCTGGAATCCGGTTATTCCACTTTTAGCATTCAATTTGTGGAGGTGGTTGAGTAATGGGTAAAGGTTTAACTGCTTCGCAAAAAACAGAAATTGCAAAATCAGCACTTAAAACCAGAACCCTGATTACGATTAGTCTTGATAGTGGTCCCTTCAGGATTCTGGCAAATGATTCTTCAGCAAGTATAGTTATTAATTCAAATACATATTACGCAAGGATGGTACAAGCATCCGACATTGAAACCTCATTGGACGGAACCACTGACAGTATGTCCATAAGCGTTTCTGACATTGCCCAGGAATTTTCAGCATTGGTTGCAAATAATGGAGATGTTCTCACCAATAGAGGTTGTAAAGTCGAGGAAGTAATCTTCGATGGAAATACAACTACTATTATCGGTGATCCCATACTATTATTCGATGGAAAGATTAATAAAATCCAGCTAACCGCTAAAACATTTGTATTTACTGTTGAAAGAATACTGAATAACTATTCTTCACTGAGTCCTAATATGATTTTTGATGTGAACTGCCAGTGGAGATTTAAAGATAGCAGGTGTACTTATTCTGGAGCCGAAACAAAATGCGATAAAACGCTAACACGGTGTAAGGCTTTAAGTAATGTAACTAATTTTGGAGGTTATCCATCAGTGGTACTTCCTACACCGACTAAATAAAATCATTATAAAAGTAGATTAATTAGATACAGAGGGAAATATATGAGTGTTACAGATAGAAACAATTTAGGCTTTGACTATGAAAGTCCTGCCTATAGGTTTGGTTCTTTAGAGACACAGGCGAATAATTGTTTGTCTGTACCTATAGTCTATGGAAAAGCCAGAGCTGCAGGCAATAAAATATGGCAAAGCTCAGGAACAACAAGCTTTAACGCATTAGTATGCTTTGCTGAGGGTAAAATAACCGGATTTTCAGATATAAGAATAAACGATATTTTAATAACTGATTCTGCTCTTAATGGTTGTACTTATACAGCTTATTTGGGAGACGGTGTACAGCAAATTGATGATAGGGTTCCGGGTGATACTCAAGCTGATAAGGCAGAACTTGTTGGCGGGTTAAAATATACGGCTTATCTTGCTTTAAGAATAAAATCAGGTCTTAAAGTCGCTAGTAACTATATGGATGTAAGTGCGGTCTTGCAAGGAAAAGCCGTAAGGATTTATACAAATACTTCAGCCTATACAACTATGTATTCCAATAATCCTATATGGTGCATTCTGGACTTCTTAACCTGCTACAACGGCTGTGGTTTGTCTTATAGCAATATTGACATCCAAAGTTTTATTGATGCAGCCAGCTATTGTGATGAAAAAATCAATCCGGTTAACGCAACAGGAACAGTAAGCGTAACCTCCGGTTCAAAAACTGTAACGGGTTCGGGAACCAAATTTAAAAACGAAGTGAAAGTCGGCGATCAGGTTACAATTAATGGAGAAAGCAAAGATGTTACGGAAGTTAGCAGTGATACATCTTTAACCGTTGCTTCCAATTTCTCCAGCACAGCCAGCAGTCAAACAATGGTTGTTAAAGATACCAGATACGCTCTTAACATTATCCTTGATACAAGAAAAACAAGGCAGGACTGGTTAAACGAAATGTTAATCTGCTGCCGTGGTTTTCTTAAATACAATGGCAGCAAAGCATCCATAACAATAGAACAGGATGCAACCTCAGTCCAATCATTTGCGCAAGACGACATTATAGCTGACAGCGAAGTGTTCTGGACAACTCCGAAAGAGCAAAGGTGCGACATATTTAAAATCAGGTATATGGACCCGGATAATCAATATGCAAGAGCCTATGCGGTTGCGGAAGCTGATACATTCCTGAATGATCCGCCTATTATACAGGAAATAGTAGCGCTTGGGATAACAAGTTTTAAGCAGGCATCAAGATTAGCGTGGTTTTACCTTAATCAGGCTAATACATGCGACAAATTCTTTTCATTTATGACAACTAAGAAAGCTCTGGACAGGACACCGGGCGATATTATAGACCTTACAAGCACATTTATGGGCTATGAAAATAAAAAGATGGTTGTCGTCAGTATGAATGAAACACAAGAAGGTCAAATTCAGCTGATTTGCAGAGAATTTAATTCTGCCTTATATGCTGACACATTAGGCAGTGTTGCCCCTGTATTTAATACGGTTAACCTTACCGATGTTCTTGATACTCCTGATGATGTTCAAAATTTGGCATCTGCTCAAAATCTTAATTCCATTATATTAACATGGCAGCCTATTTCTAACCCTATTGCCACATATGAAATCAGGGAAGGGACTTCTTGGAGCGAATCAAGGCTTATTGCTAAAGACCTTACAGGCTCAAGTTATACGGTATTAAATATCCAGAAAGGAACATTTAAATACTGGATATGCGCTGTGAACAAATACGGCAATTATTCTGCAAACCCCAAGCTTTCGACAATAGTTGTCAGTGATATTCAGGAAGTTAATACTATTTTAAATGAAAATATTTTTGATGATGACCTGTCAGCAGGAACTTTCGTTAATTGCTATGGGGTTTATAACAGAGTTGCGCTTGATTCTGTTGATACCTGGACAAGTTCAGGCACTTGGGACGATGCAGGCAAAGACTATGCTCCTGATGGTTATTGGGGATCTGAAGTCGAATCCACAGGTTCATATACAACAAAAGTTTATGATATAGGCACTAATTTAACTTCAATAATCAGTGTTAACTATGATCTAAGCAGCAGAGACGATGCCAGCAATATAATAGTTGAATGGAAATACAGCGAAGATAATATAACGTGGACTGACTGGCAAATCTTCTCTCAGGGTAGTTCTACCTTCAGATATTACCAGTTTAAAATAACATTAAATAGTCCAAACAATAGCTATACAGCCGTGTCAAACTTTATAGTCAATATAGATGTACCTGATAGAGACTTTTATTTTGAAGATCAGGTAATATCAGTAGCTGCTAATGGAGTAACGGTTAATTTTGATCCGGCATACGCAAATATACCTGCGGTTGTTGCAAATATTTCAGATGGAACAAACGGATACTGTGTAGTTACATCCAAAACTACATCTCAGGCAACTGTAAAGGCATATAACAATTCAGGAATAGCTATTACAGCGCAAGTAGATATTAGAGTAAAAGGATATTAATAAACCGAAAGGAGAATGAAATGACAACTTACACTTGGACAGATAATGCAATGCAGGGCGGAGGAGCTTGCGATGTGGATAAGGTAAATGATAATCTTATGCACCTGAAATATGACAATGTTTCACCACAAGATGGCAAGGTTCCTTATTCTGCTGTGTCAGGCAAGGTTGATGCTAATGGATATGCTAATTTTATTATAAAAATCGACAATTCAAGCGTTAAAATTGAAGCGGGCAGTAGCAATCCTAACCTTGTAATAGCTTATCCTGATGGTTCTCTGGAAACAATAAGCGCAGATTATACTATTTCAAGCATTTCTTCAGATGGAACTTATACAGTAATAAAAGAAAAAGGACAAAATCCTTTAATAACTACAAAGACTATTACAGAGGATATTAAAGCTCCAACTTCTCCTGTTGATGGAGATTATTGGTTAAATATAGGTATAAAACCTATGGCGCCTTATAAAAGAGTTGGCGGCGCATGGATAGCAACTCAATATACGAAACTAGGCGAGTTTACAAGAACATCGGGAACGATTGGAACACCAAAAAGCTATGCTTTTAATGGTCAATCAGTTATTGAACAAGCTCTAGCAAATAATTATTTGACGAATATTTCCTTTAATCACAATATAGGCTCTGATTGTATTTGCAAAAGTGAATTGATATGTATTTCAGCAGAATTAGGTTACGCAATAGGAGATAAAGCGCTGCCATTAGGAAAAGAAGGTGGTGGAAATTTTGATACAGATGGTATTGCATATATGTTAAACAAATTGTCAGGATTGACGCATTCTACAAGAAGCGCAGGAACATTATACCCTTTTGCGGTTGTTAATACATCAACCATTACAGCAGCAAGGGCTACTTATAGTAATTGGAATATTAGGTTTATAACAAAAAGGAGTTTTTAATTATGTCTTTTAAGCAATGCAGAATATTGAATAAATCAATTAATGTAGTGTTCTATGGTGAAATAGATACTGAATTTGAAGGCAAAGACTTTTATGAATTGGTTGAAATTCCTGATGATGGAAAACCCTACAAATGGGATGGAAGTAAAGTAATAGAAGATATAGAAAAAGAGCAGCAAAAACAAAAGTTGGATGCTCTTGAAAAAGACTGGGAGGCTCTTCCAAAAGGAGTTCAATCATTCTTTAAAAGTAATTATGGAGATGTTAAAGACGCTCTACAGGCAGGGAATAAAGCTGAAGCTGTTCAAATAATGATTGATATTGAGCCTATGGTTCCAGATTCCTTAAAACCTACATATCAGGCGTTATTACAGAAAATACAAAACTTTTAGTCATGTCTTTAAAGCGAATAATCCTTCACTGGACAGCCGGACAAAATATGCCAAATGATACTGACAAACGCCATTATCACTTTATGATTGATGGGGAAGGTAAAGTACACGCTGGTAAATATAAACCTGAAGACAACCTGAATTGCAGAAGTGGAGGCTATGCTGCTCACACTGGAGGTGGCAATACCGGAAGCATTGGTGTTGCTCTTTGCGGAATGCTTGGCTTCTGCAATTCAAAGCAGGTTGGAAATTGCCCTTTGACTAAAAAGCAATGCGAAGCAGCTTTTAAGTTTATGGCGGAGCTTTGTAAAAAGTATAATATAGCTATAACTCCAGAAACTGTGCTTACACACAAGGAATTCGGAGATGCTAATCCTAAATCTACAAGCCACGGCAAGATTGATATCTGTTATTTGCCCCCTTGTCCTGAAATTAAACCCAGAGGAATCGGGGATTTTATAAGAAATAAGGTACAATGGTATTACCAGAGGGTATAATGTTCGAACATCATGACACAATTAAAATCCTATCAATTGACGGTGGTGGAATACGAGGGTTTATTCCAGCATTATTGCTTGCCAGAATCGAACAGCAAAAACAGGCAAAGATATATGAATTATTTGACTTTTTCGCAGGAACATCAACAGGCGGGATAATCTCCCTATTGCTTAACAGGCCTGATCCTGTTCCTGCCAGCAAGATTGTGGAAATATACAGTGATGATGGGGCTAACAGGATTTTTAAGAAAAACGCTTTTACTCCCTTAAATTACCTGTCCAAGGGTGAAAAATATAATCGTAAAGGCATAGAAGGAGTATTAGCGGAGAATTTGCAGAATTATTGCTTAAAAGATACCCTCAAGCCTGTTTTAATCCCATCTTACGAGATGGAAAGCAGAAATGCAGTATTTTTTGCTAACTACGATGAGAGATATAAGGATGTTTACTTGAAAGACGTTGCAAGAGCAACATCTGCAGCTCCAACATACTTTGAACCCTATAAAATTGAAGGCAAGGGGACATTTATTGACGGCGGTGTGGCTGTTAACAATCCCGCAATGTCAGCCTTCATAGAGGTTATTAAAATTTTAAGAAGGGAAAATATTGAGCCTTTAAGTAAAAGGATAATAGTGGTTTCTCTTGGTACTGGAACAGCCACATCTTCGCTTTATTACGATGAAATCAAAAACTGGAATCCCCTGCAATGGGTGGCGGGTCCATTAATTGATACTTTTTTCAATGGAAACAGCAGAACTGTCGAACATCAACTGAGGACTTTACTGCCACAGGACTGTTATTACAGGTTCCAGCTTATGCTTCCTGATGAAAAAGGAGCGGATAAACTGGATAATTCAGATAAAAAATGTTTAAACAGGTTAAAAGGCCTGACTCAAAGATATATTGACCATGATTATGTTGATAATATGCCTATTGGCTGGTATTCAAGAATTAATACCCTGTGCCAGGGACTGCAGACAAACGTGAATATCAATTAATGCATTAATCGGCTAAATAATCCTCTATTCTCTTCAGAATTTCATTTTTCTCATTATCCCCAAGCTTCAAATACGGTCTAGCCGGAATTTCAACAGTTTTATTCCTGCCAGCCTTCCCTCCGAACTGGTGAATAGCAGCATAAACCTTGTTTGTCCCGACAACCGCAGAATCCGAATCATAGGAATTGGTAATTGAAGCTGCCAACTCACCACGCATTTGAAGGATTTTTCCGGGATAATAACCTTTTTTACTCCGCTGCTTTATTGTAGCGGGTTTAAGACCTTCCCACTTGGGTCTTCCTTCTGCCTCAAAGTTGCTTTCGATAGAATCCATCATAATCCCTGCAATATTTTTCATAATCGGGCGAAGATTTTCTGTTTTGGAAATCAATTTTTGCAAATACTGCTGGATTTCTTTATCGTCAATCTTTATTTCTATCGGTTCCGGCATAAAATTTCTCCATGATTGGATAATTTGCAATCAATATCTCTTTAAACATTTTGTTTTTGCGGTCATCCCCCAGTTTGTTGTTGATTCCGTTAAGCCTTTCAACCGCAATCATTTCATAGCCGTTGTAAAGTTCACGAATTTTAGGAGCATCATCATATGAGAGCAAAAATCTACCTTTAATTTCTCCTAAAGTAGCTCTTAACCTTTCGTGGTCAAAGGCTTTTGTGGAAGTTACCGCATAACCGGCTCCGCAACTGTATGGAGGATCACAATAAAAAAATGCATCTTCATGATCGTATTGTTTAATGAATGCTTCAAAATCCTTGTTTTCAATGAGGACTTTATCAAGTCTCTTGTGAATGGCATCGATTCTAAAGAGTATATTTCCCTGACTTTTGCTTGCTCCGCCGCATGATTTTTTGGTACATCCAAATGTTTCTCCTCTGCCTCCAAAAGAACGGGTTATTAAATATAAGAAGCGGACTGCTTTTTGAATATCTGTTATGCCTTCTGTTTTCATAAATTGAACAAACATTTCCCTGCTGCCAAGAAGATAATTCAGCTCTTCCTTTAAAGCATTGGGATGAAATTTTACAATTCTAAATAAGTTTACAAGCCTGCCATCAAGATCGTTATAAACCTCCAAATCCGCCCATTTGTCTTTATAGAAAAGGATGTAGCCTCCTCCTCCGAACACCTCTAAATACGAAACCATATCTTTGGGAATTAACGGCTCTATTGTTTTTCTCAGGAGTCGTTTGCCTCCAACCCAATTGATAAGGTATTTTGTGTCAATTGTCATTATTGTGCCTCCATTTCTTTAAATTGCCTGGGTTGTAACTCCAACCCGCATCAGGTGAAATTTTATGCCCTGTTAATGAATCCGTATAAACCGCAACAGGCTTTTCTTCACCTGTTTTTTTCGAGACCACCCTCATTTCTTGAGATAATTGCCCTTCTGAAGAATCCACATCAAGTTTTCTGTCTTTTGTGTTGTCTTCTGATAAAGCCCTGACCCTGCATCTGCAGCCCCAGCCATTGGGAGGATAGAATGAATTCCAAAATGGATCGTCATATCTGAAAATTCTGCCGTTAAGCATTGCATGAGACGGTCTGGTTCTTCTGTCCATTACAGCTACATATTGAAAATACGGACGATTTTCGATGTTATCAATTTGTTCTTTGTACCTGCCTGCCATATATGAAGTCTGAATGTTTGTTCTGTAAATTGTTTTCAATCTCCACGGAGAGCCCAACTGGACGGTGACTGTTTCTTCTCCATCTGGAATCAAGGATTTATCTTTTATCAGCTTGCGTTTTAAAAGTTCATCTCTTACTTTATCAGGAGTTCCTGAAATAATGCCCCACCAGCCTTTGTTTTTCAGCTTTGGCTCAAGCTCTTTTTTAAACTGCTGCAAGGTTAGACCTTCATCCAGAGACTTTTGAACAATTTCTCTGATATCGTTTAAAATATCTTTCCGCATAACTTTTGCAACTGTAAAAGACCTCGTATGAGCATCCTGCCAAATCTCATGCCAATCCCAAGAGAATTTATATCCTTTGGACTTAAGATATTTAATAGCCTGCTCAGGAGGCAGTGTTATCAGGTATTTCAAATCAGGCTGCATTGATTCTTTCCTCTGCCATCTGTGCATATTCAGGATTAAGTTCAATTCCAAGCCAGTTGCGGTTTAATTTTTTTGCAACCAAACCTGTTGTCCCTGAACCCATAAAAGGATCAAGAACTATGCCATTTTCAGGACAGCCTGCTTTGATCGGTGTTTCAATTAATTTTGGAGGATAGACAGCAAAATGAGCACCCTTGAAGTTGGTTGTGGAAATATTCCAGACTGCACGTTTGTTTTTGCCTTGCAGTTTGCCTGATAGGATTTTCTGTTCAAGTCTTTCAAAGTTTTCCTTGCTTAATCCCTGATAATGAGAGCCTTTGTTTTCATTGCAGCCGGTTTTGCAGCGTTTTATTGTTGATTCTTTAAACGGTTCAATTTGTTGGACAAAATGATATTTGCGTTTTTTGACAAAGAAAAACATATATTCAAAATCAACCGTGAATCTGTCCTTTGCACTTGTTGGAGTGCAGTTTGGTTTTTGCCAGATGATTACGTTTCTTAAAATCCAACCTCTATTTACCATTTCAACAGCAAACTTGAAGGGGATAAGCAATAAACTCTTGTCATATTTGCCTCTTGCGTGTGCGGTTTTTGGCAAATAACTTAAATCATCCGGCAGGAAAGAATTTTTGCCTTTGCAGTGACCTGAATAAGACAACCCCATGCAGCTTCCGCCATAAGTGTCTCCAAGATTTACCCAGCATGTGCCTGAATCTTTAAGAACTCTTTTTGCCTCATCAAAAATGTCGCAGAGATGTTCGATGTACTGGTTAAAATCAGGTTCCTGTCCGAGCTCTCCTTGCCATCCGTCATTCCAGACAACGGGGTTTGTGCCGTAATCTCTTAAGGCCCAATAAGGCGGTGAGGTTACAACGCAGTCAACCGACTGACTTTGAAGTTGTTTGAGTGAATTTAAGCTGTCTCCAACTATCATTTTGTTAATAGAATCCATTTTGCCCCCTAAATTTTTTGTTATTTTAAATTTGCATTTTCTTCATTCACACTGAGTCTGCCCCAGATTTCTGATATAAAGATTATTTTTTCCAGCATTTTCTCTATTTGACTTGTTTCTAACCCCTGTTCTGAAAGTTTTTCCTGAATTTCTTCATATGAACTTGCATTATTAACAAGCTCCATAACAGAGCCAAAAATATTTTTTGCTTGCTCCTGCAACTCTTCTGCTGAAAATGAATCTATAAAGTCATCTATAATTTGCTGGTCAGGAAATTCTGATTGTGTTTCTTTAAATTCTTTAAATGATTTTTCTTGTGAAGCAGGAGGAATCTCTTCCGGCTTTATAACTTTTGTTTCAAGATTTGAGACTTCTATATCATCTTCTTCAAAGCCATAAGTTCTCATTAAATATTTTTTTGTGAATTTAACTCCGGCATCAAAGAGAATCTTGTCTCTTTGTGCAAGATTCAAGTCAACATCTTCTTCTTCATACATAGTGAAGACTGGTATCTCACTTTGCCCTGCAAAGTTAAGTTCGTAAATCCAATAAATTAGCTGATTTAAAGTTCTTTCAACAAGTTTTTTATCAGCATTAATAATATCTTTTCTGACATCAAAGTGAGTTTTTGAAGCTGAATAACTGCCTTTGTTGCCAATTTCTGTGGTTAAAGTCTGTCCCAGAATAGCTTTTGAAATTTCAGCGTTCATCTTATCAACAAGTCTTTCGTAGATTTCTGCTGAAGATGTTTTTGTAGCTTCCTGAATTTCAATGGTTGAATCATCGGGAATTATTGCAATGGCATCATGAACCATAGCTTCAAGCATATTTGCAAAATTATTTGAGTCTTCTTTGCCTGTTCCACGGGGATGCTTGCCGATTAGAAACGGCATCCCGTATTTTTCGGTGAACTTTATCCAGAATTTAAGTCCGCCTTTTTTAAGGATTACATTCCAGAATATGCGTGATAAAGTCCTTTCACCGTAAGGATTTTCATAAGTTGGTTCATACTGCGGACAAAGAAATTTTCTTGGCGGCAATAATTCTCCGTTAAAATTCGATTTGGTTTTAAATTTCAGATTGTTGTCATCATCAAAAACAAACCATTCAGGAGGTTTTGCCTTTATTTGAGAGGGGAGCGTATAAGTGCCGTTTGGTTTCCACATTATTTCAATGGGCTGGAATCCAAAGAAAACAGAATTGAGAATTTCAGAAATTAAAGTGTTCAGGTCAATACTCTTAAAAAAGTTTTCAATAACCTGTGCCTGTTTTGATTTTGCCTTACCTCTGTCTATTTCCCATTCAAGGGAAAGGACACCGGATTTTCTTGACTGCACGCAAGCCCAAACGTGAGGGTCAGATAATAAATCCCTGTAAATTCTGATGTCTTTGCCCTGCTTTCGTAGGACAGGGTCGGGGTCGGGAAGGTTTTGAAGTATGGAATAAAAATCAATAGAGCGATTTCTTGTCGCTATTTCATTGGATATATTGCTTTTAACTTCGTTAAAAAGCACATATTCTCGCTCATTAATCCATAATTTTTTCATTGAAAAAACCCCTGTTTAATACAAATCAAAATCTATGTTGTCGCAAAGACCTTTTGTCATATCTTCTGTTTCCCGACGACATCTTGTTTCTATGTGTATTGGTTCATAATTGTTTTCTGCTGAGTGAAGAGCAAGGGCTAAAGCCCAGAACCTGTCTGCGTGACCTGAAGCATCTGACTTTTCAACATCAAACCTGATATTTCCTGCTGCCGTCGTAGTTCGTCTGACGGAGTGAAGGTCTTCTCTGATTTCATATTCCGCAGGAATATACACAGTTTTATCTTCAAAATGTGTTCTGAGCCCATAGGCAAGTTCCTCCTTAACTTTGTTTGTAAAGGTAACAGCTTCAGCTCTGTACTGACCGAATTTTTTCTGTGCAGATTCAGCCAGATGCATCCCGATTCCTGTAGAATCAATGCAGCAACGTCTTAGGTTTTTATGTTTCAGGATATTGTAGAGAATTTCTTCCTGAATACGGAATTCAGTATTTTCAAGAACCCTGAGCATTCTTGTGTAATTAACCCTGCCAAGTTTTTCCAAGACCCAGATAACTGTTAAATCTTTCTTCCTGCCTATATCCATTCCCACATAAATATCGCCTGTTAATGCTTCAAGTTCCTTATACAAATTTTCAAGTTCACAGGAAACAATAAGCTGATATGGAAGAAATGCGGTTGCTTCATCTATTGCCACACAGCAATATTCCTGAAGCCAGGTAAATTCGTTAAAACATCCGGCTCTTTGCTCATCCAGCCATTGCTGTTTTTCTTTTTCAGTTGCACTTTTGCCGAGTATTTTACTAACAAGCCCTTCATCGACTGCAAGCTGTATGGGTGTTGTATGGAGACTCCAGTTTAATTTTGCAGGCGTATCATCTGCAGGATTCATTTCTTTTTTTACCTGCTCTATGAATTTATAGAACATGCAGTTTTGACCGTTATGGGTGGATAAAATCCTTATAGGGTATTTCCACGTTGTACAGGGCTTGGCAGCAGCCCACAAATCCTCTGCGTTATTATGATGCGCAAACTCATCAAGAACGACTTTCCCGCCTTTGCTCCTGAATGCTTTGGGGTTTGAACTCAGTGCATTAATTCTTGCACCATTGGCAAACTCGATAACAAATGCTTTAATATCCTCTTCAGAGTTAATAATTACTTCTCCGAGGGATGTTGCAGCAATGTCATAGAGTTTAGCCCATTTTTCACAATAGTTTATGTATTCCCTTGCGGCTGATTCATCTGCTGAAGAAAACCATACATTTTCAACAGCATTAACTACGCAATCTCTTACGTCCTCATAGCTCTGAACATAGGTTGCACCGATACGACGGGACTTTTCCCATATTTTTATGCGGGAATTATCATTTAGCCACCTTAACTGATATGGAAAAAAATGTTGCGAAGCGGGAGTCTTTAGCTCATTCTCTTTATTCGGGTTCATTTTCTTCCTCACTTGAATCGTTGTGCTTTATTCCCAAAATTTCTTCTTCTATCTGCCGTATAATTTCAGGCGACAAGCCTTTTTTTCTGCGTTTATCTTTTTTGGCAACAACGTCTTCATATTCTTTAACCTTGGTGATTAGAGAAAGTATTTTTGAAAACGTGTATAATTGCCCTGTATTAGTTTTTTGACCATTCTCTATATCAGAATTTATTGTCCGCATTAATTTTCTTGAAAATTCATATAATTCTTCATGGAACGCCACGTCTTTTCTTAAATATTGGTTACGTTTTTCAACCCAACCTCCTTCGTTTCTCCAAGCTCGTATTGTTTTTTCAGAAAGTTTCAGTCTCGCTGCTATTTCTGCAGAAGTAAGGTTCTCATGGACAAACATTTTTTCAGCTTCATAAAAATGCAGGTGTTTTTTACTCAAAGTATTTTTCTCCTTTATCTGAATGATTTTTTGCAAATCAGCAAGCCAAATCAGAGCCCTGATGGAACTCTTTTGTTTAATTGATTTTAAAGCCTTCGGCTCTTCCTCTACAGCACAGATGTTTCAGGAAGTGATAATGTCTGCCGGAATATTTTTTCTGATTTCTTTTTAATCACCCTAACATACTTTTTTGTTCCATTTCATAATTATTGGAACTCTCTTTTATCAGGTAAACGGAATTTCTTTTTACTTTGAAGTGGAACGGAAAGAAAGTTTATACTGCTTTTTAGCTTTTCAAGAAAAAACAGATTCACAAAGACTTAATGGCAATTAAGGGGGCATTTTAATGAAATTTTTTGAAGTATTTAAAGCAGGTAATTATCCGCAGGGAAAATTTTCACAGGAAGATGTTGAAACACTTGCAAAAAACTACGACCCAAAATTCTGTGAAGCACCAATTACACTTGACCATGAACAAAAGGGACCGGCTTATGGTTGGGTGTCAGAATTAAGATCAGAAAACGGCAAGTTAAAAGCAAGTTTCAGAAACGTTGCAGATGAATTAAAAGATTATGTTCAAAGCGGAAAATACAAAAAAATTTCTGTTGAAATTTACAAAGAACTCGAAGGCAAAAAACCATATTTAAAAGCTGTTTCTTTTCTTGGAGCGTGCATCCCGCAGGTAAAAGGAATGGACAATATCGAATTTAAAGAAGGTGAATCCGAAACATATATTTTTGAGATTGAAGAACAAGTATCTGAAATTAAAATGAATGAAGATCTTGTAAGACTTCAAAACCAAATATCAGTACTTGAAAGTCAGGTCGTTCTTTTTATAGACAAACCTAATAAAAACGAATACAACGAGCTTGCTTCAGAGCTTCAGCAAAAAGTTAAAAACATGTCTGTGCAAATTTTAAAAATGCAGGATGAATCCGTTTTAAGGAAAAAAGCCGAACAGGAATTATCAAAATTAAAACAGCAACTAAGGGAAAAAGAACTTGAAAAATTTGTTGATGAGCAGATTACATCCGGTCATCTTTCTCCTGCACAAAAAGAAACAACACTGAAAATACTTACAGCTCTTAATAATGTGCAGAAATTTGACGAGTCGGATTATATTGAAGCATTCAAAGAATTTATTAAAACTTCACCTATGCAATTTGATTCTTCAGAAATTGCAACCAAAGACAAAAAATCCAATGCTGAAAAAGAATTCAAAGAATTTTCCAATGCGAGTGAAGACAGCATCGCTATTTACAATGAGGCAAAACAACTTTCAGAAAGAGAAAAAATCTCTTTTAAAGAAGCTCTTTTGAAACTATACGAATAAAAACCTCCAGCTGAAAATCCAAAGAATTACAAATTATTTAATAAAAACAGGAGATTATCATGGGCAGATTAGAAGACTTACGCATAAATGCGTATTTATCAGAAGTGGCAAGAGGCTACACAAATTCAGCTTTTATTGCTGATGCCTTATTCCCGACAATAGAATCAGACCTCGAAAAAGTCGACATCTTTGAATTTAACAAGGAAGCTTTTCAGGTCTATAACACTGAAAGAGCAATCAGGGCAGATTCCAATGTTGTGAGTCCTAAAGGTTTTACCAAAAAGACTGCAACCTTAACCGAACACGACCTTGCATATCCCATTGATTACAGGGAAGAAGAGGAATCCAAAAAAGTTAAACTCCAATTACATGCAACAAATGTTGTGACAGAAGGACTCAGGCTTAAGCAGGAAAAACAATGTGCTGATCTTGTGCAAAAACCTGCAAGTTATCCTGCAGGAAATAAAATCACACTTTCCGGCTCTTCAAAATTTAATGTTGACGGTTCAGACCCTGTCGGCGTGATTGAAGATGCTAAAGATGCAATAGCAGGCAAAATAGCGCAAGACCCCAATACTATGGTTATCGGTCATGAAACCTGGAAAATATTAAAAAAACACAAACAGATACAGGGGCTAATAAGCAACAACCAGAACAAGATTGTCACACTCAATTTTCTGAAAGAAATTTTTGAAATTCCAAATATCGTAATCGGCAGGTCTGTTTTTATGAATGAAAACGGCAATTTTACAAAAGTCTGGAAAGACAATATTATCCTTGCTTACGTTCCGGCTTTAAGTTCACGAACGGAGTATGACCCGTCATTTGCTTACATGATTAAAAAGAAAAACGCTCTAAATATCGATGAGTACAGAAAAGAAGGCAATAAACTCAAATTCATAAGGGCAACAGATATTTATACACCGTTTCTTGTCGGTCCCGACGCAGGTTATCTCATCTCTGATACAAATTAACTTCAACTTATATCTTTAAACAAGATTTAACAGGTCATTACAAAGCATACAGGAGAAAATATATGCCTAAATACAAAGTAAAAGGAACAGACATACTGCACAACAAAGTGCTTCATCCTGACGGTTCAACAATTCAGCTCGCTAAAGATGAAGCAGAAAGACTAATTGACCATCTGGAATTCCTTGAAGATGACCCTGAGGTTTTTCCGCAGGAAACAGGGCAAACTGCTCAGGCGGTAAAAACTGAAAACATTCCTCCTCAAACAAACCAAAATAATCAAAGGATAAATCAGGACAACAGAAGACCTTTTCGACAAAATGACAGGCGGGGGCAAAACCAAAGAAATCAAACTTCTGTAGTGAATGCTCCTGCAACACAGACTACTGTCTCAAATGCGCCTGCAATTCAGGCCAATGCTGCAAACATTCCTGCAGCTCCAACGAATAGTAAAGAGGTAAATACACCTGCAATTTCTGTAACACCGGCACCGCAAAATGACACGCCAAAAACTACAGAAACAAGCCCGCAAATTACACCACCCCAAAACATGAGGAGGGCATAAACAATGGCAGAAAAAACATATAAACCACTTTTAATGGAAACCGTGCAGGCAGCAGTAAATCTTGAAAAACAAAGATTTATCGGATTTGACGGAAATTATTGTACTGCTAATGCTAAAGCCCTTGGTGTTTGCGATGTTGAAATTGAATCCGGTCAATATGCACCTGTTGCATTATTCGGAATTCTTCTTATGCAAACAGCAGGCGCCATCACAGCCGGAAGCAAAGTCGCTTCCGATGCAAACGGTTATGCTGTAGCTTACACAACAGGAGAATCTAACGGCTATGCTCTTGATGCTGCAGCAGGGGCAGGAGAAATAATCAGAATTGCACGAGGCATCTAAATGTACTGCACGCTGGATGACATAAAACAGCAGGTTCAGGAATCCACCCTGATTGAAATCACAGATGACAATCAGGCAAATGAAATCAATACAGCAATTGTTGATGAAGCGATTTTATACTCGGAAACACTCATTGACGGATATTTAAGAGGCAGGTACACGCTTCCGTTATTCACAATTCCAATGTTAATAACAATGCTTGCTGTTGATTTGTCAATCTTTAGACTCTATTCAAGAAGATTTCACACTGATATGCCCGAATCTATAAATAATAAATACAAAAATTCAATAAAACTTCTGGAGCAAATTCAAAAAGGAATTGTTTCTCTTGGAATTGAAATCGAAGGAACACCCCCTGAACTTGGCGAATACAGAACAAACATGACTTTTCAGGACAGAATTTTCACTAAATCAATGCTGGAGAATTTTTAAGTGATAAATGATATTGAAAATCAAATAATTCAAAAGATAAAAGAAAATATCCCTGAACTTCACATTGAAGGATTTCCTGAAAAACCTTCCGAATTCAGATTGACCCATTCAAAGGGAGCAATACTCGTTCACTATCAGGGCGGCAACTATTCAGAATCAAAAAGTATCGGCTATATCGTTCAGGATAAAAAACTTGAGTTTTCTGTAACAGTCGTAACAAGAAACCTCAGAAGCCACGAGGGATCGTATTTTTATCTTGATAAAGTCAGAAACATTTTAACAGGATACAGACCCGATAACTGCTCAAAAATGCAGTCCACAAAAGAAGAATTTATCTCTGAAGACAATGGAATCTGGCAATATTCAATAAATTTCAGTTTAACGACACCAACAATAGAAAATTATCAGGAGGTGATATAAATGCCAGCAAATTTTCTGCACGGAGTTGAAACAATAGAAATAAAAAAGGGAGCCCGCCCTATAAGAACTGTAAAAACAGCAGTCATCGGGCTCGTTGGAACAGCTCCGGTTAATACTGTTGGAGCTGACTATAAAACAATAAACAAACCCGTTTTAATTACCAGCGATAAAGATGCGGCTTTGTACTTCGGACAGCCAACAAACGGATTTACAATACCCTCTGCGTTAAACGCAATCTTCGATCAGGGTGCAGGTATTGTAATAGTGGTAAATGTTTTTGATCCGGCTGTTCATGAAGATGTTTCTGATGTTCAGCTGTCTGATATTATCGGAGGAGTTGATGCTCAGGGAAAAAGAACCGGAATGCAATGCTTTAAGGATGCTTATTCCCTGTTTGGATTTTATCCTAAAACCCTTATCGTCCCTAAATATTGTGAAGATATGGCGGTTGCAACTGAAATGAATGCTATTGCTGCAAATATTAGAGCAGTGGGGATTATTGATGCGCCTGTCGGAACTAGTGTACAGGGAGCCATTACCGGAAGGGGAGCATCAGGAACAATTAATTTTAATTTTAGCTCCGACAGGCTTGTTCTTTGTTATCCGCATTTAAAAGTTTACGATACCGCAACAGACACAGAGCGATTAGAACCATACTCCCAAAGACTCGCAGGAGTGATAGCAGCAAAAGATATCGAGAAGGGCTATCACTGGTCTCCCTCGAATACTGAAATCAAAGGAATTATCGGCGTTGAAAGAAACCTGACTTCGATGATAAATGACCCCGCAAGCGAGGTAAACCTTTTAAACGAAGCAGGCATCCTAACAGTCTTTAATTCCTTTGGCTCAGGCTTTAGAACTTGGGGAAACAGAAACGCAAGTTATCCATCCAGTACTGATCCCACTAATTTTATCAATATCAGAAGAACGGCAGACATAATCCATGAAAGTGTTGAATATTCGATGCTTCAGTTTATTGATTACCCGATAGACAACGGGTTAATCGATTCAATTTGCGAGTCAGTAAACGCTTTTATCCGTACTTTAATCGGCAGGGGAGCATTAATAGACGGTAAATGCAAATTTAACCCTGCTAAAAATCCTCCAACCGAAATAGCTAACGGACATTTAACCTTTGATATTGAATTTATGCCGCCCACTCCTGCAGAACGAATAACATTCGAAAGTTTCATAAACATTGAATTACTGAGGAGTTTAATACAATGAAAATGCTGTTAAATAGATGGCGATTAATGGAAGTAATCATTGACGATAGAGACCAATGCTCCAATTGTCAAAACAAAAAACTTTGCCCCTTAATTCGCACCCTTAAAGACGATGTGGTTATTTTAAGGTTCGGAAGAATTGATGTTAAATGGTGCGGTCTTTTTAAGCAGAAGGAGGCTTAAATGTCAAAAATAAAAATAAACAGACTTACAAACGCAAACATCTATATGGACGGCAATAACCTGCTTGGCAGAGCCGAAGAAATCCAGCTCCCGCAAATTAAACACAAAATGGCAGAGCATAAAGCACTTGGAATGGTTGGAAGTGCAGAGTTTTTCGCAGGAATCGACAAGCTGGAGTGCAAAATCAAATGGAATGCTCTTTATACTGAAGTCCTTAAAAAAGCGGCTAATCCTTTTATTGCTGTGCAATTACAGGTTAGGGCTTCTCTGGAAACTTATAACAGTATGGGCAAACTTGCAGAAGCTCCTGCCATTGCGTATATAACAGGAACGTTTAAAGAATTTCCACTCGGTAACTTTAAGCCGCAGGATAACGCAGAGTATGAAACCACCATGAGCGTTAATTACGCAAAATTAATCGTTAACGGTGAAGAAATATTTGAAATAGATGTCCTTGAAAACATCTACAAAGTAGAAGGCACAGATATTCTGGAAACTTACAGAAACAATATAGGAGCGTAAATTATGAAAGAACTTACATTACCAAGCGGAAAAACCGCAACATTTAAAAAAGGCAACGGTCAAACCGTTTTAAATGCACAGAGAAAAGCCAAATACCCTGAAGAAATCATGTTTGCCCTTATAGCTGAAATAACTGACATCGATGGACAGCCAATAGTTTATGAAGATTTGCTTGAAATGGATATGGAAGATGTTCTTATCCTGAATGCCCAATTATCGGGGAAGCTCCAATCATTACAGCAGAGTGCATTATACTCCTTTGCAAAACCACAGGCTGGCAATTAAGCGAAATCAAGCAAATGGAACTATCCGAGCTGGAGTTCTGGGTCAATCAGGCAATTAAGTACAGACAAGCACAATCTGAGGCATTTGAAGATTTATGTTAGACACCATGATGAAAGTATCTTTAACCCTTACCGCCTTCGACAAGATGTCGAGGGTTATTAAAGATGCTGTCAGCACATCTAATCATGAATTTAATAAACTTCAAAAGGAAATCCATGAAACTTCAGAAATGCTGGATAAACTTGGCAAAAATATGATGACAGTCGGTGCCGGAATGACCGCAGGAGGACTTGGTTTAGCTCATACCCTTGGTTTAACTTCAGCTATACCGCAAGCACTTGAAATGGAACACAGGCTAAGAGAGCTCGGCAATGTCGGGCAATTAACAGCAAACCAGCTTGCTGATATGGACATGAGGCTTGGTACTATCTCAAAATATACCAACCAATTCCGCCCTGAAATCATAGAGGGATTGAGTGTGCTTGTCGCATCCGGTGTTGACCCAACAAAAGCCCTTGATTATATGAATGTCATAGGTAAAACTGCAACGGCAGAGCAAGCAGCTATTATCGATATTTCAAAAACAGCTTTTTCCGTTACAGATAACCTTAAAGTTCCTGTATCAGAGTTAAACAGGACAATGGATATCCTTGCCCAATCAGGAAAAGAAGGCAGGTTTGAGCTTAAGGATATGGCAGGAGAATTTCCGGGACTTACTGCAAGTGCATCAATGCTCGGAATGAAAGGTGTTCCTGCTGTAGCACAACTCGGAGCAGCTCTTCAAATTGCAATGAAAGGAGCAAAAGATGCACCCGAAGCTGCCAATAACCTACAAAACTTTATGCAGAAAGTAACAGCACCACAAACACTGCAAAATTTCAGCAAGAAATTTGGCATTGATTTAAAATCGGAACTTTTAAAAGCAGTATCAGAAGGCAAAGACCCGATACTTGAAGTTCTAAATATTATCCAAAGGGCAACAGGCGGAGATGTGTTTAAAGTTTCCGAGATATTTCAGGACATGCAGGTTTTAAATTTTATAAAACCAATGATGAAAAACCTTAAAGAATACGAAGCGATTAAAAAATCTGCTTTATCAGCTACCGGCATAGTAGACTCGGATTTCCAAAACATGATGGGTACAACAATAGAGCAGTGGAACATGTTAAAAATCAACATGATGGAACTTGTCCTGCCAAATCTAGCTGAGCCGCTAAAAGCAGCAAATAAAATGCTTGAAACCATAAACAAAAATCCCTTGCTTCAAAAAGGAATATTCGCTTCAGTTATTGGACTTACAGGCGGAGGACTGCTTTTAACCACACTTGGAGGAGCGGTTTTCCTTGTCGGAAATCTTGTTAAGGGTTATGGCTCATTTTTAAATCTGGCAAGGAATTTAACTCCTATATTATCTCAAAATAGTATGCAATTGCTTAAATTTCTTGGACTAAACACAACTCTCGGCAACCTGCAAACAACAGCAAGTTTAAGGAATGCTGGCAATCCTATTGGAATTGACCTGTCAAAATTCTCGACTCAATCAGGATTAATGGCAGATATAAGGCGAATAGATAACAATCTTCGCTCAACTATCCTAAAGACCTTTAAAGAATTGCCTTTAAACACAATTAAAGCAACAACTTCACTGAAAGACTGGACTATTGCTTCCCTTAAAGCTGTTCCAAACAGTTTTCTAAATGGGTTAAACATCTTAAAATCAGGCTTTTTAAACCTGCCAAACATAATTAAATCAGGAATTATTGCTATTAGAACACTTTCCCTTACCTTACTCACCTCTCCCCTTTTCTGGATTGGAACGGTATTAGCAGGTGCTGCCCTCCTTATTTACAAATACTGGAAACCTATTACAGGATTTTCCAGAGGTGTATTTAAGGGGTTACAGGAAGGACTTGCTCCGCTCCAACCGGCTTTTCAATCTCTTGCTGGAGCTTTTTCACCATTGCTCACACCCTTAAAAGCTGTATGGAGCTGGATTAAAAATCTTATCCAGCCTGTTAACGATACAGGAAATGCAGCGGAAAAAATGGGGCTAAGGTTTGGAAAAGCTCTGGCAGGAATTATTTTAAAAATTACAGATTTAATCAAAAAAATGTTCGATTTAGGGGCAAAAATCGGCGAAGTGCTTTCATTCGGACTACTTTCAAAGACAGGGAAAACACAGCAGGCAATAGAAAAACACGCTCAAATTATTAGAGATTACCTTCCTCATTCACCAGCCAAAATGGGACCGCTTAAAGATTTACATAAAATAAAACTCATAGAAACTATAGCAGCAACAATAAAACCTGCTCCCCTAATGGCTGCAATGAATAAAGCCTTATCTCTCAAGTCAAACCCAATCACTATGTCTAATTCAAGACAGGGAAGTTCAGGCGGAGCAGTTTCAATCAATTATAGCCCGACAGTAAATATATCGGGAGGAAGCCCGCAAGAAAAAGAAGAATTCCTGCAAATACTAAAACAGCATAAAGACGAGATTTTAAGAATTGTAAAAGCTGAAAAACAAAGACAGGAAAGGTTAGCTTATTAACAAAGAGGCAGAAAATGTTTGCACAGCTAGGAAACATACAGTTTAACCTCATAACTTACTTTAACGGCATAGAAGAATCCCAAAAACACAACTATGCGGTTCATCAGACAATCGAATCCAAGCCAAAACTTCAATACATCGGTGATGAGCTTGATACCCTGACAATAAAACTTAATTTTCATTCATCTTTCTGCACTCCTGAAACTGAAATTAAAAAGTTGAAATCTCTTGCAAAATCACATGAAGAACAGGCTTTTATTCTCGGCAACGGCAAGTATCTAGGCAGATATGTTATTGAGGAAATTACATCAAGCACTATCCAGACAGATAAATCCGGCAATGTGTTAGCTATAGAAGCGGAAATCAGACTAAAAGAATGGTATTCAAGACAGGCAAAGGTTAAGAAAAAACAACAAAAACAGGGACTTAAGAAGAAATGAGCGATTTCTATGAATACATTACAAAAGATTCTGACCGCTGGGACTTGATAGCATATGAATTTTATTCTGATGCAACTCTCTATGAATCAATAATCAAAGCAAACCCTGATATTCCAATTACTCCAATACTCACCGCAGGAATAAAACTAAAAATCCCTGTAATAGAAAATAATGACCAGATTCAGTTTGAGCTTCCCCCTTGGAAAAAATAGAGGCAAAATATGCTAAAACCTGTATTTAAAATCGAATATGAAAATCTGAATATCACCGCCAAAATATCACCTTACGTTTTGTCTGTTGAATATACTGATTTTGAACACGGGCAGAGTGATGAAATCCAGATTCAGCTTGAGGATTCAAATAAACTCTGGCAGGGAAGCTGGTATCCAAGCAAGGGAGATACTCTTAGTCTCCAGATTGGTTATGAAGGCTCAAAATTATTAAACTGCGGAAGTTTTGAGATTGATGAGATCGAATATATAGTTATTTAAGTTGAAAACAATAACAAATAGCGTCAAAAAGGGTATCAAAA
>ERZ795055.337-NODE-337-length-48018-cov-6.828118_pt1 | contig 48018 bp, 37 predicted proteins | sample MGYA00375139_ERZ795055 | MGnify/ENA primary metagenome ERZ795055 (study PRJEB30184, sample SAMN05720283) | anaerobic digester metagenome | isolation source: active sludge of municipal wastewater-treating anaerobic digesters | place: USA | collected 2015-01-23 ... | reverse complement strand
GCGGCTCGAGCTCGCCGTCACCGTCACCGAGGCGCGGCGCGGGGCGCGGATCGCTCGCCATCATAGCACGGCTCCGGCCGCCGCGGTTTTTTTTTCAAAGCGGCCTCGGCTTGACCTCGGAGCCCCGAGGCCCTACATTCATCCGATGAAGGTACGAGTCTTCGCCCCGGCCTTCGGGGACGACGCCTGCCTGGACCGGGAAGGCATGCTCGAGCTCCCCGAGGGCGCCCGCCTGGGCGAGGTCCTCGCGGCCCTCAAGGTACCCTTCCCCCTCTCGCGCCTGCCCCTGTGCATGGTCAACTACCGGCGGGCCAAGCCCTCGACCCCCCTGGCCGAGGGCGATATCGTGAGCTTTTTCTCGATCGTCTCGGGGGGATGAAAAAGCCCCCGAACCGCTATACTTGAGCCATGCGCCTCTTCTTCCCCCTCCATCCCTATGTCTGGGCCCTCGCGGCCTCGGCCCTCCTCTCCGTCTTCCTCGCCGCGCGGGCCTGGCTCGGGACCAGGAGGGAGATCGCGCGGAGGCTGGCCCTCTTCGAGCTCGGGGTCTTCGCCTGGTGCCTGTTCAAGATCGTGCTGTGGTACGTGGACCTGCCCGAGGACCGCTCCCTGGCCTTCCGCCTCCAGTTCCTCGGCGTGGGCCTCGTGCCGGGGGCGGGCTACGCCTTCGCCCGGGCCCTCGAGCGCCGCCCCCTGCGGGGCCTCGCCGCCCTCGCCGCCTACCTCCCCGGGATAGCCGGCTTCCTCCTCATCTCGACCAACGAGCTCCATAGCCTCATGTGGGCGGAGCGGGGCCTGAGCTTCGAGCCCTACGGCCCTTCCCCCGCCGCGGCCTACTGGATCTACCTGGTCCTCATCTACGCGGAGTCGGCGGCGAGCATCGTCATCCTTCGCCGCTTGGCGGCCCGGAGCGCGGGCCTCTTCAAGCGCTGGATGCGGCTCGTAGCCGTCCTCTTCAGCCTCCCCTTCGGGACCAACCTCGCCTACCACCTCTTCATGCCGGCCTTCGGCCCCTTCGACCCGACCCCCCTCGCCTTCTCCCTCTCGGGCCTCGCCTTCTCCCTGGCCCTCTCCCAGTTCAACCTCCTCGACGAGATACCCTACGCCAAGGAGGCCGTCCTCGAGGCCCTCGACTCCCCCCTCGTCGTCACGGACGCCGAGGGCTTCGTCGTCGGGGGGAACGCCCAGGCGCAAGCCCTCGTGGCCGAGGTGGAGATCGAGCGGCCGCGCTTCGCGGAGCTTTTCCCCGGGCTCGCAGGGCTCGGGAAGGACGGGAGCCCCCTCCCCTGGTCGCGCGGGGAGGTCGACTACCTCGTCTCCTGCCACCCGGTCACTCGGGGCCAGCGGAGCTGGCGCGGCTTGATCTACCTCTTCCGCGACGTGAGCGCCATGGCCCGCGCAGGCCGCGAGCGCGAGGAGGCCCTGGCCCGGGCCGACGCGGCCAACGCGGCCAAGAGCTCCCTCCTCGCCCTCGTCAGCCACGATATCCGCAACCCCCTGAACGGGATCATCGGCCTCGCCGACCTGAACCTCCGCTCCGAGCTGCCCCAGGGCCTGCGCGAGGACCTCGAGGTCATCCGCTCCTCGGGCAACCTCATCCTCGGCCTGGTCAACGACCTCCTCGACCTCTCGAAGATCGAGGCGGGCAAGATGGAGCTCGAGAGCGCGGACTTCGACCTCCACGAAGCGCTTTCCACCATCCTCCGGAGCTTCCGCGGCGCCGCGCGGGAGAAGGGCATCCTCCTCGACGCGGTCCTGGCCGAGGGCACGCCCCGCTTCGTCCGCGGCGACAGCCTCCGCTTCGGCCAGGTCCTCATGAACCTCGTGAGCAACGCCATAAAGTTCACCGACTCGGGGGCCGTCCTCGTCGAGCTCGCCCCCCTCGAGGAGCCGCCCCCGGAAGGCGAGGGGCGGAGCCTCGGCATCCGCTGCGCCGTCCGCGACACGGGCATCGGCATGGCCGCCGACAAGCTGCCCCGGCTCTTCCGGGACTTCTCCCAGGCCGACGCGAGCGTGAGCCGGCGCTACGGCGGCACGGGCCTCGGCCTCTCGATCTGCAAGAAGCTCGTCGCCCTCTTCGGAGGCTGGATCTCCGTCGATTCCCGCGAGGGAGAGGGCAGCGCCTTCGTTTTCACCGCCCGCTTCGAGCCGGGAACGGCGGGCGCCGCGGCCGCGGCCCCGGAGAGCCTCGCCGAGCCCCTGGGCGCCTACGCCTACCCCCTCGACGTCCTCGTCGTCGACGACGAGCCGGTCAACGCGGCCGTCGCCCGGCGCTACGCCGAGCGCTCCTGCCGCTCCGTTTCCTGCGCCTCCTCGGGCTCCGAGGCCATCGCCCTCGCCGCGGCCCGGGACTTCGACCTCGTCCTCCTCGACCTGGGGCTGCCCGATATGGACGGCCTCGAGGCGGCGAGGCGGCTCCGCTCCGACGGGAGGGGCGCGGCGCGCCTCGCGGCCATGACCGGCCGGGCCGATCCCGACCTCAGGGCGGCCTGCGCGGCCGTCGGCATGATCGATTGCCTCGCCAAGCCCGTCGATCCGGCCGCCCTCGAGCGCCTCTTCGAGCGGGTGGCGGCCGAGACCGCCGGGCTCGGCCCCCGCGCCGCCTCCTCGCTCTCGCGCGGGGCGGCCACGGGCGCCGAGGCCGCGGGGGCGCTCGCGCCGGCGGCCGGGAAGGCGCCGGAGGGGGAGCAGCTCGTCGACGAGGCGGCCCTCCTCGAGCGGCTCGAGGGAGACCGGCCCTTCATGCGCGAGCTGCTGGCCATCTTCGTCGACGAGAGCCCCGGCCGGCGCGGGGCCTTCGAGGCCGCCGCGGCCGCGGGAGACGCCGCCGCCCTCATGCGGGCGGCCCACGGCCTCAAGGGCTGCGCCCTCTCCCTCTGCGCCGCTCCCCTGGCCGGCCTCGCGGGCCGGGTCGAGGCGGCGAGCGCGGCCGCCCGGCGCGTAGCCTCCTTCCCCCCGGAGCTCGCCGAGTCGGCCTCCTCCCTCCTCGGACTCCTCGAGCGGAGCGCCGCCGCCGCCCAGGCCATCCTCGACCGCGATTGAGCCCGGCGGCCCGGGCGTTGACCCGGGCGGGGGCGAGGCACTAGGCTGGGCCATGCAGCGATCGGCGGAGACCCGCTCGTCCATCCTCGACCAGATGCTCCGCATCCTCGCGGCCGCCGGGCTCGTGGCCTACCTGCCGAGCCTCTACGCCAGCGTCGCTGCCCGGCTCTGGGCCCTCGCCGCGGTCGACAGCCTCGCCCTCCTCGGCATGATCGCCGCCTCGCGCTCGCGCCGCCTGGGCTACGCGGCCAAGCTCCGCATCCTCATCGGGATCAGCCTCGCGGTCGCGGCGGCCGTGCTCTACGCGACCGGGCCCTTCGGCGCCGGCTACGTCTGGCTCCTCTGCGCGGTCTTCTCCGCCTCCCTCCTCGGCTCGACGCGGCTCGCCGCGGCCACGGCCGCCCTCGCGGTCGGGATCCTCGCCGCCTACGGCCTCCTCATCCTCCTCGGCCGCGCCCCCCACGGGCAGGACATCCTCAGCCTCGTCGCGACCTCGGCCAACCTCCTCCTGGTCGGCCTCCTCGTCGCCTCGACCTCGCGCCGCCTCGTGGAGGGACTCGAGCGGGCCCTCGAGGCCGAGCTGCGCCTGTCGGGCAGGCTCGGCGAGGAGCTCAAGGCCGCGCGCGCGGCCGACGAGGCCCTGCGCGCCGAGATCGGGGCCAAGGAGGCCCTCCTCAAGGAGCTCAACCATCGGGTGAGGAACAACATCCAGGTCATGTCCGTGATCCTCCGCCTCGAGGAGGGCAGGGAAGCGGGGGCGGTCGAGCGCATGGGGCTCCGGGTCCGGGCCCTCTCCCTCGCGAACGAGGCCTTCCTCTCGGCCCCCGGGGCCGAGGAGGTCGAGCTCCGCGCCTTCGTGGCGGGGGCGATCGAGTCGCTCCGCCCCTCCCGCAGGAAGGGCGAGCAGATCGTCCTCGAGCCCTTCTCCTACCCCATCCCCTCGGAGGCGGCCATCGGCCTCTCCATCGCCGTGGCCGAGATCATCGCCGCCCTCTCCGCGGGCGGCGGCGGAGTCTCGGTCGGCCTCGAGAAGGACGGAGGGGAAGCCCTCCTCGCCTTCGAGTGGGAGGGGCCCGGGGAGCTCGGCGCGCGGATCGCCGCCGACAGCGTGGTCCTGGGCCTATCGCCCTGGGGCCTCGCCGCCTCGGCCGAGGGTCCCGGGGGCCGGCCCCGCCTCGTCCTCGGCTTGCCGAGCTGAGGCCCGCCGCGCGGCCGCCGCGTCCCGCCGCGCCGTGATCACCGAGGAGGCCAGCACCGCCGCGATGATGACGCCGCCCCCCGCCAGGGTCCTGGCGCTCGGCCTCTCCCCCGTGGCGAGGAAGACCCACAGGGGATTGAGGACCGGCTCGAGGCCCGCCACGAGGACGCTCTGCACGGCGGTGATGCGCTTGATGCCGTAGGAGAAGAGTACCGTCGCCAGGCTGATCTGCAGGATGCCCAGGCCGAGCATGGCCCCCAGGGCGCGGGCCGTGAGGCGGGGCGCCGGGAGGAAGAGGGCGACGCCGAGGGCTATGGCCGCGGTGGCCAGGTGGGCGAGGAGGGCCGACTCGAGGGGGGAGCCCTCCTTCTGGGCCCGCATGAGCACGATGTAGAGGGCGAAGCTGAGGCCCGAGGCGGCGGCGGCGAGGTTGCCCGCCAGCTGACCCCCGCCGAGCTCGTCCATGAAGAAGAGGGCCATGCCGCCGAGGACGGCGGCGAGGGCGACCCACTGCTCGGCCCGGGGCCGCTCCTTGAGCAGGACCAGGCCGATGACCGTCGTGTAGACCGGCGAGCTGTACTGGAGGAGGATCGCGTTGGCCGAGCTCGTCGCCTTGTTCGCGTAGATGAACAGGAGCATGGTCGCGGCGCTCGCGAGGGCCGCCCCGACCTGGACGCGGGAGAAGGTGAGCTTGGGCTTCCCGATCCAGGCCGCGAGGAAGGCCGAGGCGATGAGGCTGCGGCCGCAGGCGATGGCGAAGGGATTCCAGTCGACGAGCTTGATGAAGATGCCGGCGAGGCTCCAGAGGACGGCGCAGCCGGCCATGGCCGCCAGGCCGGCGCCCTCCCCTCCTGTCTTGATGCGCATGGAGGCGATGCTAGCACGGGGGGGCGGGGAGCGTCTCGCGGCCGGGCCGGGGCCTAGGAGTCGACGCAGCTGTCCACGGCCTGGAGGAGCTCGCGGCGGTCCCAGGGCTTGCGGATGAAGGCGTCGAGGGCGACGAGCTCCCGCGCCTTGGCTATGGCCTCGGGATCGGCCTGGCCGGACACGATGATGCAGCGGACCCCCGGGTGGCGGCGCTTGACCTCGGCGAGGAACTCGTCGCCCTTCATGCCCGGCATGAGCCAGTCCGAGATCACGAGGATGACACTCACCCCCTCCCCCGCGAGCTCGTCGATGACGGCCTCGGCCTCGGCGGCGTCCAGGGCGGTCTCGAGGAGGAACTCGCGGCCGTAGCGCGAGATGAGCTCCTGCTTGAGGGCCATGAGGATGATGAACTCGTCGTCGACTATGAGGATAGCCCGCCGCTCGGCCATGCGACTCCCTTCGGCCCGGCCGGGAGGCTCACGGTGAAGCGAGTCCTGCCCGGCCTGCTCTCGAAGTCAATTGTAGCGCCGATCTCCTCCAGAATCCGGCGGCAGATGTCCAGGCCCAGGCCGCTGCCCTCGCCGGAGGCCTTGGTCGTGAAGAAGGGCTCGAAGATCCGCTCCCGGATGGACTCAGGCACGCCCGGCCCGTCGTCGATCACCGAGACCTCCACGGAGCCGAGCCCCGGGCCGCCCCCGGCGGGAGGGATCGCCCGGGCGACCAGCTCGAGGCGGCCGCGGTAGTCCATGGCCTGGATCGCGTTGTTGACGAGGTTCATCCAGACCTGGCTCAAGCGGTCGGGATGGCAGGGGACGGGGGGCAGCTCGCCGTAGTCGCGCAGGACCTCGACGCCCCGCTTGAGCTTGCTCTCGAGGATCACGAGGACGGTCTCGAGCTGCTCCCGGGGATCGGCGAGGGAGAGCCGCTCGTCCTCCTCCCTGCGGGCGTAGGTGCGGAGGGCCAGGATGACCCGGGCGGCCTTCTCGGCCGCCGTCCGGATGATGTAGTCGGCGCGGCAGATCGAGCCGATGTCGTGGGCCATCTCGACGATCTCGTCGAAGCGGGGCAGGCGGGCCAGCTCCGCGAGCTCCTCCCCCGAGCCCGCGTAGCCCGAGTCCACGAGCTGCTCGGCCAGGAGGGAGGCCTCGGCGAGGCCGGCCGCCTCGAGGCAGGCCCTGAGCCCGTTCCGCCGCCGGCGCTCCTCGGCCCGGTCGGCCCAGACGGGATCGCAGGCGAGGCCGGCCGAGATCCTGGCGAAGGCCGCGGCCTCGGGCTCGGAGAGGGCGCGGTGCCGGGCGAGGAGGCCGGGCAGGGAGGAGGCCGCCGACCTGCTCGTCGAGCAGGAGGAGAGGATGGCCCCGAGGGGGGTATTGAGCTCGTGGGCGAGGCCGGCGACGAGCTGGCCGAGGGCGGCCATCTTCTCGCTGAGGAGGATCTTGGCCTGGGAAGCCTTGAGCTCGCGGAGGGCCCCCTGGAGGTTGGCGTTCGCCTCGGAGAGGAGGCTCGTGCGCTCGACGACCCGCTCCTCGAGCTCCTGGTTGAGGAGGCGCAGCTCCTCCTCGGCCTCGACGCGCTCGGAGATGTCGATGCCGACTCCTATGAGGAAGTATTCGCCCCCCGACTCGAAGCGGGTCCCGGTGAGGAGGTAGGGAGTCCGCTTCCCGTCCTTGGCCACGAGGGGGGCCTCGACCTGGGCCGAGCCCTCCCGCATACAGGCCTCCACCGCCTCGAGGACCGCGGCCTTCGCCTCCTGGACGTGCCAGGAGCGGATGTCCATGCCGGCGAGCTCCTCCGTGGCGTAGCCGAAAGCCGTCTCATGGTTGCGGTTCCACCAGCGGAGCTTGAGGCCGGGGTAGTCGTAGAGGTAAAAGATGCCCGGCAGGCTCTCGATCAGGGCCTTGGTGAAGGCCCGCTGCCGCTCGAGCTCCTCGGAGGCGCGCTTGGCCTCGGTGATGTCGGAGAAGACGGCGGCCATGGCCCGGCGCTTCGTCTGGAATGCGATGACCTCGTAGGCGCCCTTGATCCGCCCCTCCTCGTACTGGACCTGCTCGGTCTGCCAGGCCTTGCCTTCGAGGGCGGCCTCGAGGTAGCGGGCGGGTACCTCCGTCTCGACGAGGCCGGGGAAGGCCTCGCCGATGCTCTTCCCGATGAGGCTCGCGTGGTCGATGCCGAGGATGCGGTCGGCGGCCCGGTTGTAGCCCGAGAAGACGAGGCGATCGCCCTCGTCGAGCTCGTAGAAGTGGACGCCCCGCGGGGAGTTGAGGACGAGGGCCTCGGACATGGCGGCGTATTCCCGCGCCTTCGCCTCGGCGTATCGGGCCTTGCGGCGCTGCTCCCGGAGGACCAGGACGAAGAGACCGAGGAGCAGGGCCGCGAGGATGAGGGAGCCGGTACTGAGCGCCATTGCTTCCAGTATAGGCATGCGCGGCCCCGGCGCCATTGAAGCGCCAATGCTTGCACCGTATACTCGTTCCATGATCGACCTCGGCGAGCTCGATCTCCCGGAAGGCTGCCTGGTCCTCGTCGACTCAGGCCCCCTCGTCTACTACCTCGAGGAGGGGCCCGGGAGCCCCCGAGGCTCGGTTTTCGCCTCCTTCGCCGCCGCCGCCCGGGCGGGCGGCCTCCGGCTCGCGGCCTCGGCCCTCGCCTGGACCGAGCTCCTCGCCGGGGCCTTGGCCAAGGGCGAGGCCGCCGGGGCGGGGGCCTGCCGCTCCCTCCTCGCCGACTCCTCCCTGATCCGCCTCGAGCCGATCGAGGTCTCCATCGCCGAGGGGGCCGCCCTCCTCCTCGCCTCGACGAGGCCCCGCCTCGGCCTCGCCGACGCCTTCCATATCGCCACCGCCGCCTCCATCGGGGCGGGGGCGGTCCTGACCAACGACGAGGCCTGGCGCCGGGTCCCCGGCTGCCCCCGGGTCCTCCTCGTCGACGAGCTCGCCTTCGAGGCCCCGTGAGCGGGTCCGAACTGCGCTTCGCCGCCGGCGGCGGGGGCCTGCGCGAGGAGCACGCGGCCTCGGGCCGCCCCCTGGCCCGGGGTCGCCTCCTCGTCGAGCTTCGCGGCTCGGCCCCCCTCAGCCTGGGCTACGACGCGGCCGAGGCGCTCGCAGGCGGGGCCTTCGCGGCCCGGCTCGAGCGGCCGGCCTTCGGGATCGAAGCCGCCTTCTCTCCCGCGGCCGAGCTTCCCGGCTGGGATATACGGCTCCGCCTCCGCGCCCGCGAGGGCCTCGAGCTCGTCTCCATCAGCTGCGAGTACGAGTTCCTCCCCGAAGGCGAGCCCGACTGCGCCTGGCTCCCCAACCTCGCGCCCGAGGCGGGCGACGTCGCCGGCCAGCACAGCTTCCGCTCCCCCTGCGCCATCCTGCGGCGAGGGAAGTTCCAGCTCTCCCTCGTCCCCGCCTTCGGCCCGGCCTGGACGGCCTCCCCCCTGCCCCGCTTCCTCGGGCTCGAGACCAGGCGAGGCCCCGGGGAGCCCGCCCGACTCGCCTTTGGCGCCGCCGGCCAGGAGCCCCGGGCCCACGTCTTCTACCGGCTGACGGGAAGGCCCGCCCGCCTCGAGCCCGGGAGCTGCATCGAGCTCGCCTACTCCCTCATCCTCGAGACCGAGGCCGATCCCCTCGCCCCCTCGGCCCTCCTCCGCTTCCTCTGGTCCCGGAGCGGCCTGGGCCGGGCGGCCTCGCCGCCGAGCCCGGGGCCGGAGCCGGGCTCGGGCGAGCCCCGCCTCGAGCTCCTGGTCCGAGAGGCCCTGGGCTGCCTCGTCGGCCGCTACGGCCTATGGCGGGACTGCGAGCTCCCCGGCCCCGAGGGGCCGCGGCGGGCCGGCTTCCTCTGCGTCCGGATCGTCCGGCCCCGCCTCGAGGCGCTCGGCCTCCCCCTCCGGAACGACCCGACGCCCCGGATAGCCCTCAACTACCTCCTCACGCCCACGCTCCGCCTCCGGGACAAGCTCGAGCTGGCCGGCTCGAGCGCGCGGGGCCTCCTCGAGCAGGCCTGGAACGGCCTGTTCTTCAACCAGGTCAGGACCGCCTTCGGCCTCGCGTACTACGGCGGGCTCTGGGCCGACGAGGGGCTCCTCGCCAAGGCCCGCGCGATGCGCGAGCTCGCCCTCGCCGCGCCCTCGGCCGGGGGCATCTTCCCCGCCGTCCTGGCCTCCGCGAGGGAGGGGGGACGCTGGGTGCCCGGCACGAGGGTCTGGCGCTTCGGCTCCGCCTACGGCACGGCGGACGCGGCCTGGACGGGGCTGTGGATGCTCAGGACCTACCGCCACCTCGAGCGCGACGAGCGGCTCCTGGGGCGCTGCCTCGAGCTCGGCGCCTTCCTCCTCCGGGCCCAGCTCCCCTCCGGAGCGATACCCGCCTGGGTCGAGGTGGATAGCCGGGGCCGGCCCGAGGCGCGGCCCGAGCTCCGCGAGGGCGCCACGGCGGCCGCGGCCGGCATGTTCCTCGCGGCCCTGGCCGACTCGGGCGCCGGGGAGGAGTACCGCGCGGGGGCGGCCCGGGTCGCGGACTTCCTCGTCCGCGAGGTCTTCCCCCGCCAGGCCTGGTCCGATCCCGAGGTCCACTACTCCTGCTCGCCCAAGCGGCTCGGGTGGCGGGACCGCCGCTCGGGCATCCCGCCCCAGGGGAGCCTCTGCCTCCACTGGGCGGCCGAGCTCCTGGGCTCCCTCGCCGACGCCACCGGCGAGCCGCGGTATGCGCGCTATGGAAGGGCCGCCCTCGACCTCCTCCTCCTGCACCAGCAGCTCTGGTCCCCGCCCTTCATCGGATTCCGGGCGGCGGGCGGCTTCGGCGTCATGAACACGGACGCCGAGTGGAGCGACGCCCGCCAGGCCCAGTTCGCCAACCTCCTCATGGATTGGTACGCGCGGAGCGGGGAGGAGGAGCTCTTCCTCCGCGGCGCCGCCGCCCTCCGCGCCTCCTTCGCCCTCATGCGCCGGCTCGAGGGCGACGAGGACCGGGGCGCCCTGCCCGAGAACTACGGGCATTCGGGGCTCGACGCCCCCATCCCCGGGTATATAATGCCCGACTGGGGCTCGGGCAGCGCCGCCAGCTCGGCGGCCCTCGCCCGGCTGGGCTTCGGCGACCTCTTCGTCGACGCGCCCCGGGGCAGGGCCCTCGCGGTCGACGGCTGCCGCGTCCTCGCCTCCTCGGTCGGGCCGGGCCGGATCGAGCTCGAGCTCGAGCGCTCCCCGGGGCCCCTCCTCATGAAGGCCCCAGGGCTCGGCGACGCGTTAGTCGATCTTATAATCGGCGGCAGGGCCCTGGGACGCTTCGGCGGCCGGGAGCTCGAGGCCGGGATCCTCGTCTGAAAGGAAGGAACATGGAACGACGGCGCAAGGCGGGCGGCCTCTCCCCGGCGACGAGGGCGGGGCTCTTCCTCTTCGGCTTCTCCGGCCAGCTCGCCTGGGCGGTGGAGAACCAGTTCTTCAACACCTTCCTCTACGACGAGATCATGCCCGATCCCCGGCCCATCTCCTGGATGGTGGCCATCACCGCCGTGGTCTCCTTCCTCACCACGGTCCTCATGGGCACCCTGAGCGACCGGAGCCGGAGCGCGCGCTGGGGCCGCCGCAAGCTCTTCCTCGTGGGAGGCTACCTGGCCTGGGGCGCCGTGACCGCCCTCTTCCCCCTCGCGGCCGTCTTCAAGCCGGCCTACCTCGGCGTGGCAATGGCCATCCTCTTCGACTGCGTCATGACCTTCTTCGGCGCCACCTCGAACGACGCGGCCTTCAACGCCTACGTCACCGACATCACCACCGTCGAGAACCGCGGCTCCACCCTCGGGGCCCTCGAGGCCCTGCGCTGGATAGCCCTCCTGGTCACCTACGGGGGCGCGGGCTTCGTCGTCCAGGCCTGGGGCTACTCGGCCTTCTTCTGGCTCGTCGGCGGCCTGGTCGTCGCCATGGGCCTCGCCGGCGGGCGCTTCGTGCGCGAGCCCGAGCCCCCCGAGCCCCCCCGCGAGGGCTACTGGCGGCAGATCGCCGGCACCTTCCGCTGGGAGGTCCTGCGCGAGAACCGGAACCTCCTCCTCGTCCTCGTCGGCGTCGCGGTCTGGAACCTCTCCTTCAACGTCTTCTTCTCCTACCTCCTGATCTACCTCCAGCGCTTCCTCGAGCTGGACCAGGCCGCCTCCTCGGCCCTCGTCGCCGTCGCCATCCTCGTAGGCGGCATCGCCATGGCCTACCCCCTGGGCCGCGCCGCGGACAAGTGGGGCCGCAAGCCCCTGGCCCTCCTCGCCGTGGCCGGCGAGTTCGCCGGGCTTCTCCTCTTCTCCTTCTCGCGCTCCTTCCCCGCCCTCGTGGCCACGGGGGTGCTCTGGATCCTCCCCATCGCCGCCTTCAGCATCGCCACGGGGGCCTGGTGCCGCGACCTCTTCCCCGAGGAGTCGAGGGCCCAGTTCCAGGGCTACGAGCTCTTCTTCCGCGTGACGGCCACGATGATCCCCGGCCCCCTCATCGGGGGCTGGCTGGCCTCGAGCTACGGCCTGCCCACGGTGATCGACGGCAAGGCCGGCTTCATACCCACGCCCCTCCTCTTCCAGGTGGCGGCCGCGGGAACCCTCCTCGCGGCCCTCCCCCTCTTCGCGGCCGCGGAAAGCCGGAAGGAGGCCTGATGCGCGGCATCTACCGGAGGATCCCCCGGGGGCCCGGGGCCGAGCTCCTCCGCCCCGCCTACCACTTCAGCGCCCGCCGCGGCTGGCTCAACGATCCCAACGGCCTGTGCTTCTTCAAAGACGAATGGCATCTTTTCTTCCAGCACAATCCCAAGGGCGTCGAGTGGGGCAACATGCACTGGGGCCACGCGGTCTCGCGCGACCTTCTGTCCTGGGAGGAGCTCCCCCTGGCCCTCTCGCCGGACCGCCTGGGCACGATGTTCTCCGGCAGCGCCGTCGTGCAGCGCGGCCCGGAGCTCCCCGGCGGGGAGCGCCTCGTCCTGGCCTACACCGCGGCCGGCTCGACCTCGCTGCGCTCCCTCGGCCGCCGCTCGACCCAGTGCCTCGCCTACTCAGCCGACGGCCGGAGCTTCGAGAAGGACAGGCGCAACCCCGTCCTCGCGCCGATCGGCTTCATGAGCCGGGACCCCAAGGTCTTCCGCCACGAGCCCAGCGGCCGCTGGATCATGGCCCTCTTCATCGAGGGCACGAGCTTCGCCCTCCTCGCCTCCGAGGACCTGCGCTCCTGGGAGAGGATCCAGGACCTCGAGCTGCCCGGCTCCGGCGAGTGCCCCGACCTCTTCCCCCTCGCGGCCCCCGGCGGGGGCGAGACCTGGGTCCTCATGGCGGCGGACGGAGGCTACTGCCTGGGGAGCTTCGACGGGACGCGTTACGCGATCGAATCGGGGCCCTTCGCCCCGGAGCTGGGCCCGAACTTCTACGCGCCCCAGACCTTCTCGGAAGTCCCCGACGGGCGGCGGATCCAGGTCGCCTGGATGCGGGGCGGGAGCTACCCCGGCGAGGCCTTCAGCCAGCAGATGGGCATCCCGACCGAGCTCTCCCTCGCCCCCACGCCCGAGGGGCCGAGGATCGCGAGGCGGCCGGTCCGGGAGCTCGACGGGGCCTCGGCCGCCGAGGGCGCGCCGGCCGAGCTCGAGCTCGGCGAGGCTCCCCGGCCGATAGCCTCGGGCGAGGCCCTCGACCTGCGCCTCGAGATCGAGGCCGCCCAGGACTCGCCGGTGGCCATCGACTTCCGGGGGCTCAAGCTCGTCTGGAGGCCCGGCTCCGGCGAGCTCTCCTGCGCGGGCCGGGTCGCGCGCTGCGCGGCGCCCGGCGCGGCCGCAGGCGGCCCGCGGCGGCTCGAGCTCCGGGCCCTCCTCGACCGATCCTCCTTGGAGCTGTTCGCCCAGGGGGGCCTCGTCGCTATGGGAGCCTGCTTCATCCCCCGGGCCGGGGCGCCCGGAATCCTCGCCTCGGCGCGCGGGAAGGCCCGCCTCCGAGCGGAGGCGCGCCGGGTCCCCGACCTGATGCGGCCTAGGCCTTGACGAGGTGGATCGCGAAGCCGCCGATCTCGAGCTCGAGGTAGATCGCCTTGAGCTTGCCCTTGTCCGACTTGGCGGTCTCGGGCCTGGCCTTCACGCCGAGGGCGGCGAAGCGGGCCGCCGCCCGCTCCACGTCGTTGCAGCGGATGCCGATGTGGCCGCGCTCCCCGGGGAAGGGCGACTTGGTCAGCTCGACGCTCTCGCCGGCGAAGATCGAGGAGGCCCCCTCCTTGGCCGGGATGCCGAAGAGCTCGGCGAAGAGCCGCGCGCGCTCCCGGGCCTCGGCCTCGCTCGCTCCGTTGACGCCCATATGGGCGAAGGAGAAGCCGTGGAGGGCCAGGACCGCCTCGCGGCAGAGCCGCTCGATCCCCGCCCAGTCCCCCGCCTCGATCAGATCGGCCTTGACCATCCAGGAGCCGCCCACCGCGAGGATATAGGCCTTGCGCGCGTAGGCGCCGACGTTGGCCGCGTCGATGCCGCCCGTGGGCACGAACTTGATCCCGCCGAAGGGGGCGGAGAGGGCGTCGAGCATGGGAAGGCCCCCCGAGGCCTCGGCCGGGAAGAACTTGAAGACCTCGAGGCCGCGCTCGACGCCGGCGGCGATGCCGTCGGGGCCGGTGACCCCGGGCAGGACGGGCAGGCCGGCGCCGAGGCAGTAGTCCACCACGGCGGGTATATAGGCGGGGCTCACGATGAAGCGGGCCCCGGCCTCCTTGGCCGCCGCCGCCTGGGCCACGCTGAGCACGGTGCCCGCGCCCACGACCAGGCCGGGGACCTCGGCGCTCATGGCCCTGATGGCCTCCCCGGCGGCCGCGGTCCGGAAGGTCACCTCGGCGACCGGGATCCCGCCCGCCACGAGGGCCCTGCCCAGGGCCGGGGCGGCCTGGGCCGACTCGATCTTGATCACGGGGACGATGCCGATCTCGCCGATCCGCGCAAGGAGCTCGTTCATCTCGCTATCCTCCAAAAATGGACCATCGTTCCAAATATATTGACACTTATAGCATAATCGCTAGAATACGTCGAGGGCGGGCGGGCCCCTGCCGCGGCCCCGACCAACAAGCTTCGAGGCAGCGGCTCGCCGCCGCCCGAGGCCCGGGAGGATCAGCGATGAAGAGGATAGTCAGCTTCGGGGAGCTCATGCTCAGGCTCAAGTCGCCCGGGCACGAGCGCCTGTTCCAGTCGCCCCTCCTCGAGGCCACCTTCGGGGGCGGCGAGGCCAACGTCGCCGTCTCCCTCGCCCTCCTCGGGATGGAGGCGAGCTACGTCACCGCCCTCTCGAGCGACGCGGTCGGCGACGCCGCCCTCCGGAGCCTCCGCGCCCAGGGCGTCGACGTCTCCCGGGTGCGCAGGACCAAGGAGCGCACGGGGATCTACTTCCTCGAGACGGGGGCCGACCAGCGCGCCTCGAACGTCGTCTACGACCGGGCGGGCAGCGCCGCGGCGGCCATGAAGCCGGGCGACTTCGACTGGGCCTCGATCCTGGCCGGGGCCGACTGGTTCCACGTCACGGGCATCACCCCCGCCCTCTCGCGCTCGGCCGCCGAGGCGGCGATCGAGGCCGCGGCCGCGGCCAGGAAGGCCGGCGCCAAGGTCTCCGTCGACCTCAACTACCGCAAGAAGCTCTGGAACTACGGCGTCGCCGCCCCCGAGATGATGGGCAGGCTCGCCGAGCTCGCCGACGTCCTCATCGCCAACGAGGAGGACATCCAGCTCGGCCTCGGGATCGAGGCGCCCGGGGCGAAGGCCGGCGGCGGCATCGACGCGGAGTCCTACAAGGCCCTGGCCGCGGAGACGAGGCGGCGCTACCCCAAGCTCTCGGTCGTCGCGATCACCTTGCGCGAGTCAAAGTCGGCCGACCGCAACGGCTGGTCTGCCGCCCTCGACGGGAAGGGCGGCTTCCGGGTCTCGCGCAAGTACGAGTTGTGCGACATAGTCGATCGCGTGGGCGGCGGCGACTCCTTCGCGGCGGGCCTGATCTTCGGCCTCCTCGAGTACGCCGACGAGGCCAAGGCCCTCGAGTTCGCGGTCGCGGCCTCGGCCCTCAAGCACACGATCCCCGGCGATTTCAACCTGGTCAGCCGCGCCGAGGTCGAGAGGCTCGCCTCGGGCGACGGCTCGGGCCGCGTCAGCCGCTAGCACGAGGAGTCCCAGATGAGCAACGAAGAGCAGCGATACCCGGTCCGCGTCCTCCAGTTCGGCGAGGGGAACTTCCTCCGCGCCTTCATGGACTGGATGTTCCAGAAGATGCGCGAGGCGGGAAGGTTCGACGGCTCGGTCGCGGTGGCCAAGACCATCCCCGGCCCCTTCGCGCCCGACTTCGAGGCGGGCCGCGGCTCCTACCGCGTCGTCGTCCGCGGCAAGGCGGGGGAGCGGGTCGCGAGCGACCGCGACAAGGTCGAGGTCATCTCGAAGCTGGTCAACGGCTACGAGGACTTCGAGGGCTACCTCGCGGCCTTCGCCGACCCCGACCTGCGGGTCGTCACCTCGAACACCACCGAGGCGGGCATCGCGATGCGCGAAACCGACCGCGCCGGGGACCGGCCCGCCGCCTCCTACCCGGGCAAGCTGACCCAGGGCCTGCGGGCCCGCTACCTCGCGCTCGGCGGGACCAGGGAGTCGGCCCTCCTGGTCATGCCCTGCGAGCTCATCGAGAAGAACGGCCAGACCCTGCGGAAGTACGTGCTCGAGCACGCGCGGCGCTGGTACGCCGACCCCGCCTTCGAGCGCTGGCTCTCCGAGGACTGCTCCTTCTACGACACCTTGGTCGACCGCATCGTCCCCGGCTACGACCAGGCCGCCCGCGAGGCGCTCAAGCGCGAGGAGGGCGTCGACGATCCCCTCATCGTCGTCACCGAGCCCTACTACATCTTCGTGATCCAGGGCAGGCCCCGCGAGGACATCCTGCCCTACCAGGCCTCGGGCCTCAACGTCGTCTGGACCGAGGACCTCACGCCCTACCGGACCCTCAAGGTGCGGATCCTCAACGGCGGCCACACCTTCCTCGCCATGGCGGGCCTGGGACTCGGGGTCCAGAGCGTGCGCGGAGGCCTCGAGCACCCCGTCCTCGGACCTGCCCTGCGGCAGCTCATGGAGGGCGAGATCGTGCCCTCCCTCGACCGCCCCGAGGCCGAGGCCCGCGCCTACTGCGCGAAGATCCTCGACCGCTACGCCAACCCCTACATGGAGCACAAGCTCGAGAGCATCGCCTTGAACTCGGCCTCCAAGTGGCGCACGCGCCTCGAGCCGAGCCTCGCCGCCTACGCGGCCAAGCGCGGCCGGGTCCCCGAGCTCGTCGCCTACTCGATGGCCGCCCTGATCGCGCGCTACAGCTCCGGCGCGGCCGTCCAGGACGACGAGCGGGTCCTGGCGGGCTTCGCCCGGGCCGCGAAGGCCGGCGACGCCCGGGCCGTGGCCAAGGCCGCCCTCTCCGACGCCTCTATCTGGGACGGCGAGCTCCCCGCGGCCGCGGGCTTCCGCGAGGCCGTCGCCGAGTCCTTCGCCGCCATCCGCTCCGAGGGGCCCGAGGCTGCCCTGCGGGCCGCGACGGCCCGCTCGCTCGGGCGCTAGGGAGGGCCGCGATGGGCGAAGCCAAGCGCGCCATCCTCCTCGACGGCGCCGACTCCGTGGCCGTGGCCGTCGATCCCCTCGCCCCGGGCGACCGGCCCTCGGTCTCGGGGGCCGGCTCGCCCCCCTGCCCCGCGGCCCTCGAGGCCGTGCCCGCGGGACACAAGATCGCGCTTCGCGACGTCGAGGCCGGAGGCGCCGTGCTCAAGTACGGCCGCCCCATCGGCCGGGCCTCCGCCCGGATACCGGCCGGCTCCTGGGTGCATTCGCACAACCTCTCCACCGCCCTCGCCGGCCGCCAGGACTACGAGGCCTCGCCGCCCTACGAATGGCCCGGCCGGGCCGGGGCCGAGGCCCTCCTCCGGAGCTCGGGCCTCGGGCCGAGCTTCCGAGGCTACCGCCGGCCCGACGGCCGGGCCGGGGTCCGCGACGAGCTCTGGGTGATCCCCACGGTCGGCTGCATCAACGGGAGCGCCGAGCGCTTCGCCCGGATGGCCCGCGAGGAGTTCGGCATCCCCGCCCTCGCCCTGACCCATCCCTACGGCTGCTCCCAGCTCGGGGGCGACCTCGACGCGACCCGCCGCCTCCTGGCCCGCCTCGCTGCCCACCCCAACGCGGGCGCGACCCTCGTGCTCTCCCTGGGCTGCGAGAACAACACCCTGCCGGAGTTCAAGCGCGAGCTAGGCCCCTTCGATCCCGAGCGGGTCGGCTTCATCGAGCTCCAAAAGGTCGACGACGAGGAGGCCGCGGCCCGGGACTTCATCGCCCGCGCCGCGCCGGCCTTCGCCTCCCGGCGCCGCGAGGAGCTTCCCCTCGCCCTGCTGTCCATCGGCGTGAAGTGCGGCGGCTCGGACGGCTACTCGGGCATCACCGCGAACCCCGTCGTGGGCCGGGCGAGCGAGCTCCTTGCCGCGGCGGGGGGCTCGATCCTCCAGACCGAGGTGCCCGAGATGTTCGGGGCCGAGACCGTCCTCATGGCGAGGGCCGCCGACCGCGCCGCCTTCGAGGGCACGGTGAGGCTCGTCAACTCCTTCAAGGACTACTTCGAGTCCCACGGCCAGCCCGTGTACGAGAACCCCTCGCCGGGCAACAAGGAGGGCGGCATCACCACCCTCGAGGAGAAGTCCCTGGGCTGCATCCGCAAGTCGGGGGCCCTGCCCGTGGCCGAGGTCCTCGGCTACGGCGAGGCGGCCCGGGCCAAGGGCCTCTCCCTCCTCTACGCCCCGGGCAACGACCTCGTGTCGAGCACGGCCCTGGTCGCCGCCGGCGCGCAGCTCGTCCTGTTCACGACGGGGAGGGGCACGCCCTACGGGACCGCGGCCCCGACCCTCAAGATAGCCACGAACGGCGAGCTGGCCCGGCGCAAGCCCGGCTGGATCGACTTCGACGCGGGCAGGCTCCTCGAGGGCGCGAGCCTCGACGAGCTGGCCGTCGAGCTCCTCGGCCTCGCGATCGCGACGGCGGAGGGCCGGCCCGCCAGGGCCGAGCAGAACGGCTACCGAGAGATAGCCATATTCAAGGACGGGGTGACCCTATGAGCGCGTTCATGGACCGGGACTTCCTCCTCCGCGACGAGAGCTCGCGGCGGCTCTACCACGGCTACGCCGAGGCCATGCCGATCATCGACTACCACTGCCACCTCCCGCCCGCGGCCATAGCCTCCGACGCCCCCTTGGGGACGATCGCCGAGGCCTGGCTCGGCGGCGACCACTACAAGTGGCGGGCCATGCGGGCCAACGGCGTGGCCGAGGCCGACATCACCGGCCGCAAGCCCGACTACGCGACCTTCCTCGCCTGGGCACGCACCGTGCCGAAGCTCGTCGGCAATCCCCTGTACCACTGGGCCCACCTCGAGCTGCGCCGCTACTTCGGCGTCGACGAGCTCCTCTCCGAGCGGAGCGCCCCCGCGATCTGGGAGGCCTGCAACGCCCAGCTCGCCGGGCCCGGCTTCGGGGCCCGGTCCCTCCTCATGAAAATGAAGGTCCGGGCCATAGCCACGACCGACGACCCCGCGGACGATCTCGCCTGGCACCGCTCCTACGCGGCCGGACGCAAGCCCGGCGAGCCCGTCATGGTCCCTACCTTCAGGCCCGACAAGGCCCTCGCCTTCGAGGATTCGGCGAAGTGGAAGGCCTACCTCGAGCGCCTCGGCGCCGCGGCGGGATCCGCGATCTCGAGCTGCCGCGGCCTGGTCGAGGCCCTCGAGAAGCGCCACGAGGCCTTCCACGCCCTGGGCTGCCGCTCCTCGGACCACGCCGTCCTCGCCCCCCTGGCCCGGCCGGCCGGCGCCGCGGCCGCCGAGGCCTCCTTCGCCGCGGCCCTCGCCGGGAAGGCCCTCCCCCGCCCCGAGGCAGAGGCCCTCAAGGCGGCCCTCCTCGCCGAGGTCGGCCGCATGGACGCGCGGCGCGGCTGGGCCATGCAGCTCCATATGGGCTCCCTGCGCGACCTCAACTCGGCCCAGTTCGCCAGCCTCGGGCCGGATACGGGCTACGACGCCTCCGACGACCTCCCCCTGGCCCGGGGCCTCGCCTCCTTCCTCGACGCCCTCCAGGCCGAGGGAAGGCTGCCCAAGACCATCCTCTACTCCCTCAACCCCGGCGACTACGACTCCCTCCTGACGGTCATGGGGGCCTTCCAGGACGGCTCCGTCCCCGGCAAGATCCAGCTCGGCTCGGCCTGGTGGTTCTGCGACCACATCGAGGGCATGACGCGGCAGCTGACGAGCCTGGCCAACCTCGGCCTCCTCTCCCGCTTCGTCGGCATGCTCACCGACTCGCGCTCCTTCCTCTCCTTCCCCCGGCACGAGTACTTCCGCCGCATCCTCTGCGGCCTCGTCGGGGGCTGGGTCGAGGGTGGCGAGGCCCCCGCCGACTTCGAGCTCCTCGGGTCCATGGTCCAGGACATCTCCTACCGCAACGCCCGGGACTACTTCGCCCTGCCGGGCATAATGGATTAGGGCCCGGCAGGACTGCCGGGCATAATGGATTAGGGCCCGGCAGGACTGCCGGGCATAATGGATTAAGGCCCGGCAGGGGCCCTCGGCTCCCCCCGAGACCCCGGGCCGCTCGGCCCGGGGAGGGGCCCCGCCCGGGGCCCCGCGGCGGTATTGTCCAAAAGTAGTCCGGAAAATTACTCCCGATACCTCGCCATAATATGGGCCGAATAGCGTAGGCCCGCCGGGGCATCCAGGCTCAGGCGCGCCGCTTTATCCTCAGGGGTTTACGAAGATGGCAGATACAGGCGAGACCGGGCCGGCGTCGGCCCTGCGTCCGGGCCGGGAGGCCGGCCTCGCGCTCGGGCGCTCGGTCCTGGGCGCCTACGCTCCGGGCAAGGCGAGCTGGCACTACGAGCACGGCCTCCTGTTCATGGCCCTCCGGGCCGCGGGCGAGGAGTGGGGAGACGGGGCGATGGCCGCCGAGGCTTCCCGCCTCGCCGGCTCCCTGATCCGCGCGGACGGCTCCATCGAGGGCTACCGCGAGGACGAGCACAACCTCGACCAGGTGAATCCCGGCAAGAACCTCTTCGACCTCCCCGATCCCGACGGCCGCTTCCGCGCGGCCCTCTCCCGCCTCGACGCCCAGCTCGCCTCCCAGCCGCGCACCGCCTCGGGCGGCTTCTGGCACAAGAGGATCTACCCCGACCAGATGTGGCTCGACGGCCTGTACATGGCCCAGCCCTTCCGCACGCGTTATGCGATCGAATACGGCCGGCCCGAGTACCTGGACGACGTCGCTGCGCAGTTCGCCCTCGTCGAATCGAAGGCCCGCGACCCGAGGACGGGCCTTTTGTACCACGCCTGGGACGAAAGCCGCCGCCAGCTCTGGGCCAATCCCGAGACCGGCTGCTCGCCCCACTTCTGGGGCCGGGCCATGGGCTGGTTCTCGATGGCCCTGGTCGACTGCCTCGAGCTCTTCCCCGCGGGCCATCCCGGCTCAGGCGTCCTGGGCGCCATCCTCCGCAGGCTCGCGGCCGCGATAGCCGCCGTCCGCGACCCGGGCAGCGGCCTGTGGTACCAGGTCCTCGACCAGGGCGGCCGCGAGGGCAACTACCTCGAGGCCTCGGCCTCCTCCATGTTCGCCTACTCCCTGGCCAAGGCCCTCCGCCTCGGCCTCCTCCCCCCGGCCGAGTACGGGAGCCTGGCCTCCCGGGCCCTCGAGGCGGCGACCGCGACCTTCCTCCTCCCCGCGGGCCCGGGCCGGGCCCGCCTTACGGGCACCTGCTCGGTCGCCGGGCTCGGGGGCGTGCCCTACCGCGACGGGAGCTACGAGTACTACGTGCGCGAGCCGCGCAAGGACGACGACTACAAGGGCGTCGGCCCCTTCGTCCTCGCCTCGATCGAGTACGAGCGCGCGCGGGGCCGCGGATGAGCGGCGAGCTCGGCTTCGAGCCCTCCGGCGCCCTCTCGGTCAAGGCCCGCGGCGCCCGGGGCGACGGCCGCTCGAAGGACGGGCCGGCCATACAGGCCGCGATCGACGCGGTCGCGGCCGCGGGCGGCGGGACCGTCCTCCTCCCCCCGGGGGGCTACGAGTCCGGCAGCCTCTTCCTCCGCGACCGGGTCGAGCTCCGCCTCGAGGGCGGGGCCCGCCTCCTGGGCAGCCGCGACCCGCGGGACTACCCCCTCGTCGAGTCGCGCTGGGAGGGCAGCACCCAGCTCGTCCACGCCTCGCTCATCCACGCCTCGGGCTCGCGCCGGATCGCCGTCACCGGCCGGGGCGAGATCGACGGGAGGGGCGAGGCTTGGTGGCAGGCCTTCCGCGAGAAGCGGCTCGAGCGCCCGCGGCCGCGGCTCATCGCCCTCGAGGACTGCGAGGGGATCCTCCTCCGGGACTTCTCCGCCCTCGACTCGCCGAGCTGGACCGTCAATCCCCAGCGCTCGCGCGACGTCCTCATCGAGGGCCTCACGATCCGCAATCCCCCCGACTCCCCGAACACCGACGGCATCAACCCCGACTCCTGCTCCCAGGTGCGCATCCTCGGCTGCTACGTAAGCGTCGGCGACGACTGCATCACCATCAAGGCCGGCACCGAGGACGAGCGCGGCCACCTCGTGCGGCCCTGCGAGGACATCGTGATCGCGGACTGCGTGCTCGAGCGGGGCCACGGCGGCGTCGTCATCGGCAGCGAGATGTCCGGCGGGGTGCGCAACGTCGCGATCTCCAACTGCGTGCTCCGCGGCACCGACCGGGGCATCCGCGTCAAGACCAGGCGCGGCCGCGGCGGCTCGGTGGAGCGGGTCCGCGCATCCAACCTCGTCATGACCGACGTGCTCTGCCCCCTGGCGATCAACATGCGCTACGGCTGCGGGGCCTGGGGAGACCCGGAGGTCTCCGACCTCGGGCGCCGCGAGCGGGGCCCGGGCACGCCGTCGATCCGCGGCCTGGCCCTCTCCTCGATCACGGCCTGGGGCGCGCGGGTCGCCGCGGCCTGGATCGACGGGCTCCCGGAGTCCCCCGTGGAGGGCCTATCGCTCTCCGACGTCTCGATCGAGATGGGCGGCGAGGACGAGCCCGCCCCCCCCGAGATGGCCGACTTCGTGGAGCCGCGCTCGCGCTCCGGCTTGGTGGCGCGCAACGTTTCGAACATGATGCTCCTCGGGGTCCGGATCTCCGGGCACCGGGGTCCCGCCTTCGAGATCTCGGGCTCGAGCGGCCTGTCCGCCGCCCACTGCTCCCCCGAGGATCCCGCCTAGGGACGCCCCGTCCCTAGGGACGCCCCGTCCCTAAGGACGGGACGACTCGCGGTAGGCCTGGGGCGTCGTGCCCGCGGCCTTCTTGAAGACCCTGCTGAAGTAGGCCTGGTCCGAGAAGCCCACGGCCTCCGCCACGGAGGCCACGCTCCGCGAGCTGGCGCGCAGGAGCTCCTTCGCATGCTGGACGCGCAGCCTGGTCAGGTACTCCCAGGGCGTCAGGCCGAGCTCGCGGTGGAAGACCCGCGAGACGTAGTCCTCCGAGGCGTTGACCGCCTCGGCGAGCTTCCAGCGCGTGACGTTGGCCGCGTAGTTCGCGTTCAGGTAGGCGACCGTCCGCTTGGCTATGGCGCTCGTCGGCTCGGGCACGGGCTCCTCGCCGTGAAGCAGGCGCGAGATGCCCGCCCCGGCCTCGGAGGCGTCCCAGATGCCCTTGTTCTGCAGGACCACGCGCGATCTTCCCTCGAGCCGCCTGACGTCCTCCATGGTCACGACCTTGTTCGTCAGGAGGAGCACCGGGGTGGAGAGGAAGCGCTCGTCCGCCCGCATGCGCTCCACGAGGTCGATGCCCGTGAGCGAGGGCATGACGAGGTCGAGGACGGCGAGCCGCGGGCGGCGGGCGGCCAGGAGCTCCCAGGCCGCGGCCCCGTCCGGGGCCTCGACCACCTCGAGCCCGGGCAGGGCCGCGCCGATGGCTTTCCGCAGGGCGGCGCGGGCCTCGGGGTCGTCGTCGGCGACGAGGATCGGCGCGTCCCCTCCCGGCGGGCAGCTGAGCATGATGGCCTCGAGGAGGCTGGCCGCGCCCTTCGCGGCGAAGGCTGCCTGCCCCCCCCCGGCGCCGAGGACGATGAAGGGCAGGCCGTTGAGGGCAGGCTTCTGGCGGATCTTGCGGAACACGCTCCACTCGGCCCTGCCCGCGGCGGCGAGGTCCCAGGCGATGGCGCGGGGATGGGCCGCGTCGAGGCCGCCGGCCTCGACCTCCTCGAGCCCCACGCGCCGCGGCGCGAGGCCGCAGCGCGCGGCGAGGGCCTCGAGCTCGGGATCGAGCTCGGCGCGCGAGGAGACGACGAGGAGGCAGTCCCCTCCCGGCGCCGCCTCGCCGGCGAGCCGTCCCTCGGCGGGCAGGAGGCGGCCCTCGAGGCTCGGGAGGGGCAGCATGACGCGGAAGGAGCTGCCCTTGCCCTCCTCGCTCCGCGCCTCGATGGAGCCGAAGTGGAGGGCGACGAGGTGCCGCGTGATGCTGAGCCCCAGGCCGGCGCCGGAGCGGCCCGAGCCGCCCTGGGCCGAGAGGAAGGGCTCGAAGATGTGGGGCAGGCGGTCGGCCGCTATGCCCCGCCCCGTGTCGGAGACCTCGATGACCAGGTTAGGCGCCACCACCTCGGCGGAGAGGGTTATCGAGCCGCGCTCGGTGAACTTGCGCGCGTTCCCCAGGAGGTTGTAGACCACCTGCTTGATCCGCAGCTTGTCCGCCATGACCAGGGGCAGGCGCTCGGGGAGGCGGGAGCGCCACTCCACCTCGCCCCGGCCCGCGGCCCCCGCGGCGAAGTCGGAGAGCGCGCCCGAGAGGATGGGCCCGAGGTCGACGGGCTCGCGGCTCACGTCGAGCTCGTCCATCTCCGCGCGCGAGAGGTCGAGGAGGTCGTTGACCAGGGAGAGCTCGTGCTCGACGTTCGACCTCGCCCGCTCGAGGTCGGCCGCGGCCTCGGCGGGGAGGCCGGGGGAGGCCGAGCCGATCCGGTCGAGGCAGCCGAGGACGATGTTCACCGGCGCGCGCAGCTCGTGCGAGACGTTCGACAGGAGGTGTGTCTTGATCTCGTCGGCGCGCTCCGCGCGGGCCCGCGCCTCCTCGACCTTGCCGAAGAGGATGACGCTCCGCAGGGCCCCGCTGATCGAGCCGCGCAGCTCCTCGTACAACGAGCCCTTGCGCGGGCCGAGCTCGAGGAGGGCGTGGCCGATGCGGCTGTCGTGGAAGAAGAGGGGCTCCACGACGAAGGAGAAGCGCCGCTCGGGGAGGGCCCCGGGCGGGGCGAGCTCCTCCGCGGGGAAGGTCCCGGGGAAGCCCTCGATCTCCTTGCCGTCCCGGAGGCAGAAGGCGAGGCGGGCCATGCCCTCCTCGCCCTCGTCGTAGAGGCAGAGGCAGGCGTTCATGATGCCCAGCCGGGGCAGGGCCTCGCTCAGGGTGCGGGACAGGCGGCCCATGTCCATGGCCATGAGCAGCTCGTGGTCGAGGGCGCGCAGCTCGTCGGCGCGGCGGTCCTCCTCCCAGGCCCGCATGGCCATGGCCCGCTCCGCGCCCTCGGCGACCAGGACGCGGGCGCGGCCGGCGAGGTCCTCGATCCGGGCCCGCCTCGCCGCGCCGGCGGAGGCGAGGCTCGAGCGCCTGAGGAGGGACACGGCCCCCTGCCAGGGCCCGACCTCGGCCCCGGCCCGGATGAGCCGGTCGACGAGGCGGCCGAGGAGGTCGAAGAAGCGCCCCTCGGCCTCCGCCGCGCCCGGGCCGAGGGCGGCCTCCCAGGCCTCGAGGAGGGGCCGGATCCACTCGTCCTCGACGCGGCTCGGCCCGCCCACGACCGAGCGGATGGCCGCGGCGAGGCCCTCCCCCGGGGGCGCGGCCTCGCCCGCCGGCTGCTCGCCGGCGAGGAGGAAGGAGGCCGAGGGGCAGCCGCAGGAGCGCCTGAGCACGAGGGCGGCGGGGAGGCGCCTGAGCGGCGGGAGCTCGGTTCCGCCTATCGCGGCGAGGAGGCTGCGCAGGCCCTCGGCGCCGAGGCGGTCGAAGGGCCCGTGGACCGTCGTGAGGGGCGGGGCGGCGAGGCGGCTCTCGACGGAGTCGTTCATGCCGAACACCGCCGCGTCCTCGGGCACGCGGTAGCCCCGGGCCTGGAGGGTCCGCTGCGCGCGGAGGGCCATGAGGTCGCTCGCGGCCACGACGGCGCGGAAGTCGCGCCCGGGGACCAGGCCCCGGCCGTCGAGGAGCTCGAGCATGGCGGCGTCCCCGGCGTCCCAGCCCGCCGGCGAGGCGACCAGGCGCTCGTCGAGGGCCATGCCCCTCGCGGCGAGGCCGTCGAGGTAGGCGCGGTAGCGCTCCTGGGCGCCGTGGTGGGCGGCCGGCCCGCGGAGGAAGGCGAGCTCGCGGTAGCCGTGGGCCTCGATCGCGTGGGCGAGGATCTGGGCCATGCCGTCGTAGTAGTCGATGGTGACCGCGGGCATGCCGCCCGCGCCCGCCGAGAGGGCGACGGCGGGCAGGTCGCGGAAGCCCCGCATGAAGCCTTCCAGGAGCTCGAGGCTCCCGCCGCCGCTGAGCGAGGAGGCCCAGAGCAGCAGGCCGTCGAGGGGGCCCGAGGCCGCGAGCTCGAAGACGAAGTTCCGCGAGGCCTCGTGCCCCTCGCGCAGGCCGACCCGGCCGCCGGGAAAGCAGAAGAGGTTGACGTCGGCGCGCTCCGCCTCGTCGGCCACGCTCGGCCAGACGTCGGCGCTCGCCCCCGTGTGGAGGCTGGCGAGCACGAAGCCGATATGGGGCCGGCCGTTCATCCGCGTCTTCGTCCGCATACGGCTTAGCATGATACCGCCGCCGCGGCCGCGGCGCGAGGGGGCCGGAGCGGCCATGGGGGCATCGGCGTTCCGAAATCCGCGCCGCGGAAGGTTATTTTGGAATACCGGCGCGCCCGAGGGGGCGGACGCGGCATTTTAAAATTGACAAAGCCTTTTTTCAGGCCCTACCATAGGGGGCGCTCCGGCCCCCGAGGGGGAGGGAGCGACTCACCAAGGAGGTATTCGATGAGGAAATTCGCTGCGCTCCTCGCCCTGCTCCTGCTTCTCGCGGCCCTGCCCGGGGCCGCCTTCGCCCAGAAGACGGTGAAATTCGGCGTATTCGAGCCCCTGACGGGCGCCAACGCCGCCGGCGGCGCCGAGGAGCTCGACGGCATCCGCCTCGCGCAGTCCCTCTATCCGACCGTGAAGGCCGGCGGGGTCGAGTACAAGATCGAGCTCGCCATCGCCGACAACAAGTCGGACAAGGTCGAGGCCGCCAACGCCGGCCAGAACCTCGTCGACCGCGAGAAGGTCCAGGTCGTCCTCGGCTCCTGGGGCTCCGGCCTCTCCATGGCCGCGGGCCCGATCTTCCGCGACGCCAAGGTCCCGGCCATCGGCCTGTCCTGCACGAACCCCCTGGTCACCAAGGACAACGACTACTACTTCCGCGTCTGCTTCCTCGATCCCTTCCAGGGCACGGTCATGTCGACCTACGCCTTCAACAACCTCAAGGCCAAGAAGGCCGTCCTCATCCGCGAGGTCTCCAACGACTACTCCGTCGGCCTGGCCAAGTTCTTCGCCGACAACTTCGTCAAGCTCACCGGCGACAAGGGCGCCGTGCTCGCGACCCTCAACTACAACACCGGCGACCAGGACTTCTCCGCCCAGCTCACCCAGGTCAAGGGCCTGAAGCCGGACGTCATCTTCGCGCCGGGCAACTACACCGAGAGCGCCCTCATCGTCAAGCAGGCCCGCGAGCTCGGGATCAAGACGCCCTTCCTCGGCGGCGACACCTGGGAGATCGCGGAGTTCATCAACGTCGGCAAGGCGGCGGTCGAGGGCGCGGTCATGTCGACCTTCTTCGACAACGACGCCCCCCTCACCAAGCTCTCCAAGGTCTTCGTGACCGAGTACCAGAAGAAGTACGGCAAGCTCCCCTCGGGCACCGCGGTCCTCGGCTTCGACGGCTACCTCCTCGCCATCGACGCGATCAAGCGCGCGAACAGCGTGGACCCGGTCAAGATCCGCGACGCCCTGGCCAAGACCAAGGGCTTCGAGGGCGCCTCCGGCGTCGTCACCCTCGACGAGAACGGCGACCCGATCAAGAGCGCCGTCATCAAGGAAGTCAAGGGCGGCAAGTTCGTCTTCAAGACCACCGTCAATCCCTAGGTTCTCGCAACTTCCCAGCGGCCCCCTCCCCCATCCCGAGGGGAGGGGGCCGTATCCCCTTAAGCCCGCCGGGGCCCGCGCGCGCGGCGAGCCGAGGAACAGCCCATGGACCGCTCCCTCCTCTTCCAGCAGCTAGCGAACGCCCTGAGCCTCGGGAGCCTCTACGCCCTCATCGCCATCGGCTACACGATGGTCTACGGCATCCTGAGGCTCATCAACTTCGCCCACGGCGACGTCTTCATGCTCGGGGCCTACATCGCGTTCTACGCCGTCTCGGCCGCGGCGATGCCCTGGTGGGCCGCCTTCGCCGTCGCCATCGGGCTCACCGGCCTCTTCGGGATCGGGCTCGAGCGCGTGGCCTACCGCCCCCTGCGCGACTCGCCGAAGATCTCGATCATGATCAGCGCCATCGGCGCCTCCTTCCTCATCGAGAACCTCGGCGTCGTCGTCTTCGGCGGCCGGCCCAAGAGCTTCGCCAGCATCCCCCTGTTCGACACGGTCGTGCACTTCGGCTCGGTCTCCGTCCTCTCCGTGAGCCTGTTCATCCCGGTGTTCACGGGGCTCATACTCGCGGTCCTCCTGTGGATCGTCGGCCGGACGAAGACGGGCATGGCGATGCGCGCCGTGTCGACGGACGTCGACGCGGCCCGCCTCATGGCGATCGACGTGAACCGCGTCATCTCCTTCACCTTCGGGGTCGGCTCCCTCCTCGCGGCCCTGGGCGGCATCATGTGGACCATGAAGTACCCCCAGCTCAACCCCCTCATGGGCGTCATGCCGGGCCTCAAGTGCTTCATCGCCGCCGTCATCGGGGGCATCGGCAACATCGCGGGGGCCGTGCTCGGGGGGCTCCTCCTGGGCTTCATCGAGATCATGGTGGTGGCCTTCCTGCCCCAGCTCACGGGCTACCGCGACGCCCTCGCCTTCGTCCTCCTCATCGTCGTGCTCATGGCCAAGCCCTCGGGCCTCCTGGGCAAGCGCCAAGCGGTGAAGGTGTGAAGCCATGAAGAAGAGAAACGCCATCCTTACCCTCGCGGCCGCCGCGCTCCTCGCGGGCCTCCTCGCCCTCGGCAGCCGCTACCTGGGCGGCTACGCGATGCGGATCCTGAACCTCTCCGCGATCTACGTCGTCCTCGCCCTCTCGCTCAACCTCCTGAACGGCTTCACCGGGCTCTTCTCGCTCGGCTCCTCGGGCTTCATGGCCGTAGGCGCCTACGTGAGTGCCCTGCTCACCATGAGCCCCGAGGTCAAGGAGATGAACTTCTTCCTCGAGCCCCTCGCGCCGGCCCTGGCCGGCCTGCGGCTGCCCTTCATCCCCGCCCTGGCCGCGGCGGGCCTCTGCGCGGCCCTCGCGGGCCTGGTCATCGCCCTGCCCGTCCTGCGCCTCCGCGACGACTACCTCGCGATCGCCACGCTCGGCTTCTCGGAGATCATCCGCGTCCTGATCACGAACGCGCAGAGCCTCACGAACGGGGCCCAGGGCCTCAAGAACATCCCCAAGAGCGCCACGACCTGGACGGTCTGGGGCACGGCCGCGCTGGCCGTCGCCTTCATGGCCCTCCTGACCCGATCGAGCTACGGCCGCATGCTCAAGGCGGTGCGCGACGACGAGGTGGCCGCCGAGGCGATGGGAGTCAACGTCTTCCGCGTGAAGGTGGCGAGCTTCACCATCTCGAGCTTCATGGCCGGCGTGGGCGGCGCCCTCCTCGGCCACATGATCACCACCATCGACCCGAAGATGTTCACCTTCATGCTGACCTTCAACATCCTCCTCATCGTCGTGCTCGGCGGCAACGGCTCGATCACCGGATCGGTCATCGCGTCGATCGCGGTGACGGTGCTCATGGAGGCGATGCGCTTCCTCGACGGACCCTTGAACCTAGGCCTCGTCAAGACCGAGGGATTGCCCGGCCTCCGCATGGTCGTCTTCTCCGCCATGCTCATGGCCGTCGTCATCTTCCGCCAGCGGGGCCTCATGGGGGATCGGGAGCTTACCTGGGACGCGTTGGCCGATTCCGGGCTCCTGCCCCGCCGCCGGAAGGGAGGCGCGGCATGAAGCTCGAGACCAAGTCGATCACCATGCGCTTCGGGGGCCTGACCGCCGTCTCCGGCCTCGACATGGCCATCGAGCCGGGCGAGATCGTCGGGCTCATCGGCCCGAACGGGGCGGGCAAGACCACAGCCTTCAACATGATCACCGGCGTCTACGCGCCGACCGAGGGGCGGGTGCTCCTCGACGGCCGCGACATCACCGGCTGGAGCCCGCACCGCATCACCGAGGCGGGCATAGCCCGCACCTTCCAGAACATCCGCCTCTTCGGCACGATGAGCGCCCTCGAGAACGTCCTCGTCGGCTGCGCGCTGCGCGAGCGCCCGACCTTCGTCGGCTCGACCCTCAGGCTGCCCGGGTACCGGCGCCGCGAGCGCGAGTCGCGCGCTTTCGCGCTCGAGCTCCTCGGGCAGACCGGCCTCGCGGCCCTCGCCGACGAGGGCGCGACGGGGCTGCCCTACGGCGTCCAGCGCAGGCTCGAGATCGCGCGGGCCCTCGCCACGCGGCCCTCGATGCTCCTCCTGGACGAGCCCGCGGCGGGCATGAACCCGCAGGAGTCCCTGGAGCTCATGGACTTCATCCGCAAGGTGCGCGACGAGTTCTCCCTGACCATCCTCCTGATCGAGCACCACATGCAGGTGGTGATGGGGGTATGCGAGCGGATGTACGTCCTCGACTACGGCCTCACGATCGCCCAGGGCGAGCCCGAGGCCATCAAGCGCGACCAGAAGGTCATCGAAGCCTACCTGGGGGTGGAGTGATGCTCGCGATAGAGAAGCTCTCGGTGCACTACGGCGGCATCCATGCCCTCCAGGGCATCGGCTTCGAGGTGCCCGACGGCAAGATCGTCTCGCTCATCGGCGCGAACGGCGCGGGCAAGAGCACGACCCTCAAGTCCATCGTCGGCCTGGTCAAGCCGAGCTCGGGAACGGCGAGCTGGAACGGCGAGGCCCTCACGGGCCTGCCGACCAAGGACATCGTCGAGCGCGGCGTGGTCCTCGTGCCCGAGGGCCGGCGCGTCTTCGCGAACCTGACGGTGGACGAGAACCTGACCCTCGGCGCCTACGCGCGCAAGGACAAGGATGGGATAGCCGCGGACAGGAAGCGGGTCTTCGAGCTCTTCCCCAGGCTCGACGAGCGCAAGAGGCAGAAAGCCGGCACCCTCTCCGGCGGGGAGCAGCAGATGCTCGCCGTGGGGCGGGCCCTCATGTCCCGCCCGAAGCTCCTCATGATGGACGAGCCCTCCCTCGGGCTCGCGCCCATCGTGGTCAAGATGATCTTCGGCATCGTGCGCGAGATCAACAGGACCGGGGTCACCGTCCTCCTCATCGAGCAGAACGCCAAGGCCGCCCTCGAGATCGCGGACCGGGGCTACGTCCTGGAGACCGGCCGAATCACCCTCCAGGGCAGCGGGGCCGAGCTCCTCGCCGACGACCGGGTGCGCAAGGCATACCTCGGAGAGGCGCAGTAGGACCGGGGGCCGGCTCGTCGGCGGCAGAGAGAAAACGAATAGATAGCTGAGAGGCTGAGAGGTGGATGGAAGAGGGTGTTAAAAAGAGCCTTCTCTCACCCTGCGCCTCTGCGTCTCTCTCTTATACAGCCGCAGAGACGCTGAGGCGAGAGAAGCAGCAAACGCCCTAGCCCCCTCTGCGCCGCTGCGGTTATCTACGAGCGGTCGGGGCTACGATCAGGCCGAGGAGGCGCGGTAGGCGGCGGGGCTCTCGCCCCTGAGCCGCGCGAAGGTCCGGCTGAAGTGCGGACGGTCGGAGAAGCCCAGCTCCTCGGCAATCTCCTCGATGGTCGAGTCCGTGTGCCGGAGCATGATGCAGGCCTCGTCGATCCTGATCCTGAGCGAGTAGGCATGGAGCGAGAGCCCGACCTGGGCGCGCATGGCGCGCTCGAGGCTGGGCACGCTCATGCCCAGCTCGCGGGCGAGCTCAGCGTTCGAAGGCGGGCTCGCGAGCGAGGCCCGCACCGCGGCGGCCACCCGGGCCGCGAGCTCCCCGCCCTCCGCCGAGCCGGGCAGGCGCGAGGAAGGGAAGGCGGCGAGTCGGCCGTAGATCAGGCCTGCGGCCAGGAGGGAGGCCTTGGCCCTCGGCGCGCCGTCGCCCGCCGCGCCGAGCCGGGCCCGATCCGGGCCGCCCGCGAGGCCCTCCGCCGCGTCGGCCAGCGCGCGCAGGGCTGCCAGCTCGGCCCGCGAGGCGCTCGCGGCGAGCACGCAGGGCTCGGCCCGGTCGAAGGGGGGCCCCGCGAGGAAATGGACGTAGAGGTGGTCCATGGGCGATTCGGCGCGGGCCGAGAAATGGGTCTCGGGCGGGATGAGGAGGACCCTCGGCCCCTCGAGCGCGTAGCGCTTCCCGCCGAGGCCCAGCCTCCCCCGCCCCGCCGCGTTCCAGTACAGGCGCCAGAATGGGGCGGCGCAGTCGGGATAGTCCCAGATGGACAGGCCCGCGGCGAAATCGACGAGGACGATCTTGAGCGCGGGCAGGGGAAAGGCCTCTCTCATGAGCCGATTATACCTAGGTTTTGATCAATATATATATAGCTATCGACCTGGCGCTGGTATTGAATATGCATACGATAGCCGTATCCAGGGAGGGCCTATGACCGATCTCCTCGCCGAGAGGGAGCGCCGCGTGCAGTGGTTCCAGGAGGCCCGCTTCGGCATGTTCATCCACTGGGGCCTGTACTCGATCCCCGCCAAGATGGAGTGGGTCCGCTCGGTCGAGCGCATGGGGCCGGAGGCCTACCGGGAGTACTTCGACAGCTTCGACCCGGCCGGTTTCGAGCCGCGGGAATGGGCCCGGCTGGCCAAGCGCGCGGGCATGAAGTACGCGGTCCTCACGGCCAAGCACCACGACGGCTTCTGCCTCTTCGATTCGAAGCTCACCGACTTCAAGGCGACGAACACGAGGGCCGGGCGCGACCTCGTGGCCGAGTACCTCGAGGCCTTCCGCGCCGAGGGCATCGAGGCCGGGCTCTATTTCTCGCTCATCGACTGGGAGCACCCCGACTACCCCCACTACGGCGACCGCCACCACCCCCAGCGCGACGACGAGGCCTGGAAGGGCCGCGAGCATCGCTGGGAGCGCTACCTCGCGTACCTGCACGGCCAGGTCCGCGAGCTGTGCGCGAACTACGGCAAGCTCCCCATCCTCTGGTTCGACTTCTCCTACGGCGAGATGTCCGGCGAGAGATGGGGCGCCTCGGAGCTCATCCGCATGGTCCGCTCCCTCCAGCCCGACGCGGTCATCGACAACCGCCTCGAGGCCTCGGGCGAGAGCCTGGGGTCGATGTACTCGGGGCACCCGACCGAGTACGCCGGGGACTTCGCCTCGCCCGAGCAGATCGTGCCCCCCGAGGGCGTCACCGACGTCCACGGGAAGCCCCTGCCCTGGGAGGCCTGCGTGACCATGAACAACCACTGGGGCTACTCGGCGGCCGACCGGCAGTGGAAGAGCCCCCGGCAGCTCGTCCGCAAGCTCGTCGAGTGCGTCGCGAAGGGCGGGAACCTCATCCTCAACGTCGGCCCCGACGCCCGGGGGAGGATTCCCGAGGGCTCGGCGCGGGCGCTCGAAGCCATCGGCCGATGGATGTCGCGCAACTCGCCGTCGATCTACGGCTGCGGCAACGCGCGCAGGCCCAAGCCCGAGTGGGGCTACTTCACCGCGAAGGGCGGCAAGCTCTACGCCCACGTCTTCGAGACGCCGATCGGCTCCCTCTGCCTCCCGGGCCTCGGGGGCGGCAAGATCGCGCGCATGCGCCTCCTGGCCGACGGCTCCGAGCTCAGGGAGAACGAGGCATGGAACACCAAGCTCTTCAAGGACTGCGCCTTCGTGAACTTCGGGGAGCCGGCCGAGCTGACCCATCCCCTGCCCGACGAGGACGACACGGTCATAGAGATCGAGCTGGCCTAGGGACTCCCTCGGCCCGCGCGCGGAAGGGCGCTTGGAAGGGTGGGGCGCGGGGAGAGGGAACCTTCCGGAAGGTTCCCCTCCCCGCTTTGATTATTTCGACTAACCCGCAAGAAGTAATAAACACAACAGAGGCACAGAGAAGAGGGAGAGGAAGAAAGGAAAAGAGCAGGCGCCCCATCCTCATCCCGTTTGTATTCTCTTCTTTCTTCCCTCTGTGTCTCTGTGCCTCTGTGGCTTATCTTCAATCTTCTCCTACTTCTTCCCGAACTGCCTATCGTAGGCCTTCTGCTGGATGGCGAGGAATTTCTGCAGGCCGAGGTCGTTCAGCTTCTTGACGTAGGAGGCCCACTCCTTGTCGATGTCCGCGCCGCCCATGACGTAGGCCATCTTGCGGTCGACGGCGTAGCGGTTGAGCTCCACGAGGAGGGTCTGGATCTCGTCGGCCTCCGCGGTGCTGAAGCGCAGGGCCTTGGGGACGATCAGCTGGGACTTGCCGGCGTAGGGCTCGTAGAGCTCCTTGGTCGCCTTCATGAGCATGGTCTCCAGGCCCTCGGCGGAGTAGAGGTCCACGCCCTGCTTGGTGGCCTGGCCGAAGCGGTTCTCGGCGGACTGGAACTCGATGCCGAGCTGCTGCCAGTTGAGGCTCTGGGGATCGGCCGAGTAGGGCACGAGGTTGGCCCAGATGGCGTCCTTGCCGTCCAGGCCCTTCTCGCCCGCGGCGGCCCAGCGCCAGCTCTTGCCGAGCTCGCCCCAGGCGCGGTACTGCTGGATCTCGTGGCTGTACATCGCGTCGGCCCACTTCACGAGGGCGACGGGGTCCTTGCAGGACTTCGAGATGACGAGGCGGTTGATGCCGGCCACGCCGTCGTAGTAGTAGGGGCTCTGCCGGAGGCCCGCGGGGCCCTTGAGGGGGGCGAGGGCCACGTACTGGCGGTAGAGGGCGGACTGGGCGACGGGGTCGAGGACGACGACGCTGGCCCCGTTGGGGAAGGCGCCGACCACGCCCGGCTCGGCGGCGATGATCTGCTTGAACTGGTCCTGCTTCTGGGTGAAGGAGCCCGAGTAGATCAGGCCCTCGGCGTAGAGGCGCCTCAGGTACTTCAGGCCCTCCTTGTACTCGGGCCGGTCGTAGATCGACATGACCTTGCCGGTCTTCGCGTCGTAGTACATCCGGACCTCGGTGTTGCCGAAGGAGTACTGCATGCCGGTGTCCAGGACGAAGGAGCACATGAGGAAGGAGTCGACGTAGCTCTGCCAGGAGTCGGTGCAGCCCATGAGGGCGATCTCGTCCCGCTTGCCGTTGCCGTTCGGGTCCTTCTCCTTGAAGGCCTTGAGGACCTGGTAGAACTCCTCGGTGGTGGTCGGGGCCTTGAGGCCGAGCTTGTCGAGCCAGGCCTTGTTGATCCACATCTTCTGCGACAGGCCGCAGTGGTAGCACTCGTTGACGTTGGGCAGGCCGTAGATCTTGCCGTCGATGGCCGTCATCATGCCCCGCACGCCGGGGTTCTTGGCCAGGTAGGCCTTGAGGTTGGGCATGTGCTTGTCGATGAGCTCGTTCAGGGGGAGGAAGAGCCCCTCGTCGACGCCGTAGCGGGTCTCGAGGTTGGCGTCGATGTTGGCCATGAGGAAGGCGTCGGGCAGGTCGCCGGCGGCGATGACGAGGTTGAGCTTCTGGCGGAGGGCCGAGGTCTCGTTGGGCGCGAGCTGCCAGTCGACGTGCACGTTGGTCTTGGCCTCGTACCAGGACGTGAACCAGTTCCTGGTGATGTCCTCGATCTCGGGCCGCTGGGGCACGAAGATCTTGAAGGCGACCTTCTCCTTGCTGACCGGCATGGGCTGCTTGGAGAGCCATTCGGCCTTCTGGGCGAAGGCCCCCGAGGCCGCGGCGGCCAGGGCGAGGACGAGGGCGAGGATCCGTTTCGTCATTCGATGCCTCCTTATCCGATGCGCGCCCGCGTCGCGGGCGCGATGAATCACAGGTTGCGCGATATAAACGTCGGCCGCGATGATCCGGCCGGTTACGCGTTAGCCCTTCATGGCGCCGACCATGACGCCCTTGACGAAGAATCGCTGGACGAAGGGATAGGCGAGCATGACCGGCAGGCTCGCCACCACGATGACCGCGTACTTCAGGAGGCTCGCCAGGCCCTGCTTGCGGAGCATCTCGCTGAAGTCCTGCATCATCGACATGTCCATGTTGGACAGGACCAGGATGTCCCTGAGCACGAGCTGCAGGGGGTAGAGGCGCTGCGAGTCGATGTACAGGAGGGCGTTGAAGTAGCCGTTCCACAGGCCCACGGCGTAGTACAGGCCGATGACCGCGAGGATAGGGCCGGAGAGGGGGAGGACAACGCGCCGAAGGAAACGGAAGTCCGAGCAGCCGTCGAGCTGGGCCGCCTCGTAGAGCTCGTCGGGGATGTTGGTCTGGAAGTAGGTGCGGGTGATGATCATGTTCCAGACCGAGAAGGCCGAGGGCAGGACGACGGCCCAGACGGTATTGCGCAGGCCGAGGTCCTTGACCACGAGGTAGGTCGGGATCATGCCGCCGGAGAAGATCATGGTGAAGAGGAAAAGGGCGTTGAGGGCCTTGCGGCCGGCGAGCTCCCGGCGCGAGAGGGGGAAGGCCGCGAAGACGGTGAGCGCGAGGCTGATCGCGGTGCCGAGGACCATGTACAGGGTCGAGTTGGCGAAGCCGGCGAGGATCATCTTGTTGCGGAAGACGGCCTGGTAGGCCCTGAGGGTCGGCTCCACGGGGAGGAGCCAGACCTTGCCGCCGATCACCGCCTGGGGCGAGGAGAGGGAGGCCGACAGGACGTAGACCAGGGGATAGGCGACGACGAGGGTCCAGAACCAGAGGAAGCCGTCGAGGAAGAGGGTGAGGGCCCGGTCGGAGCGGGTGACGTACAGGTTGCGCGATCGCATGCCGGGCCTCACCAGAGCCCCCCCTGGCCGGCCCGCCTCGCGGCGGCGTTGGCGCAGACGAGGAGGGCCAGGTTCACGAGGGAGTTGAACAGGCCGATCGCCGTGGCGAAGCCGAAGTCGGCGTTCACCAGGCCCACCTTGTAGACGTAGGTGGAGATGATCTCCGAGCTCGAGAGATTCATGTCGTTCTGCATGAGGTAGACCTTCTCGAAGCCCACGCTCATCACGAAGCCGAAGGAGAGGATGAGCATGATGACGATGGTGGGCATGATGGCGGGGATGTCGACGTGCCGGATGCGCTGGCCGCGGCTGCAGCCGTCGATGATGGCGGCCTCCTGGAGCTCGGGGCTCACGCCGGCCAGGGCCGCGAGGTAGATGATGGCCGAGTAGCCGATGCCCTGCCAGAGGCCCGACCAGACGTAGATGGACTGGAAGGCCTTGGGGCTCCCCATGAGGTTGGTCTCGCCTCCCCCGAGGGCTGCGACGAGGCGGGGCACGATGCCGAGCCGCGGGTCGAGGACCTGGAGGATGAGGCCCACCATGACGACGGTGGAGATGAAGTAAGGGGCGTAGGTGATCATCTGCGCGGCCTTGCGGAAGGCCCGGCGCCTGGACTCGTTGAGGGCGACGGCGAGGATTATGGGAAAGAGGAAGTTGACCGCGATCGAGTAGAGGCTGATGGACAGGGTGTTGAGGATGATCCTGAGGCTCGAGGGGGAGGCGAAGAAGAGCTTGAAGTAGCGCAGGCCCACCCAGGGGCTGCCCGCGATGCCCTTGGAGGCGGAGAAGCGCTTGAAGGCGAGCTGGGCCCCGTACATCGGCAGGTAGTTGAAGAGGGCGACGTAGGCCAGGGGCAAAAGGAGGATGAGGTAGAGCTGCCAGTGGCGCCGCGCGAGTCTGGCCGCGGCGCCGAGGGCGGAGCGTCCCCGCGGGGGCGCCTCGATGGACGACATTCCTGGGTCTCCCGGCGCCGGCCCCGGGCTCGGGGAGGAGGGGCCGCGCTCAGGCCTATCCTAGGGGCCCTTCCCGGGAATCCGCAACGATCGCTTTTTTCAGGAGCGGTCGTTTCTCGCGGCGGCGGCGTACTCGCTCGGGCTCGCGCCGACGACGCGGTGGAAGGCGCGGCGGAAGGTGGTGTCCGAGGCGAAGCCGACGGCCGCGGCCACCTCCTTGATGGCCGCGCCCCCCGCGGACAGGCGCGAGCAGGCCTCCCTGATGCGCAGGCCCTCGAGGTAGTCGGCGAAGCTCCGCCCGAAGGCGTCGCGGAAGAAGTGGTAGAGGGAGGACTCGGAGAGCTCGAACTCGCGGGCGAGGGCGTAGAGGGTCAGGGAGGGATCGGGGTAGAGCTCGCCGATCCTCGCGGCCAAGGCCGCGGCGAGCTCGCGGCGCTCGCTCGTGCGCTCGCTCGCGAGGAGCTCGAGGAAGGCGCCGAGGACGGAGCCGGCCCGGGCGAACCAGGCCCGGCGGTCCGACTCGTCCAGGCCGGTCAGGGCCCGGGCGAGCTCGGCCGCCTCGGGCGATCCGCGGCCCCCCGGGCCCGGGCAGAAGCCGCGGAGGACGGCGACCCGGAAGGCGGCCGCGAAGTCCCGAAACATGGGATCGGCGAGGGCGCGGGCCTCGAGGTTCTCGGCCTCGGCCTCGCGGAGCAAGGCGCCCAGGCCCGCGGCGTCGGCGCCCCGGATCGCCGCGACGAGGCGGAGCTCCGCCTCGATGGGGAACCAGAAGGGATCCTCGCCGGCGGCCGCGGGGGCCGGGAGGCCGGGGGCCCGCCCCTCGGCCGCGGGACGGGGCGAGGCCAGGGCGCGGCGCGCGCGCAGGTAGGCGACCGGGAGCTCGGCGGCCGAGGCGGCCTCGCCGCCCGTGGCCCAGGCCAGACGGGCGCGGTAGCCCTGGGCGAGGGCCTCGCTCGCCTCGGCGAGGAGGGGCTCGGCGAGGAAGGCCGCAGGCTCGGCGGCGGGGAATGAGAAGAGGACGCCGACCAGGTCCTCCTCCTCCTCGTAGCTCAGGGCCTCGAAGCCGCGGGCCGCGCGGAGAGCCTCGGCGATGGCGGCGCGCAGGACCTTGAGCTCGTCGAGGGGCAGGGCCCCGCCGAGCTCGCGGTAGCCCTCGATGCGGATGGCCGCGGCGGAGAAGCGCCGGGCCTCGAGCTCGAGGCCGGCGGAGCGGGCGAGGGCGAAGGCCTCGCGCTCGTTGCCGTAGAGGCCCAGGAGGAGGCGCCGCGTGACGTCGGCGCGGACGACGGGCGACTGGCGCGCGAGCTCGGCGCGCAGGCCCTCGTCGTCGGCCATGAGGCCCTCGAAGGCCTGGCCGAGGTACTGGATCTCGTCGCGGCAGGGCTCGGGCAGGGCCGGCGAGGCCAGGCCCGTGAGCTTGCGGGCGATGGCTCGGATCGGCGCGGCCGAGCGCCGGGCCAGGAAGGCCGCCGAGCCGAGGCCGAGGCCGAGGCCCGCGGCCAGGAGGGCGAGGGAGGCGTCGCGCACGCGGCGGGCCTCGGCGAGGACGGTCCGCGTCGGGAGGATCGAGACGTAGCTCCAGCCCGAGAGCCCGGAGACGGCGCGCGAGACGATGTAGCCCGCGCGCGCGAGGCGGGCGAGGCCGGCGGCGGCCTCGGCACCCGAGACGGCCCGGGCGGCCGCGGCCGCGTCGAGGCCGCATTCGGCTCCCGCGATGCTCGCGACGAGCTCGCCCTCCCCGTCGGCTATGAGGACCAGGCCCCGCTCGCCGGTATCCAGCCGCTTGAGCAGGCCCGCGACCGAGGCCTCGTCGATGAAGACGACGAGGGCCCCCGCGGGGCTCCGGCCGCTCTCGATGGGCAGGGACTGGACGTAGTACAGGCCGCGGGAGGGCGTCGCGCCCAGGCGGGGGGAGGCGCCGAGGAGGAAGGCCCGGTTGCGCTGCCGGCCGAAGAGGTAGGAGCGCCAGGCCTCGTAGCTCCAGTCCCGGTACTTGAGCTCGCGCTCGTACTGGGCCTCGTCGTCGGCCCTGACCTGGCGGGCCGAGACCACGACCCCCGCGCGGCGGGGTATTATATAGAAGGCGGAAATGAATGAGTTGGCGAGGGAGTAGTCGGGCAGGCCCTGCCAGAAGCTCCAGAGGGCGTAGTAGGAGGGCGAGCCCTCCTCGAGTCGGCCCATGGCGAGGACCGAGAGGCACTGCTGGCTCAGGGTGAGCTGCCGGGCCGTGGCGTCGAGCTCGGCGATCCGCGTGTCGACGATGTCGCGGGTCTGCTCGAGGATGGCCTGGGCCGACCTGGTCGCGCTCGATTCGATGACCCGGACGGAGGAGGAATAGAGGGCCGCGCCGATGCAGAAGGGGATGAGGAGGATGAGGGAGTAGGAGGAGAAGTAGCGGAGGAAGAGGCGCGAGGCGCGGGGGAGGCGTAGGAGGGAGGGCTTCGGCCGGGCCGCGGGCATATCCCGTCGATGCTAGCATCGGCTCCCGGAAAGGCGCAACGGGCGTTTATCGACCGGGCGGTCGCTTTTTGCGAAGCGAAGGCCTCGGGGAGGCGCGGCCTTGCCGGGAGCCGGAAGGCCGCGTATAGCTAGAATAGGAGGCCTCGCATGAAACCCAGCTTCACGGCCGCTCCCGCGTCCCGCCTCGCCCTCCTCCTCGGCCTGGCCCTGGTCCTCGGCCTCCGGCCCTGCCGGGCAGGGGCCGAATCGCCCTACGAGGGCTTCGAGGACTGCCCCTGCTCGTACCTGGGCGTGGGCCTTCCCTGGAAGGACTACGCGGAGCCGGCCAAGCTCGCCGCCCTCATCGACGGCAAGGCCGAGGCCTACCTCCTCATCGACGTCCGCAGGCCGGAGGAATACGAGTCGGGCCACATCCGGAGCGCTATCAACATCCCGGTGGAGGAGCTGGCCTCCCGCCCCCCGACGGAGCGCAAGGATGCCCTCATCATCCTGTACTGCCGATCGGGCGCGCGCTCGGCGAGGGCCGCCGCCGCCCTCGAGGAGCTCGGCTACCGGGGGATCGTCGACTTCGGCGGCATCTCCCGCTGGCCCGGCCCCCTGGTCGAGGGAGCCAAGCCCTAGCCTTCCAACAGGATTCGAGACAGCCGAGGCTACTGTCCGAGGGCGGCCCTCGAGAGCTCCAGGAAGCCGGGGCGCTCGAGGCGGAAGGAGGCCCCGTAGAGGGCCGCGCCGAGGAGGCCGGCCTCGGGGCCGAGGAGGGCCCGCTCGTAGCGGCAGCCCTCGCAGGCGGTCGCGTAGACGTAGCTCGGGACCAGGGCGGCTACCTCCTCGACCAGGGCCCCGGCCCCGGCCAGGACTCCCCCGCCGAGGACCACGGTGTCGGGGGCCAGGAGAGCCAGGGCCGAGGCAATGGCCCGGGCCAGGGCCTCGGCGGCGATGCGGTGGACCGCTCGGGCGAGCTCGTCCCCCTTGGCGAAGGCCTTGTAGACGGCCCGCGCGTCGGCCCTGATGCCCGGGGACCTGAGGGCCTGGGCCAGATCGCTCCCGCCCCATTCAGGCTTCAGGGCCAGCTCGGCGGCTATCTTCCCGATCGAGGGCCCCGAGGCGTAGGTCTCGACGCAGCCCGAGCGTCCGCAGGCGCAGGGTCTGCCCCCGTAGTGGACGATGAGATGGCCGATCTCGACGGCCCGGTCGTCGATCCCGGGGAGGATGCGCCCGTCCTCGACGAAGCCGCCCCCGATGCCCGTGCCCAGGCCCACGAAGAGGAGGGCCTTTGCCCGGCCGCCCCGAGCCGCCCATTCGGCGTAGGCCGCGAGGTTCCCGTCGTTGCGCACCCGGGCAGGGGCGCGGGCGAAGCCAGCGAGGGCCTCGCCGAGCTCGGTGCCCCTCCAGCCGGGTATGTTCACCGCTTCTCCGGCGATTCGGCCCGCCGCGTCCACGGCCCCCGGGGTCCCGGCTCCGAGCGCTGCGGCGGGACCCGGCCCGAGGAGCTCCTCGACCACCTCCCGCGCCGCGTCCAGGACAGCCGCCGCGCTCTTCGAGGCGGGCGTGGGCCGGACCGTGCGGAGGGAGATCCGGCCGTCGGCTTCGAGCCTGAGGCCTTTGACGGTCTGTCCCCCGATATCCAGGCCGAGGTAGGCCGGGGCCTCAGGCTTCATAGCTGCTGTCCTCGTCCTGGAAGCGGTACTCGGCCCTGCCCCTTGCGAGGGGAATAGGCGTGCTCGTCTCGTAGAACATCCCGGCTGGGGCGATTCGCATGGCAGCTCCCGAAGCTCATACTCAGTTTGTTGCGTGGCTAAACTATATATGCGATACTAGCGCGGGCGCGAACGAGGCGCAAGGAGGGCCGATGGCGGCTGTCACGAAGCTTGGGGGGGGAAGGATGATCCGCTCGGTCAACCGGGGCCTCATCCTCGCGGCCCTCGAGGCATCGAGCCAGTCGCGGGCCGACATCGCCAAGTCGACGGGACTGAACAAGGCGACGGTCTCGAGCCAGGTGGCCGAGCTCATCGAGGCGGGCCTGGTGGTGGAAACCGGGATCGGCCCCGCGGAGCTGGGCCGCAAACCCCTCCTCCTCGAGCTGGACGGGGGCGCGGCCTACGCCGCCGGCGTCGCCCTGGCCCCCCGCTCCTTCCGCCTGACGATCCGGGACCTGGCCGGGAAGGAGCGCCTTGCGCGGGATTGCTCCCTCCCCGCCCCCCCCTCGGCCGAGACCGCGGTCGAGGCCATCGGGGCAGCCCTCGACCGGGCCCTCGCCGAGCTGCCGCGCCCGCGCTACGGCCTGGCGGGCCTGGGCCTCTCCGTGCCGGGCGTCGTCGAGGCCGAGGGCGGGATGGTGCTCCGCGCGACGAGCCTGGGCTGGGAGGGGGTATCCGTACGGGAGCCCCTCGCCCGGCGCTGCGGCTGCCCGGTCTGGGTAGGCAACGACGCCAAGCTCGCCGCGGCGGCCGAGCGGATCGCGGGGGGGCGCGGGAAATGCGAGGAGGAGCTCCTCTGCCTCATCGTCGGCGAGGGCATCGGCCTCGGGGCCTACTTGGGGGGGGAGCTCTACGCCGGCCCGCGGGGCTACTTCGGGGAGGCTGGCCACCTGCCCTTCGTCGCGGGAGGGCGGCCCTGCTCCTGCGGGAACCGGGGCTGCTGGGCCGCCTACGCCTCCGAGACGGCCCTGGCCGCGGACCTGGCCGCCGCGCTCGGCGAGAGCGCGCCCCTCCCCTTCGAGCGGATCGTCGAGCTCGGCTCGGGGCCCGATCCGCGGGTCGGCGCCTGCCTGTCCGACTACGCCGGCGCCCTGGCCGGCGGCATAGCCGGCCTGGTCAACCTCTTTTCGCCTAACGCGCTCGTCCTGGCCAGCGAGCTCCTCGAGGCCCTGCCCCGGCTCTTCGCGGAGCTCCGGGACCGGGTAGCCGCCCAGGCCATGGACTTCAACCGAGGCTGCGAGCTCAGGCTCTCGGCCCTCGGCCGGCGTGCCCCGGCGATCGGGGCCGCCCTGGCCGCGCGGGATCGCTTCATCGAGGCCGCGATCGAGGACCCGGGCCGGCTCGGCTCCCGCTCAGCGCCCTGAACGGTGGGCCGCGGGCTCCGCGGCGCGGATCTTGCCGATCATCTCCCGGGCGTAGTCCTCGTCGAGGACCTGGTAGGCCGCGCCCCCGCCCTCGGCCCCAGAGCCGAAGCGCAGGGCCGGATTCCCCGAGGCCGAGGGATCGAGCCGCTCGACGAAGCGGCCGAGGTGGAGCTGGCGGAAGCCGTCCGCGCCGACGACGCGCTCGATATTGTGGGGCCTGAGCCCGGGAACGAGGATCTCGAGGCGGCCGGCGGCGCGCTCGCGGAGCTCGAGGAGGAGGGGCTCGCCCTCCTCGAAGCTGTTGGCCCGGCCCTTGGTGAGGAGGCGCCTGACGCCGAGGCCGATCAGGGCCTCGAGGGCCTCGAAGGGCTCGGGCACGAGGTCGAAGGCGCGGTGGAAGACCCACTCGAGGCCGGGGGCCTCGGCCATGAGGGCGGCGCAGCGCGCCTCGTCGATCCGGCCATCGGCCGAGAGGAAGCCGAAGGCGAAGCCTGCGGCCCCCTCCTGCGCGAGGAGGGCCGCGTCGCGGCGCATCGCGTCGAAGTCGGCATCGGAATAGAGAAACGCGCCCGGCCGGGGCCTGAGCATGGCGACGATCGGTATCGCCGCGCGAGCGCGGGCCGCGCGGAGGCTCCCCGCGCTCGGCGTCAGGCCCCCGGCGCCGATGCTCGCGTTGAGCTCGACGCGGTCGGCGCCGAGCCGGGCCGCGGCGACGCAGTCGTCGGCCGAGGCGGCGAGGAGTTCGATGGTCGTCCTAGGAATCACGCTCATGCTCACGCTCCGGAGCCGCATGATCCGCGGGAAGGGCGGGGATCGTCAAGGAGGCCGGGGCTCGCCTCCCGGTCGGAAACGCGGCCGCTCAGGCCAGGCGGTACGAGGCCGAGCCCAGGGGGCTCAACAGGACCCTGCCCCTGCCGGGGATCACCATGCTCTCGGAGGCGGAAAGGAGGTGATCCTCGCGATCCCCCTCGACGGTCACCCAGAGGACGCCCGAGTTGCAGGTCACCCGCCTGCCCTTGGCCCCGCGGAGCGCGAAGGTCTGGCCGCCGACCAGGCTGCCCTTCTCGGAAACCGCCTCGGCGATCGTGACCTGCCCCGCGCCAGCGAGACCGAACAGGAACTTCTTCATAGGAACCTCCCGCGAGGCGCCTGAAACAAGCTGGCGCTTCACGCTTGTAAAATAGGGAGAATCGGTGAATAATAACAGCACCAGAAAAATGAAATTATGTACATAACAATCTGATTAATGAGCGACTGTTATGGCATTCTGACAGCAAACTGTATCGTTTTACATTATTTTCCTACGAAGGTGGGATTTGTGGACAAAAAGCTACCTTTATACGAGCGTTTCGCGCTCGAGCTCGAGGCCCAGATCAAGGCGGGAACCTTCCCGGAAGGCGGCCGCATCCCCGCCCTCCGCGAGTCGAGCATCCAGCATTCCTTGAGCCTCTCGACCGTCCTCCAGGCCTATCGTCTCCTCGAGACGAGGGGCATCATCGAGGCCAGGCCCCAGTCGGGCTACTACGTGAAATACCGCCCGAGCGGGCGGAGCCTCCAGGCCGACCCGGCCCCCGCGCGGGAGGACCCCACCCAGGTCAGCACCGACGAGCTCTCGATGCAGCTCTTCCGCGACACCCACGATCCGGACTTCGCCAAATTCGGGGCCGCCTCGCCCGACCCCGAGCTCCTGCCCATGGCCAAGCTCGACCGGATCCTCATCCAGCTCGCCAAGCAGGGGCGCTTCGCCCTCGACTCCTCCTTCTACCCCGAGGGCTGCGAGGAGCTGCGGGTCCAGGTGGCGCAACGGGCCTTCGGCTACGGCTGCTCCATCCGCCCCGACGACCTCGTGATCACGGCCGGCTGCAGCGAGGCCATCGCCCTCTGCCTCCAGGCCGTCTGCCGGCCCGGCGACCTCGTCGCCATCGAGTCGCCGACCTACTTCGGCATCCTCCTCGAGATGGAGGCCCTCCACCTCAAGGCCCTCGAGATACCGACCAGCCCGGGCACGGGCATGAGCCTCGACGCCCTGGCCTTCGCCCTCGAGAACCATCCCGTGCGGGCCGTGGTCGCCATGACCAACTTCAACAATCCCCTGGGCTCCTGCATGCCCGACGAGGCCAAGCGCGAGCTCGTCGAGATGCTCGAGCGCAAGGGCGTTCCCCTGATCGAGAACGACATCTACGGCGAGCTCTACTTCGGCGACCGGCGGCCGGGCGTCGCCAAGGCCCAGGACCGCTCCGGCTCCGTCCTCCTCTGCTCCTCCTTCTCGAAGGACATCTCCCCCGGCTACCGCATCGGCTGGGTGGCGCCGGGAAGGTTCTTCCAGGACGTCAACAAGCTCAAGCTCGCCTTCGCCAACGGCACCTCGGTCCTCCCCCAGCTGACCATCGCGAGCTACCTCGAGTCGGGGGGCTACGACCTCCACCTGCGCAAGATCCGGCGCGCCTACGCGCAGAAGGTGGCGAGGATGTCCCGGGCGATCATGGAGAGCTTCCCCGAGGGCACCCGCATCGCCGAGCCGGGGGGAGGCTACGTCATCTGGGTACGCCTGCCGGCTGGCCTCGACTCACTCCTCCTCTACCGCGAGGCGGTGAAGTCCCTCATCACGATCGCGCCCGGCCACATCTTCTCGCCGACCCACAAGTACCGCGACTGCATCAGGCTCTCGGCGGCGGCCTGGTCGGAGAAGACCGAGAAGGACCTCGCGCGCCTCGGGCGCATCGCGAAGGGCCTCCTGGGCGCAGGGAGCTAGCGCACTGATACGCTAAACTTGTTCATCTAGCTAAATAAACCACAGAGGCACAGAGACACAGAGTTAAGAAAAGAGAGTATGGATTATCATCCTTTCCTCTCTCTTTCTTCTCTGTGCCTCTGTGCCTCTGTGCCTCTCTTCCATTCTCTTCTTCCTTCTCTTCCTCTCCCTCTCCCTCCGTGCCTCACTTCCATTTTTCCTTCTTTCTTCTTTCCTCTCCCTCTCCCCTCTGTGCCTCTGTGGTTTAAAAATCCCCGGTCGCGCTTCGCGTCTTCACAGGCACTGACAGCCCAACCTCCGGTCCGGACTCGGCCAAGCTTCCCTTTGACATCGGGCGGCCCGGCTTCGTATTATCTAGCCATGAGCCACGAGATCACCGTCACCGCCGCCAACTTCCAGAAGGAAGTAGCCGAGTCCCCCCTCCCCGTACTCCTCGACTTCTGGGCCGAGTGGTGCATGCCCTGCAGGATGATCGCCCCCTCGGTGGAGCAGATCGCCGAGGCCTACGCCGGCAAGGTCGCCGTCGGCAAGGTCAACGTCGACGCCGAGCCCGACCTCGCCGCCCGCTTCAACATCGTCTCCATACCGACCCTCGCGGTCTTGAAGGGCGGGCAGGTGCAGGTCCAGCACTCGGGCGCCCTGCCCAAGGCCGAGATCGAGAAGCTCATCAAGAACGCCCTCTAGCTACTCCCCCGGCGGGTCGTTGGGGCCGCCGGGGCTCTGGGAGCTCGCTTCCCCGAGGTACCAGGCCTCGGCCCCCCGTTCCGAGCCTGGGCGCCTGCACAGGGAGCGGGCCGTCGAGGGCTTCCAGCGGAAGGCATCCTCCCAGGCAGCAGACGTCCCGCCCAGGGGCCAGGCCTCGCCGAGCTCGGCCACGAGGGCCGCGAGCTTGTCGTCGCCGAGCGCTCCCTCCTTGCCGGAATCGGCGTAGAACAGGGCATCGGCCACAGGCGCTCCGGGCCGGGGCCGCAGGGCCACCGCCCCGCTCGCGTCGGGCAGGCCTCCCGCCCCGCACCAGAAATCCCGAGCCCCCGGCGAGGCGTCCACCCCGCCCGAAGCCGCGAGATCGGCTCCGAGCTCGTCGATCTCCTCCGCCCTGCCCTCGGGGGCGAGGTGGAGGACGAGGTACTCCCCCGCGCCCACCTCGACCCCGCGGAAGCGGTAGGAGAAGCGCTTGGCGGCGTTGGCCCAGCAGAGCTCGACGCCGCCCAGGTTCCCGGCCTCCTCCACGACGAGCTCGAGGAAGTCGCGGTGGGGCCGCGAGGCCGAGGAGTTCTTGGCGGCCTGGGCCTCGGAGAGCCGCAGGGCCGCGGGGCGGCCGTTCCAGCCGGCGAAGGAAAAGCAGAAGCGCGTGGCGTTGCCCGCCCCGTCCTCGGCCTCCCCCGTCACCGCGTAGTCCGCCCCCGGCTCGAGCTCCGCGCCGAACTCGAGGCGGAGGAAGTCCCCCTCCGCCCGGGCCGCGGGGCTCGCGGGCCCCGGCTCGAGGCCGAAGCTCCCCTCCACCGGCTCCACCGCCTCGTCGAAGCGGAGGAGGAAGGAGCTCGCCCCCTCCGGCCCGGCCTCGAGGACGAGGGGGGGCTTGAGGTCCGCGGGCGGGAGGATCGGCGAGGCCGGGTCGGGCAGGCAGGACGAGAGGCCGAGCAAGAACGGGATGGCGGCGGCCCGAAGCCGCCTGGCTCCGCGGCCGCCGAGGCCGCCGCGGCCGCGGCGGCGGAAGCAAGCGTGCTCGCACATGGTGCCTCCTTTAGGCAGCTCACGCGCGCGGCCGGGCCATCCGCTTGAAAGGGCCTTGCGGGCCTACCCGCTTTACGCCATACTCCCCGAAATTACTTCAGGGAGTAACAGCATGTGCGGCATCTTCACCATCCTCGACCTCAAGGGCGATCCCATCGAGCTGCGCAAGCTCGCCGTCAGCCAGGTCAAGCGTATCCGGCACCGGGGTCCCGACTGGTCGGGGGTCTGGTCCGACGATCGCGCGATCATCTGCCACGAGCGCCTCGCCATCGTCGACGTCACCCACGGGGCCCAGCCCCTCGTCGACGCGGGCACCGGCCGCGTCCTCGCGGTCAACGGCGAGATCTACAACCATAAGGAGCTGCGCGCCGCGAAGCTCGCGCGGCCCCATGCCTTCAAGACCGAGTCGGACTGCGAGCCCCTCCTCTACCTCTACGACGAGCACGGGCCCGGCTTCGTGAAGCTCCTGAACGGCATCTTCGCCTTCGTCATCTACGATCCCCGCGACGGATCCTTCTTCATCGCCCGCGACCACATCGGCATCAACCCCCTATACTGGGGCCGCGACGGCTCGGGCAACCTCTTCGTCGCCTCGGAGATGAAGGCCCTCCACGACGTCTGCACCTCCTTCGAGGTCTTCCCTCCCGGCCACTACTACGACTCGAAGGAAGGCCGCCTCGTCAGATGGTACGAGCCGGGCTGGGCGGCCCCCGGCTTCGTCCCCAAGGGCGAGGAGGACCTCGGCGCGCTGCGCGACGCCCTGGAGGCCGCGGTCACCCGCCAGCTCATGTGCGACGTGCCCTACGGCCTCCTCATCTCCGGCGGGGTGGACTCCTCCATCGTGGCGGCCATCGCGGCGCGGCACGCCGAGCGGCGCGTCGAGTCGGGCGGTGCCGACAAGGCCTGGTGGCCCCGCATCCACTCC
>ERZ795055.334-NODE-334-length-48261-cov-4.995934_pt1 | contig 48261 bp, 36 predicted proteins | sample MGYA00375139_ERZ795055 | MGnify/ENA primary metagenome ERZ795055 (study PRJEB30184, sample SAMN05720283) | anaerobic digester metagenome | isolation source: active sludge of municipal wastewater-treating anaerobic digesters | place: USA | collected 2015-01-23 ... | reverse complement strand
TGCTCTTCCGATCTCATGCATAAGTGCGGGAGAGTTCCTGTGGTCAAAAAGGTAAACCTCATTGTTTCCGTTGTTGGTAAGCCGGAGAAGCTTATCGGGAGTTAATTCGGCTATGATCTGATCTCTCGGAAGAGATTCAGCTATAGGTTTCATCTTTTAATGATTAGTAAAGTTTTGTCAGGATATTCCTGAAAAAACGGATCAAAATTAGATATTTTTTTGAATCTGTGATTATCAGGCTATAAACGATTGCAGCTCGTATGATTTTTCCTTAACCCATTCAGCCCATTCAGAAGGAGTTCTGGTCCTGTCAAAAGTCTGCCACGGAATAGCCCTGCCGAATACCAGATCGATAACCTTTCCCTTCTGTTTGAAAAGTTCATCTACAAGGTAGAGCATTTCAATATTCGCCTTGATGCCCAGGAAGTTCCTTATGTTGGACAGGTTGTAGAAGAAATCTGAATTCCTTCCGGAGAAATAGGCGGGAATTACATCCCTCTGGTAACGGATAGCCTTGGTAATAAAGCTTTTATGCCATTGGAGATCCCTGATGACCCCTTTTTTCTTTCGGGAGCATAGTCCTGCCGGGTAATATAGGATCTGCTTGTCCGACGCATAAGCGGCCTCGATGTCCAGTGCCGATTGCCTGTCCTGAGCGCCGTGCTTGTTTATGGGAAGAAAGATACCCGACAGGTTTCTGATATTCATAAGAATATCGTTCACAGGAAACTTAATGTCTGGCCAGCTTCGGGAAAGCTCGTGTATGAAAACAAGTCCGTCGAGCCCACCGAGGGGGTGATTTGAAACGAAGATATACCTGCCGTGTTCCGGAAGGTTTTCACGGCCGGTAACCCTGTAGCTTATGTTGAATGCTTTGAGTCCGGCAGCTATGAATTCAGCATCCCGGAGATGACCGTATTTCGTCAGGAAATCATTGATCTCATCCTGGTGAACTATACGCTTTAGATACCTTATCAGGAAGCCCGGGATAACCTTTTTCATTGCCGGGTTCTTGGAATAGAGGATCTGTTCCACATCGACATTCAACACTGCATCCGATTTTTGCATTTCTTCCATTCCGTCTGGATCATTGTATCGCGTAAGCAAAAGTATAAAAAAGATGGATCACTTATTTTCCGTTTGACGTTCTGCTCACCAATTAACGTTCTGCCCTCCGGGTCCCCTGCCCTGTTCCGCCGAAGCGGCCACGCGAAGGCGCAGAAGGGGGGCGGAATTGTGGGGCGAAACGTAAAATAAAACCTTTCCTGAAAATTAAAAAAGGCTGAAACAGGCAATAAATGGAGGTCTCATCACAGAACCCCTAAAAAGTTATTAACAAACCCATAAAAAATAGTGGGGTAAAGTGGAGTAAAGTGGATAATTTTTACATATTTTAGCGTTTTAATTGAGTAAAACAGAAGATGGCCACTTTTATTGGTGATTACGCGTGCAAAGTGGATGCCAAGGGAAGGATAATCCTTCCGGCGGCATTCAAGAAGCAGATGCCTTCTTCTGCGCAGGATCACTTTGTGGTCAGGAAAGACATTTTCGAGAATTGCCTGGTTCTGTATGCCATAGATGACTGGAACAGGCAGCTTGAAAAGATCAGGAAAAAGATCAATCCCTACAACCGTGAGCACAATATGTTCCTGAGGAATTTTTTCAAGGGAACTGCAGAGCTTGTGCTTGACAACAACAACAGGATGCTGGTTCCCCGGAGGCTAATGGATCTAATTGGAGCCGGGAGGGATGTTGTTCTTGCCGGACAGGATGGAAGGATTGAGATATGGCCGGCTTCGGTTTATGAAACTATTGGAATGCCATCTGAAGATTTTGCCGATCTGGCTGAAAAACTTCTTGGTGGAAGCACTAATGAGCCTTTGGACTAATGTACTACCATGTACCTGCATTGCTTGAGGAGAGTATCAGGGGACTGAGCATCCGTCCTGAAGGAATATATGTAGATGCCACTTTCGGAGGCGGGGGGCATTCGATGGAGATACTGCGCAGGCTGGGAAAGGGAAAGCTGATAGCCTTTGACCAGGATGAGGATGCAATGCGCAATGTTCCCGACGACAGGAGGCTTATCTTCCTGAACCAGAATTTCAGATTTCTCCGGAATAATTTGAAATATAATGGTATTGAGCAGATTGACGGGTTGATAGCTGATCTCGGCGTTTCATTTCATCAGTTTGATGAGCCCGAAAGGGGTTTTACTTTCCGTCAGGATGTCTCGCTTGATATGAGAATGAACAAGAAAAGCTCAGTCACTGCGGCTTCTCTGCTTAAGAATCTCAGTGAAGCCGAGCTTGCTTCAATTTTTTACGATTATGGCGAGCTGATCAACTCCAGGCGGATAGCGAAGGAAATTGTCGCGGCACGGGAGCATAAGCCGCTTACCACTGTGAACGACATGATAAGCGCTATCGGTAAACTGGCGCCCTTCAGGCAGGAGCACAAATTCTATGCAAAGGTGTTTCAGGCTCTCAGGATTGCTGTGAACCACGAGATGGAATGCCTCATGGAGATGCTTGAACAGGCCCTGTCTGTACTCAGGAAGGATGGCCGGCTTGTGGTTATTACCTATCATTCTCTTGAGGACAGGATAGTAAAGAACTTTATGAGAACAGGGAATTTTGAAGGAGAAGAGAACAAGGACTTCTACGGAAATCTTATAACCCCTTTCAGGATAGTGAACAAGAAGGGTACGGTACCGGACGAAACGGAAATTGAGGATAACAAAAGGGCAAGAAGCGCCAGGTTGAGGATTGCAGAAAAGATTTGAATATGCCGGAGCAGAATGGAGAAAATAAAAAAAAGAGTAAGCATGGCAGTCTTGTAAAGGAACTGCTGAGCGGGATCATCTTTTCTGATGTGATTATTCTTAAGAACCTGTGGTACATAATCTTTCTGACTATTCTGGGAGCTTTTTACATTGGAAACCGCTTTCATGCCGAGAGGATAACAAGGGAGAGTTCCAGGCTTTCAAGAGAGGTAAAGGACCTCAAGGCGGAAGCGCTCTCGACTTCAGCGCATCTCATGTCGGTCAGCAGGCAGTCGGAGGTTTCCAGGATGGTCTTTGAGAGGGGGCTGGGCCTTGAAGAGCTCAGGACTCCTCCTTACAAGATAGTTATTGAAAAATAAGAAGAGGGATGGCAGTGAGGGACGAAATAGTGTTCAGGAGCGGGGTGGTCTACCTTGGTTTGATTCTCTGTGCCGTGGCATTGATAGTCCAGATCCTTGTTCTTCAGTATTTCCAGCGGAGTAAATGGTCGGAGATGAGCGAGAAGTATGTCTTCAAGACTGCCGAGATGCCTGCAAACAGGGGAGACATACTTGCCCGTGACGGAAGGCTGCTGGCCAGCTCCATACCTTACTATTCAATATATATGGATACCAGGAGCAGCGGCATGACGGCAGCCACCTGGTCGCAGGGGATCGACGGTCTGTGTCACGGCTTGTCGAAGTATCTGGGAGTAAGGTCGGCATCAGGGTGGAAATCTGTTATCACGGAGGCAAGAAAGAGGGGCGACCGCTATTTCCTGATACAGAAACGGGTTGATTATGCTACTCTTAAGAAAATCAAGGAACTGCCCATATTCAGGGAAGGCCAGTTCAGGGGAGGGCTTGTTGCCCAGCCTGAGAACAGGAGGATACTTCCCAATAACGAGCTTGCAGCCAGAACCATTGGTTACCTCAGTCAGGGAACTGAAGGAACCCGGGTAGGGCTGGAGGGATCGTTCGACAAGGAACTGGCAGGCAAGAACGGAATGGTTGTGAAGCAGCGGCTTACCGGTGGCGACTGGATTACTGTCAATAATGGCGAGAGCATAGAGGCCAGAGACGGCAACGACATTCAGACCACAATAGACATCGATCTTCAGGATGTGGCTTCCACAGCCCTCGAGAAGCAGCTTCGCAGGCACAATGCCCATCATGGATGCGCTATTCTTATGGAAGTATCCACCGGCGATGTGCGTGCAATAGCCAATCTTGAGAAAGCTGATGACGGAAGCTATCGCGAAACATATAACTATGCCATAGCTGAAAGCACCGAACCGGGGTCAACCTTCAAGCTTGCTTCCCTTATGGCCGCCATTGAAGACGGTGTTGTTGACACCGGGGATATCGTCGACACAGGTGATGGCACCATTCGGTTTTATAACAAGATAATAAGGGATACAAAGGAAGGAGGATACGGAAAGATCTCTGTGAAGGAGGTCTTCGAGCTTTCCTCGAACGTAGGTACCTCCATAATCATAAACGAAAACTACAAGGATAATCCCAAGGCCTTTGTCAACAGGCTTTATGCCATGAAGTTAAACCAGACTCTCGACGTACAGATAAAGGGAGAAGGCAAGCCTCTTATAAGATATCCGGGCGACAAACTATGGTCGGGCCTTTCCCTTCCCATGATGTCGCATGGATATGAAGTTCAGATGACTCCTCTGCAGACTCTTACCTTTTTCAATGCAGTGGCCAACGACGGAAAGATGATGCGCCCGAGGTTTGTAACAGGGATATTCAGGAACGGGTCGGAGATAAAAAACTTTGGTACTGAAGTAATTATCAATTCGATTGCTTCGCGGAGCACAATCAGGAAAGCCAAAGCAATGATGGAAGGCGTGGTTGAAAGGGGAACAGCCGAGAACCTGAAGAATCCCGAATACAAGATAGCGGGAAAGACCGGTACTGCACAGATAGCCATGAACAACCAGGGTTACCGCAGGAAGGTTACCTACCAGGCTTCGTTCGTAGGCTATTTTCCTGCCGATAATCCCCTGTATTCATGCATAGTAGTTGTGAATGCACCTTCAAATGGTGTCTACTACGGTAACATTGTTGCCGGATCAGTCTTCAAGGAGATTTCCGATAAGGTGTATGCAACAACCTACTACCGCGATTACAGGGCTGAGAATCATTCTGAAAAAGAGAAGAAGGGACTTGTCCCTGAAGCCGGAAACGGATTAAGGGCTGATATTAACGAGGTTCTTGGGGAGCTTGATGTAAGATACAGAAAGACATCGAAGGAAGACTGGGTAGCTACCCGTGAAAGCGGCGACACCATAAGACTGGTAGGGGTCGACGTAAAACAGGGGCTGGTCCCGGATGTAAGGGGAATGAGTCTGAGAGACGCTGTTTATCTTATTGAAAATGCAGGTCTGAAGGTAAGGTACAGCGGAAAGGGAAGAGTGCTGAGGCAGTCGCCGCAGCATGGGGCAAGGGTATATGAAGGCAGTGTTGTTTCACTCGATATGAATATGTGATTTGATATGTTAAGAGTAAGGGATCTGACAGTCGGGATTGAGCTTGTCTCGGTAAAAGGTGACACCGGGACCATGATAAGTGATATTTCATTTGATTCACGCAGGGTTGGCCCGGGAACGCTTTTCGTGGCGGTCAGGGGAACAAAAAGCGATGGTCATGATTTTATACCTGCTGCAGTGAGCTCCGGGGCATCTGCAATAATATGTGAGACACTTCCCGGGGATATGGCCGAGGGGGTATGCTGGATTCAGACCGGCAATTCTGCCCGGGCTCTTGGGTTGGTTGCTTCCGAGTTCTTCGGGAATCCTTCTTCATCTCTCAGGCTTACAGGTGTTACCGGAACCAATGGCAAGACTACCATTGCCACTCTTCTTTACAGGATGTTCTCGAAACTGGGCTACAAGTGCGGGCTGTTCTCAACAGTATGCAATTACATTGTGAATAAGGAGTTACCTGCCACCCACACCACTCCCGATCCTGTAGAGCTTAACAGAACGCTTGCAGCCATGGTTGAAGCCGGATGTGACTATGCTTTCATGGAGGTCAGCAGTCATGCAGTTGACCAGTTCAGGATCGAAGGTTTGAAATTTGCCGGTGGCATTTTCACTAATCTGACCCACGATCACCTGGATTATCACAAGACTTTCGAGAACTATCTGAATGCGAAGAAAACATTTTTTGATTCGCTTCCTGCACCGGCATTTGCCCTGGTAAACAATGATGACCGCAACGGCAGGGTAATGATACAGAACTGCCGGGCTTCAAAATATACATTCTCTACAAGGGCAGTTGCTGATTTCCGGTGCACGGTCCTTGAGCAGGATTTTTCGGGTATGGCCCTGCGGATTGAGGGACAGGACGTCTGGACCCGCTTTGTTGGCGACTATAATGCTTCTAACCTGCTTGCCGTCTATTCAGCCGCATTGCTTCTCGGAGCAGGGAAGGAGGAGGTTCTGAGGATACTGAGTGAACTCAGGTCGGTGCCAGGCAGGTTGGAACTTGTCGAGGGACCGGGTGAGATCAGCTGTCTGGTCGATTATGCCCATACCCCTGATGCGCTTCAGAACGTGATCAGCACCATCAACAGGATAAGGCCCGGCGACAGGCAGCTCATCACTGTGGTTGGTGCCGGCGGCGACAGGGACCGGACAAAGCGTCCTCTTATGGCTGCAATCACTGCTGAAGGAAGCACAAAAGTTATTCTGACTTCAGACAATCCCAGAACAGAGAACCCGGAAATGATACTTGACGACATGGAAGCCGGCATTACCCCTGATGTCAGAAGAAAAGTACTGCGGATCACCAGCAGGAGGGAAGCAATAAAGACAGCAGTAATGCTCGCAGTTCCTGGCGACGTGGTTCTGGTTGCAGGAAAAGGTCATGAGAATTACCAGGAAATAAATGGTGTAAAACATCATTTCGACGACAGGGAGGAGCTCAGAGCCGCTCTGTTGCTGAAAAACAATATGTAAGGAGATGCTTTATTATCTTTTCAGATATCTCGATCAGCTTGATGTACCCGGTGCAGGTATGTTCAACTACATATCCTTCAGGTCGGCCATGGCTGTCATAACATCCCTCTTCATCTCAATGCTTATCGGGAAGAAAATAATCAATTACCTCCAGCTTAAGCAGATCGGAGAGGTAGTCAGGGACCTCGGGCTCGAAGGTCAGTACCAGAAGAAAGGAACCCCGTCGATGGGAGGAATAATAATCCTGGCTTCAATCCTGGTCCCCGTGCTTCTCTTTGCAAAGCTCGACAACATATATATAATGCTTATGATACTCACTACGGTGTGGCTGGGTTTCATAGGTTTTGTGGACGATTATATAAAGGTATTCAGAAAGAACAAGGAAGGCCTGGCTGCAAGATCAAAGCTTCTTGGCCAGGTTGTTCTGGGTATCATTGTCGGCCTTACTTTCTATTTCAGCAAAGATGTGATCATTATGGAAAGGGTGCCAGTCTCGGAGCTCTCTCCGATGGAAAAGATAGAAATGCTTGACCAGGACCGCCCATTTTATGGCGACGGACAGGTTACGATGGAGCATAAGTCGACCAAGACCACCATCCCCTTTGTAAAGAACAATGAATTCAATTATGCATGGCTTGTGGCTTTCATACCTGAGAGTGTAAGAAGACCGGCTACCTGGCTTGTATTTGTTCTGATAGTCATCTTCATAGTTACAGCAGTATCAAACGGAGCAAACCTCACCGACGGGCTCGACGGTCTGGCAACGGGCACATCAGCCATAATCGGGACTGCGCTTGGGATACTTGCCTACGTCTCGAGTAATACCATTTATGCCAACTATCTGAATATAATGTATATACCAAATACTGCCGAGCTGGTTATCTATGCGGCTGCATTTATAGGAGCCACTATTGGCTTCCTTTGGTATAATTCATATCCTGCCCAGGTTTTCATGGGAGATACCGGAAGCCTTGCTCTCGGAGGCATTATAGCGGTTTTTGCCATAGTTATAAGGAAAGAACTGTTGATACCTGTACTGTGCGGAATATTTCTTGTTGAAAATCTGTCGGTTGTGCTACAGGTTTCCTGGTTCAGGCATACCCGGAAGAAGTATGGAACGGGCCGCAGAATATTCCTTATGGCTCCTCTCCACCATCATTACCAGAAGAAGGGATATCCTGAACCCAAGATTGTTACCAGGTTCTGGATTATTGCGATAATACTGGCGGTTATTAGCATTGTGACTCTAAAGATGAGATAAGCGGAATGAAGAAGATTGTGATACTGGGTGCGGGTGAAAGCGGGACTGGCTCTGCAATTCTGGCCAGGCAGAAGGGTTTTGATGTTTTTGTGTCGGACATGGGAGAGATCAAGGCAAAATACAAGGAACTGCTTGACATCCACAGGATAAGATGGGAGGAAGGAATACATTCGGAATCTGAGATACTTTCAGCCACCGAGGTGATAAAAAGTCCGGGTATCAGGGAGGACGCACCGCTGATTATCAGGCTCAGGGAGAAGGGCATTCCGGTGATCTCGGAAATTGAGTTTGCCGGCAGGTATGCTGAAGGTGTGAAGATCTGTGTTACCGGGAGCAATGGCAAGACAACAGTGACCAATCTGATTTACCATATCCTTATGAAAGCCGGAAAGAAGGCTGCCATGACAGGCAATGTGGGAAACAGCTTTGCCATGGCTGTTGCTGAAGGCGGCTATGATTATTATGTAATTGAACTGAGCAGCTTCCAGCTCGACGGGATGTATGATTTCAGGGCCGACATAGCTGTTCTGATGAACATAACGCCTGATCACCTCGACAGGTATGATCATAATTTTCAGAATTACATAGATTCCAAATTCAGGATAACCAGGAACCAGCGAAAATCTGATAAGCTGATATACTGGGCGGATGATCCCATAATCAGGAAAGAACTGTCGGCCGGGGAGTTTGGGATGACATTGCTTCCCTTTTCAGCAGAAACCGGGGAAGGGATGGCAGCCTGGATCGAAAACGACGAACTATACATTGATTACCATACTAAAACCAAGCTTATGACCATTCATGACCTGGCACTGAGGGGCCGCCACAATGTTTTCAACTCAATGGCGGCGGCTATTGCAGGCAAAGTACTGACTATCAGGAAAGAGGTGATCCGGGAAAGCCTCTCCGATTTTCAGGGAGTTGAGCACCGTCTCGAACCGGTGATCACTGTCTGCGGCATCAACTTTATAAATGATTCAAAGGGCACGAATGTAAATTCGACATGGTACGCCCTGGAATGCATGGAAACCGATGTGGTGTGGATTGCAGGAGGGATTGACAAGGGCAATGATTATTCCGAGCTGTTCCCGGTGGTGAAGCAGAAGGTAAGGGCAATTGTCTGCCTGGGAAAAGACAACAGGAAAATAGTCGAGTCGTTCAGGGACATTGTTCCCACGATAGTAGAGACTTCCTCAATGATTGAGGCGGTGCGTTCGTCTTATTACCTGGCCAGGAAGGGGCAGACAGTGCTGCTTTCACCTGCCTGTGCAAGTTTTGACCTTTTCAGCAATTATGAGGACAGGGGACGACAGTTCAAGCAGGCCGTCAGGAATTTATAATTAAGGGTATTATGCAACAGGGCTGGCTTACAAAAACATTCAGGGGCGACAGGGTGATCTGGGCGCTGGTGGTGGTCTTTATGATCTACTCGCTGCTGGCGGTTTACAGCTCTTCGGTAAGTGTTGCTTATCTCAGGCATGGAGGAAATACTACCTATTTCCTGAGAAGCCAGTTTATTATCCTTGCCCTCAGTCTTGGCATTATTATAATAGTTCATTACCTGCCCTACAGGATTTATTACCGTCTTTCCGGATTGCTTCTTTTGTTTTCTATTGGCTTGCTGGCTCTTACATTTGTAGTAGGCGACAGGATCAACGATGCGGTCAGGGCCATCTATATACCGGGGGTCGGCAGGATACAGTCATCGGACATTGCCAAACTGACTCTTGTAATATACCTGGCAAGGGTTCTGGGGCAGTTTAAGGACAAGCTTAATGATTTCATGCTGGTGACCAAGTTCATGATGGTCCCGGTTGCAGTGGTTTGCGGCCTTATCATGCCCGAGAACCTGTCGACTGCGGTAATGGTTTTTGGAATAAGTATGATAATTATGTTCATAGGCCGGGTTCCCATCAAGTTCCTGCTGGCCTATGCGGGCATGGCCATGGTGGGAGTGGTCATTATGGCAGGTGTGCTTATGCTTGTATCGGATGAGAACAGGGTGAAGACATGGGAGAAGAGGATAACGTCGCATTTCTCCAGCAAGGTGGATGATGATGCCAACTACCAGTCGAACCAGGCCAAGATCGCCATATCGACAGGAGGATTGTTCGGTAAGGCTCCCGGCGGCAGCACCCAGCGCAACATGCTGCCACAATCTAATTCCGACTTCATTTTTGCCATAATTATAGAGGAGTACGGTCTGCTTTTCGGGGCGCTGCCGCTTATTCTGGCATACATGATATTACTGTTCAGGGGAATTACAATTGTAAGGAAATGTGATGCGGCATTTCCCGCCTACCTTGTTATCGGCCTGGTGGTGATGATAACAGTCCAGGCAATGATAAACATGCTGGTGGCTGTAGGCTTGTTCCCGGTTACCGGCCAGACACTGCCCATGGTAAGCTGGGGGAGAACCTCGGCCCTGGTTATGAGCTTTTCAATAGGAGCCATACTGAGTGTAAGCAGAGTGGTAAATGCAAGGATCCGGAAGGAGGACTTGCCTGAAGAAGAAAAAACTGACGAAGGAGAAAGGATATATGAACCGGCAGGAACATAAGAGGGTGATAATCAGCGGAGGCGGTACGGGGGGCCATGTGTTCCCGGCCATTTCCATTGCCAATGCCCTGCGCAGGATCGACCGGGATATTGATATCCTTTTCGTTGGCGCCCTCGGCAAGCTTGAAATGGAGAAAGTTCCTGCAGCAGGATACAGAATAGTCGGACTCCCTGTGGCAGGGATAGACAGGAAGAATCCTTTCAGGAATATCCTGGTCTTCTTCAGGCTGATGAAAAGCCTCAGAATCGCAGGGAAGACATTGAGAGAATTCAGGCCGCATGCAGCAGTGGGTGTCGGAGGTTATGCAAGCGGGCCCGTTCTGAGGAAGGCTGGTAAAATGAATATCCCCATTCTTATCCAGGAACAGAACAGTTATGCCGGTGTTACCAACAGGCTGCTGGCCAGAAAAGCTTCGGTGATCTGTGTAGCCTACGATGGTATGGAAAAATATTTCCCTTCAGGGAAAATTATCAAAACGGGTAATCCTGTGCGTCAGAACTTTGATGATCTGAAGGCAAAGCAGGAAGAAGCCCTTGGTTTCTTCGGTTTAGAGGCCGGGCTGCCGGTTGTGCTTGTTCTGGGAGGTTCGCTCGGGGCGGGTACTATAAACAGATGTCTATCCGAGAATCTTGAAACCCTGAAACGCCCGGATTGCCAGTGGCTTTGGCAGACAGGCAGGTACTACTATGACGGTATCAGGAAACTGGTACCGGAGGAAGGGGGCACTATTTCTGTGCATTCCTTTATCGACAGGATGGATCTGGCCTTTGCGGCAGCAACCATAATTATTTCAAGGGCCGGAGCCGGTACCATTTCGGAATTATGCCTTGTAGGGAAACCCGTGATCCTTGTTCCATCACCCAATGTGGCTGAGGATCACCAGACCAAAAACGCCATGGCCCTCGGTGAAAGGAATGCAGCCGTTGTGGTCCCCGATTCAGGTGCTGCTGAATTCCTGCTGCCTGAGGCCCTGAAGCTTGTTTCTGATGAAGAAAGAAAAGTGACATTGTCGCGGAATATAGCAAACATGGCTGAGCGGGATGCTGATGCCCGTATTGCAGCTGAAATATTAAAACTGATCAAATGATGGTCGACCTGAGAACCACAGACGGGATTTATTTTGTCGGAATCGGAGGAATCGGCATGAGCGCGCTTGCTCTTTACTATGAGCAGGAAGGTTTTCTTACAGCCGGATATGACAGGTCAGAATCAGACATTACACGTACCCTTTCTGATAAAGGATGCCTTATAACCTATGAAGATTCCCTCGATGATGTACCTCCTCTGTTCAGTGATGTGAAATTCAGGGACAGAGTCATTGTGGTCTTTACTCCCGCTATTCCTCCGGACAATAAAATACTTTCGTTTTTCCGCAAAAACAGGTACAGGATATATAAAAGATCAGAAATACTTGGGGAGATATCTTCTACAGGCGAAACAGTGGCAATTGCCGGTACTCATGGCAAGACTACGGTTTCGACCATGACGGCCCACCTGCTCAAGCAGTCGCATGTCGACTGCACTGCTTTTCTTGGAGGGATATCAAAAAACTACGGTTCAAATCTGATTACCGGCGGAGGCAGATATATTGTGATGGAGGCTGATGAATTCGACAGGTCTTTCCACAGGCTCAGTCCTGCGATGGCAGTTATAACATCGGTCGATGCTGATCATCTCGATATCTACGGGGATCATCAGACAATGATAAAGGCCTACAACGAGTTCTGCTCAAAAGTCAGGAAGGGAGGGACTCTTTTTATCAACTACCGGATAAAGGACAGGATAGAAATTCCCGAAGGGATCAAAGGATTTACATACGGCCAGGATGCCGGCGCCGATTACAGGTTTTCAGGGGTGAGGCGGAGCGGAAACAGTTATGTTTTCACCATTCACAGCCCTTCGACCGTAATCGGGGATCTCGAATTTCCCTTCCCCGGCATGGTCAATATTGAGAACCTCACTGCGGCTGTAGCACTTGCTCTTGAATGCGGTGTAAGCGTCGATGAGATAAGGAAGGCTGCCAGGGGATTCATGGGGGTCAGGAGGAGGTTCGACATAAGGGTTGATCTTCCCGGACTGGCATATATCGACGATTATGCGCATCACCCGGAAGAGATAAGAGCATGCATCACAAATGTCAGGGAATACTTTAAGGGAAGAAAGGTGACAGGTATTTTCCAGCCTCATCTTTTTACACGTACACGCGATCATGCCGACGGTTTTGCCCGGATTCTTGATGAACTCGATGAGGCTATACTTCTTCCTGTTTATCCTGCAAGGGAATTGCCTATCCCGGGTGTTGACTCGGATATTATATTCTCGAGGATGAAGCTGCCTGACAAAAAGCTGTTGAAGCCCGCAGATATCTTAGGAATTCTTGATCCCGGAAAGCTCGACGTGCTGCTTACTATCGGAGCCGGCGACATTGACAGGCTCGTTGCGCCCATTGAAGAGAAACTCCTTAAAAGCCGGAAGAAATGAAAAAGGCAGTGAGGATATTGTTGCTTATTCCGTCGTTATACCTGGTAATAGCGCCTGTATGGTATTCCCACTGGCATAACACAAAGAAATGCCGCAGTATTGAAGTCACTATACTTGATTCAGCCGACTATCATTTTGTAACCAAAAGGGATATTCTCAACACTGTCCTGAGAAAGAACGGAAACATGGTTGGAAAGACCGTAAAGGATATCAATATAGCTGATATTGAGGAGACCATGAGCGGGTACAGGGAGTTTAAAACCGCCGAAGTATTCATTTCCATTGATGGTGTTCTTCATATTGTTGGCGACCAGCGCACTCCGATCATGAGGGTAATGGCGGCTAACGGTGGTGATTATTATATCGACGACGAAGGGGTGGTTATCAGGAGAAGGAACCTTTACACTCCCCGGCTGCATATAGTGGGAGGGAATGTAAATATCAGCCAGTCAATGCTTAACGGTGTCAGCGTATTGGATACAAGTATAAAAAATACAATACTGAAGGACATCTTTTGCCTTGTCAGTCACATTAACGGAGATGACTTCTGGTCGGCCCAGATCGATCAGATCTTTGTCGACAGGTACGATGAGATCGACCTTATTCCCAGGGTGGGAAATCATTTGATCCATCTGGGCAGCCCTGAAGGATTCGAAGACAAGCTGAGATACCTGAAAGTTTTTTACGACAAAGTCCTTCCCGAGGTCGGGTGGGACAAGTATTCATCTATCAGCCTTGCCTACAAGGATCAGATAGTGTGCAGGAGGAGATAAAGAAAAATCCATATATCAGACTATGAGCAAAAAGGAACAGTATGTAGCAGCAATCGACATTGGAACCACAAAAATTGTGACCATTGTCGGCAAGAAAAACGAGAACGGAAAAATCGAGATTCTCGGGATCAGCAAGGCTCCCTCCACAGGCGTCAGGAGAGGGGTTGTGCAGAACATTGAAGAGACTGTAAGTGCCATTCAGGTTACTGTTGACGATGTTCAGAAGACAACAGGAGTTGTCTTTCATGAGGTCTTTGTCGGTATTGCAGGCCAGCATATCAGAAGCATCAAGACCCGCGGTTCGAGAATGAGAGACGACTTCGATGATGAGATCAGGAAGGAGGAGGTTTTCAAGCTTATCGAGGACATGTACAAGATACATGTTGAGATGGGAGAGGAGATCATACATGTCATTCCCCAGGTCTTCATTATAGACAATGAACCCGGGATAAAGAATCCCATAGGTATTTGCGGCCATCAGCTTGAGGCTAATTTTCATATTGTAATAGGCCGTGTGGCGGCAGCCAAGAACATCGAACGATGTGTTCAGCGGGCCGATCTCAAGTTGAAGGATCTGATTCTCGAGCCTCTGGCTTCGGCCGATGCGGTTCTTACGGATGACGAGAAGGAAGCCGGAGTGGTTCTGGTAGATATCGGCGGCGGTACAACCGACCTGGCTGTTTATTATGACAATACAATAAGGCATACAGCTGTGATACCTTTTGGCGGGAATGTGATAACAAGTGATATCAAGGAAGGCTGCGCTATTCTTGAAAGGCATGCGGAGCAGCTTAAGATACAGTATGGCTCTGCGCTCAGGGATATCGCTCCTGAGGACAAGGTTGTTGCAATTCCCGGGATCAGCGGAAGGAATCCCAAGGAGATCTCGTTCAGGAGCCTGGCAGGCATAATCCAGTCGAGGATGGAGGAAATCATTGAAATAGTGAATTTCGAGATACAGAACTCAGGCTACGCCGACAAGCTCGCCGCAGGAATTGTGATAACAGGAGGCGGAGCAATGCTGAAACATCTTCCGCAGCTTATGAATTTCCGCACTGCCATGGATGTAAGGATAGGTTACCCCAATGAGCATCTTGCAGGCAAGGGTAAGGACGAACTTAACCAGCCGATGTACGCCACCGCGGTAGGCTTGATTCTGAGAGGACTTGATCACCTTGAAACATACAAGAAGTCGTTTGAGGCCGGCAGCAAGGATGACTTTGTCAAGACAAGGAAATCTGCAACTGAAAAGGTCGAAGCCAGGCGGGTGGAAGAACAGGTGGAAAAACAGGTGGAAGAACCGGAAGAAGAGGAGTCTCCCGAACAGGTTCAGCACGACAGGGTTCCGATAACCGAGAAGATCAAACAGATGATCACCAGGATGTTTGAAGTGGAAGATCAGACTATCAGCTGACAAAAACGGTCTGACAGATGGTACGCTGTACAATAACAATCAAAAAGAGAAACCATGGAAGATGATTTGATAAGTTTTGACCTTCCGGTTGAGAGGTCATCCATTATAAAGGTTGTCGGAATAGGCGGAGGCGGCAACAATGCGGTGAACCACATGTTCGACAAAGGCATAAAGGATGTCAACTTTGTGGTCTGCAACACCGACCATCAGGCTCTTGCAAAGAGTCAGGTGCCCGTAAAGGTCCAGCTTGGTGCATCCATAACCGAAGGTCGCGGCGCAGGAAGTAAACCCGATGTCGGGCGTCAGGCTGCCATGGAAAACATCAACGATGTGATGAAGGCCATAGGAGGAAACACCAAGATGGTGTTCCTGACCACCGGGATGGGAGGAGGCACCGGCACCGGAGCTATACCTGTTATCGCCAAAGCCTGCAGGGATGCAGGATATCTTACTGTGGCAGTGGTAACCATCCCCTTCAAGTCGGAAGGCAAGGTAAGGATTAACTATGCCATTGAAGGAATAAGCCACCTTGGAGAGCATGTCGATTCGCTCCTTGTGATTAACAATGAAAAGCTTAGGGAGATATATGGTGATCTTGGCGTTTCGGCAGCTTTCGCCAAGGCTGACGATATCCTGGCAACAGCTGTGAAGGGGATTGCGGAGATCATTACGGTAGCCGGTTATATTAATGTCGACTTTGCGGATGTTGAGACCGTAATGAAGGACTCTGGTGTTGCAATAATGGGTATGGGTCTGGCCTCGGGTGAAGACAGGGCTCTGAGGGCCATTGAGAATGCACTTTCCTCACCACTCCTGAATTCAAACGATATTACAGGGGCCAGGAGCATACTTGTAAACATTGCTTCAGGTTCGGGCGGGAATGAGCTTACTATGGACGAACTCGGTCAGATTACGGATTATATGTATGAGGCATCCTCCGAGGATGCACTTATTATAAGAGGTCTGTCGCAGGATGAGAGCCTTGGCAAGGAGATCAGCGTTACGGTAATTGCCACGGGCTTTCCCTCAAACAGCATCCTTACGCCCTATAAGAAGCCCAGGCCAAAAAAGGTTGAACTGCTTGCTGAACTGCATCCAATCCCTCCTCATATCATACCCGACAGGGGAGATAACACTTTCTCAGTTGTCCAGAGATCCCTGAAACAGGAATTGCCTGATCCTGAACAGGAGAAGCAGGGAATGCTCAAATTCGATCCCGGGGAAATTGAAGAGCGAACTGTACTTCGGAGCAGGAGAGAAGCGGAGCTTATCGAGGAGAGGGAAAGCCAGAAGTCGACGCTCCAGAAGGTAAAGCACATGCAGAATTTCTTCCGTAAGGAAGGCCTCTCGAATAAGATAATCAAGGACAATATTGAAGCGTTTGAGGATGTTCCGGCTTATGTAAGGCGGAACATGTCGCTTCAGCCGGCAGAAAAGGAATCCGAAGTAAAGGTCTCAAAGTTCACCCTCGAGGAGCTTGCCGACGGTCAGGGCCCGGTTCTGAGAGAGAACAACGCATATCTTAACGATAACGTGGATTAATTGCAGAGTCTGATTTATGGAAGCAGGGGGCTGTTGAATTCAACACCCCCCTGCTGTTTTAAGGACCGTAACCTTGTCCTTGCATTCATCGTTGTCTGTGGCTAAATCCTGCTTCCATAATTTTCATATATTTGCGGCTGATGAGGAGAACTCCGGCAATATTACTGATAATCTTCCTGTCACCTGTTTTTCGTGCAGGCGCCCAGGATACTATCAGTCACAGGATTACTGAGATGTGGAAGCTCTCCTCCGATATGACTGAAGAAATAAAAGTCCCCTTCGACACCACTTTCTCGCTTTTTAACCACTACCGCCTTGCCGACAGGCATTCACCGCTGAATGCTTCACCCGGCAGCTACGGTCTGCCGTTTTACCAGCTGAATTTCTTTGACAGGATCAGTGATCCCGACAAGTTTCTGGGCTATTATTATTATCCTCTTATGTATCAGCCTGAAAGACAACTTTTCATGAACACACAGGTTCCTTTCACAGAGCTGGTGTGGACCTATGCCGGTATCCGAAATCAGGCAGAGCAGACCTTCAGGATCAGGCATTCCCAGAATGTGAACCGGAAACTGAACCTGGCCCTTGTTTATGACATTGTCTATAACCTGGGACAGTACGGTTACCAGAGGTCGAGCGACAAGAACTTTGCTTTTAACGGTTCGTACAGGGGCGACAGGTACAAGGCTTATTTTGCCTATGGCCTGAACAACATGAAGACCTCCGAGAACGGAGGGATAAAAGATTTGAGCCAGCTTGAAACACTTGAGCCCGAAAATATTGCGGTAAACCTGGGAGGGCTCAGCAAGGCTCTCAGTTTTCTGAAAAACAGTAACCTTATGCTTGTTCAGCGCTATACCCTTGGAAAGAAGCCGGCTGCTGTTGCCGACAGTTCCGGAGTATCGCGCAAACCGTTCTGGCTTAGCGGATCCTTTTCCCACATTCTGCTTATCGACGGGAACAGGCGGACCTACGAGGACAGTGATCCTGCTTCAGGATATTACGACTCGATATATATAGACGACAAACGCACCTTTGATTCTCTTTCCGCCAGAACTATAAAAAACACAATACGTTTTGATTTCACCACCAGTGAATCGAGCCGGTTCAGGCTTGCGGGCGGAGTGGGCATCAGAAATGAACTCATCAAGTACAGCCAGATTGTGCCCACACATGATTCATTGCTTGCCGACACAGCCGTATGGAGGAAACATAACAATGTTCTTGTGGGAAGGTTGTACAACAACATAGGCGAAAAGTTCTACTGGATGGCTACGGGGGAGCTCTTCCTGAGCGGTTACCGTTTCGGCGATTTCAACCTCGACGGAGTGATATCCAAGTCGTTCAGTTTTAAAAAAGGCCTCGCTTCATGGGACATAAACGGAGCCATTGCCAACCGCCAGCCTTCCTTCTGGTATGAGCAGTGGGGAGGAAACCATTTTGAATGGGTGAAGAGCATGGATAAGGAGTTCCGGGTCGATGTCGGAACCAGTTTCAAGTATCCTGCACGTAGTATGGAACTAAGATTCAACTATGCAGTTATAGACAATTATACCGACTTCGATACACTGGCAATGCCCTCTCAGCATGGTGGCGGACTCTCGGTTGTATCGGCCTATGCAGCAAAAGATTTCAGAGCATGGAAATTTCATCTTGCAACTAACCTTCTTATACAGCAGTCAAGTAATTCCGACATTCTCGACCTTCCTCTTGCAACAGCCAGAGTGACGGGTTATTTTGAGCATCTGTTCAATTTCAGGCAGACAAACGGGCAGCTTAACATGCAGCTAGGGGCTGAGGTTCTCTATCATACGCCTTATTATGCCTATGCCTACATGCCAGCTACCGGAAGATACTACAGGCAGGACAGGGTAGAGACGGGCAATTATCCCTTTGTCAATGTGTTTCTTAATCTCAAGCTACGCAGGACAAGGATTTTCCTGATGCTCGACCATGTGAACTCGGGTTTAACAGGTTACGATTTCTTTATGATCCCCTCTTACCCAATGAATGTCAGGATGTTCAGATACGGCCTGGCATGGACTTTTTATGATTGAGAATTTTGCTATCTTTGCGTCCGGAAATAAAAACGGGTTAAATTGATAATTCGTAAAGATGTTTGATTTTATCAGTTTTGATATTTCTGCCGCCTTCCCACCCGAAACTTCAGGATTCCCCCGGGGAGGAAGGATCAGATCCCGAAGCCTTTTTCCCCTGGGAGAAAATGGCATGAGGGTTATCAGGAATAGAAGTAAATATTGGTTAAATTAAATTTAAATTTTTGACAAGAAATCTATTCATTTTGCTGGTCATAACCGGGACCCTGTTTTTTTCCTGTTCCGGGTATCATTCCGGAGAAATCAAAAACAATTCAGAATTATTTGATCTTGATTCAATCAGGACAAGAGGAAAGCTTATAGTCATTACCGATTATAACTCAGCCAACTATTTTCTGTACAAAGGTGAACCCATGGGGTTTCACTACGAGCTTCTGAAAGCCTTCTCCGATCATCTTGGCATTGATCTGGAAGTACTTGGCAGCAACAGTGTGGAGGATGGTTTTGCAATGCTGCGCCGGGGGCAGGTCGATTTGCTGGCCATGGGACTTTCAGTCACTCCTTCGCGCAGCAGGGTAGTAAGGTTCACTGAATCTTTAGACAGCACGAGGATGATCCTTGTTCAGAAAAAGCCAAACAGATGGCGTTCATTTTCAGAAGGCGATCTCGAAAGCAGACTGGTCAGAAATCCCCTGAACCTCTCACATCAGACCGTTTATGTTCAGAAGGGATCGGCGCATGCCGAATACCTGAATGCATTGACGGATCTGACCGGTGAGCCCATAACGGTAGTTGAGGTACCTTTCGAAGCTGAAGGACTCCTGGATCTTGTAAACAGGGGAGAAATTGAATTTGCAGCCTGCGATGAGAATATTGCAGTAATCAATTCAGTACGTTTTCCGGATGTCGACATCAGAACTCCTCTGAGCAGTCATCAGGACCTCTCATGGGCTATCCGCAAGGAAAATTCCGATCAGCTGGCAAGTGAGCTTGATCAGTGGATCAGGACTTTCAGGGAAACACAGACATTCGCCATCCTGTACTCGAAGTACTTCAGGAACTCCAATTCAGTGAAGGTTATTCAAAGCGAACACTACACCCTGAATTCGGGAAAGGTATCCCAGTGGGATAACCTGATCAAGACTTACAGTGCTACCATTGGCTGGGACTGGCGTCTGCTTGCTTCGCTCATCTACCAGGAATCGAGGTTTATTCCGGATGTGGTGTCAACGGTCGGGGCTTACGGGCTTATGCAGGTGTTGCCTGAGACAGGTAAACATTTCGGCATTGATGTGACCGCGTCTCCCGAACTGAACATCAGGGCCGGGGTGAAATTCATCGACTGGCTCCATAATATTTTTGACAAGAAGATTGCCGATGAAAGGGAAAGGACAAAATTCATCCTGGCGGCTTACAATGCAGGGCCCGGACATATTCTTGATGCCATGAAGCTTGCCGAGAAAAATGGAATGGATCCGCAGGTCTGGGAAGGCAGTGTTGCCCACTGGGTACTGAAAAAATCGGATCCTGCTTATTACAGGGACAGCGTGGTGAAGTACGGCTATTTCAGGGGTAAGGAGTCGGTGGCTTTTGTGACTCAGATCCTTGAACGTTACGAGCATTACAGGAATATACTTCCCGCCAATGGGGAATCTCTGACATACAATCCGGGCAGGGCTTCTTCGCAAAAGTGAAATAATGGTATTCCGGCTTCACGGAAGGAATGGGTTACAATTAAAATATATAGACATGGACTTCAATCAACTGGCAAAATCGCGTTATTCCTCACGAAGGTACAAGGCTCAGTCCGTTGAGGAAAACAAGCTGAACTATGTTCTGGAGGCCGGCAGGGTAGCTCCGTCGGCAGTCAATTATCAGCCCGTGTATTTCGTGGTGGTCAGGGACAGTAACCTTGAAAACGTCCGCTCATGCTATTCAAGGGAATGGTTCCGTACTGCACCCTTATGCATCGTGGTGTGTTCCGATCGTTCGAGGTCGTGGAAGAGAAACGATGGCAAGGACTCGGCGGATATTGATGCTGCCATTGCGGCCGATCATATTACGCTTGCAGCTGCAAGCACAGGTCTGGCAACATGCTGGGTATGCAATTTTGACAGGGAAAGGCTCACCAGAGTACTGAACCTTCCCGGCCAGATCGAGCCTGTGGTGATGATCCCCATGGGTTATCCCGACGATACCGCAGATATAAACAGGCATTCATCAAAGCGGAAACCCCTGAAGGATCTGGTGGTTTACGAAAAATTCTGATCCGGCTGCTAGTCGTATCTGATAGCTTTGACGGGGCTGATCCGGCTTATGAGTTGTGACGGGACAAGCAGCATGAGGATTATGATGATCATTGTCCCCGCATTGAGCATAAGTATATGTGATAATTCCAGGTTAACCGGAACTGTTTTGATGTAATAGGAACTCGGATCGAGCGAGATGATGCCTGTTTTAAGCTGGAGATAAGCCAGACCCAGACCGATAATGTTCCCCCAGAGCAAACCTTTTACAATGAGATAGGCAGCCTGGTATAGGAAGATCTTCCGGATGGTTACGTTATTGGATCCGATTGCCTTAAATATCCCTATCATGTTTGTCTTTTCCAGTATGATGATAAGAAGGCCCGATATCATATTGAAACCTGCAACAAGAAGCATAAGGGTTATAATAATGAATACGTTCATGTCCTGGAAATTAAGCCAGTCGAATATCTGCGGATATCTCAGCCTGATGTTGGTAACCCTGAATTTGGTCTCATCCTCCAGGAGCTTGTAACCCACCTGATTCCTTACGGCAAGGGTAATTTCGTCGAGCCTGTCGAAATCATCTATGAAGATCTCGAAACCGCTTACCTGGTCATCGGTCCAGCCGTTGAGCCTTTTAATATGTCCGATGTCGCAGAATACGTACATCTTGTCGAACTCCTCAAGGCTTGTTTCATAAATTCCGCTGACCGTGAACCGGCGGCTTCTCGGGGGATCCTGAACAAAGTACATTGCGAATGAATCGCCTGTTTTCAGGCGAAGCATGTCTGATATCTTTTTGGAAATGATAACGTCGTTGGTGCGTCCGGTATCGGAAACAGTAAAAACCCTTCCGTCGATTATGCTGCTCCTGAAGAAGTCCCAGTCGAAGTCGCTTCCCACGCCTTTAAGCACCACACCCTGGATCGCTTCTGCAGTTTTTATTATTCCCGCCTTTGTTGCGAAAACCTGTACATGTCTGATGCCGTCCATTTCCTGTATCCGGGGGACAAAAGCCTGGGTATCGCTGACCGGGATGGTCTCGAGCGACAGGTTGGAGTCGAAATTCAGGATCTGGATATTTGAACCAAAACCTACAATCTTGTCGCGGATCTGCTGTTTGAAACCTGTCAGGACGGCAACAGCAATAATCATGACGGCAAGTCCCATTGCAATCCCGACAATGGCGATTATGTTTATAGGCCTCGAGAATGAAGTCTTCTCGATCCGTCCCCTGATAAGACGCCGGGCGATGAAATAAGGAAGGTTCATAGAGTAAATTCAGGTCAAAAGTAACAAATTCCGTTCATAAAATTCCTTTGATACAATCTCCTGGTCACTTGTCAGGTAAAAACATTAGTTTTACGAATCTTAATGAACTTCGCATGAGAAATTCGTTTCTGGTTTTATTGCTTGTCACATCGGCGCTTTTTCAGGCAGCATGCAGCAAGCCGTCGGGGTCACCCGTTCCCGGTTCCTGGCAGACAGACCTTTACCGGGACCTGATTTCTGGCAAGAGGATTGCCATTGTTGCCAATCAGACTTCGATGGTAGGTAAGAGGCACCTGGTAGATACCTTAAAGCGTTCAGGCATCGACATAAGGGCTATTTTTGCTCCGGAGCACGGATTCAGGGATATGGCCGATGCCGGCGATCATATTGATGACGGAATTGATGCTTCAACCGGGATTCCTGTTATCAGCATTTACGGGTCTCATTTCAAACCATCGCCTGATGATCTTGAAGGGATCGATGTGGTGCTTTTCGATATCCAGGACGTCGGCGCCAGGTTCTATACATATATCTCAACCCTTCATTATGTTATGGAAGCCTGCGCCGAAAACGGTGTTGAATGCATAGTTCTCGACAGGCCGAACCCGAACGGTTTTTATGTAGACGGCAACATTCCTGATACGGCTTACCGGTCGTTTGTGGGAATGCATCCGGTACCGGTCGTTCATGGAATGACAATAGGGGAGTATGCCAGGATGATAAACGGGGAAGGATGGCTCGGAGGGGGAAAAAAATGCAGGCTTACAGTCATAAGCTGCCTGAACTATGATCACCATACCTTCTATGAGCTGCCTGTAAAGCCATCGCCGAATCTGCCTAACCAGAACTCGGTTTATCTCTATCCATCAATATGCTTTTTTGAAGGTACGAATTTGTCTCTTGGAAGAGGAACCTCATTTCCTTTCCAGGTTTATGGGTCGCCTGATCTTCCGGATACCGGCTTCAGTTTTACACCGGAAAGCATCAGCGGAGCAAAAAACCCGCCGCTTCTGGGAAGGCTTTGCTACGGTACCGACCTTCGCAATGCCCTGACCGACGGTATTGTTCCGTCGCCTGAACTAAACCTGGGATGGTTGATTGATGCCTACAACAGGTATCCTGACAAGAATAAATTCTTTACTCCCTACTTTGATGTTCTCGCCGGCGGTCCTGTGCTCAGGGAACAGATACAGAAGGGTATGAGCGCTTCCAGGATCAGGGAGACCTGGGAACCAGGTCTTGAAAACTTTGCACTGATAAGAAATAAGTATCTGCTCTATGAGTAACCAGGAGCCACCTGTTGGTTGAATGCAGTTGGCAGTTGGATGAATGCAGTTGGCAGTTGGCAGAATGCAGTTGGCAGTTGGCAGAATGCAGTTGGCAGTCACTCAATAACTGCTCGTTCCCTGCCTTCGCCGCGTACCGTGTACCGCACGCCGCGTACCTCCTATTTCTCAAGGATTTTCCTGATCTCTTCCGGTGTTACCGAAGGCATTTCCCTGTTTTTCATTTTTCTGATCACCATGCGGGCTGTCTTTCTTGCTGAGGCCTTATCGGGAAATGGTTTCTCTCCTTCAATGGCTGGCATGAAGGGCTGGTGTATTCTGACTTTTCCTTTGCCAGTTATATCATATCCCCAACCGTTGCCGCTTTTGTAGAGGTCGACCTCAAAAATATGCCCTCTTCGGGCAAGAAGTGCTGAAGCAGCAACTATTACCGCGAAGAGGGCAAATATTAATAATGCCTTTTTCTTTTTATCAGTCATCTTCGTTCATCTCGGCATCAGGGTCGAATGCCCAGATATCGTCGAAGTAATAGGCTGAGCTCTTTCCCATAGTAACATATCCGCGGTTGCCAATGGCAAAGCCTACAGCATCCGACCTGGTGGTACCTTCGAAGTTTGATTTCTCCGACCACAGATCAGTTGTCGGATCATATTCCCATACTTCAGCCCCCGTTGTCTGTCCTCCGGTTGCAAGGTAGCCTTTACCATTAATAGTGAAACCAACCTTGCCGGTTCCCTTTATGGTAGAATAGTCGTCATCGTAGGTCTCGTTGGAGATATTGGAGATGGACCTCATTTTAGTCCATTCATCGGTAGCCGCGTCATATCTCCACATATCGTTAAGATAATCGCCGTTGTCAAATCCTCCTATCACATATCCTTTCCCGCTTATTACGAAAGTGGCGGCGCTGTTTCTCTTGCTGCCTCCTATGCTTGATTTTTTTGTCCAGACATCCGATGAGGGGTCATATTCCCAAAAATCCTTGAAATATGCAACACTGTCGCCTGTGCCTACGTAACCCTTGTTGTTGATAGACATTGCTACCGCTGAACGTCTTGCCGGTCCGCCCAGATCAGCTATCCGGCTCCATGTGTTGGCAGCGGCATCGTAGGCGTAAAAATCATTCAATCTGTATTTTCCATCCCATCCTGTTCCAATAAATCCCTTTGTATCGGTGCTGAAACCCACTGCCTGGCTGCGGGCAGTTCCGGGAAAGTCAGCTTTCTGAGTCCAGGAGTTCCTTGCAGCATCATATTCCCAGAAATCAGTGTGAAAATCATCTCCGTCATATCCGGTTCCGACATATGCCTTGCTGCCGATCACGAAACCTGCAGCATCCGCTCTAGGCAGGCCGTCAAAGTCAGATAACTCCACCCAGTTGCCCACAAGCACCTCCTCCTCATCATCGCACGAACTAAAGAAAGGTACAGCAAGAATCAACACCAGTACTTTAATCCAGATCTTAACATCTTTGTATGTCATCTTTCCCTTTATTAAATTTTTAATAATTCACACAAAACTATCTGAAGCATCCTTTAATTAAAAGCTTTGTAGATATATGCCTTTAAATCGTAGACAAGATATGAATAATTATCGACAAAACTTAGTTGAAGCCTTACCTTGCCGTATTTTCAAATGCATTCAGTATTATCATTGGGAGATATCTTTGAAAAATGCCGTTATGTCTACTCATTTAAGGTTTTTGTATATATTTGCTTTGTTTACATCCTGTTTTAGTATTCATTTGCATAAACCTTATAAGATTGATGAAGGGTATTGGTGAGGGCAAGAAAGGAAGACAGATCTTATTGTTGATTGTATTGGGAGTCGTACTGATTGGTTCATGTACCAAGACCAATGAATTCACCATTGGCAAGGATTTCATGGCTCCGGAGACCAGGCTTGAAGTCGTTGATACTTTCAGGGTTGACATTTCGACCATCCTTGTCGATTCGATAATAACGTCGTCGAAGAAAATAGCTTACGTTGGAAATTACGAAGATACAATCTTTGGCCTGATAAGCAGCAGATCATTCTTTGATCTCGACTATGAGCTTTTCGGTGAGATTGAGGAGAAGGCAGTTTATGATTCGGCAGCGTTCATTCTGAATTATACCTCAAAGAATTTCGGGGATACGCTGTATCCCATGTCGGTGAGTGTTCATCGCATGACCGAGCTGATTGTTCCGGTAAATAAGACGGCTCTGTTCAATACCTCATCCTTCGATTATGAACCGGAACCGTTATCGACAGTCGTATTTCTTCCGGAACCTAACGGTCAGGACACGTCGGTAAACATTGCTGTAAACGCTTTCGGAGAGGAGCTTTTCAACATGATAAGGAGCAAGGACGAGAAGGTTTCGAGTGAGGAGCTTTTCAGGGATTATATAAAGGGTTTCGTTCTCACTTCAGGATCAGTTGTAAACCATGCAATTCTCGGATTCAATGCCAATCCGGAGCGTCTGGTGCTTAAGCTGTTCTACCATGTTAACAGGGAGGAGCCTGAAGAAAAAGAGATTACTGTAAAGATGGGTGATGCCGGCAGGCAGTTCAACAAGATAGATTTTGATCTTTCCCGGACCCCTCTTGCCGGGATCAGGGAGAATAAGAACGAAGTTCCGGCGACGCTTACAGGAAACAAGGCATTTATGCAGGGAATGACGGGGCTGTATGTGAAATGCAGTTTTCCCACCGTCCAGAACCTTATGGCAGGAGAGAGGTGGAAAATACTTAAGGCTGAACTTATTGTGGAGCCTGAAAAGTACAGCTATGAAAAATTTGAGCTTCCCGACAGTCTTTATCTTTACGCAGGCGACAAGCGAAACAACATGAGTACTCTCAGGGATGGGAAAGGCCTGCAGCTTAGGGCCTTGTTCGAGTTCGACGACTACCTCCATGAGAATAACAGGTACACCTTCGACATAACCGATTTCATGCTGAATGAGCTGGCTGACTCATATTTCAATCCCGATCAGAGCCTCATACTTGGCCTGGCAATGACGGAGCAGGGAGGAAGGTTTGAGAGGCTTATAGTTGAGGGCAGGCGTCCGCCGGTCAGGCTGAAACTTTATTACTTATCTTATTGAAAGGATGATGAGGAGACTGGTAACCCCATACGCGCTTGCTTTTTTGCTGATGATCCTGGTGCCCGTAACACTTACGTCCCAGATCACCACCTCTCCTTATTCCATCTTCGGGCTTGGAATCCTTGAGGGAAACAGCTCAGGACTTTCAAGAGCGATGGGAGGGACCAACATTGCTTTTCTGTCAGAGAACGCTATCAATTACGGCAATCCGGCATCATACGATGGTCTCGACAGCCTTCTTACAATATTTGAGATTGGTGTCTTTTCAAAATATGCCATGTTTCAGACATCGCACGACAACCAGTCGTTGCTGAATGCCAACTTCAGGTACATGTCCATGGGTTTCAGAATAGCACCCTGGCTTTCCACCAGCTTTGGTTTCACTCCTTACAGCTCTGTCGGATACAGGATAAATTCGACGGCCTTCCTCGAAGGCACCTCAATAGAGTACCCAAAAACCTATATTGGCAACGGAGGAGTCAACAGGGTTTATCTGGGAGGAGCCGTCAGCTTCATTAAAAACCTTTCTCTCGGGGTTAATGCCTCATACCTTTTTGGGGATATTACCCATATTGAAGCATCGGAGATCTATGAGTTTTCACTTGAAGATATTACCTACCTTTCAAATTTTACTTTCAATTACGGACTTAACTACCAGGTTGACGTCAATGACTGGAAATACAATGTCGGATTTATTTACAGCGACGGAAAGAAACTGAATTCCAGGAATACAACCACTATCGAAACCAAGTATGAGAAGGAGGTTCTGAAGAGCAGGAAGTACAGGTACAGTATTCCAAGAACCGTGGGAGCAGGGCTTTCGGTACGAAAGGACTTCTTCAAGGCGGGTGTCGACTATGAATGGAGCAACTGGGAGGAGGTTGACTTTTCGAGCACCTACCTTCATACCAGGAATTCAAACCGGATATCCGCAGGAGTCGAGTTCCCTTCCCAGGGTCTTAGAAAAGGGAGTTCCCGTATGATCCTGTTCAGGTTCGGTGGCGAATTCCGTGAATCCTATATGGTTATAAAAGGTGTCCCTATAGATTATCGTGCTGTTTCAATGGGACTGGGTCTTCCTCTGAAGGGAGTGGTTAGCGTTGTAAACGCGACACTCGAATTTGGTCAGAACGGAACAATGAAAAGAGATCTTTTCAGGGAGAATTTCGTTACTCTCAGCCTCGATCTGTCACTCCGTGATCTTTGGTTCAGAAAGAGGCAGTACAACTAGATCATATTTCTGTCAAGCAATTCGAAGAAACCCGGGCGGTATGATTCTCCGATCGGGATACGCTGGTTTCCAATTACAATCCTGCTGTTTTCTATCGTGTCGATCTTGTCGAGTGATACGATATATGATTTGTGAACCCTGGAGAATGAACCGGAAGGCAGCTTGTCCATAATATTCTTCATGGTAGTCTTGGTTAATACCAGTCTTCCTTCAGCATGGATTTTTACATAATCTTTCAGCCCTTCAATAAACAGGATTTCATTGAGTCCGATCCGTATGGTTGTGTATTCAACCTTGACCAGCAGGAAGTTCCCGGGTGTAACAACGGATTCAGAATGATCCGGTCCGGCCGGATTTTTTATTTTCATCAGCATGAAAGCCTTGTTGACAGCTCTCGAGAACCTTTCGAATGAAACAGGTTTCAGAAGGTAGTCGACAGCATCACATTCGAATCCCTCCATGGCATATTCCCCGGACGAAGAAGTAAAGATTGCAAGAGGCGGATTGTAGAGTGTCTTAATGAATTCCGGTCCTGTTATCTGAGGCATCGCGGCATCAATGAAGATCAGATCAGGCTGCCTGTTGTTGATTTCATGAACTGCCTCAAAAGGGTTTGAAAATACCCCTGTGAGATTCAGGAACTGAATTTTCGAGCAGTACTCCCTGAAAATCTTCAAATCAGCGGGATCGTTGTTGATAGCTATGCAGTTGATTGTATTCAGCGCCATAATAATTCCTCCATCATACCCTTCCGGGATATGCTTTCAGTGCCTCAGCAAGTGTTTCCATGGCATTTTTAAGATCATTTGTATTCAGGACATAGGCAATCCTGACTTCATTCTTTCCCAATCCGGGAGTTGAATAGAATCCTGATCCGGGGGCCAGCAGCACAGTTTGTTTTTTATATTCAAACATCTCGAGTATCCAGCGTGCGAAGCTGTCGGCATCGTCAACCGGAAGCCTGGCCATAGCATAGAAAGCGCCCCTTGGTTTTGGACAATACACTCCGGGCATATTGTTAAGAGCATCAACCATAAAGTTTCTCCTGAGAGTGTACTCCCTGTTTATCTCCCTGAAATAATCGGGCGGCGTATCGATAGAGGCTTCGCCCGCAATTTGTCCGAGGCCGGGAGGTGAAAGTCTCGACTGGGCAATTCTGAGAGCGGCTTCTATTACGTTCCTGTTCCTTGTTATGAGAGCGCCGATACGGACACCGCATTCACTGTACCTTTTTGAAACAGAGTCGATCAGAACCACATTCTCTTCTATGCCATCAAGTTTCATTGCCGAGAAATGTTCCTCACCGTCATAGCAGAACTCGCGATATGCCTCATCGCTGAACAGGTACAGGTTATGTTTTTTTACAATGTCCCTGAGCCTGCTTAGCTCTTCCCTCGAATAAAGATAGCCGGTCGGGTTGTTTGGGTTGCAAACCAGGATAGCCCGTGTCCTGGAAGTTATCTTTTTTTCGATCTCCTCCACACCAGGCAGTGCAAAGTCGTTTGCTATTGAAGAGGTTACCGGAACTATTTTAACTCCTGTCGATACTGCAAAACCATTGTAATTGGCATACAGGGGTTCTGATGTAATAATCTCATCTCCCGGATCAAGGCAGGTAAGCATGGCAAACATTACAGCCTCGGAACCTCCGGTGGTAATAAGAATATCGGTATAGTCAACTTCTATCCCTATACTGCGGTAGAACCCGGCAAGCTTTCTCCTGTATGACTCATTCCCGGCAGAATGACTGTATTCAAGCACTTTGAGGCTTATATTCCTGACAGCTTCAAGAGCCACAGCGGGAGTCGGGATGTCGGGCTGACCAATGTTAAGCTTGTAGACCTTCAGCCCTTTTCTGACAGCTTCCTCTGCAAACGGAATTAGCTTTCTAATTGGTGAGGCGGGCATTACCTTTCCTCTCGCTGAGATGGATGGCATAAATAAAAATATTACTATTCGGTTTCAACGCATGGCAAAATTATTAAAAATCCAGACAAACAATGTGATTTTGATGTTATTTGCATCAGTATGAGGTATTCCGTTCATACTGCAGGCCCTTAGGTTTCCGGGGCCAACTTTTTAACCGGAATAAGCTCATCTGATGATTTTTTATATTTTTGCTGTTCATTCAAAAGCAATCATTTAAGATTATAAAATGGAAATTCAATCCAAGTACGAACCGGGGAAAGCAGAAAGCAAATGGTATGATTACTGGATGAAGAATGGATTCTTCAGGAGTGTTCCGGATGCGAGAGAGCCTTATACAATTGTTATTCCTCCTCCCAATGTGACTGGTGTGCTTCATATGGGTCATATGCTTAACAACACTATTCAGGATGTCCTTGTAAGGAGGGCCAGGATGCTGGGTAAGAATGCCTGCTGGGTTCCGGGGACTGACCATGCTTCAATAGCCACTGAAGCAAAGGTTGTTGCAAAGCTGAAATCGGAAGGGATTGACAAGAAGGAAATTGGGAGGGAAGCTTTCCTTGATGCTGCATGGGAATGGACACATAAGCACGGAGGGATAATACTTGAGCAGTTAAAGAAACTGGGAGCTTCGTGCGACTGGGACAGGACTCTTTTCACCATGGATGACAAGCGGTCTGATTCGGTTATAAAAGTGTTTGTGGATCTTTATAACAAAGGTCTTATTTACAGGGGAGTCAGAATGGTCAACTGGGATCCTCAGGCTATGACAGCCGTATCCGACGAAGAGGTCAATTACACTGAAGAAAAGTCGAAACTTTATTATGTCAGGTACAGGATTGCAGGGGAGGATGATTATGTGATGGTAGCCACAACCCGTCCTGAGACAATTCTTGGCGACACTGCCGTATGTGCGAATCCCGCCGACGAAAGGTATCAGCGGCTTCGCGGCAGGAAAGTTATTGTACCGATGGTCAACAGGGAAGTTCCTTTCATATTTGACGATTATGTGGATATGGAATTTGGGACTGGCTGCCTGAAGATAACTCCGGCCCACGACATAAACGACTATGAGATAGGATTGCGGCATAATCTTCCGACGATAGATGTGTTCAATCCCGACGGGACAATCAGCAACGAAGCCGGATTATTTACGGGAAGCGACAGGTTTAAAGCCAGGGACCTTGCAGAGGAGGAACTCCGGCGGACCGGCGATCTTGTTAAGGTTGTGGCTTACAACAACAAGATAGGCCGTTCAGAAAGGACTAATGCAGTGATAGAACCGCGTCTGTCGGTTCAGTGGTTCCTCAGGATGAAGGATATTTCAAAACCTGCACTTGATGCTGTGATGAATGGTGAAGTGCATCTGCATCCTTTAAAGTTCAGGAACCTTTACCGTCACTGGATGGAGAATGTACATGACTGGTGCATCAGCCGCCAGCTATGGTGGGGGCACCGTATACCGGCGTGGTATTATTCGGCAAATGAATTTGTTGTTGCAGAAGACATTCAGAAGGCGCTTGTCCTTGCAAGGGAAAAAAGCGGAAACGGATCACTTACGGAAGCCGGCCTGTGGCAGGACGAGGATGTTCTCGACACATGGTTTTCCTCATGGCTCTGGCCGATAACCTGTTTCGACGGTATAAACAATCCGGGTAACCCCGACATTAAATACTACTATCCCACCAACGTTCTTATCACAGCTCCCGAGATCCTTTTCTTCTGGGTTGCCAGGATGATAATTGCAGGCTACGAGTACCAGGGTAAGAAACCTTTCAGCGATGTTTATCTCACCGGACTGGTTCGTGACCAGCAGCGAAGGAAGATGTCGAAGTCGCTCGGCAATTCGCCTGAGCCGCTTGATCTTATAGCGAAATATGGCGCCGATGGGGTAAGAGTTGGTATGATGCTTTGTTCACCGGCCGGCAACGATCTTCTTTATGATGACTCTCTTCCCGAGCAGGGAAGAAATTTCGCAAACAAAATATGGAACGCCTTCAGGCTTGTAAAAAGCTGGAAAGTAGATGATTCTGTGACTCAGCCCGAATCTTCGGCAATGGCTGTGCTTTGGATGAATGAAGCTCTTAAAAAAGCCATAGCTGAAATCGACTCAAATTTCAGAGGCTTCCGTATTTCGGAGGCTCTTATGAACTCCTACAAGCTGTTCTGGGATGAGTTTTCAAGCTGGTACCTGGAGATCATAAAGCCGGAATACGGTAAACCCATCGACAGGGTCACCTATGAAGCTACCCTTTCACTTTTCGACAGTCTGCTCAGGATCATACATCCCTTCATGCCGTTTATCACGGAGGAAATATGGCAGGCGATTTCCCCGCGAGGGGAACATGAGAGTATCATGGTCTCATCGATGCCAAAGGCAAAGAGATACGACAGGGAACTGACTGCCAGGTTTGAAATCGTTAAGGAGACTGTCACTGCCATTCGTTCGGTAAGGAAAGAGAAGCAGATAGCTGCAAGGGATAAGATCATTCTTAACATAAGGATGGAAAGCGGATCCTTCGGAACCGGTTTACTTCCTGTTATAATCAAGCTGTGCAATCTTTCAGAAATTAGTTTTGTGTCGGAAAAGCCCGGCAATTCGGCTTCATTTATGATAGGTACCACGGAGTATTACATACCCATGGGGAATCTGATAGATGCGGAGGCTGAAAAAGCCAGGATATCAGCCGAACTTGCCTACCAGAACGGTTTTCTGAAAACTGTGCTGAAAAAGCTTGACAATGAGCGTTTTGTTCAGAATGCTCCTCAGTCGGTCATAGAAAATGAAAGAAAGAAAAAAGCCGATGCTGAGCTGAGAATAAAGTCGCTTGAGGAGTCACTCCGTGAACTTGAGCCCGACAGTCAGGGACAACAGTGAACTGTTTCGTGACTGTTATTATTCGATTCTTTTTCTTATAAAAAAGTTCTGACCTGATTTTGCTGTTTCCCAGCTGTCGCTCAGGATAATATGCCAGCCTTCGCCGCTGATATGGTTCCGGTCTTTCTTGAAGCCTCTGGCAGTTATCCTTATATATTTATAGTTGTTTGAGACCAGGCAGTCGCCCTCGTCCACAGTCAGTTTTCCCCAGTTGTCAGAAACACGGAGTCCGCGATACAGGGTTCCCAGAGTATCGAGGTAGCTGACGTTTTCAGGTTCAAAATCGAATGAAGGGCTTACCAGTTCAAGCAGCACCACGGGTTTTTCAGTGAAGACACTTACACGGTCGTTAAGTCTTTCCTTCATTTCAAGCTGACGCAGGTCTTCTTCCCTGTAAATCTCGTTGATGTTGTAGTTTAGGGCTATGCTTCCTGCAACGTCGCGGCATTTTTCAGGAAGTTCTATACTGTATTGCATTTGCACAAGCCTTCCGAGGTCGACCGTATCGGGTGATATCGATTTGAAATCGAAATCCCTGTAATGAAGCAAAGTTGCATACAAAGCCCCATGGATTGCCCCGTACGACCTGGCATACGACTGGAAAGCGTAGAACCTGTCGAGATATTCAAGGAGCCTTGTCCTGAAGTCATCAGAAGAATCTGATTCCAGAAGCAAATAGGTAAAGGTTGCCAGTCCTTCGTATGATTCGAATTTATTTTCAAGAAGGGCATAGCGGGAGTATGATTCCCTGTTTGATCCTCTGAAGATGAGGGCGTCCCTTATTGCCAGTGTCTGTTCCTCGCCCTCGGATAAAATTGCTTTTCTGAGAGCTTTCCACTCCAGTTTCATCCACATACGGGCTTCCTTTTCATCCATTATTACTACGTTGTAACTCTCGGGATCAATACCTTTTTCTTTCTGAAAGCTGTGAAAGAGTGAGTGGATTCCCCGGCTTTTGATCCTGAAGCTGTCCTCTTCGGCAGGAAGCGGGGCCAGCCCGAAGGTGGTTCCTCCGAAGCTGATAGTTGTAGTGTTTATTATGCTTTCTGTGGGATAAAATCCTGTATAGATGCCGTCCTTGAGTTTAAGAAGGCCTTCCCGGTCGGGCATGTTTGCGGTGATTTTCCTGCTTGTGCGGTCGACGAACATCAGCGGGCCGTAAAGATTACGGCCCCAGAGGTTTCCGGAATCCCTGTTGCAGGCTTCCTCTATTTCGCTGAATGAGGTTATGGCTTTTTCTGCTGTGAACCAGTGATTTACAACTTTTTCCTTGCAGCCGGCAAACGCAACCACAAAAATAAGACAAATCCACTTTCTCATTTCCTGACGGATATTATTTACTAAATGCTTTCAGGCTCATATCAAGGCTTTGGATGTGATGTGTAAGAGCTCCGACCGATATGAAATCCACTCCGCATTCAGCGTAATCCCTGATTGTTTCAAGTGTGATTCCACCCGACGATTCGGTCTCGTACCTGTGATCTATGAGCTTTACTGCCTCCCTGGTATCAGCCAGGTTGAAATTGTCGAGCATGATCCGGTCGACTCCACCGGTTTGAAGTATTTTTCTTACGTCGTCAAGGTTTCTGGCCTCTATTTCGACAGGCAGTTTTTTCTTTTTTCCAAGAAGGTAATCGTTGGTCTTGCGGATTGCATTCTCAATTCCTCCGGCATAATCAATATGGTTGTCCTTAAGCATTATCATATCAAAGAGACCCATTCTGTGATTCAAGCCGCCGCCTGTCCTCACCGCTTCCTTTTCAAGGAATCTCATGCCGGGAGATGTTTTCCTGGTATCGAGGATTTTTGTCCTGAGGCCGGTGAGTTTTTCGACATACATGCCGGTGCTTGTAGCTATTCCGCTCATTCTCTGCATGATGTTGAGGACCAGTCTTTCCGCTTTAAGTATTGAATGAACTTTACCGCTGACATGGAAAACAACATCACCCGGTGATATTCTGCTTCCATCAGCAATGAAAGGCTCAAATTCCAGGGAGGGGTCGATTATCCTGAAGACATTTTCTGCGACTCCGCACCCTGAAAGTATGCCTTTATCCTTTATAAGCAGTCTTGCTTTTCCCCTGGCATCCTCCGGTATGCAGGCAAGTGTTGAGTGATCGCCATCGCCAGTATCTTCTCTGAGGCATCCTGAAATGAAATCTTCGAGGATATTATTGCGCGTTGTCGGCTTCAATGCGTATCTGATGGATTAACAAGTTGTTTCCTACTTTTTTAAGAAGGAAGTAAACTCTGAAGTTGTCTTTTTCGGTGCTCAGGTTTCCAATTGCATATTGCGCATCATTTCTGGCTCCCTGATGTCTGATAATAAAATCCTTTGCCTGGTGCTGGCTGAAAAAATCCTTAAGGATTGTTTCGGCGACGACTTTTTTATAGAAATCTTCCTTATCGAGAAGCAGCAGTTCGACGGTGGAATTCATATACTTTGCCAGCTCCGCGGCGTTGCCTGTCTTGAATGCAAGGGAGATACCAGCAGGAATCTTTGCCTGATCCTCCTGGGAGAAGGTTTCCGGGGTACAGATTGCAAGCAGGATGATTGCCGTTGAAATTATGAATCTCATTTATCTCGGTTTAATTTAATTCTGCGTTCAGGTTACAGAATGCAAATTTACACTAATTTATAATAAAGTAAACCCTTTCCGGCCTTTGCCGCATAAAGCTTGCCGGGGCAAGTTATTAATTATTATTTTTGTATGCGGTGCCGGACAAACGATTGCATGCAAAAGTCGGGCCAATAATTATGAAAATTGTTTTATTGCAGACTGGAAAGACCACTGAAAGATATTTGAGGGATGGGCTGTCAATATATGAGGAGCGTATCAGGCGGTACTCGCCATTTGAAACGGTAAGTCTTCCCGAGATAAAGCTTACCCGGAATATGCCTGAGGAAGAACAGAAGTTAAGGGAGGCGGCGCAGATGCTCAGGTTCTTCAGGAATGACGACTTCATTGTTATTCTGGATGAAAGGGGAAAAGAGTTTTCGACGGTTGAGTTTTCCTCGTGGCTCGGGAAAAGTCTTATGATAAGTAAGAAGCGGATTCTTTTTGTAATAGGAGGGCCCTGGGGTTTTTCAGATGAAATACGGAGCAGGGCCGATCTCGCCATGTCGCTTTCAAGGATGACATTTTCTCATCAGATGGTACGATTATTGTTTCTTGAACAGCTTTACAGGGCGTTCACCGTTATCAGGGGAGAACCATATCATCATGAGTAGGCAGTAATTTTTTTAAGAGATGAAGGAAGGAAAGCTAAAGATCACCCCGTTTGTGCTGGCAGTGTTTCTGGTCCTTCTTGCTATGTCTGCCGAGCTTGTTTACATGGGTGATTTTGAATACAGGTTCAGGACCCGCAGGTTCAACAGGATTCTCAAGGAAAAGGAAAGGGTCATGAACCAGTGTCTTGAGGCAATGAAGCCCATTCTGGCAAGCGGTGTTCCTCATGGTACTGATGTTGAGAACAATCTGTTTTCCCGTGCCCATGAGAATGGCATAACCATACTCGAATACATGGGAAACAGGCTGATCAGCTGGTCGGATACCGACTTTGATGCCCCGCGGACACTTCATGATTCTTTGTTCAGAAAGCCCTTCGTTTTCCTTCAGAACGGTTGGTTTCTTACCGGCAGGATTGAAGCCGGGCCTGAGAATATACTTGGAATGTTAAGGATCAGAAATGATTACAGCCTTGAGAATGATATAATAAGCAATGGATTTGAAGAGGACTTCGGTATCCCGGCCACCACGGGTTTCAGTCGCGAGAGGGATGCCTCCCCCTATCACATTAACTCATCCGATGGTACTTTTCTCTTCTCTCTGATCTGGCCCGCGGAAAAAGGACGAACCGGATTTATTCACATTCCTCTTATTCTCTGGGGACTGGCCTTCCTTGCCATTCTGAACCTGATGCACTGCATGGCCCGGCGCTATGCCGGACGCGGCAAAAGAGGACTTGCAATACTGATATCATCGATCTTGCTGCTGTTCATTTACCTTATAGTACTGATTGCAGGCAAACCGGAGGTGCTGTCGCAGACTGGGCTCTTTTCTCCCTTCAGGTACACCATGAACGGCCTGGTTCCTTCACTCGGTCACCTGGTCCTTCTGAGCATACTGGTATCGGTGTTCGTTTTTATGGTTTTTACCCTTCTCAGGGATCATGCGCTGGTCAAAAATGCCGACATTTCAAAGTGGCATATTCTCACTTTGCTGCTTCTGCCCGGATCGTTGCTTGTGAGCCTTTTTCACAGGGTATTCAGTCACCTGGTATTCAATTCCAATATTAATTTTGAGACATACAAGGTTCTGAGTCTGGATCTTTTCAGCCTTGCCGGATTTGTAGTGATCATTCTCCTGTTCAGCGTTCCGTTCCTTTATTTGCTTCTTGTGTTCCGTTCGGAAAACCGTCCTTCCTTGTCAATTGTGTGTCTTGCTTCGCTGGCGGCATTTATACCTTTTCCTGTGTTCTTCGGACGGGAGCCTCTTCCGGCGGTTGCGGTTTCATTGTTCTGGTTCGCCGTTGTCATTCTTATATGGTTCTTAAGCAGCCGGGGCACGAACCGCTTTAACAGGTCTGTAGTTATCTCTCTGTTGCTTTCATTATATTCATTGTTCATAATAGCTTATTTTTCATCAAAGAAGAATGAGGAGAACATTAAGATACAACTTCTTAGCTATTCCACTGAAAACGATCCTACAGCCGAGCATCTGCTCCTCGACATGTGGCCGGTGATATCCGCCGACACCACCCTGAAAAGGATGATGGATGTTCCTTATTTCGGTACAGGGAATTTCAACAGTATCCTTGCCTATCTCCACGACCGCTATTTTGACGGTTACTGGGGCAATTACAACCTTAGTATTGTTCTCTGCCGAAGAAGTGATTCGCTGAGCGTCGGTATTCAGAATCAGTTTTATGAAGACTGTTACAGCTTTTTTGGGGAGAGGATCAGTGAGAACGGTCATCAGCTGACAGGTACGGGATTTTACTTTGTCGACAGCAAGCAGGGAAGGGCCAGTTACCTGGGCAGGTTGTTTTATGATTTTGAAAATTCAAGGCACAACGGCCTGTTTATCGACCTTTACAGCGATATAAAGGTATTTCAGCCAGGATATTCTGAATTGCTTCTCGATAAGAAATATCACGGTTATTCCAAGCTTAAGGATTACTCATTTGCGAAATACATAAATGGCGACCTGGTTATCCGTACCGGCGATTTCCCGTTCAATACCACCGACCTGATGTATGTCGACGACGTTATGGATTACGGATTTTTCAGGGCTGATTCACACAACCTGTCACTTTACCGGAACGGAAACGTAACTGTGGTAATAGGAAGTCCGGTTGTTTCATTCCAGGACATCCTGATATCCTTTGCCTACATTTTTGTATTCCTGTTTCTCCTCTCTAATCTCATCAGCTTACTTATGATAAGGCCTGCAATAAGAAAACCTTCGGGTTTTAATTTCAGGCAGAAAATGCAGTTGTCCTTCATCGGGATACTTCTTATCTCTTTCACCCTTATAGGTTTTGTTATAGCTTCGCTTACAATTGAACAATACAGGGAGAAGCACTATGAGAATATCAAGGAGAAGCTGAATTCCATAAATATGGAACTCGATAATATGATTTCTTCTGAGAAGGACCTCACACTCGAGTGGAAAGATGGAAGCGGCAACACTCTTGAGGAGGTTCTGGTAAGACTTTCCAATATCTTTAACACCGATATAAACCTTTACGATTCCTACGGATTTCTCATTTCCTCATCTCGGCCCGAGATTTATTACCGCGATCTGGTAAGCAGGCGGATGGATAACATCGCTTTCATTAACATGTTCATTCTCAAGAAGACTGAGTATTTTCAGCAGGAGAAGATAGGCAATCTTGAGTATGTGTCGGGCTATGCTCCTTTTTATAATATAGACAATGAGCTGCTTACTTATGTCAATCTTCCCTATTTCAGGATGCAGAGCATTCTTGCAAAGGAGATATCGAACATGATAGTAGCCGTTATCAACTTCACCCTCCTTCTTATAGTGCTTGCCACCGGTCTGGCTGTGATAATAAGCGGCAGGCTCACAGCGCCTCTGGCCATGCTTAGCAGCAGGCTGGCATCGGTAGAGCTGGGTAAGAAAAGCGAGCATCTTTCCTATAATGGCAATGATGAGGTGGGCGATCTTGTGAGGCAGTATAACAGGATGGTGGATGAGCTTGAGCAAAGCGCCCAGAAGCTTGCAAATTCTGAAAGGGAATATGCCTGGAGGGAAATGGCCAAGCAGATTGCCCATGAGATCAAGAATCCGCTGACTCCCATGAAGCTTAATGTTCAGCAGCTGTTCAAGTCATGGACCGACGGAGCTCCGGGATTTGAGAAGAAGCTTGAGAGGTTTACAAAAAACCAGATAGAGTATATAGATAACCTGTCGTCCATAGCATCGGCCTTTTCTTCGTTTGCAAGGACACCCGCGGCAAATCCTGTTGAACTCGATCTTCTGGAACAGATAACGGTCACTCTCGAACTGTTCAAGAACAGCGACGGGATTACGTTCAGGATAGGCTCCCCCCATTCAGAAAGGTTTTTTATAAATGCCGACAAGGAACAGGTTAACAGCATATTTTCAAATCTGATAAAGAATGCCATTCAGGCCATTCCTCCCGGAAAAGAGGGAGTAATAAAAGTTAATCTTGAAAAGAAGGGAGACAGGGTTCTGGTTACTGTTTCCGATAATGGAAGCGGTATCCCGGAATCGCTGAAATCAAAAATGTTTACTCCTAATTTCACAACAAAATCATCAGGGACCGGCCTTGGTCTTTCCATAGTAAAACGCAATGTGGAAAATGCCGGAGGGGCCATCTGGTTTGAGTCAGAAGGCGAAAACGGAACCATCTTCTTCATAGAGCTGCCGCTCACTGACACAAGGAAAAAATAATGTTTTCCTGAGATGCCGTCACAAATTTAGGCGCAGCTCTCAATTATTTGGCAATTTTAACGTTTACTAAGTCGTAATATCATTTCCTGATGATAAATAAATTTTTATCTAATATTGGTAAACTGCTGATTATTCAGGTGTTATTTATTGGCGCCGGCACTATTCAGGTTCATTGTCAGGAGGAGATAGGCGGAGTTATAAACCATTATGCCAAAGTAAACTCAATCGGATCAGGTTTTGTAATGGTTTCTCCGGCGCAGGCATCTCAGTTTAATACAGGAGATTATGTTCTTCTGATCCAGATGCAGGGAGTAGGCATTCAGACTGCCCAGGGTTTTTACGGTGTTGTCGCGCAATCGCTTATCGGAGCTCCTGGTGAATACGAATTTCTTCAGCTTCTTTCGGTGAATACCGCGACTGGTGAGATCCGCTTTACACGGAATGTTTATCTTAACTCATACGATATATCGGGTAATGTTCAGCTTATAAGTGTTCCTTTCTATAATGAGCCGGTGGTAACATCCACGCTTTCCGCGCAGCCCTGGAACGGTAATACAGGGACCGGAGGGGTTTTGGCGATCATGGCAGGAAGCAAGCTTACCCTGAATGCCGATATTGACGTCACCGGCAGGGGTTTTAGCGGAGCTGCGGGTGTTTCCGGTATAGGAGAATGCGTCTACACGAATGTGGCAGCAAACAGCCTCGACTCTTACGATATTTCATGGAACAATGCAGGTCTTAAAGGAGAGGGAGTTGCTGTTCACGATCATTTGGGCAACCTTCTTAATCCAGGTCATGAAAAGGGGCAGGGAAGAAATTTCACCGGAGGCGGGGGAGGTAATGGAAGGTTTTCCGGTGGTGGAGGAGGTTCCAACAGGGGAAAAGGTGCCGACGGAGGTCTTGAGAATGCATTGCAGTGCAGCACCGACCCCCGTGATGGAGGCTACGGAGGCATGAATATTTTCGGTTCCATCATCCAGGGTGGTATTTTTCTGGGAGGAGGAGCAGGAGCTTCTACTCAGGCAGGTAGTGCGACAGCATCGGCTGGCGGAAGCGGAGGGGGAATTGTCTTTATAATAGCGGATTCAATTGATGCAAATAATCATATTATAAGGGCCAACGGAGTGACGGCATCAAATTCGATTTCGGATGCCGGGGCCGGAGGCGGCGGAGGCGGCGGATCTGTAGCCCTTTCGTTCATGGGATTCAAGAGCAGCCTCAGGATTTCTGCTGACGGGGGAAACGGAGGTATCAGTCCCGGCGGATCGGGTGAAGGCGGCGGAGGCGGCGGAGGTCTTATATGGCTCAGCACATCTTCCACACCGGCTTCTGTAACTGTTGCATCGGTGCTTAATGGTACGCCTGCTCCTACAATACCTTCGGAAGGCCTTGGTGAGGTTAAATATTCCTTTATACCGAAACTTAACGGATTTCTTTTTAATTCGATACGCTCGGCTGAAACAGGGAACAGGATTGATTCAGTATGTTCGAACAAACGATTCGGCCAGATCACCGGGACTCAGCCTGTCGGGGGAACGCCGCCCTACACTTTCCGTTGGCAGGTAAGCACCACCTCGGCGACAGGTACTTTCACCGATGCTCCCGGCATCAACAACCAGCAGCATTACACGCCGCCGGCGGAATTATCGGCGACTTCATGGTTCAGGAGGGTGGTGACAGACCAGGGCGAAGCCATTACCGATGTAAGTTTGCCAGTTAACATTATTGTACATCAGAATATAAAGAATAATACAATTGGCAATCCTGAGACTCTGTGCTATGGCCAGAATGCTTCGGAACTTATTCCTCTGGGGACTATCGGGGACGGGAACGGCTTCTACGGATACAGTTGGGAGATATCAACCGACAACGTTGACTTTACCGGTCTGCCGGCTGTAAATGCAAGTTATCAGCCATCCCTGCCGCTTACTCAGACGACATGGTACCGTCGTAACGTTTCTTCGGGAGCCTGTTTCGATGTCAGCCCTTCGGTCAGGATAACTGTTCTCAATCCGGTCGTTAACAATTCAATACTTACCGCTGCCCAGGAGATCTGCGACGGGATGACCTTCGCAAACCTTGAGGGGACTACAGCTCCTGTACTTTCAGGTGGCGATGACACTTACAAATATGTATGGGAGAGCAGCAGCGACAATTCAACATGGCTTACGGCTGCCGGAATAAGCAACACCTCCGGCTACGATCCGGCCGAATCGGCAGCTTATTTTCCCGGGCCACAGTATTTCAGGAGAGTTGTCTATTCGGGCAGTAATGATGTCTGCCGTACAGCCAGTGAGCCGGTGCTTTTGAATTCCTATCCTGCAATCACCTCCAACACCCTGATCCCTGCTGATCATACCATCTGTTCAGGATCTGCCCCTGTTGTACTGACCGGGTCGGCTCCTTTGAACGGCAAAGGCCCCGGGACATATACCTTTACCTGGCAGGACAGTACTGGCAGCCATTCATGGACGGATATTGCAGGATTTATTGATGTAGCCTCTCAGAATTTCTCTACCCCGGTTCTTACCGATTCGGTAAGGTACAGGAGGATAGTACGTTCATCAGCATGCATCAGCACCAGCAAATCGGTAAAGATCAATGTTCATGAACCGATAGGAGGGAACGCAATATCGCTCCTTTCAGGCGGACTTTCAGATACTACTATCTGCAGCGGCAGCACTCCCCACAGGATAACCGGTCTTAATGCGACCGGCGGAACAGGATTGCCGGGCGATTATGCCTACATGTGGTCATCATCCCCTGATAACTCAGTCTGGACCGGACTGGCAGGTGCAACCGGACCTGAATACCAGCCCGCAACTCTTTCCGCAACTACCTGGTTCAGAAGGAGGGTCGTATCAGGTGAGTGTATATCGGAAAGTGAAGCGGTAAGGATAACAGTGCTGCCTTCGATAACCGGCAATACAATTGCAGGAGATCAGATCGTATGCAAAACGGATCTTCCCGTCCTTCTGACACAGGCTTCAGGACAATCCATTTCGGGAGGATCGGGTGCATTTTCTTATTTGTGGCAGCAGAGCGCCGACGGTTCATTCTGGATTGCTGCTGCCGGTACCAACAATTCATCCGATGGATCATATCAGCCGCCGGCAATGGTGAATACGACCAGGTACAGGAGACTGGTCACTTCCGGCGCAAACAACTGCTGTTCGAGTGTTTCAAATGTTCTCGAACTGGTTAAGGACTCATTGCCTGAAGGATATTCAATATTTGCAGGCAGGGATACCATACTTCACAGTTTTGATCATATGATCAGGCTTCAGGCCAGTGTTCCGTCCGATGGAGGAACCGGGCATTGGACTCTTCTTAATGGTTCGGGGAGCTTTGATGACGATGCTGAGCCGGATCCTTTGGTTTCTGGCTTGTCGGAAGGGCTTAACACTTTCCTGTGGACGGTAACCAGAGGAGCATGCAAACTGGAGGATGAAATTCAGGTAACTGTTCTGAACCTGGTTATTCCGGAAGGATTCTCTCCTAACAATGATCCGGGAGGATATAATAATACATTCAGGATCAAAGGTTTTGATCCCGGAAACCAGTTTGCGGAACTGACGATTATCAACGGAGCGGGGACAGAAGTGTTCAGAACATCAAATACTGACGGAAGTGAGTGGGTCGACTGGGATGGAAGGAATACAAAGGGTGCCGAGGTCCCGGAAGGCACCTATTATTATCTGCTGAAGCTTACCTCTAAGGGGAATGGCCAGGTGTTCAAAAAAAGCGGCTTCATAGTATTGAAAAGATATTGATCGGATGAATCGTTCATTTTTAAATAGAATCCGTCTGGGAATCAGGGTAAGGCTGACCGCTGTTCTTCTTGCATCTTTGTTTTTGTTTGCATCACTTGAAGCTCAGGTTCCCGATTCATCGAGGATTAACCTGGGATTCCCTGTTTACAGCCAGTATCTTCAGAACGGAATGGTTATTAATCCGGCCTATACCGGAACCAGGGAGGTTCTTAGCGGCACCCTGTCGTACAGGATGCAATGGATGGGTACCAGCGGTTCTCCGCTTCTTCAGTCGCTTTCGGTGCATTCTCCGATGAAGAATGACAAGGTGGCTCTCGGTCTGACAGCTCAGTTCATGAAGTACGGAGCAACAAGATCGACAAGCCTTTATGGCAGTTATGCCTATCATATCAGGATGAAAAGAGGCAAGCTCTCAATGGGACTGAAAGCAGGCGTTGATCTGTCAAATACTGATTACACCGGATTGCTCCTGAATGATCCGGGGGATCCGGTCTTTCAGTCGGACGAAAAATCGCTTGTGCTTCCGAATGCGGGAGCCGGGGTTTATTATTTCTCCGACATTTTTTTTGCAGGGGTCGCAGTACCTTCATTTCTTAATTACAGACGCAACAGCAACGGAACGGCTTCGCCTTATCACGATTTCGGGCAATATGAGTTCCTGGCCACTGCCGGAGGGCTGATCGGGATTAGTCCCGTACTTAAGTTCAAGCCCTCGGTCCTTATCGATTATTCTTTCGGTGACACCGAAAAGATAAGGCAGTTCGACATAAACGGCAACTTCATAATTGCTGATCTCATCTGGGCAGGAGGTTCATGGAGGGTTACTGAACAGGTTGCGGTAGCCATTTTGCAGGTTCAGCTCAATCACCAGCTTATGTTTGGTTTTTCCTATGATTATCCGTTTGGAAGGATGAACAGTTTTTCAAAGGGCTCCACCGAGTTTGTTCTAAGATATGAATTCAGGTACAAGGTAAGTGCCGCCAATCCAAGGTATTTCTGATCGTAATGAAGAAGGCTCTCCAAATAATAACCCTGTTGACGTCAGTATTGACGATTAATACCGCCCTGGCCCAGGAAGAATCGCCTTTTGAGATCAGGCGGCTTTCATTCAACCTGCCCGGATACAGTGAGATCTCTCCTGTTATAACAAATGACGGAATGCTTTTCTGTTCCGACAGGCGTCTAAGCGCTGTGACCGACAGGACCTCTTTTGACGACAGGCGGTTATACAATATCTATGTTGCGGAAAAGAAAGACACTTCCGACTGGAGAAGACCAGTTCCTTTAAAAAGCGACAGAACAGCCCAGTTCAACACCGGGCCCCTTTGTGTGGCGCCTGACGGCAAGACAGTTTATTTCACAAGTGAGATAGAGACAGGTATACCGTCGAGAAGCAGGAAGTTCCGTAATCACAGCGGGATATTCAGGGCACAGCTCTCAGGTAACCAGCTTGTTTCAATAGAACCATTCAAATACAACGGAACCGATTACGACATGGGTCAGCCTTCCATAAGTGACGACGGCAGATTCCTTTATTTTGCATCCGACATGCAGGGAGGCCTTGGCGGCTCGGATATCTGGTTCTGTGAATGGACAGATGGAGACTGGAGCGCTCCGGTTAATCCGGGAGCCTCAATAAATTCATCGGCAACCGATAATTTCCCGGGTATTCATTCATCAGGCAGGCTGTATTTCTCATCCAACAGGCAGGGAGGCGCCGGCGGCCTCGATGTTTACTATTCCGACCGGATTGACGGCACATGGGGAGCCCCGCTGAGGCTTCAGGCTCCTGTCAACTCCTCCTCAGATGACTTTGCGTTTGTTGCCATGCCCGATCTGAGGAAGGGCTATTTTGCATCGAACCGGAGAAGGAACGACGATATTTATGAATTCACTTCGGCAATAATACGGAAGACCGATTGCGATACTCTGGAGATTAACAACTATTGCTACGAGTTCGTTGAGGAGAATGCCGTTAAGTACGATACCATGCCATTCAGGTATGAGTGGAAGTTTGGCGACGGACAAAAGGCTGTGGGCAGGATAGTTGAACATTGTTATGAAGGGCCGGGCAGATACCTTGTCCAGCTCGATGTTACCAATATGGTTACAAAGGAAGTGAAGCTTAATCAGAAATCGGAGATGCTTGTAGTTGAAGCTGTGGAACAGCCCTATATTACATGTCCCGGCTTTGCCGATGCCGGGGAAATGCTGAAATTCAGCGCCGACAGCACCAACCTTCCCGGGTGGGATATCTCACAATATTACTGGAGTTTTGGTGATGAGACCATCGGGATAGGAAAGAATGTTGAGAAAGCATTTACCAGGCCGGGAACATTCAACATTCAGCTGATCGTATCCACGAAACCGGGAGAGGGAGGTATGGTACGTGAAGCATGTGTAACCAGGAGTATTACTATCAGAAGAAAACCATAAACAATTATAAACGCCATTTATCATTCATGAAACCAGGGGATGTTGTTAAGAAATCGTTTGCATTATTAATGCTTGCTATGGCGCTTTCGTCTGTGATGGTGCGCGGGCAGGCAGTTCCGGGAAAGGATGAAAACATTCCCTTTCTGGTCACCTTCGGTAAGTTTGGGGAGACTTCCTGGGGTGATGATGACTTCAATTCTCTTTTCTTCTTTACTATACCCAAAGACTTCAACCGGCAGTTTTATATAAAGGTCTTTGACCCGGATTGCGGCGGCCAGAATGACGAGATACAGGGGTTATTTGATTCAAAGACAATGTTTTCAGTGTATGGAGGAAAAGGTGTTGATCCTGACAGGAACGTAGAGTCGAGGGGTTTGAAGAACACCGATAATTTCAAGCAGGGGAATCTTCTGGCTTCAAGGGTTTTCGGAAGTGAACCCACATATGACAACCGTTACTATGAATTTGGTCCCTTTAATCCGACCGAAGGTGATTACAACGAGAAATGGAGAAGTTATATCTTCAAGATAGTATGTGAGGGAATAGCCGGTGATGACGGGAACCTTTACAGGTATTTCCTTAGCAGCGACAAGAACAGCGAGATACCAATTGAAGGTGCCAATGCCTTTACTTATGAGTACACATTCAGGATGTGGAACGACAATAAGAGCGTATCTCATATCTATCCCTATGTCGATACGGGTATTGTGTCAATAAAACAAAGGAATTTCGACTGGGACGACGACGGAGTGATTCTGGTGGTCTCGACGTACAAGCAGGGATTGCCCGTTCCCATATCGAATGAAGATGATGAAAAGGTATCTGTGATTCCTGTTGAGTCGGCGGAGATCGGCAAATCACTTGATTTCCAGTTTCACAAAAAACAGGAATATGTTGTAAAGAACAATAATGTCGTGATGTCGCTCGAGAACCAGCGGGGGGATGCCCTTCAGTTTTTCAGTTCGCCTATAGGTGGTGTACCGGTGTACCAGCCGGTGATCTCGGTCAGAAAGAAAACAAAATAGTCAGATCTCGTATGAAGTTTGTTCACATGATCAGGTATGGCATGTTGGTATGCCTGCTTTTGTTTCCGGAAATTGCATCCGGTCAGGCTTACAGATTCAGAAACTACGGGGCTGAAAATGATTTGCCCTCTGAGGTGGTTTACACTCTTGTTCAGGACGGCAATGGTTATTTATGGGTCGGTACCGCCGAAGGACTGGCCCGTTTTGACGGATTCAGCTTTTACAGAGTGAGCTATCCGGATTCGGCTGCCGGCCGTTATCCCACTGTTTCAATCAGGGACAGCAGGGGAATACTCTGGTTTGGCTGTAACGACGGAACGCTTTTTCATACCAGCGGAAATGAGCTTCATCAGACTGTTCTGCCTAATTCATCAGGATCCGGAATAAGCTCGGTCCTTGAGGGAAATGACGGTCTGATTTATGTAATCCCGCAGAGGATGCCCTTGTTTGTTATTGATCCCGGTGATCCCGATGAAGGGAGAAGCATAGAATCGCAGGCTGATCCTACAATGTTTTCAGCTGCCATAAGCTCTTCAGGCTTTCTTCTTATCGGAACACAGGAAAACCTTCTTATATGCCGGGCTGAAGGTAATTCGCTTGTCATAAGCAGTACACAGGAAGGTTTCGACTATTCAAGAGTTATGTCTGTCACTCCTGCGGGAGATGGAAATAGCTTCATCATAGGAACTGATGGCAATGGTCTGTTCCATTTAAAGCTGTCGGACGGTTCAGGTATATTGTCACGCTTCAGAGGGTCGGAAGCCCTTGAAACTCTTCCGGTGAGATCGGTGATGAAGGATTCAGAGAACAATTTCTGGATCTCGACTGCCGGCTTGGGCGCTGTCAGGATGCAACTGAACGAAGATGCCGACTCAATTGCTTCACTGCGGTTTGTTGATAAATCGGCCGGACTGGAGGACAATTATGTCATGACAGCTTTTGAGGACTCTGAAGAAAATATCTGGCTGGGCTTCAATGGTAACGGTCTTTCAATAATGAATTCTGATTCATTCGAGTTCCATGTTCCGGGAGGTATAGATATGCCGAAAAGCATCATTTTCTCGGGAAGGAAAGGGGAGAATTACATTTTCGGGACTTCATCAGGTTACTACACCTACAGCCTGTCGGAGCGTAAAGCTCTTTCTTTCACTCCGCTTTCGGTGAAGACAAGACATTTGGAGGCGCGGTCATACTATATTGATAATGAAGGGATGATCTGGGTCGGAACGAAGGGGTCCGGACTTATTATGCAGAAGCAGAATGGCAGTTTTACAGAATTTTATCGTTCCGGAGATACCGGTGCCGACAATATTACGGGTATCAG